>Ga0105044_10000170_pt1 | contig 72008 bp, 51 predicted proteins | sample MAT01_FD_78092 | JGI IMG/M metagenome (GOLD analysis project Ga0105044, IMG submission 78092) | Freshwater microbial communities from Lake Fryxell liftoff mats and glacier meltwater in Antarctica - MAT-01 | ecosystem: Environmental > Aquatic > Freshwater > Ice > Liftoff microbial mat | place...
GGCTCAGGTGTGCTTAAGGTTTTTTGAACCGCTGCCTTTTCGTCCGCTGCAGATTTACCCGCCTCACCACTCGCAGATGGGGTTGCGGCTGAGCTTTTGTCGGGGTTGGGGTTGGGTTGAGATGCCGTATTCGGATCGGCAGTTGCAGATCGCTGCGAACCCGATCCTGAGCCGGAGCCGGAACGGGACTTACTCTCTTGATTCGGGGTTGCGCTGGGCGGTGAATCTGATCCCGAAGTGCCGCGTTGGTCGGCCGACGGCTGGCCCTGAGATGGCTTTTGATTCTGGTCGGCCGACCTTGCTTCTGGCCCAGGCTTGGCTGGGGTGCTATCCGCACCGGGGGGAGGGGACTGCGGCGCGTCCGATGTGGGCTTTTCGCCGCGAGAGTCTCTTTCTTTGCGCGCGGTTGCTGAGCCGCCTGAAGTCGGACTTGTGGTCGCGCCGGCGGGTGATGACTGCGACGGGGCTTCAAGCGTTTCCTGACTTTTGTCCGATCTGCCCTCAGGGGTTTGCGCTGGGGTTGCCGCACTTGGGTCCGTTGGGGGGTTCGTCGCGTTTGAAGTCGCAGGATTTGCCGCAGCAGGAGGCGTTAAACCCGTGCTCGGCATTTTTTCAGCGACTGTTTCAAGCTCATTGGGGGAATGCGCCGGCCCCGCGTCGGTGTCTGATGTAATTGGATTAGCGTTACTCGAACCCGGCGCAGCCGCGCCCTGATTTGCATCGCTTGGAGGGGCGGGAGGCGTTCGCTGGCCACTTACATTTGTACCCTGAGAACCACTCGAGGTGGTACCTGTGTTGCTCGCCTCGGGCGGTGCTACCGGATCGGCGGCATCGGATTGGTCTGAACGTGCCGATGCCGACTGCGAACCCGTTTCTAAAGAGCCACCTTCGCCGCCACGCTCGCCGCGGCTTGATGAGTTTGAATTACTAATGTCACCGGAGCTTGCCGAAGACGCCGATTCGGGCTCATTGGCAACGTTTACCACATTAAGTGCCTTCGCAAGTTCCTCAAGTTCTTGTGCCAGACTCTCTCGATCTTCGAGTGATAGAGCCTCGGCCTGCCGCGACAGATCCTCTGCGGCGGCGGCGGCGGCGGTGAGATCTCCTGACCGGAGTGCGGTGGCCAGATCGCCCGATCGCTGCGGGCGCGAGGCGTTTGCGGTGAGCTTCTCTACCAAAGCTTGTCGTAGCTCTCGGTCCTCTCGTTGCTTCTCAGCCGCTTGCCCATCGAGACGCTGGGCGATTGCCTCGCCCACGCCCGCCGCTGCACGGGCGGTGGTTGGTGACACTTTTTTGCCGCTGGCGAGCTCGCGTTCAAGATCGGCGATCGCTTCAATCTCGCGTTGCGACGAGGCTGCTGGGATTGAGGCGACGACACGCTTAGCGGATTCGACTACTTCGCTTACTTTCGCCCCGGCGATAGTCGGCTGGCTATCCTCTTGAGCCGGAGCTACGTTGGCGGCAGTTTTGCCTAGGTTGAGGTTTGGCATCCAAAGCGCGGCGACGACTAACCCAAGACCTGCTGCGGGGACGAACTTCCAAGCTTTTGACTTGACTGCGGGCGCGTATCGCACCACGTCCGCGGCGATTACTTTCTTGGCTTTCTCCTGTGCATCGGCGATGGCCAGCAAGCTAAAGCCTTCGGGGCGGCCCTGCGCATCCAATTCCAACGCGGTCGCAAGCGCGTCCTGATTCTTGTAGAAGCGGTCGACAACTGAAGCACTCGCCAGCAACGACGGACGCCGCCACCAGCCAACCGCAATTCCGACTGCTAATCCAGTTGCGAGGACCGAACCGACCATCCACCCCCACTGCTCGGTCGTCAGTTGGGGAAGAAGACCGCCTCCGAGCGAACGGCCCGCGATGAGCGCCGTGATCGCAACCACCGATCCTATAGAGAGAGCTAGCCCCGCCGCACTGATGACTTTCGCTACACCGAGACGACCGCGCACGGCACTCGCTGCTCGTAGAATCTGTCGTGTTGGGTCGAGCGATTCAGTCATTGGTGTTACTCATCAGTTCAACTAGCCTCGTCAGTTCTCCTTCAAACGAGTTCCGCACTTGCCTGCAGCGAGCCATCCGAAACCCTGGCCGCTTCAACTGCGCCAAGCACTCTCTAGTGCGCCCATTACCCCTCGCTACAAGTTTAATCACCCTAACAAATAGAAGTTCGTTCAAATCCAGCTTTCGGTTATCAAATCGGCTTTTTTCTCTCGATTTATTTGCTAGGCCCACAGATTTTAGTCAGGTGGCGCGACGATCGCCGCGAGTTTGTTAGGGTATCCTGTAGACGCAAGCGATTAAGAGGGGCGCCTTCGACCCACCTTTACTACTCTTATAAATCTATGGCAGCAATCACGGATCACCTGGCAACGCTGGCTACCGGGCGGGTGCTCACCGCGTTGGAGGCGGAGGACCTTTTTGAGATCATTCTCACCGGGGGTGCGGATCAGGCGCAGATTGGAGCTGCCTTGGCAATGGTGCAAGTTCGACGGGTGAATCGCGCGGAGCTGCTGGGGGCTGCTCGCGTGATGCGGAAGCACGCTCTTCAGGTTCCGACTGATGGGTTGCAAGGGGTGGTGCTCGACACCTGCGGGACTGGCGGAACGACCAAGGTTTTTAATATCTCAACGGTGGCAGCGATTGTGGTCGCCGCGGCCGGGGATGGGCGCGTGCATGTTGCTAAGCACGGAAACAAAAGCAGGACCGGGCGGGGATCGGCGGAGGTCCTGGCGCGCCTGGGCGTTAATATTCATGCGAGCCCGGAGGTGCAAGGGCGGTGTTTGCGCGAATGTAATGTATGCTTCAGCTTCGCAGTTGCGCACCATCCGGCGGCGAAGCACGCGGCGGGCGCGCGGAAGTCGCTGGGGTTTCCGACATTATTTAACTTGCTGGGACCGCTGTGCAATCCGGCCCGGGCGAGCCACCAACTGATTGGGGTGTTTGACCCGCAATTTCTAGAGGACATGACCATAACACTGCGCGAGCTTGGGTCGGTTGGTGCGGTGGTTTTGCATGGCTCGGCGGATGGGCGGAGCCCCGATCAGGGCGGGGGCATCGATGAGTGCAGCACCATCGGCCCGACGCTGGCGTATCGCTTGGAGAAAGGGACGGTGGCTCCACTTACGTTTGACGCGGCGAGAGAGGGCGTTGCGACGAGTACGCTCGACCGGCTCGTTGCGAGCGACGTGGAGGAGAGTGCGTGGATTGCAAGGAGTATTCTCGCGGGTACTTCGGGGCCGCACGCCGATATAGTCGCGTTGAATGCGGGCCTGGCGCTTCACATCGTGGGTGTTGCATCATCGCACGCCGAGGGAGTCAGTCAGGCTTATCGGGCGATGGCGGATGAGACAGCGCGAAGGACATTGGAAACGCTCGCACGAGTTTCGAATGAGTGAGATTATGAGGCGGGTTGCGGGAGGGTGATGCGAGATTATCGCAGAGTTGTAATCTGCGAACTTCAACGAGGTGGTCGGCGTTTTGCCACAGCGATGAGACAAGGTGCGACGACAACCGGCGGAATCTGTGCCGAGTCCCCTTAAAACCAAGTGGAGCGAAAGGGATTCGAACCCATGACCCCTAGCTTGCAAAGCTAGTGCTCTACCAACTGAGCTACCGCCCCGAACTGCACAAGTGTAGGAGCGATCGGATGACTTTTCATCCTCATGAGGATGATGGTTGGATGGCTTTGGGATAGAGCTGCATGACAAAAGCCTCAAGACCGGGTCTTGAGGCTGAGAGGGCGGTTCTGTGTTTTGACGAAGCTGGCAGTGAAAGTATTCGTGAGCTAGCGAGCTACTTCCACATAATTACGCGGGGCGAGACAAGCATCAGCTTGCCATCTCGCATGTCCAAGAGCGCCCGGATTGATGATTCGATCTGGGTGTAACTTTTGTCGCCAAGTATCGCGCGGATTGGTCCGGAGATAGTGCTTGGGACTGGGCTTTCAATGGAGGGAGCAAGGATAAAACTCTTCATCGCATCTTCGATGACGGCGCCGAGCGCACGGGGCGGGGGGAAATCCATCACGGCGTAGGTGGTGAGATTAACTTCCTTCGCGAGGTCTGCGATAGCAAGGTCGAGCCCACCGATCTTGTCGGCCATCTTAAGTTCTATGGCTTTATCACCCGTGAAGAGTCGCCCTTCAGCGGTCTTGGCGAGGTCGATCCCCGCCCGCCCGGCGGTCACTCGCTTGGTAAACAAGCCGTATGTCGATGTCATTTTCGCGCGTACTTCGAGGCGGTCAGCTTCTGACCAGCCATCGGCGGATGCGAACATCGCAGCGCGAGGCCCGCGGCCACGACCGACAACGTTTACTTTGAACTTCTCGTACAGGCCTTCCATGGAGAGCTTGCCACCGACCACTCCGATAGAACCGACGATGCTGGACGGATTAACGTAAATTTTGCTCCCGGCTACTGCGATGTAATAGCCACCCGAGGCCGCCATACCGCCGACGCTGACCCAGACTGGCTTCTTTTGGGCCACACGCTGGACACCCTGCCAGATAATTTCGCTAGCGGTGGCCGAACCACCCGGTGAATCGATGCGGATTACCATGGCTTTGATGTTATCTTCTGCCGCGATATCGGAGAGTGCGTTGCGGACGGTGCGCGAGCCGACTTCGCCGCCGCCGGAGAACCCGGAAACTGAATCGCCATCTATAATCGCTCCGTCGATGTGAAGAACGGCGATGGTTGGACCCTTGGCACGATTGTCGGGCTCTTTGGTGAGCATCGCCATCATGGCGAAGGGATTAGAGACATCCATCGGGCCGCCAGATTTCCCGCCTACTTGGAGGGTTTCGATGTTCAGATCATCGACCTTATAAATCTTTGCGAGCTGATTTGTAACATCGGGGAGATCAAACTCTGCGTCGAGCAAACCGGCCTTAACGGCCTCGTCGGCATCGCCCATCCAGAGCTTCTCCATCGCCTGATCCAACTGCTGATCGCTTAACTTGCGGCCGGACTTGAGTTGCGACCGGATGTTACCGTACATGCTATCAAGCAACTGATTAATGTTTTCATCCCACTGTTGGCTGGGCTTTGAATTTACTAACTGTTCGGATGCCCCCTTGTAATCACCAACTTGCACAAAGTCGGCCTTGATACCGGCCCAAGCAAGGGTGTCGGCGAGGAACATTTCTTCGATATACAGGCCCGGCAGGGAGACCGCTCCGCCCGCCTGGCAGAGCGCGCCATCGCAATAACTGCCGAGGAGAAAATCGGGAGTGTCGAACGACTCGCCAAGTACGTGCACCTTCTTGCCAGATTCACGAACTCGTTTGATCGCGGTTCCTAGCTCCTGGACCTGAGTTGCGGTCAGGCTAGCGTCCTTCAGGCGAATCACTAGACCAGAGAGGTCGGAATCTTTGGCAACTCCGTCGACCTCTTCTACCAGTTGGCGGAGTGTGGGCGAGTCGCCAGAGCCTAACAGCCACTCAAGCTCGCTGGGCCGATTGGCCGGGCTACCTTGGATCTCAAGCCAACCAACCTTTGTTTCACCGGCAGCCGCAGCGAGAGTCGCTGCTGCACTGAGAAAGAAGGCAAAGGAACGACCAACATTTAAGCCAGATGGCATCGAAAAGACCTTTCGTAATTGACCAAGCACAAGCCGCCTACCCCTGCATTACGCAGCCCTGCTTCGGAAGTTCGCGTGTGATTCTGACAGCGCGGAGCGGATATCCGTGATGCAGCACCGAATGGGGCTGAGGATCGAACAATTTTTTCAATCGAGAGCTGCCGATTTTGCTGGAAGCTCGGTTTACATTTCTTTGCGTTTGCTGACTCGGCCCGCCGCGGCCTTCTTCTTTGCGGCGGTGATGGGCATCACCTTCTCGCCATTAATCGGATTGTTAAAGTGGCTTTCCTGAATCGGCACTACACATTCCAAGATGTGTTCGAGCACCCGTCCCGGCGAGCCGGTGGCATCGACGGCTTTGATAATGCGATCTGGATAATAATCGAGGACCGGAAAGGTCTCTTCCTCGTAGACGTTCCAGCGATTACGGATGACATCTTCACGTGCATCGTCAACGCGGTTTTCTTTGAGGGCGCGCCGGCGCAGCCGTTTGATCATTTCCTCTTTGTTGGGGCAGACGAGGTGAATGATCTGCAAAACGTTGAGATGATTCTTTAATATCTTTGCTTGATTGACGTTCCTGGGGATTCCATCGAGCACCAGGATATCCACATGCGGCTTGTAGTCGGCAAGGACGGTGCGGGCGTGCATATTTTGGTGCCACATCTGAATAGTGAGGTCGTCGGGCACGAGCTTACCTTGGCTCGAGTAGCGCACAAAGGTTTTTCCTAAACCGGTTGACATATCCAGCGTTCGGAAGACCTCGCCGCAAGAGAGGTGGTAGAAGCCGGGGATAGCACCAAGGATCTTACCTTGAGTGCCTTTGCCAGCGCCGGGTGCGCCGAAGAGAAGGATAGTTTGATAACGATTTGGCATAGAGACGCCCTTGTGGCTGGCGTTGTGCGGAAAGCCCGAGCGACGCCCGGACCCTGAAACGGTTTCAGCGCAAGCGTAATCCCGGCGATCAAGATTCGCAAGTGCGGGGCCAAGAATCGCGTGGCGCAAGAATTGCCGACAAGTTCAGGCAGGGAGCGACCGAGTTGTTGACGCAGGGAAACACACGAACGACTTCGCAAAGGCAGCCATCTGGGCCTCTCAATCTCGCATGAGGCATGGGCATCTGGCGATCAATCCGCAGACCAGACGCCGCTGGCCTAGTGTTTTTGGGGGCACCTGGCCTCAGGCTCCAGCCTCTTCCTCGATCTGAATGAGAGCTAACGCGACAAGCGGATCAGGAGCGAAGCGAAACAACCTCTTAATGCCCGTGACACGGATCACGTCGAGGACTTCATCAGTCACCGCGCACAAAACGAGAGTCTTCCCGCTGCTGAGGAGTAACTTTCGAAGACGAAGCAACTGCCCGATATTGGAACTATTAATGTATGAGACGGCCTGCATATTCAGCACGAGGTGCGAGCCGGTGTCTGGGTCAATCTCGAGAGCAACTATTAGAGAGCCAAGATCTTCGGAAAGGATCGGCTCATCTGTTAGCTCTGCCACGGTGATGTTGTCGGACCAACGCATCGCTATCCACATTCCCTTCACTAGCCACCCTTATCTCAGCCTGATTTCTCGCGGGCGTGAGGGCCTCGCCATTGAAATCCTTTTCATTCGTTACGGAGCTAATCGTAAAGCGGTTCGGAACGCGCTCGTTCTTCGCCGAAAATAGGCGAATACTAACGGTTCGGAGGAATCGGCTCGGCTGGGCCTGTTTCGAGGCTGATACGGGCATTTGCATGGGGTTGCCCCTCGCTGGGCAGCTATCCAGACGGTTTGGGTTGGGGGGGAGGACCGTGTTTTGAGTTACACCGATCGGGGCGATAACACGGGGAGGGCGGCAGCCTGCTTGAGAAGGCGATCGTGATCGCGCAGGCGGAGCTCCCCGGTGGCCCGATCGAGGATGCGCTGGTCTGGTCCAACTAGGAACGTAACTCGACGGACTCCGAACGGCAGCGGAAGCCCGAACATTCCGGTACAACCATAGGATCGGGTAATTCTCATTCCCACGTCGGAGACGAGAGTGTAGGGTAGTGATAAAAACTTCTTAAATCGATCATGAGAGGTTTGGCCCTGCGGGCTCACCCCCACCACCCGTACTCCAGCCGCGGCGAGGCTCTGGTGGGCATCACGGAACAGACATGCTTCTTTGGAGCAGACTGGGGTGAAGTCGGCGGGGTAAAAGTACACGACAACAGGCCCGGATGGCAGCCATTGCGACAAGAGTCGGCCATCTATCTGAAAATCTGGGGCGAGATCGCCAATGTGAAGCATGGCATGAATCGTTGGCGAGCATTTGGGTTGAAGCTTTTGAGAACGCGATGATCAGCGAAAGTGGCAGAGGGTGTTAAAAAGGGCTATTGTGTTTGATCGAACCCATGGCAACTGAGTCTAGTTCAGAGCGGCTTAGCCCCCAACGTTGGGTGGTGGTGTTAGGTATAGCGGTGCTAGTGGTGACAACACTATTCACGATCGTTCTACCAACACTTACGTTGATTTATTGGTCGTTGATGAGGCCGGTGGAGCGAGGTTCTACCGGGCTGGTTCCTCAAATGGATCAATCGGGCCTGGGTCTATTTGGCTCTACCCTGGCTTGGGCAACAAGCATCGGCTTCATAACTGTCCTGGTAGCATTGCCGGGTGCGTGGGTGGTGCGGCGGCGACCCGGAGCGTTGATTCTGTTAGCTGCCCCGCTTGCGCTGCCGAGTTACTTTGCATATGGCGCGCTTAATTTACTTCGCGCGCCGGGCAGCTGGCTCGGAGATATGGCGGAGCGTGCCGCGGCGGGTGGCGATACCAGTACTGCCGTGCTGCTGGGTCGAACGATTGCAGCGCTGTCGTTAATAATTTGGTTATATCCGTTTGCGCTGATAACGATGGTACCGTTTGTACGCTCGATCAGTTCCGCCGTGCTGGATGCGGCCCGGCTGGACGCGGGGGGCACTTTGCGGGGCTTTTTATTATATTTACGATTGTGCCTCCCAGCTCTAGCGGCCGGGTTTGGACTCGTCTTCATCATTCTTCTTGGTTCGCCGGTGGCGATGCACATGGCCCAGATCCCAACTTCGGCGACGCGTGTGTGGATAACCCTCACGATCAATCCAGGAGACCAGCGCGCTTGGCTGGAGGCACTTCCGATCGTGGTATTTGCCGGACTCGCCGCGAGCTACCTGTGCGGCCGGCTAATATTAACTGGCTACAAAAGATCGAGGCGGGAGTCACGAAATGCTGAGTTGGGTGGGGACACTGCGGGTGGAGCCGAGGCGTTCGGGGAAGACAAAAAAGCGGTGTGGGGCAGCTTGGCATTTTGGGCTGCGGGGGTAGTGTGGTGCTGTTCGGTTGTGGTACCGCTCGGTCTGTTCGTGGGCCATGTGGAAAGCGCGACTAGCGTTTGGCGATTTCTTCGATTAGCCTCGAGCGAGTTTAGTATTAGCCTACTTCTTGCGGCCGCAGTGGCGTGTGCGTCGGCGGTGTTGTGTTTACTCACTTGGTTCATCGGAACGAGTCGGTCGGGACGTGAGCACAGCAAGCTGGGTCTTTGGCAACCAATGACTGTGGCTGCATTTGTCTGGTTGACGGCAATGCTTACGCCGGGCATCCTCGTCGGTCATACTCTGGCAGTGGCGGGGCGGGCCTTGCAACACTGGGCCTTCTTAGCGGGGTTGGACCTTTCGGCGGTGGTCGATTCGCCGTTACCGGTGTTCATCGCTCACCTTGCGAGGTATGGCGGGGTGGGCGTGTTGTGCGGTATGCTGCTTACGTTTTCAGAGCCCGCATCCTTGCGTGATGCCCGTACGTTGGATGGGGGCCGTCCACTCACCTCGTTCTTTCATGCTTGCGTGCTGCGCTCCGGCGTAGTGCTGCTTGGGTTGTTTGGCGCGGTATTCTGCTTGAGCTTGCACGATACCGATGCATCAATTATGGTTCAGGCCCCCGGAGCTACAAGCCTGCCGCAACTCCTTCTGGGTTACCTTCACTATTACAAGACTCAGGAGCTGAGCGCGGCATGCATCGTACTTCTCGTCGGCTGGCTGGTGATCGCGGGGATCGTGGCTTGGGCGTGGCGGGAGTGAAACCCGAGAATACCCTCTAGCAGCGCGCTTTGGGGGGAACCAGCATTGTGAGATGCTCGCAACTTGAGGCGCGACGGTGCGGTACACTCTGGGTGCTGTAATGCCCGAAAGGGTCGACGCCGCGTGGGATCGGCGTGGTCGCGGATAATCGCATGCTATAACCGCAAACAGGATCGCCAAAGATAACATGTTGCCCAACCGGGTCCAATCACATTTTTTACGGGTCATTACGTTCCATACGCGGATGGACGGAGCCGTTGCATGGTTCTGTAGCCACATTGCCCGCTTGTGCGGGGGTCTTTGCTCTGCGGCAGTAATACTCAGCCTCGCCGCGTGCACTTCTGCCGCACCGGAGGGTGGTCCACTTGCGAGCACCGTGGTTTTTGGCGAAGTGGGAGGATCGCCGGGCCAGTTTTCCTACCCCCGAGGAATCGACCACGACGGCGACGCGCTATGGATTGTTGATAAGGGGGCACGGGTTCAGCGGATCAATGCGGCGACGGGAGAAGGCATTTCCGGCTGGCGAATGCCCGATTGGCAAATGGGAAGGCCCACTGGCATCACGGTTTGGAGGCCTCAAGGCTCGCCGAATGATTCGACGGAGGTTCGAATATTCGTCGCTGACACTCACTACCACCGGATCATGATCTACGCGCCTTCCGGCGGTTTGGCGAAAGTCGACGGGGCTGATCCCGGCCATGACGGCATGGCGTGGGGTGATGGATATAAGTTCGTGGGAAAGTTGGGGACGTACGGCACTGGCCCGGGTGAGTTTACTTATCCAACCGACGTCGCGGTACTAGCATCCACGGACGGACGCAGCATCGAGCGGCTGTATGTAAGTGAATATGGCGGGACTGATCGGGTGAGTGTGTTCGCCACGGGCGGCACTCCCGACAGTTATAACTTCTCATTCTCCATTGGTCGTTTCGGCTCTGGAACAGGGACCGAGCAGGTGGAGTTCAGCAGGCCGCAGAGCCTGGCCATTGACCAAGAGTTCAGAGAGCTTGTGGTGGCCGACGGATGCAATCACCGTCTTATCCGGCTTACGCTTGAAGGAAAGATTATTAGTTACATCGGTGGCCCCGATTCGGCGGGTGCTGGACCGGGCCAGATGAAGTATCCTTACGGGATTACGCTCCTACAAGATCGGACGGTAATTGTTGCCGAGTACGGTAACAATCGCTTGCAGCGATTTGATCTTGATACCGGCGCGTCGCTGGGAATTTTTGGCGAACAGGGGCGCGGCGCGGGACAGCTCGCTGTCCCTTGGGCGGTCGCCTCCCTCGGCGGTATCACTTATGTTTTGGATTCGGGAAACAATCGTGTTCAGGGCATTTTGACGCCTACCGGGGGCAAACTGACACGCGCGGGGGTCGGCTTGGCGAGCAGCGGCGGCGCGACGGGCGTGGAACAGATCGGGGGGCGACACTGATGCTCGTCTCCCAAATAATAAGTAATAGCGCCGTGGTGCAGACACCCGGCTCTGGCGTGGGCGGGCCTCGCGGCATCATGCTGCTTGGTTTTAACTCATTGCATCTCGGGCCTTTCCACTTTGAGCAACCCCTGTGGCTCGCCCTGATCCCGGTTCTAGGCGGGTTAGCGGTGTTGATGGCACGCAAGAGCATTTCTGGTTTGGGCTCCGCCACCCGCTGGTCGGCGCTTGCCATCCGCCTCATCGTAATTGCGCTGCTGAGTGCCGCGCTAGCCGAGCCCTCATGGCGGCGCGAATCTCGCGATGTGGCAGTAACGGTTGTGCTTGACGCCAGTGAATCAGTCCCCACGCTTAAACAAGCGGAAGTGACGGAGTTCATGGCGCGAGCCAGCGCGGCTTCTGAACGAAAAGACGACCGGATGGGTGTCGTAACGGCGGGACGCGAGGCGATCGTGCAAGCGATGCCCACCAGGCTTAACAAAGAGCTGGTGAGGCAGAACGTTGGCCTGATCGACGCGACGAACCTTGCCGCAGCAGTGCGGATGGCGATCGCGGTGATGCCCAAAGACGCGGCGAACCGCATCCTGCTAGCGACCGATGGCAACGAAACGATCGGCAGCCTTCTGCAGGCAGCCGAAGTAGCGAAGGCTCTGGACGTTCCCATCGACGTGCTGCCGCTGCGATATAAGTATGATTCGGAGGTGTTGGTCGACCGACTGACAGCCCCCGCGAGCGCACGCGAAGGTGAAAATATTAACTTACATGTAGTGCTCAAGAGCATCCGCGAGACGACGGGAAAGTTAACCATCCTGCAGAATGGGCAGGCGCTTTCGCTCGCCACCTCTGGCGACGGCGCGAGCGCGGCCGTGGCGTTGAAGGCCGGGCTCAACGTGCTGCAAGTGCCGGTCACTGCCGTGCGGTCGGGTCCGCAGAAGTTTGAAGCGGTGTTCGAGCCAGACCTTGTCAACGGCCGACCGGTCGGCGACTCCGTGCTCCAGAATAACAAGGCCCTGGCCGTCACTTTTGTCTCGGGCGAAGGACGAGTTCTGGTGCTAAGTGACAGCCCCGAAGTATCCCAACATTTAGTGGCCGCCCTCGAATCTCGGAACATCCGCACCGAAACACTGCCCGGGGCACAGGCTCCAAGGACATTAACCGAGTTTAATAGTTATGACGCGGTGGTGATGGTAAATCAATCGGCCTTTCCTTACACGCAAGAACAGCAGGAGGCACTCCGCCAGTACGTGCATGATACCGGCGGAGGATTACTTATGGTCGGTGGGCCAGATACCTTTGGCGCTGGGGGTTGGATCGGATCGCCGCTTGAAGATGCCCTCCCCGTGAACCTGGATATTCCATCCAAGCGTCAGATGCCCAAAGGGGCGCTGGCATTGGTCATCCACTCATGCGAAATGCCCGAGGGGGTCTTTTACGGAAAAAAGGTTTGCCAGTCCGCGGTTGAATCGCTCTCCCGTTTAGATCTAGTTGGCATCGTCGAATACGGCTGGCAAGGTGGAACGTCGTGGGTTCACAAACTGGCCCCAGTCGGCGATGGAGTCGCGGTGAAGCGGGCGATCAATAACTTAGTCTTCGGCGATATGCCTGATTTCACGCCAAGCCTTGAGCTGGCCTATGTCGGGCTGAAGAATGCTGATGCCGGCCAGAAGCACGTTATTATAATCTCCGACGGTGATCCGCAGATACCGCCGACGTCGCTGCTTGATCGATACCTTGACTCGCGCATCACAATAAGCACGGTTGGAGTCTTCCCGCACGGCGGGGCCGACACCAACAGGATGAAAACAATTTCAAGTTATACCAAGGGGCGGCATTACGAGGTGGTGACGCAGAACGCGCTCGCCACTATCCCGCAAATTTTCATGAAAGAGGCACAAACGGTTCGCCGAAGCCTTTTATGGGAAGGGGCTCCGTTTTCCCCCTCTCTTGTCCCGGGGCTCTCTGACTCGGTGAGAGGGATGACCGCCGTGCCACCGATAAGTGGTTACGTTGTGACGGCAGCGCGAGAAGGGTTGGCGCTCGTAAGTATGAAGGGCAAAGAGGGCGACCCAATCCTCGCGCAGTGGCAGTATGGGCTCGGAAAGTCCGTAGCGTTTACTTCGGATGCAGCCTCCCGGTGGAACAGCTCGTGGATTGCATGGCCCGGTTACGCCGCGTTCTGGGAACAAAATGTTCGCTGGCTCATGCGACCGGGTGGCTCGGCAAATGTCCGGGTCGTCACCGAGAACAAGGGTGATCAGACCGTAGTTACGGTAGAAGCACTAGACAGTAAGGGCGAACGGCTTAACTTCGCGAGCTTCAAGGGGCGCCTCGCGCTCCCCGATGGAGCTGGCAAGGATGTGGAGTTGCGACAGGTTGGCCCGGGGCGGTATCAGGGCCTCGTCAGCACCGAGCGAGCGGGTAGCTATGTCTTAAGTTTACGTTACGCCGCGCCCGATGATAAGTTAACAGGCGGCGTCATCGAAGGAAGCGTTCAAGCCGCTATCAGCCGCCCGTTCGCCGACGAATACCGCACGATGGAAGATAATATGCCCCTGCTCACGCAGGTCGCGACCATGACCGGGGGGCGAGTTCTTGACTGGAAACCCGAGAGCGAAGACGTCTGGTCTCGAGATAACTTAAAGATGCCCGTCGCACTGGACCCGATTTGGCGGATCATTGCCGTCCTAGGCGTCGGACTTTTTCTGCTTGATGTGGGTGTTCGTCGTGTGCGGATTGATATTCCCGCAATCTATCGATCCACACTGGCACTTTTCGGGAGGGGCCAGTCCGCAGCGGGGCAGCAGCTTGGCGGCCTGAGAGCCGCGAAAGACGCGGCTAAGGCCAAGATTGATAAGAGGGCCGCCGGCGCATCGACCCCCGCAGAGCTAGAGGCGCAGGCCCGTTCCGCGGTGCGGCATGCTCAAGAAACCTCCAAAGCAAAATTCGAAGCAACGCCCGAGCAAGCGCGTCGGACGGCGAACGCCCCAATTATTATGGGGGGTGCCGATGCGACCGTAAGCAAACATGGACCTAAGGCCCGCCCCGCCGACGGTAGCAGCGCGGGGCCTTCCACATCTCCGGTGCTCCAACCCGGTGAGGGGATGTCGAGATTGCTGGATGCCAAGAAGAAAGCCCAGGATGAAATGAAAGAATGACTTAGAGTAACCGCTTGACTATTTCTCGCTACGGCGCTCACGTAGACTGTCAAGAAGACTGACCGCAAACCAACCACCGATGGCAGTCCGGCCACGGTTCACTAGTACGAGGTAACTTATGCCCCCCGCAGAAAAACAAGCAAGCCCACTTCCGGCAGAGGTCCGAGCCGCGTGCGAGAAGTTCCGCACCACTTTTCTTCGACTCAAAGCGGAGATTGGAAAGGTTATCGTCGGTCACGGAGACGTTGTAGAGACCGTCCTTATCGCGCTGTTCGCGGGCGGAAACGTGCTGCTTGAAGGGGTGCCCGGGCTGGGAAAGACGCTGCTGGTGCGGACGCTCGCCCAGACATTAAGTTTACCGTTCAGTCGCATTCAGTTCACGCCCGACTTAATGCCCGCTGATGTCATCGGTACCAACATCGTGATGGAAGACCCCGAGACCGGCCGCCGTCGCTTTGAGTTCCAGCGCGGGCCAATCTTCGCTCAGATTGTGCTCGCCGATGAAATCAACCGTGCTACTCCGAAGACTCAGTCCGCCCTGCTCGAAGCGATGCAGGAGCGGAGTGTGACGGTCGCGGGTATTACGTACAAACTTAATAAACCGTTCCTCGTGCTCGCTACACAAAACCCCATTGAGCAGGAAGGGACCTACCCGCTTCCCGAGGCGCAGCTGGATAGATTTATATTTAAGATCGTCGTAGGATACTCGCAACTTGATGACCTTATTACCATTCTTGATCGCACGACGGCCACCGAAAACCCAGAAGTCTCCGCACTTCTGGACGGCCCTGCTATTCTTGAGATGCAACAACTGGTGCGGGGCGTAATAGTCAACCCGGATGTCAAGGAATACGCGGCGAGGCTCGTGCTCGCCACCCACCCCGGCACAAACACCGCCGCGGGAGGAGCGACCGGACCGACAAACAAGTATGTGCGCTGCGGCGCATCTCCGCGCGGCGCGCAGTCGCTGTTGCTGGCCGGAAAGGTTCGCGCCTTGATCGAAGGGCGATTCCAGGCAAGCATCGAAGATATCAAGCACGTTGCGGTTCAGTGCCTCCGCCACCGGGTGTTACTTAACTTTGAGGCAGAGGCCGATCGAATCGATCAAGATGTTCTCGTTAAACAAATCATGGACCTTACGGCGCGCGAGCCCGTCGGAGTTCGCAGGCCGGTTGGCGTCTGACCCCTGAAAATAGCGAGTTAGTTTCAATGGTTATCATGCCGAGGCAAGTAAAGCTACAAAGGTTCCGATCGCTGCCTCAGCACCCCGCACTTTCCCTCCACCACCCGAGCACTTCATGCGTTTACATCAGGAAAGTTACGGTCCTTCCACTACCGGCGTATCGAGCGACCGTCGCTGCTCCGCAGCCGCGTCCCCCCGAAAGTCCGCGGGTGATTGCTCGCGGGCCGCGACGAGCCGCTCGTGGACGTTGCTCCTTTCGCTATTCACCGCCTCGCTTCTGTTTCCGGCGTGCGCCCAGCCGCCCGCTGTGAAGCCGAAGATATCAGGGCTGGCTTCGTACGCGACCAACATTGACAACGCCTATGTTGGAAGTTGGAAGGCAACAAACGGAGACGTTTTCGCCATTGGCAGCGGTTCGGACGACACGTTAATTATTGTACAGTCCAAGAAATTGGGCGGGGCCGAAGCGCTCAGCGGGCGGATTATTAATGTGAACGGCACTTACTTCGGCGAGATCGCAATCCCCAGCGGGGGTCCAGATGCAGTGCCCGTCTTTGCGTACGCCAAGTTTCAGGCGCGGCTTAACTCGCTTGAATACACGCCGATCAGCGCTGAATGGCTGCGTGTCGCGGTCTCTGGAGACCCCGGTGTTGCCTTCGGATCCGCTGCGTCGGTCGACGCTGCTGCGGGCGGCGTGGTCGTGCAGTCTCCCGCGCGTCTCTTCCAGCTTCTTCAACTCGCCGCGAAAGATCCCACAGCCTTCGCCGCGACCGAGACGTTTGTAAGGATTCCTCAGTAGTCGGCCCCCGCCGCTGGGGACCACCTTTCCTCCTTCCAACTTACGATGCTCCGATCAGATAACATTTCCCGCCCCCGCCCCGACACCATCTTACCGCCCGACCTGGCGGCGAAAGTCGGTCCCTTGGACTTAACGAGTCGCCGCGTCTTCTTCGGCAAGCTCAAGGGCGAGCGGCGCAGCAAGAAACGAGGCGAGAGCGTTGAGTTTGCGGACCACCGTTCGTACGTAACGGGTGACGATCTTCGGCACGTTGATTGGAACATCTTCGCCCGGCTCGACAGTCTGTTCATGAAGCTCTTTCTGGAGGAGGAAGATCTTTCACTGCATATTGTAATTGATGGAAGCGCATCCTCTGACATGGGGGGCAAAGATAATAAGTTCGTATTCATGCAGCGCGCGGCTATGGCGCTCGGATTTGTCGGGCTTACTAATCTTAACCGCGTCGCGGTTACGATCATGGGCGGGGGTGGGGCGGAGGGCGGAATCGGAGCAACCCTGCGTGACTTGCGTGGCCGGCGGCGCACGCGGGAACTCGCGACCTTTCTATGTAACTTTCAGCCCGAGGGCAGCTTCAACTTTCGCGAAGCAGCGGAGCGGATCCTGCAGTCCCGCCGCGGCAAGGGGGTGATGCTGGTGCTCTCGGATTTCTTCTTTAAAGATGGTTATGAATCGGGGCTTCGCTTGCTGGTAGGCCGAGGTTATGATGTCTTTGTCGGGCAGGTACTAAGCCCCCAAGAAATCGAGCCGCCCCTGACCGGTGATCTGCGTTTGAAGGATGTCGAAGACGCTGACCTGGCGGAAGTAACAATCTCAGCACCGCTGCTAAAACGCTACAAAGCTAACCTTCAGGCCTACTGCGCTTCGCTTCAAACGTTCTGCGCGCAGCGGGAAATAAACTTTATGTCGGTCCGCAGTGATACCCCGGTCGAGGTGCTCATTCTCGATTACATGCGCAAGCGGGGGGTCGTGCGATGACCTGGATTACACCGGGCCTGGGCGCGCTCATCGCTTTGATCGCCGTACCGACGCTTATCATCCTCTACTTCTTGAAGTTACGGCGTCGCGATATTGAAGTTTCATCCACATTTTTATGGAAAAAGGCAATTCAGGACCTTCAGGCCAACGCCCCTTTTCAGCGGTTACGCCGCAACCTGCTCCTGTTCCTTCAGTTACTTGTGCTCGCCGGAATTTGCATCGCCCTGGCACAGCCCCAGATTAAATCGCAGACTATCGCGGGTAATCGTCATGTGATTATGATCGACCGTTCGGCCAGCATGTCCGCTACCGACGAGAAAGATAAACGCGGCGATCCGCAAAGCCGCTTCCGCGTTGCCGTCAACCAGGCCACAGCGCTGGTTGATTCGCTTCGCGAAGGTGGCATTCTCAGCGGCCGGGCGACAGCCGACGAGGCGATGGTTATCTCCTTTGACTCTTCCGCTGAAATTCGTCAGAAGTTTACGACCGACAAATCCTCGCTCCGAAGCGCCATCGAATCAATCACCCCTACTCAGAGCCCAACTTCCGTCGATGAGGCCTTTCGCCTTGCCCAAGCGCACAAGCCACGGCGCGTGGTAGAAAACCTGGGAATGCAGGCCGGACCCCCAGTTACGATTCACCTGTTTTCCGACGGCCGCATTCCCGATGCACTCTCGGCCAAGACCGATCCTGATGACACGCTTCAGTTTGAGCGAATCGGAACTCCCGAAGCGGTTAACCTGGGAATCGTGGGCCTGCGGGCCGCTCGCGAGTACGACAACCCCGCAAAGCTAAGCATTTATGTTTCGGTGCAGAACAATCAGGCTTTTCCAAGGTCGGTTGATATTGAGCTTGTGGTAGACGGAGTCAGCGCGAAGATAAAACCCGCGACTATTCCCGCGGCGACCACCGACGGTGTCTCCCTCTCTGCCGTCGCCGCAGCGAAGGCTGCTGGGGGGGATAAAGATGTCGCAGAAGTCGTCGGGAACGCGGCAGATTCCGCGCAGGTGATCTCACAAAAACTACGCCCCGGGGTTGGGGGTGCTGTGTTTAATTTAGAGCTCGCGCAGAGCGCGCTCGTGCAGGTTCACCTTCGTGCCCCCAGCCTCGCTCAACCACCCGAGGGTGATGTGCTCACGATCGATGACACCGGCTTCCTCGTCATCCCCGCCGCGAAGAAACTTTCGGTGCTCGTGGTGTCAACGCAGACCGATTCTTGGCTTGACGTTGCATTGAGCGGGTTGCCTCTTTCCCGATTAGCAAAGCTGGCCCCGACAATGTTTGATCAGTGGGCCTCGCAGGGTAAACTCGGTGAGTTTGACGTCATCATCTTGGAGAATTGGGTGCCCCCCGCGTCGGCCACGAACCCCCTGCAAGGCCAGCTGCCTCCGGGAAGTTATATTATTTTCGGCGGCGTGCCCGCAGGCGGGCAACTTGGTTTGAAAGATATCGGGACAACCGGGGCTGCCGGAATCGTCGACTGGTCGGCGGATCATCCCGTGCTTCGTAATATTTCACTCAGCCGCTTGCGGATCTCCGAAATGCGCAGCATCGAGGCGGACCCGATGCTAGGTGCCGTTACACTCGCGATGTCGGAGGCGGGGCCGGCAATGGTGGAAGCCAGTGCGAACGCGGTTCATGTCCTGGCCATGCCCTTCATTCTCGACAAGACGACGTGGGCCTTCGACCCCGGGTTCGTAGTCTTTGTGGGCGCGGCGATCCGATACATGGGCGGCGATGCTGGCGCGGGTTCTATGTCTAAGGATGCCCAGCCCGGTACTGTAATTAGCGACCGGTTGCCCCCGGGCGCCGACAACATCAAGCTTAAGCTCCCAAGCGGTGAAACGCAAACGCTTGTGCCCGCAACCGATGGGAAAATTACTTTCGGACCGCTGGCCGCCTCGGGGTTTTATCACGTCACTTGGACGGGTCCGGCGGGCCCCACCGATACAAAGGCGGGCGGAGATGCTTCGCGTTCTTATGCTGCAAATCTCGCTGATACCGCGGAATCGGACATCGCTGCCGCAGCCGATGTGTCAACCGCGGCCACCGTCGCGGCGGCCAGGGGCCGTGCCTCGGTGGATGCGGACCGACGCCTCTGGCCCTACCTTATCATGATCGCGCTTTTTTTAGCGATGGTCGAATGGTTTATTTATAATCGAAAGGTGTACGTCTGAATCGGCCCGCCTGCATCGCCCTGCTGAGCTTCCTTTCGGTCGCACGGCAGAGCATTATGCGCGTGTTCGAGCATTTAATGAACTCGCGAGCAGTGCGCTCACTTCTACTCGTGAGCGTGCTTATGTTTGTTCAGGCCGCGCCGGCCGGTAACTCGCCCGATCCGCCGACCCTTCCACTCTTGACGGACGAGACGCCGCGCGTTGAGATCCTGCGGGTTGACTTTGGCTTTGCCGGGTCCGACCTGCCTGGCTATCAGTTTGCGCCGGTAACAGTTTGGTTGACAAGCCGCGAGAAAGCCGCGAGCGGCACGCTCTCCATTTCCGTCCAACAGAACTCGTTCCAACCCGCGAGCGTCTCGACTAGTTTCGCGACCACTCCCGGCCGCGTCACACCGCATCAACTCTGCGTGCTCGCGGCTTCGGGTTTTAACGAGCTCACGATCGGACTGGATGATGGCCGCGGTCCGCTTGGCGTCCGGATCACCAGAGATGGCGTAATTGGTCGCCAGCAACTTCAGACGACGCTTCCAACCTGCACGGTAGGAGTTACTCGTATACTTACAATCGGTGACTGCCGCTACGCCAGCGAATCGCTCACTGATTTGGCTGCGATCGACCCGTCGCCACCCCGCTCTGCGGACGCCTCTGATGCTGTGCCCACCCCGGGCGAAGACTTTCGAAGAGCCGCATCACAGATATGGAGCACATGCACCGTCACCGAACTCTCGCCCCTGCTCATGCCATCCGCGTGGATTGCTTATGATGCCATCTCGCTGGTGATCATAAATGCTAATATTATTCCTAGCTGTGACCCTGCGGCACTCGAAGCCCTGCTCACGTGGCGCGACGCAGGCGGCAAACTGCTGGTCATCCCCGACGAAGCTGGAGTCTATTGGCAAAGGCTGTTTCCCCCCGACCAACCTCTCCCTATCGAGGTGGATAGTCAATCAACTCTGACGACCGGGACTCGCCTGAGCTCATACATCAGCGGCGTTGATCTCTCAGACACTGGTAACCTAATTTTTCAACCATTCCAGGCCTCCCGCCTGCAAACATCAACCACAGAAACCGCTCCCACCAGAACCGCCACCGGTTTTCCGGGCCGGGCCATCAATATAACGTCCGACGGTATCCAGCACGGCTGGCAAGTACGATGGGAGGGATACGCAGACGGACCGTCCTTAAATGCACGGAAGGCCGTGGCCCTCTACGCGTGCGGGCCTGTGGGCTGCGGGCTCACCGGCCTCCTCTCCGCGCCGCCGCACATCGTCGCCCCTCAGTTGCATCAAAAGCTTACATCGCTCTTGTATCGCGACGCGGCGTGGGCTCTGCTGCCAACGCACCGCAAGGAGCTCTCCTCCGGATTGGGAGATCGCGATCCTTGGTCGGCCTACTCGCTGGTTCCGGATCAACAAGCGGCTTCGGCTATTTCCGCTGCGATGCAGCTTTTCCACAGACTTCCGTCGTTCGGAAGCGGTGCGTTCATCGTGATTGTTGCGGCGATGGTGCTCCTCGCCGTAGCCCTCTTCGCGGTCGACGGCTTCATCATTCGTAAACGCAGCAAGCACGCCTCACGAACGTTCGCCTCCGCCGCGTTGTGGATTTTTGTTGCTTCCGTATCCGCCGGCCTCGCTCCCCTGCTCTTCCGATCGGGGCAGACCTTCATCTCGCGCGTTAGCTTTGTCGACTGCACCCCGTTACAGTCGGAAGTAAACGGCTACCAATCTGGAATTACCGGGCTCTTCGCGGGCAGACCGATGCGGGTCGAAATTGAGGGTGCGGCTCCCGGCGCTTGGTTTCGTACTATAAGTATTGCGGATAGTTACGATGCAAACCCCCGGTTAGCGCAGCCATTTCGCCTCTTACTCTCAGACCGCGCTGGGGCGACGCGCTCCGGACTTCCGGCGGCGATGCCGCTCCAGCAGTGGACCTTTCATTCGTTCACGGATCAATCGCCCCGATCGGCCGAATCGATCAACGTGCGGCTTCACGCTGATCGCGATGACTGCATCGAAGTTAAGTGTCAGAACGAGGGAGAGTACGTACTGCAGGGAGTTGTTGAGCAGTTCGATCCGCAGCTTTTTTTGGAAGATCGCTCCTTGCATCCCGCGCTGAAGACATTCGCATCGCCCGCAGAGACGGTCCGACCCTTGCCATCTGACGGCAAGCTCTCGCCAGACGCCTGGACACAACTTACGCTTACCTCTACGACCGATATGCGCCGCCTATCGGGCGAGGAACTCCGGCGTGGCTCATTTCAGAGCAGTAAACCGATGGCTTCCCCGGCCAACTTGAGCAGGTGGTTTCCCGCGGCACGCGACCGGTCTGACGCGTTTGATTATTATCTCCAAGGCGAACCCGCTGCCGATGGAGGTCGCTGGGCAATAGCTTATATTATGACCGAGCGGCCCACACCGAACCTTACCATCAGCGGGGCTGAGCCCTCCACGCGTAAGCAACTCACCTATTACCGGGTTCTGATCCGCGTGCGCGGCTGAGGCCCAGCATGGGTTGAGCCCGCCGATCCGCGAAGGGCACTTCAGGCCCGCACGATGCAGTACCGCCGGATGAATGCGCCACGCCTCAGGATTCGCTCGATTTCGACCGACCAAAACCGCGACGACTGCTTGCGAACCCTCGTACGCTCCGGTGCAATGCACGGCACCCCCACCTCCCAAGTCATCCCATTCCCCAGTTTTTATCCGGTCCGCGCTCTATCCGCGTTGTCACGCGTACCTTGCAGGGCTCTGACCTCGCGGGGCGCGATGGTCGCCGGCCTCCTTCTTAGCGTTGGAAACGCCGCGGCCCAGACCGGAACGGCCGTGCCGTCTACCCCGCCTGCCACGTCCACGCCTGCCGCATCCCCGGCAGCTACCCCCGCGGCGGGCTTTGACCCCGCCACCGGCAAACAGAATCGCTCCTACCCTCCCCATCGCACGGTCGATCATAAGCATATGTCCCTCTCGCTTATGATTCCCGATATGCAGGTCCCGCGCGCGAAGGGCCTTCAGCGGCTTACGGTTTCCAGCATCAGCGGTCCGACGGAGCAAATTACATTAGATGCGAGGGCGCTGGTCATCGAATCGGTATCGTGCCAAGGTCATACGACTAACTTCACCCACGACGGTAGGCATCTTACGATAATGTTTGATCCGCCCCTTGAGCAAGACAAGGACGCCGTGATCGAAACCACTTACATCGTTGATCACCCTCCGCTCGGGCTTATCTGGACACCTACCCCTGAGAGCCAGCCAGAGCGTGCAGCGCAGTTGCACACGCAAGGACAACCCCAGACCAACAACTACTGGTTCCCCTGCCACGATTACCCCAATGATCGCTTGACAACCGAACTCATCGTGACAGTGCCCGCGGAGTACGAGGTGAGTTCAAACGGCCGACGCTTGAGCAAAGTTCGCGTGGTGCTGCCCGATAATTCGGGAACGCTTGGAGCATACCACCGGTGGCACTTTCTGCAAAGCCAGCCGCACGTAAACTATCTCGTTTCCCTGGTGGTTGGGCGATTCGATATCGTCAACCTTGAATCCACCGCAGAGAACAAATCCGCGCTGCCCCTACCGGTTTACGCCCCGGTCGGTCGTGGCAAGGACGTTGCTGGCACATTCAAAAACACTCCCGCGATGATCGATCTGTTCAGCAAGGTTCTGGACGAGCCCTATCCCTGGGACAAGTACGCCCAGCTTATCGTAACCAATTTTGGCGCGGGCGGGATGGAGAATACATCCGCGACCACGCTCTTTGATACCGCAATCATCGCACCCCAGGATCTGGACGACCACGACCTTGACGGCCTCATCTCGCACGAGCTGGCTCACCAATGGTTCGGCGATTTAATTACATGCAACTCCTGGGAGCACGTGTGGCTGAACGAGGGTTTCGCAACTTACCTCACTTCGCTCTGGCTTGAGCATCGAGACGGCCGCTCCGCCTATGAGCAGTACATCCGCGGCAACTTCGATAGCGTGATAGGTGCGGACAAGCCTCTCGCGCCAGCGCAGGTAGGAATGGTAAGTAAAGTCTACGATCATCCTTGGGAAACATTTCGCCGCCCCTCCAATCCCTACAGCAAGGGATCGGCGATTCTTCACATGCTCCGAGCCAAACTAGGAGACGATCTTTTTTTCAAAGGGGTCGTAGCGTACGTTGAGAAACATAAGTTCACAACCGTGGAAACCAGCGACCTGCGCAACGCATTCGAAGGTGTAAGCGGTGCCAGTCTCGAGCAATTCTTCGCGCAGTGGTGTTACCGCCCCGGGGTGCCTTCACTCAACGTAACCAATGTGTGGTCCGAGGCTGAAGGCACGCTCACCTGCACTGTCGAACAGACCCAGACAGTCGACGCAGATAACCCTGCCTTCGAGTTTGATCTTCCCCTCAGCATCATGACCGGCGGCGACCTCACGAATAAATCCGTCGAAGTTCGAGGCAAGTCTACCACGCTCGTAATTCCTTTGAAGCGCGAGCCCCAAGCGGTCGCTGTCGATCCCGCGATGGCCGTACTTGCCGATATCACCCTCAATCAACCCACATCGTGGCTACTCGCGCAGCTGACCTCTGGCCCGACGGGTACCGCTCGGGCCCAAGCCGCGAGAGCGTTCAAGAAGCAGCCCCAGCCAGGCGGCTTCGCCGCACTCTCGTCGTTAGTTAAACTTAACACCAACCCGACTTGGCTCCGCGTAGAAGCTCTCCGCGGGCTCCTCGCCTCCGGGGAAATCTCTAATATCCGCAGTTTCATCTCCACTTATCACGACGCCTGGGAGTTACGCGAAGCAATCGTCCAAGAAATTCCCGCCTTGGCAACCAAGTTTGTCGACTCAACCCCGTCGCTCCAGAACTTCGCTCTGCACTTTTATAAGACAGACTCCAGTTTAAAAGTAAAGTGTGCCGCCCTCCGCTCACTGGGCCAGACCAAGTCCGATCAAGCGATAGATATAATTAAAGTTGCGTTGCGCACAGAATCTCAAAGCGATGGGTTGCGCCAAGCCGCTTTAGAGGCCGCCGCGAGCCTGGATGACGAAGCACTGCTGGCAGACGTGATCGCCCTCGCGAACGATGGTTACGATGGGAGAACGCAGGCCGTCGCGGCGGCGACGATCGCCAAGCTGGCACACCACGATTCGGACAACGCCTTCGCGGCACTGGAAACCCTACTTAAATCCCCCAACATGCGGGTAAACCGTGCCGCGGGCGAGGCATTGGTCGCCATGAGGGACCCCCGGGCCCTTCCGCTGATTGAGTCGATAATCGAGGCTACCCGCGCCGAAGAGATCGCTTGGCAGGGCGCCCAGTGGCTCAAAGCCCTGCGAGCGAGTAACCCGCCCGCCACTCAGGCAAAGTAACTGCTAACCGCGTGCCCTTATGAGGTTTCTACTCCCTATTTTCTTCCTGTCGATCTTTCTATCGGCCGGACTGCTCTTCTTAATTCAACCCCTCGCCGCGAAGATCCTTCTGCCTCTTCTTGGGGGCAGCCCTGCCGTCTGGAATACCTGCATGGTCTTCTTCCAGGGCGTACTCCTCCTGGGGTATGGTTATTCGCACATCTTAACGACTTACTTCGCACCTCGTACCCAAGCCGTCATTCACATCGCATTGCTCTTGTTCGTCGGTCTCTCCCTTCCCATCCCCATCGATGTCGGCGAACCGGGGACCGGCCAGACTTCTTACTGGCTCCTTAAAACGCTCCTGCTTACCGTTGGGCTGCCCTTCTTTATTGTTTCAACCACGGGCCCCCTGCTCCAGCGGTGGTTCAGCACCACAAGCCACCCACAGGCCAAGGACCCCTATTTTCTCTACGCGGCAAGCAACGCAGGCAGCATCATCGGTCTATTAAGTTTCCCCGCACTGTTAGAGCCGTTCCTCACACGAAGCCAGCAAAGCATCACGTACACCATCGGGTATGCCATGCTCGCGCCGCTGGTGGTTGCTTGCTCTATCCTCTCGCTTAAGTTAGCTTCATCTCTTAGCATCACCGCACCCCTTATTGTCGCCCGGTCTACGGAAACCCGCTCGCCATCTTCACCGGCACCCGCCGAGCCGCTTACTTCCTCAGCCCTCTGGAAACGGCGTGCCAGTTGGCTCCTCTTCGCCTTTGTTCCCAGTAGCCTGCTCTTGGGGGTCACGCAATACATCACAACCGATCTCGCCCCGGTCCCCCTTCTGTGGATTGTCCCCCTCCTCCTCTATCTACTCACCTTCATCATCGCATTTAGCCCCCGCATCCGTATCTCCGCAGCGGGATGGGGACGCGTCGTCCCTCTCTGCGCCATCGCGCTTCTTGTGGGGATGTTGCTCAATGCCAACCACCCCATGTCGGTCCTCGCGACGATCCACCTCATATTCTTTACCGTCGCAACGCTGATGTGCCACAAACGGCTTGCCGAAAGCCGACCTCCTGCTGCACGGCTTACAGAGTTCTATTTTATTATGTCACTCGGAGGAGTACTTGGCGGCATCTTTAACGCCCTCATCGCGCCGATCGCATTCCCGGAGCTCTTTGAATACCCGATCGCAATCGGCCTCATTCTCTTCTTGCGCCCCCAGTTGGCAACCGAACAATCCAAATACGGCATGTTACTACGCTGGGGCCTTAGCTTGGTGGGCGCCCTCGCGATCTCGGTCTGGATACTCAACGTCAACGCTTCCATCGACTCTGGCCAGTTCGCCCGCCTTAACTTCCCTTTCCTCACGCGGCAGAAGAATGGAGATCACTCCTTCGCGGGATTTACAATTACATTGGTGGTCCTCGCAGGAATCTTTCGCGCGGGTGTTCCCGCCCTGGCGTGCCTTCTGCTCCTTTGGCGCAGTGGCAGCACTCGCTTCGCGCTTGCCGTCGTTGCCTCCCTCGCGTGTGTTGTTGTGGTTGGCGAGGGAACCAAAATCCGCTACAAGATCCGCACGTTTTTCGGGATTCACAAAGTTTCCGTCAATGAACGCAGCACTTGGACTAAGCTCGCACACGGCACCACCATCCACGGTACGCAGTCGCGGTTAACCACCCCACCCGCGAATCTCCTCACGCCTCCACCGCAACTCTCAGCCCAGGAACGCTTTGACCTGTTCTACAAGACCATCCGCACACCTACCTGGGTCAACTCGAACTTTAACTTACTTCCCCTGATCCCCACTACCTACTACCACCCCTCAGGTCCCATCGGCGAAGTCTTCAAAATGCTCACCGAGCAAGGCCGCGTCCGCCGAGTCGCGCTAGTCGGCATGGGCGCAGGAACGCTCGCCGCGTATGCCGTTCCCAACTCCCGCTTCACTTTCTACGAGATCGACCGCGCTGTCATCAATATTTCCGCCCCCGCGACCCCGTACTCCAATAACTGGTTTACTTTCATCGCCGATGCAATCCGCGATCCCAGCGTTCAAGTGGGCGTTGAAGAGGGCGATGGCCGCCTCCGCTTACGCGAAACCGCCGAGGGCCCGTTCGACCTTATCGTCCTCGATGCCTTCAGTTCAGATGCAATCCCCGTTCACCTTGTCACCCGCGAAGCAATTACAATTTATCTCTCCAAGCTCCAACCCAACGGTCTGATCGCCTTCCACATCTCAAACCGTTACTTTGACCTCCGCAATCCCCTTGCCCGCATCGCTACCGATCTTAACCTCAAAGTCTTTGTCCGCAATGACAGTGTCGTAACCTCCAACCAACTCGATGAAGGCAAAAGCGAATCGCTCTGGGTAGTGATGGCCCGCGAAACCAAACATTTTCTGCCGCTCGCCAAACTCCCAAATTGGGAAAGCACCTTCACCGGAAAGTCCTTCCCGCTCTGGACCGACGATCATGCCAACGTGCTCGGCTCATTCATCTCCGACCGCAAGTACTAGTCCACCGCCGCCCTGACCGCTGCGCTCCACCCGCCGGTCCCCGTGATCACCTCTCATCCCCGCATCAGCACCCATTGGAAAATCGGTAGCCTCCAACCTACCATTCACCCATGAGCCGTCCGCGACGGATGTCCCGTTCTACCCGCGTTCGCGTGGGCAGACTAGGACTGAGGCGCGGCGTGAGTGATCCCATCGCGGCTGATGGATCATTCCGCTCCAGTTCGGAGGGTGCCCACGGGCATTCTTTCGTACACCCCGCCGCGGCTCCGCCCATCGCTCCAGCGAGTTATTTCGCTCAAGAGTTGAAAACGCGACCGCGATCTTGTGGTCGTTTTCACTCACTGTCCTGCCCTCGCTGCGAGGTGTAGGCCAATACCAAACGGAGCCTTCGCAGCCCCCATCGCGGTCGGTCGACGCAACGCTCGATCCAACCGCAGCGCAAACCTCCGCACGACACTCCGCTCCCCTGGCTCAACATTTTTTTGGTCGATGGTGTAATTGGCAACACAGCAGATTTTGGTTCTGCTTTTCTAGGTTCGAGTCCTAGTCGACCAGTTTCCTCTCACCCAGATCCATGCTCTCATCCGGCCGCCTTCAGGGCCGGATGGGCGTGCCGTTTCGTCTCCGCCCCACTCAAGATGGCATCCCACTCTTCGTCAAACCCCGCCTTAAAGTCAGGCCCTATCTCAGCCATCATTCTGGCCGCGGGCAAGGGCACCCGGATGAAGTCCGATCTCCCCAAGGTGGTATTTCCCATCGGCGGTCGGCCCATGGTGTGCGCTGTCGTAGATGCATGCCGCGAGGCGGGAGTCGGTCGCATCGTCGTCGTCGTTGGCTACAAGCACGAAGCGGTTCGAGATGCGCTCAAAGATTACGATGTCGAGTATGCCACGCAGACCGAGCAACTCGGCACCGGGCACGCCGTGGCGAGTGCCGCTGCGAACTTCGAGGCCGCCTCGCCTGATGACACTTCCTTCGTCCTCTGCGGCGATGGTCCTCTCATTCGCGCCGCCACCCTCCGGACGATGCTTGATCGCCACTCCGAGGCTCACGCCGCGGCGACCCTTGCCACCGCCGTAATTGACGATCCCACCGGTTACGGCCGCATCTGGCGAACTCCTTCCGGGCAGTTCCTCGCCATCGTCGAGCACAAAAACTGTACACCCCAGCAGCTGGCCATCAGGGAAGTTAATCCCAGTTATTACTGTTTTAATACCAAGGCCCTCTTCGCCGCCTTGAAGCGCGTAACCCGCAACCCGGTCACGAACGAATATTACATTACAGATGTCCCCCAGTTACTTTTAGCCGCAGGCCAGCGCGTGGAAGTGATCGAGGCCGTGCCCCCACAGGACATCTACTCCATTAACACGCCCGACGATCTCGCTCAAGTCGATCAGATTTTCCGCTCTCGCAATCTGGCACTGGGCTATTCCTCCGGAGCCTTCGCATGATGCGAAGCCCGGAAGAAATGATGCTTTTCGCCGGCCGCGGCAGCCGAGAACTGGGCCAACGAGTCTGCGCTCACCTTGATATCCACCTCGGCAGGGCCAACGTTGTCAACTTTCCCGACGGGGAGATTATCGTCAAGCTCGATGAGGATGTCCGCGGCCGTGATTGTTATGTTCTAATTAGCACCTGCGAGCCTGTTAACGACAACCTGATGGAGCTGTTGATTTTTATCGACTGCCTCCGCCGCGCCAGCGCGGGCCGAATTACAGTGGTGCTCCCTTACTTTGGTTATGCTCGCCAAGACCGTAAAGACGAAGGACGGGTACCGATTACAGCCAAGCTCGTCGCAAACCTGATCACCGCCGCCGGTGCACACCGCGTGCTGGCGATCGATCTCCACGCCGCACAGATCCAGGGGTTCTTTGATATCCCCGTGGATCACCTCTCCGCCACCCCGGTCTTCGTAGATTACTTCACCAAGCACCGCTCCGAACTCGGCGATCTTTGCCTGGTCAGCCCCGATGTCGGCAATGTTAAGGTCGCCGAAGGGATGGCCAATCTGCTCGGCGGCGATCTCGCGATTATAAATAAACGCCGCCTCTCCGGCTCCGCCGTCATCACCGGAAACCTCATCGGTAATGTCGCCAACAAAACCGTCCTGATGTTCGACGACATGATCTCTACCGCAGGCACCGTCGCAGAAGCTGCCAAACTGGTGATGGAACGTGGAGCCACTAAAGTAATTGCAGCGGCAACCCATCCCGTGCTGGTGGGCCCCGCGGTTGATCGTCTGCTCGCCGGCCCTATCAGCAAGATCGTCGTCTGCAATACCATCCCATTTGCACAGCGTTGCTCGCCCCTCAAAGGAAAGCTGGTTGAGTTATGTGTGGGAAGTCTGCTCGGCCAGGCGATCCACCGTATCCACAACAACCAAAGCGTCAGCGCACTCTTTAAGTTCACCGCAGGCACCAAGCGATGATGCCTACTTCTAGTTACATCCTGTCCCGCCCCGGTCTGCGATCATCACACTTACTTTCACCTTTACCCTTGCGTCCCTCCCTTTCTTATCCCGATTCTCCCCGCTAGTCAAGTCCCTCTCTTTCACCAGCACTTGCCGAGGGCCCACCACCCGGTTGGTCGCCAGATACAGCTAAGCAACCCCGAAAGGGCTTGCCCGTTCAACCGTTCATTCAGTCAGGAGTTTTCACAAATGCACGAGCAATCACCCGTTCTTAAAGCCACCCAACGCGAACGCCTCGGATCTCGCTATTCTCAGCGCGTTCGTAAGGCAGGCGGCCTCCCCGCCGTCGTCTACGGTCACGGCCGCGACCCCGTCGCCATATCAGTTGACGCTCACGAAGCAATCGCCCACCTTAAAGCAGGCGAAAAAGTCTTCCGCCTCGATTTCCCCGGCGCCAAGGATTCTGATGAAATGCAGATCGTCCTCGTCAAGGACCTTCAGTTTGATTACCTTGGCACTCAGATCGTCCACGCCGACTTCGCTCGCGTTGACATGACGGAAAAGGTCCGCACCCGTGTCGCCATCCACCTCGTCGGTGAAGCAGTCGGTCTCAAGCAGGCCGGTGCAATCCTCATGCATCCCACCAACGAAATTTCTATCGAGTGCTTGGTGCTCGAGATTCCCGACTTTATCGAACTGGATATTGGCACCCTAGATGTTGATCAAGTCGTCACCGCCGGACAGGTTACCTTGCCCTCGGCAAACATGCGCCTTCTGACCGACTCTCACGCAATTGTCGCGCAGATCGTCATCCAGCAGGAAATCAAGACCGGCGAAGCAACCGCAACCGCGACCGGAACCGCCGCTCCCGAAGTTCTCACCGCCAAGAAGGCCGGCGAAGGCGACGACAAGGCTGGAGCCAAGCCCGCAGCTGGTGCCAAGCCCGCAGCTGGTGCGAAGGCTGGAGCCAAGCCCGCAGCAGGTGCCAAGCCCGGGGCCAAGCCCGCTGCTGGCGCCGCCAAGCCCGCAGCCCCCAAGAAGTAATCTCACATCGGACGATTGTGTCCCCGTGTTTCCCCCTTCTCTTTACCCGCATCGCTCCAAAATGAAACTCATCGTCGGCCTCGGCAATCCCGGACCTCAATTCACCAAGACCCGACATAACGTCGGGTTCATGGTGGTTGATAGGCTCGTCCGCGCTCACGGCGCGGGCGAGCCGGTGAAGGCCAGGTTCAACGCCGCGACCGTTGAAGTTACACTCAGCGGCGAACGCTGCCTGCTACTTAAACCTACGACTTTCATGAATCTCTCTGGCCGAGCAGTCGGCGAGGCGGTTCGTTTCTTCAAGCTTGATCTCGCGGCGGAAATGTTAGTAATCGTCGATGATCTCTACCTCCCTACAGGTCAGATTCGCATGAAGCCCAGCGGCAGCGCGGGCGGTCACAACGGGCTTACCAGCATCGAACAGTTAATGGCGCGAGACGATTATCCCCGGCTCCGCATCGGCGTGGGCCAACTACCAGCGGGGGGCAAACCTCCACTGATGGATCAAGCCGATTACGTTCTCTCTCGTTTCTCAGCGGACGAGGAGCCGCTCCTTGAAACTTCCCTTACCAAAGCTACCAAAGCCGTGGAGATGTACGTCGCGAAGGGGCTTACCCACGCAATGAACTTTGCCAATGCGGGAGCGCCCCCACCTAAATCTACCACACCTCCTCCGACGCTACCAGCTAAGTCACTCGCCCCGATTTTTCCTCTCCCTGACATAACTCTTAACTAAACCGGCGCAAAGCTCCGTTCGCCCAAGCCGTGTTCCCTCAACCCAACCAGTCCAGCCTCGCGCAATCCCACGCCCGACCTCTTTCAAGGATTCTCCATGTCAAGCAAGCGCATCTATACGTACGAAGCAATGTTTCTCATCAGCCAAGCAGTCGCCACCGAGTTCGGCGCCGCTATCGACCACATCAAAGAAGTCTTGGCCCGTGGCAACGCCGAAATCATCGCCCTCAAGAAGTGGGACGATCGCCGCCTCGCCTACGAAATTGAAGGTCAGAAGCGTGGTATCTACATCCTCGCATACTTCAAAGCACCCGGCGTTGATATCTCACACATCGAACGCGACTGCAACCTCTCCGAAAAGATCCTCCGCGTGATGATCCTCCGTGCCGATCATCTCAGCGCTGAAGAAATGCTCAACGCAGACGGCCGCAAAGAGCTGGATGTTGAGTCAAAGATGCGCGGCGATAAGCCCGCCGACGCACCCGCCGCGGCACCTGCAACACCCACGGCCGCAGCCCCTGCTCCCGCCGCCACCACCTAAGTCTCAAACACCAGCTTAGTCACGACGAATTTCAGCTCCCGGATCAGGAATTCGATCGTCGCCTCTCTTTATCCCGTTTTATCTGCTGCCCCCGCTTTCCTTGGGACCCTAACAGCGTCTACGGTCTATCCGTCGCGGCGTTCCGGGCCTGGGTCGTGTCCACCGCTTTGCCAGTTCCTTCTCACCTTGCTTCGGAGTTCAAATGGGTAACTACAACAAAGTGTTTCTAATGGGCAACCTTACCCGCGATGTTGAGCTCCGCTCGGTGCGTGAGGGTCAGCAGAGCGTGGGCCGTATCGGCTTGGCTATCAATCGCAACTACACCCTTCCATCCGGTGAGAAAAAAGAGGAAGTAACTTACGTCGATTGCGAAGCGTGGGGACGCACCGCCGAAACTATGGCCAAGTATCTTTCCAAGGGCAGGCCGGTCTTTATCGAAGGTCGATTGAAACTCGATCAATGGACAGATAAAGACACTAACAAACCGGTAAGCAAGCTGAAGGTCGTCGTTGATTCTTTCCAGTTTATAGATTCTCGCCAAGGCGGTCCCGGTGGGCCCCCAGGTGGCGGTGGCGATGAAGGCGGCCGTAGCCAGTCCTACGGCTCCGGTCAAGGTGGTGGTCAAGGTGGCGGTCAAGGCGGTGGTGGTCAAGGTAGCGGCGGCAACGGGGGCGGCAACTGGTCGCGCGGCACCAACCAGAACGCCCAATCCAATAACTTTGACGAGCCTGAGCCATCCGGCCACGCGGGTGACGACATTCCCTTCTAAGATTTACCTCGGTAAAACTGCGCAATCGCCGCGTCATCGCGCGTCGTTTGCTTTTTAAGAATGCGTTCGCGTTGGGGCCAAACGCGAATGAACCGTGCTCCGGGAAATGTTCCCGGTGTCACGGAACAGATCGGCTCCTAACTTCCTACCGCCCTCGGACGTAACTGCCCGATGCGGAAGAAGGACAGCAGCAAAGGAACGTACATTATGGCAAAGACTATTAAACTCCTCCTGATCGAAAACGTCGAAAGCCTCGGAATCGTCGGCGACGTCGTAAACGTGCGTACCGGGTATGCCCGCAACTTCCTTCTCCCCCGCACGCTCGCTACCCAGCCCAGTGACGACAAAATCAAAGAGCTTTCTGGCAAGCGTGCCGACGCTCAACGCGAGCTTGACCTCCAGCGCGCTGGCCGCGTGACGCTCAACGACAAGCTCAAGGGAGTGGAACTTACGTTGGTTCGCTCCTGCAACGATCAGGGCATCCTCTACGGTGCCGTCACACAGCAGGACATTTCCGCGGCACTCAAGGAGCAGGGCCATAACGTTCTGGCCCGCGACGTTCGCATCCCCCAGACGATCAAGCGCGTCGATCACTTTGATATTAACATTAAGCTCGATAGCGATCTTGATCAGACGATCAAGCTCCATGTCAAGCCCGATCGCGAGTTGGCTACAACCGGCAGCACCGCTCCTGGTGCTGAAGGTGAAGGCGCTGGTCCCGCTGGTGCAGGCCCCGATGATCGTCCCAGCCGCCGCCGCGATCAGTGGGCACTCCCCGATGATTCAGGCCGTGTAGTCGGCTGGGGCTCAGGAAAGAAGGAAGAGAAGCGAGAAGAGGGCAAGAAGGCCGACAAAAAAGATAGATCTGAGAAGGCTGAAAAGAGTGACAAGGCCGAGACCGCCGAAAAGGCCGACAAGCCCGAGAAAACAGAGCGTAGCGAGAAGGCTGAAAAGCCCGCGGCTGGCGAAAAGAAGTCAAAGAAGAAGGCCGAGTAATTACCAACGGGTAACGAGTCTTAACCACTTTGTGGCAGCACACTTGCCACAGTCCGCCCCCGCCCGAGACTACCTAATATATCAATGAACAAAAGCCCGGCTGATCACCGGGCTTTTTCATTGGCCCAGCTTTTTGGCCAAGCTTTTTTGGCCCAATAAGCTCGCCAGCTCACTGGCCAGCTTATTGGCCAGTCTATCGGCCAGTCTATTGAAAAGTTTCATGGGCCAGCGATAGCGAGCCGGTGCATTTGACCAATTAAGCTGGCCACTGCACCTTTGGCTAATCCCGGCCCGGCCGTCATCTCGGATCGGCAAATCGCCCCGACCCTACCGATTGACCGCGGCGTAATATAGATACTGCCCCAGCCCCACCGTGAACACCATGCACCCGTACATCGCGTGCTCCAGCGAGCACGCCATTGCCGAACGAGTACGCTGATAGGTTGTCGCGAAGAGCACCCCGCCCGCTAATGTAAGCAAAAGTGCCAAACTATTCTGAAACAGTACATGCCCAAAGCAGAACGCCAAGGCGGAGAGCCCCACCATCGCCTTGGGTTCTCCGATGAGCCCTCCGTACCGGTGGAAGACGAAACAACGATATATTACGTTCTGCGGATACACCGACAGCACCGGGTAAAGCAGCATCACCGCGCCCCAGAGCAGCGGCCGTTCCCTGGGAAAGCTCAGAAATCGCTCGGGGATAAAGAGCAGCACGCCCCCCACCACCACCGCGATGCCCAACACATAAACCCCCAGAATCCGCGGCACATCCGGCCAAACCTCGCCACCCTTCCACAACTGCCTGCGATCAAACGTCTTGTCTCGCAGCAACATCACGAGGCAACCCGCAAACCCCGCATAAAGCAAAGGAAGAAACGGTACGTTGACCGTGCGTATCGTAAGCAAAATAGGGACAATGAAAAAGAGACAGGTAAACTCGAACCAGCGATAAACTTTCTCGCTGCCTCGCAACACCACCGCCTCACCGCTCCCCTCCAACGGAATAACCCGGTTACCTTCCCCCGTCAAATGCTTGCGCGGATTCTCAAACATAATTTATTACCGCACAACACGGCGCAATGACCAACCAGGGGCGACGGTAGTTCCCCCACCGCTCGATTCCGATCGAGCACTCAGCAGTTCTTTGGCAACGCCCCCTTCCGCTTTCACCCCAGTTAAAAAGGCGAAGGCGTCATCAGCTCGGGAAAACCCCGGCGCCCACCAACCGCAGTCACACCGTTAAGGCAAACGCGGCGTTCCACCTCGCCCGTTCACGCCTCGCATCCACCATCTGCCGTTCATTCCCCGCCGCCAACCCTTCGGATTGCGCAAACCAACACGCCTCCAGCGGAAGCTCCATATCAGTAAACAAGTCGGCGATCTGCTTGGTGCCCAGTGCCGAGAATGGCGTATAGATATGAATCGACGGCACCCCATGCTCCTCCGCTAGCAATCCGACCAGTCGCGTTACCGCCGCGCCGCTCTCCTCGATGAAAAGTAAACGCCCGGCGTCTAAGCCCGTGTCGTCGTTTGTCGTCGCCGCCCCAGTTTCCGCACTCGGCAACCCGCCGCAGATCGCAGCACTAGTTGGCCAAAACACGCGGTTGCACCCCGCTCCAGCCGCCATAAAGGTCGCGGCGACCAGCCGCTTAACCTCCTCCTCGCCCGCCCGCAAGCTCCCGCTCCGAGCGAGGTCATAGCTCGGCTCGATCACCTTGCACGCCATGATCTCAGCTTGACGAATGATGCTGTCGATGGCCGCTTCGGTGAGGTTAGCGACGAACGGCATGACGAGCGGCGCGTTGGCTTCCTCGGCGTCCGCCCGCAATCCGCATAGCGTGGCCTCCTCGCGCACATAAGCGCAAGCTAAGAGCGACTCAACGCCCCCATCGCTCAGCACCAGCGTTCGACCCTTAAATACATGACTTGCCACGTATTGCCTGCATCGGCCATCGGCGCGCGCTCGGCCCAAACGCCAAGACGCCGCGATGCCCCCAGTTCCCCCATCCGAGGGACGCGGCACTCACTGCCATATTACGAAGCTAGTGCCCGAACTTGTCGTGGTATCTTCCAACCGGCGTGCGTGGATTTGACACTTCGAATCTTGTTCGGTGCGTGATACCCTTCGATGACAAGTCGTGCACGCCATGACTACCTCTTTTCGCTGCCTGTTCCGGAGACCTTCTGCTCGTGATTTCTTCCTCTCCATCTTCGTCCGATGCAGTCATCCAGCTCCGGGGCGTTGTCAAAACGTTCGGTTCCAAGGTCGCCGTGAATAACCTCGACCTGACGATCCCCGCTCAATCAACCTACGGCTTTATCGGCCCCAACGGCGCAGGCAAAACCACCACGATCCGGATGATTATGTCCATCATCTTTCCCGACTCGGGCGATGTGCGAGTCCTCGGGAAAAACTCCGCCGTCGAAAGTAAAGATCGTATTGGTTACCTCCCCGAAGAACGCGGCTTGTATAAGAAGATGAAGGTCGGCGCGTTCCTGCATTACATGGGCCGCCTGAAAGGATTAGATGGAGCCGGCCTCGACTCCCGCGTCCGTAACTGGCTCGACCGTGTTTACTTGGGCGAGACCTACAAAAAGCGCTGCGAAGAGTTAAGCAAAGGCATGCAGCAAAAAGTTCAGTTTATCGCCGCTGTCATTCACGAGCCCGACCTCATCATTCTCGATGAGCCCTTCAGCGGGCTTGACCCCGTGAACCGCCGACTCCTCCGCGGCCTGATCGACGACCAACGAACCCAGGGACGCACTCTCATTTTCTCCACTCACGCCATGTTTGAGGCCGAGCAACTCTGCACCCACCTCTTTATGATCCACCAGGGTAAGAAGGTAATTGATCTTCCACTCGCCGAGGTCTTCAGGCAACACGACCCCAACGCGCTGATGCTAGAGACCATCAATCCGAGCGATGCACAGAGCACCGCTTGGGAAAGCTGCGAAGGCGTCGAGACGGCAGATGTCGTCGGCGGCACCGTTCAAATTACACTCAACAGTTCCTCAACCCCGCAGGAAGTAATGCCCCGCCTGTTCGCAATGGCCCCAATTCGAAAGCTCGAGATCAAACGTCCGAATCTCGAAGACATCTTCGTCAAGTTCGTCGGCGGAGATATGGCCGCGTTGAACGAAGAGAAGGAAGAGTTCATGGACGCTAAGACGCGCCAGTTGGCTCCGGTTGATTCCTCATCGTCAAACATACAAACCTACGCAGGGGGCGGCCGATGATCAAAATATTTCATGTTGCAGTCCGCGAGTTTCTTGCGACAGTTGCAACCAAAACCTTCGTGATTTCGATGGTGCTACCCATTCTACTTACATTGTTGGCCGCCAAAGTGCTTCCCATGCTTATGGATGAGGCCGCACCCAAGGTCACTGGGCACATCGCAATCGTCGACCATTCCGGCGACGTTGCCGATCGCGTGGTTGCCGCGATGGCCAAGGCGACTGCTGAAGAAAGAACAAAAGACCCAGTGGCCATGGCCACCGATCTGGTCGAAAAATCAGGAGTCAGCGCGTTGCAGCCGGAGCCGCAGCGACTGACTTTGCAGGTGCTCTCCCCCGACACAAATGTCGACGAAGCCAAGGCCCAAATCTTAAAATCGCAGCAGGAGATGAGCAAAGGCGGCAACGCCGACGCTCGCCTCGCGCTCGCGATCATCCCGCGCTCCTCCGTAGAAGGCACCGCCAAAGGTGGATTTGATGACTTCGAACTCTTTACCGCTCCCCAACTCGACGTAGAGGTTCAGCGCGGTATTGAGCGTCAGATCGGTGCGGCAATTGTCGATGCCCGGATCAACCTCAAGGGCATGGACCCCGACGAGATCCGAGCGCTCACTGATAGACCCCGCGGAAATGTCAAAGCAGTCACCGCCGAAGGAGATAAGCTCCTCAACGACGCGGCGAAAATGCTGATCCCCGCCGCGTTCATGTTCTTGCTTTGGATCAGCACGTTCACATGCGGTCAGTACTTACTTACCTCAACGATTGAGGAAAAATCAAGCCGCGTGATGGAAGTAATTCTAAGCGCGGTCTCCCCGATGCAGTTGCTTACGGGGAAAGTGCTCGGGCAGATGGCCGTGGGGTTCGTCATCTTGATCGTTTACTGCGGGATGGGCGTGGCCGGGCTCTTCATCGCCAGCATGATGAGCCTGCTCCCTTTTAGCAACATTATCTATCTGTTCGTCTACTTCTTCATCGCCTTTTTTCTCATCGCGAGCCTGATGGCCGCCGTCGGCAGCGCTGTGAGCGATATTAAGGAAGCCCAGAGCCTGCTGGGTCCCATCATGGTCATACTCATGATCCCCATGATCCTGTGGCTACCAATCCTAAGAAACCCGAACAGCAGCTTTGCGCAGGTTTGCAGTTTCATGCCCTTCATCAGCCCGTTCGTCATGATCCTTCGCCTCTCCGGATCCGAAGCGGTCCCTGCGTGGCAGATCCCCGCGAGCATCGTCTTCGGCCTGATCACCATCCTCATTAGCCTCTGGGCGGCCGCGAAAATCTTTCGCATCGGCGTGCTTATGTACGGCAAACCGCCGAATTTCAAGACGCTCATCAGGTGGATCCGAATGGCCTGATCCTGCGGACACATCGCCACATAGTACATTTCCGCCCGCTCGGTTCAATGCTTCCCGCCCGCCGTGCGAGCGATGCGTTCGTCCCCTCCTGCTATTCATGCCTCCCCCGTACGACCTCTATGAACTGGCAGTCACCAACGCTGGCCCCCTCGCGCGGTTCCTTGTCGCCGCGTTAGCCAAGCCCTCGCCCCCACTGCCCAGCGCTACCGGTTCCCTCGCCACCCCCAGATCAAAGTGCAAGCTCTTCGCGCCATACGACCTCATTCTTCGCGAGGATTTCAGCGGCTCCGCGGCGTTGGCTCGCGCCTTCGCCAAATCCTTCGGAATGGCTATCGCGGTCGATCACGATCCCCAGGCCATCGCCGCGGCAGCAGCAAAAGCGGCTAAACGTACACATTTCCGCGCTATTGAGTCGGATGTTATGACTTGCCGCGAGCCAGCCGACATCATCGCAGCGACGAACTTTGCTCTAGGTTACTTCCACGAGCGTGCTAAGTTAATCGACTATCTAGTCCACTCCCGCCGCTGCCTGCGCCCAGGGGGAATCCTCTGCGCAGACCTCTACGGCGGCGGTGATGCCTTCACCCCCCACCGCGTCGCGCAATCCCTTAAAACCGCCCGCGGCAAGAACATAACTTATATTTGGGAGCAGGTCGCCGCGTTCCCGCAGACCGGCCTCGTCCACAACGCCATTCACTTCCGCGTTCCCGGTTCTTCAAAGGCCCAAGGGGCCCGCCCCACTAAACTCATCAAGAATGCCTTTACTTATCATTGGCGGCTCTGGTCGATCCCCGAGCTTCGTGACGCGATGTACCAGGCTGGCTACTCCGGGGTAGATATTTACGACCGACTCGGCGGAGCGATCGATCAGGACGGCCGCCTCTACGCCCGCCCGCTCGAAGATACCGAACCGATGGACGACCCGTACGTTGTTTATGTAATCGCCCGCAAGTAACCTCGGTGGTCCCACTCGCAGGCCGCCCACACGCCCCCCCAAAAACGGCCGTGAGGCCCGCCGGTTTCCCGACAGGCCCCACGTCAAAAGCAAGCATACGGATAAGCCGAGTTCTGTTACGTTTGAGGGTTTGCGTGCCCGTAAACCGGACCGCACGTCTCAACCGCAGCGACCATTTCTCTGGGCCCGTAGTTGCCCACGGGCTCTAGCAGTCTACCCGCGTCCTCCGCCAGCCGGACCGGCCGTAGAACCAAACTTACGTTTAGTCCTGGAACGCTGCATGACCTTGCACGCGATGGGGCTTGCCATGCCCCCGATGTCACCACCGGAGCGGTAGGCTCTTACCCTACCTTTTCACCCTTACCCGGCAAGCCGGGCGGTTTATTTTCTGTGGCGCTTTCCCTCGCCGCTGCCTTTTCACGCTCGTAGCGTGAACCGGATCGGCGGGTGGGCGTTACCCACCATCGTGTCCATACCGTGCTCGGACTTTCCTCAGCGGGCTTCTCGACAAACAACACATCGATCCGCCCGCCGCGGCCGCTTTCGTATGCTTCCCTCAATTCTAGCCCTCTCGCCGCCGACACCTCGCCCGCCCCGATGAATCACCCCGCCTCATCCTCAGATTCTGTCCCGACCTCGGCCGGCGGAACGCCCGCTTATCGCATCATCGATGCTAATTTTAACCGCGCCCGCGAGGCCCTCCGCACCATCGACGATATCGCCAGATTCTGGCTTCAGTCGCCCGGCATCTGCGAAAGGGCCAAACTCCTTCGCCACCGCCTCGCCGCCGCGGCCGCCTCTCTGCCGGGGGGCGAGTTTGCCCGAATGAGCAACCGGGATCTCTCCACCGACGTCGGGGTCAACATAACCACCGCGCAAGAGCGCAATCGCCCCTCGCTCCGCGATGTGGTCGGCCCGGCGTGCGGACGATTGAGTGAAAGCTTACGTTCTCTGGAGGAGGCCGCAAAGACCCTGCCCGGCGGCGCACCCATGGCCGCACTTATTGAGTCGATCCGATACGATTCGTATTCGCTCGAGAAAGTACTTGTATTACGCCTGGGTCCCGCGAGCGTTCCGCAGTGGCGGTTGTGCGTGCTTATCACCGAATCTCTGTGCGCTCTTCCCTGGCTGGATGTCGCCCGCGCCGCTATCGATGCCGGGGCTGATTGCTTACAACTACGGGAGAAATCGCTGGACGGGCGAGAGATCCTAACTCGCGCCATCGCTCTCCGCCGCCTCACCCACCCCGGCGTAAGTATCATAATTAACGATCGCGCTGACATCGCCCTCGCCGCCGGCGCCGACGGTGTTCACGTCGGCCAGTCCGACCTTCCCGTTGCAGCCATCCGCAGGCTGGCCGGACAGCCCCTTTTCATCGGGGTCTCTACCGAAAACCTTGAGCAGGCCGCTGCGGCTTGGGAGGCCGGGGCCGACTACTGCGGTGTGGGCCCGATGTTTGCTACCACTACGAAGCATAAGTCGGTGATCGCAGGGCCGACGTACATGCAGGCGTACGCGAACGCGCCCGCTCCCCGCCCACACCTGGCGATCGGCGGAATCACACCCCTAAACATAAGTCAACTTGTCTTGCACGGATGCAGGGGTATTGCGGTCTTGTCATCCGTCTGCGGTTCGAGCGATCCAGGCGGGGTATGCCGTAGCTTGCTGGCGCTGCTGTCGCCCACCCCTGCCATAATAAAACAGTCCTCCTTAGAGGCACACACATAACTGTAACCTATGAACCAGCCGCCAAGTGCAGAATCTTCTTCTCCTTCACCCCCCTCGCCATCGCAGAGCCGCGCGGAGCCGCCTGTGCCGGTCCCGCAGACTCTCCCCGAAATCGAAATATTCGCGTGGGGGCTGCTCTCCAAGGCCGTGATCGACCGGCACGATGGCTTCCATCTGCTGACCGTCGTCACCACCGATGAAGCCCGCGAGCCCCAGGCCCGCGTGGTGGTTCTTCGTAAAGTTATATTTACATCGCGTTATCTCTACATCCACACTGATCTGCGCGCGCCCAAAATCGCCCACATCGCCGCGCAACCCATCACCGCACTGCTATGTTATGATCCCATCCGCCGCATCCAGTTACGGATGCAGGCCCACGCCTCTTTAGCGGACCAAACGACCACCGATGTCCAGTGGGCCGCGGCCACCTTAAGCAGCAAACGCTGCTATCTCGCCCCGCGACCGCCCGGAATCCCCTCTGCCATGCACGACCCCAATCTTCCCTTGGGCCTCAAGGGCGATAATCCTGATGCCGTCGAGGCTCTCCCCGGTCGCGCCAACTTCGCCGTCGTCGGCCATCGAGTCAAACACCTTGAGCTGCTTCACCTCGCCGCAGCGGGCCATATGCGTGCCTCATTCAACTACGATCTCTTTGGCACCCTCATCGCTTCCACTTTCCTCACAGCCTGAGCGCCTCCGGCGACGCCGATGCTTGCCCCGGCGCACTGAAAAACCCGATGGAGCACCTACCGCGGCTATAATCAACGCGAATGCCGACGATGAAAATAAATGGCCGATCCTTGCCCTTCACCGCGGGGCAAACGATACTCCAAGTTGCGAACACGCACGGAGTTGAGATCCCTCAGTACTGCTATCACGAAGGGCTTTCGATCGTCGCGTCGTGTCGTATCTGCCTCGTAGATTGCCAAGTTCCCAATGCTAAATCGGGAGTGCTTGAGCCGTTCATGGGAGGCAAGCTGGTGCCAAGTTGCCAACAGACCGCCATCGACGGGATGGTTGTCTTTTCTGATTCCCCCAAGTCAATGGCGAATCAGAAGGCGGTAATGGAATATTTGCTTATTAACCACCCGCTCGATTGCCCGGTGTGCGATCAGTCCGGTGAGTGCTTTCTTCAGGATTATTCTTACAACTACGGACGGGGCGAGTCACGGTTTGAAGAGCAGAAAGTTAAGCAGCCCAAGAAGGATGTCGGGCCGCACGTATTATTATATTCGGACCGCTGCATCATGTGTACCCGCTGCGTCCGCTTTACCCGTGAGGTGACAGGGACCGCAGAGTTGCTGGTGCAGGGCCGGGGAAACCGTGAGGAAATTGATATCTTCCCGGGCATCCCGCTCGCCAACGAGCTATCGGCCAATGTCGTTGACCTGTGCCCCGTGGGAGCTCTGCTAGACAAGGATTTTCTCTTCGCCCAGCGTGTTTGGTTCCTTAAGCAAACTCCCGCGATTGATCCGTTGACGGCGAGCGGTGATAATATTTATATTCACCACAACGAGGGGCGCGTCCACCGCATCAAGCCTCGGGCTAACGCCGAGATTAACCAGCACTGGATTACCGACGAGGTGCGTTACGGCTGGAAGTTTGTCCACAGCGAAGACCGCTTACGGTCGCCCACCCGTAAGCAGTACGGAGCGACTGTCGAGTGCGACTACACCAAAGCTTACGATGACGCGATCGACGGGATCCGGAGGGGGCTCGCGAACTACAAGCGGGCCGCGCTGCTGGTCAGCCCGTTTCTCACCTGCGAAGAAGCGTTCGTGCTGGGCCAGTTCATCAGAAGGCTTGACCCTAACGCGATTATCGGAGTGGGACCCGTACCCGTCGTCGGTCAGGACAAGGTGTTCCCGCTGGGCGCCAAAGAGACCGATCGTAATTCCTTTAAGTTGTACGCCGAAAAGGCGCCCAACGCGCGGGGTGTGCGTCGGGCACTGGCCGCCCTCTTCGGCGATAATCAGATATTAAGTTACGATGCGTTTCTCCGGCGGATGGGGCTGGGAATCGGCCAGAGCGATGTGGGCGCGATACTTATCACCGGCAACTATCCCACTGATTGGGCGAGCAATGACCTGCTCACCGCTGTTTCAGGAAAGTTCGTCGTGCTCATCGATACGCTGATTGGCCCAATGGCAGACCGCGCCGATATCGTGCTTCCCGGCGCGACATTCGCTGAGAAATCCGGTACATACGAGAATGCCAAGGGCGTTCTGCAAGCGTTCGAGCAGGCCATCCCCGTGATCGAGCTGGCCAAGACAGAAGGACAGATCGCGCTGGACCTTCTGGCCGTGCTCGCCGGTCGTCCGGCCCCCATCGATCGTCAGGTGCCGATCGTTGTTGATACGACGCCGGGCCAGGTCGCTGCGGGCCTGCAGATAACCACGCCCTACGCAGATGCGTTCAACGCGTCCTCGGTGCGGACGCTCATGGCCGCGTTTAGCCCCGCGCTCGCCGCGTTCGCCACGAACGTTGTGATCCCTCCGCCGCAGGCGGGACGAGTGAGCGACATGGCCCTCGCCGACTTATGATTGCTTTCAAGCCGCTGGGGCGTCAGCTTACTACTTAGTATGACGTTGCTAGCACCTCGACAGGTGTTATATAGATTGTAAGCAAGCATGACGGCGGCACGGAGGCACTGTGGAGTTCCGCTGGGCCCCGATGTTGCCGCCCGCTGGCGCACATCTCCGCCACTTAATCGTAACCAAGCTGGGTCAGCCCGTCCTCATCAAGCCCGAAGTCATGGCCCAGTTCGTGAAGTAACGTAACTACAATCTCATCATAAATAGCGTCGTCGTTCGCCATTACCGCAGAGCCAGCTCCCCACCCTCCGGCCATCGCGACGATGCCCAGCCGATATAAAGTAATGCTGTTAGGTACCGCCCCATCATCGTCGATACCAGCCTCGCCCGAGCCAGAGTGCAGCCCGCACAGCTCATCAAGCTCGGGCGGTCCCTCCTCATCCCCGGCGAACGACTCCAAGACCTCGCTCGAAGGATAATCTTCCACCAGCACCGGCACCCGTTCGATCCGAGACTGTAAGTCTCCGGGCAGGCTCTTGACGGCCCGCTCTACCATCGCATCAAAGTGCTCGCGTTGTTTGCCGGTGAAAGGAAGCAACTCATGCTTTGGATGTACGCTCACGGGGGATTCACCACTCCCCCCACCACTTCTCCCTTCGGACGACCGTGCAGCACAGCGCGGCTGGGCCGATCATAAGCTGCGGTCCGTTGAGTCGGCACGACCCATGCCAGATCAAGCGGCTTGGCCGCGATTACCGAAGCAATTCTCGCGCAATCTAGGACCACCCCCACCATCCCCAGCAGCAGAAACCCGTATCCCACCGTCGTAAGTAAACCCCCCAGCAATCCGAGCAGCTCGGCGTTGGTCGGAAACATCGCCCCGGCCACACCCATCCCGTGGCCTACCAGCGAAAAGATAAGCACAAGGGCTAGCGCTCGCAGCGTCTGCCTGTCCACGCGGCCAGTCCGCATCAGCAGCGACCTCGCGGCCAGCCGCCGACCATTCGGACGTAACATGATACAGATCACGATGAGCAACGCATCCACCCCTATCCAGACCATCCCCTGCACTCCGCCCCGGGCCGTTAGAGGCCAGCCTCCCGGCGAAACTTCCGCCTCCCCAAACCGACCGATCCAGCCAAGCATTCCGACCAGCGGAACATAAGCAATCACACCAGCGGCGGCCATCACGATGCCTCCTCGCGAAAGCCCACCATGCGGACGCACAAGCGCCAAAGCCCCCAAGCCCGAAAGACCCGCAAGCACGGCGGGGAGCATTCGGACCACATCGCCCGGGTAGAACTGCCCCGCGCCCAGCCCCGCAGCAATCGTAATTTCCACCGCCGCGGCGGACGCTACCGACAGCAGGCCAGCGAGTGCCCAAAGCACGATCCCCGCGGCGACCAGATAGCGGTGCCGAATGGGCCGAAGTTCCCCTGCCCGCGGATCAACGACGGCCAACAAAGTGGCCTTGATAGCGGTACCGCATTCAGGGCACCCCCCGCGGATCGAGAGCCCCCTCAGATTATATTTACATCGGACACAGGGCAGGTTTCCGCCGAGCTCAACGGCGAGCGGCGCGCCCAACGTTCCTGCAGCGGCCGCGTGTGGTTGTTGTGACTTCTCGTTCATAACAGTTCCGCACATGCCAGCACAATTGCGCCCCAGTCGACCGCGGGCCAGTGGAAGTTCGCCGACCCAGTATCATTTAGAGCAGAACGTAATAGCGAACCTCAAAAAGCTAGACAAACACTACTAAATGCATTAACCGGGGTAAGCCGACTATGCTTGCTTTACTGAAACAACATAACATAATATTAGGCCATAGATGGCCTTTCAGACGCGATCGCCAAAGGCTTCATCGAAATCGAATACGCCGCAAAAATCCTCGAACCGATCGTTGGCGGTTTTGCGGAGTTGCTTGGCCTCAATCATCGTGAAAACGATTCGGCCAAAATCATCAGTCTCGGCGATGTTCCACCGGCGCAGCACCGTGCGAGCCAAACGTCCGTAACGGCGTATCGCGTAATCCTTAAGACCAAGGCACAACTGTTTGCCGGAGACGTGCCGACTCTCATCATCGGAGACCGTCTCGTTCGCTTCGATATCCTCGGCGACGGTATCGCCGTGAATGGCCCGCACTGTGTGAGCAAGCCCCGAAACTACAAATGAGAACGCCGCCGGCGGGAAGTTTCCTGCGATAGGCTTCAACTGCTCCCACGAATCGATGAATGGATCGTCCAACGAACTTTGCTCCTCGAGCCAACTACGCTGCCAAACTCACGCGCTGCTCGCGAGGCGAACACGGGAGCGCGACTAAAGATTTTAGGAGGCTCGACTTCGGAGGCTCGCCTCGATAGGCTCTCTGCGGTCAAGAATCTCTGCCGCTCGCTAACTGTTCGGATTGTTCCCCGACGGCTTGTTTGTACCACGTTGAGACGGTAATCGGCTCACGAACGGGCTGCCGTTCAAAAAGAATCGAAGTCTCCGGCGCGTCCAGATCCCTCTATCGCCGATTCCTATTCGTGCGGTGGTGGCAATCCGGAGAGGTTTGGCCAGATCGCCAGCGTGAACCCGCTTCTGGCTGGTGAAGCAGAAGGAGTCGTCCAAACATAAGTTTATACCATTCTGCGCCGAGTGAATGCCCAGGGCCCGGCATAGATTCCCCGGCCCCTTGCATAATTTCATTGGGTCGTTTGTCCCCCTCAGATGGCTCATGACCTCAAGCCCCACTCGCGGCTCTATCGCTCTTACCAGGACAGCCGCGGGGTGACCGGCCGCGAAGCACGAGACGTTCATGCAAAAGTGAGTACCATAGGTAAAGTAAACATAAGCCGTGCCGGGCTGGGCGTACATTGCCTCTACCCGAGCGGTGCGCCTTCCTCCAAAGGCATGGCTCGCTTTGTCTTCAGGTCCAACATAAGCTTCAGTCTCAACGACTACTCCCCCCACCCGCGTTCCTTGGGCCGTGTTCCAGAGCGAACAGCCTATCAACATTCGCGCTACCTCAATCGCGGGCAGCGCAAAGTCTGCGGAGGTAAGCCGATCACCCGATTGCTCGTCACGCATAAGCGTGCAGCCCCGGCAATAATAAGTTAACTCCAAAATAAGTCCAAAGCATCACAAAGAAACCAACAACGCTCAGCCATGCGGTCGTTATTCCCTTGCGAGCCGGCAGAGCGATGCGAACGTGCACGACCACGAGATAAACAAGCCAAGTGAGCAGCGCCCAGATTTCCTTGGGGTCAAAGGCCCACCATCGTCCCCAAGAATGATCGGCCCACCAGGCTCCCAGCAGAATCCCCACGCCCAGCGTCCAGAACGCAAGCTGCATGAGGACAAGTTGGGCGGCGTCCAGATCAGCTAGCACTTTCGCACGCGGTAGGACATTTACTTCAGATTCAACTTCAGGTAGCGTCGCGTCACTTCCGCCGCCCGTGGCGCCCGCAGTTATCTGAGCACCGCCTACCAAAGCCGGGAATGGGACGGTCGCAGTTTTACCACCAACGTAATGAACCCCGAGGTAGAAGAGGCTGCACATGAAGCCCAAGGCTATAAGCCCGTAGGAGACGAGCACCGTCGTAACATGATACTTCAGCAGAACGCTGGTATTCAAGATGGCCGCCTCACGCTCGATGTGCACACCCGGAATTCCTGCCTGAGTCGCGGTGAGTAACACCAGAAAGCCCACAGCAGCGCTCGCCGCCCCAAACAGCCACTGGCGGCGAGCCCCCATCGCAATCGCTCCAACGATCACGGCGAATAGACTCAATCCGGTCATCGATTCAAACTGGTTCTGAATCGCGAATCGCTCGGCAATTAAGCATCTAAGAATAAATCCCGTTGCATGCAACGCGACCGCGATGGCGAGCAACCCGCCCCCGGTAATCGCTGCAAAATTACGCCCAGTGGCGAGCGCCACCAGCAACGCCACCAGCGCAAGAAAGTAGGTCCAATACCCCCACTCAAACGCATTCAGGCGATTATAAGCGATCTCTAGTTGTCGCGATGTGGTGGGGTAGACCGATGCGTTTATTTTTGGCAACTCCTCGGCAAGAACCGTCACCGCGGCGTTCACGGCTGACGCATCTGCCTTTCTCCAGGCGGCGCCAAGTGCGAGTGCAGCGCGTTTCGCCGGGTTGTCAGCCTCGAGCTGGGAGAGGTGGAGCCACGCTTGATCGCTCGTCGCAGGGGCAACCATTACAAAGTTGGCCTTCTGCTCCATGAACAGTCGGACGGCCTGGTCAACCTTGCCCGCGGCGCGAATATAGGGTTCTTTGTTGGCAAACTTATCCGCGATGCCGCGCAGATGGTGGTCGATCATCATGGGTGTTACCCGTGCCACCTTTAACCACCGCTGCTGCGTCTGGGCATCCTCGGGGAATTCCGCTGCGAGCAGCTGCGTTCGAAGCGGAAGATACTCAACCCCGATCAGCGGCTTATTAATGTAATACGCCGGATCGATCGTCATGTCCAGCAGCGTGAACAGCGTATCGAATTTAATATCCCGAACATCCGGCTTCCCCGGTGCCCCTTCGTTTTTTACGAAATCAACATACGCTCGCCGAAGTGTAAGCTTTCTCACGGTTTCATCCGCGAGGGTCTGTACGACTTTGATGCGACCATTATGAAACACCGCAAGACTGCGCAGTGCATTCAGGTCGAGTGCTTTGGCGAAGGCTTCTTTCTCAACGGCGGTGGGCACGGATTTAAGGTCGGTCGAATGTTCGCCGAAGGGGTTGGTCAGCTTTTCTCCCGCTTCGCTTACGTCGCGGGTGAGAGGGTGCGCGTTGCCCTCGGGTGCCGTCTGCGCGCCGACCTGTTCCGCCGCGACGCAGCAAAGCAAGAGGACCGCCAAGGCACGAATTACGCCGCGCAAATAATATTTCATAAGTTTGCACCCCTCGCCTCAGGTAAATCACTCCCGCCCGCGGCACTCGGGGAGGCAACCGCTATCCGCGTGCCAGCCCCGATCGCGCCAGATACTTGGCCCCCTTTGGGCCTCTTGGGAACATAAGTTCCCTCCGCCAGTGCCTGCTGGATACGCGTCTTCTCTCGCCTTACGAGCCAGGGCTTAACATAGAAGGCCCAAGGAATTCCCAACCCCATGAGCACCCCGCCCAGTGCGATGACGTGAATCCCCGGGCTATTGCCAACCCCCAAGATCGTAAAGCTAACAACGGGCTTTTTCAGCGTTCCCTCATCGGTTAATCGCTGGGTGCGGGCCCACCCCGCCGCGTCCCACCCGGCCTGCGAAAACTTGTATTGATTGGGATTAAGCCCCGCCCTTGCTCGTCCCAGGACATTGCGTAGGAAGGCCCCACTCTCGTCCCATAAGAACGGGGCAGTGAGCGGAGCGTTTAGCTGCGTGACGTGCTCAAAGGCGGTAAAGTCAGCCTCCGTGGGCGACACTCGGAGCAGCGATTGATAATCACGGGGACTGCCCCGATGATCATAAGTTAACATCTTGAAATCCAGTAGCTGGAGGGCAAAGCCCGGCAGCGGGTGCTGCACTCGTCCAAACGCGAGCGCGATCTGCTTGCCTGCGACTTTAACTTCCCTGTCAACCTCCGGGCCAAGGCCAAAGTACTTTGTATACGCGAGCCATACCACATCCGATTGCATCACACCGGCGGCATCCGCCGCGGAAACTTCAACGGCGATCATCGCCTTGTCATGCGTACCCATGGCATCGGCATCTTTTCGAATATCCTCGTCGCTGGCGCGCGAGGGCCGAACAACTTCGCGGGCATTCTCCCATCGCTCGCCGACTCGCAAACTTATTTTGTCCACCACCTGGTCTAGCCGTCCATCCGCCCCGACTTGGTTAACCACCCTCAGCCGTCCGCCGCGTTCACGGATGAGTGCCCGCGTCAGGCCCGAAGGGCCGGGAGCATCGTCGATGTAAACATTAAGCTGACTTGCATCGATGAGCCCGATGCGGATAGAGGGGTCGGCGTCTCGCCGCTTTGGCATCCCGCTCTCGTTGACCTCCGCCAACATGTCCTGATTGATCTCGGGGAAGCGGTGGTAGACGTAACGATCAAACGGATCACTCGCTCCGGTGGTAGGGCCCTGAGAAGATGGCGGGGTTACCGCGATCTGGGCTACGCTGCTGGTCGCTCCCTTATATCCTTCGGTGATAATCGGGAACGGAGGCGTTGGTAAGAGTGCTTTCACCTCAATCCTGTATCCCGTGCCGCCCACTTCAATTATGCTTCCCACTTTAACGGGGTAAACGGCGCGGAACGGGAGCGGTGCGGGCAGCTCGACCACAAGAGCATACTCGGTGCCACTCTCAAGCGGTTCGGTTAAGTCCATCCAGCGCTGGTCACTCATGCCCATTCGGGGGCCAGCCGTGTACTCCAACGCAAAAGACCCCTCTTGCTCGCTCAGCCGGTCGGTCGCCGACTTTGGTGTCAAAGTGAAGGCCAGGATCGGTGAATCGGAAACACGCCCCTCATCATCTGGGAGCTGGCTATGTAAATAAACAATCCGCAGCGGGTTGTTCTCTTCAGCCACCAAGCTCGCTGGCTTCTGAATGTGATCCTTCTGCGCCTGCGCGAACGCGCAGTAGCCGACCACACGCAAGCTCACACCCGGGTCCATCGCCGGGTCGCCCGGAGGCACCTTTAGCGAAAGCAGCCGATCAACCCCGCCCGCCGTCTTCCACGGCGCAAGCCGGCCCGCGGTCTCCAACGCGGATTTGCCCCCCGCCAGTTGTAAATTATAATCATTGTACCTTGGCAGGCCGGGAAGCGGGCGCTGCTCCCAGCCCATGCCAGCATCGATATATAATGCAACGCGGGTGTTATCAAAGAAGACGGTCTGCGGGGGCCCCACATTCGCCACGCCCGTCTGGGCATCGGCCTGGCCCGCGAGTAGAATTGTATCTCCCTCGCGCTTGAGCCCGCTGTAATAAATGCTGCCCATCGCGAGCATTACGATGCCCGTATGCACCGTGAGCACACCGAGATTTTTGAACGTAAACTCAATGCGTCGCACCGTCGCCACCACCATGTTCACCACAAACAATAGTAATACAACTCGCAGCGGCCACCACGCGTAGAACTCAAGCTCGGACATTTCAATGCCGGGCAACCGTCGCAGGGTCGTTGACTTATATTGCTCCGCCGCCGCCGCGAAGAGCCGCAGCCCCGCTCCAGACCCAGGGTTGTAGTGCAACATCGGCCAGAGCCATTGTCTCCACACCAACGCCGCCGCGATGACTGAAATGATCACCGCAACCAAAAGCGCGACGACAAGCACTGGCCTGCGGAACCAGGCAAGCTTCGGCCCCGCGCCCCCGCTCGTGCCCCTCGCAGTCAGACGACTCCCAACTGCCACAACGCACCAACCCAGCGCGCCCGCGATTGCCCCCGCCAGAACAACCGCTATAGCACCCAGCAGCAAATAGGTTGGCGCTAATGCGAGAAGGCCCAAGGGCACGCTCGCCATCGTCCCGTACACCATCACAAACGAAAGCAGTGTAACGGCCAAAGTAATCGAACTAAACGCGCGAACAAGCACCTTCAACGGCCATAGAAACGGCCCCCGGAGGAACTGATCATCCCAAGCTTTAACCTGTCGCCACTTCGCGCTCATAAGAAGTCTCACGGAGAACCACATACTATAGCACTACTGCCAAACAGTATTATTTCCCGATATAGAGTAGCTCGGGGGACGCATTTCCTAACAAAATACGGTCAATGGCGAGATCTAGATTCACCGATCCGGGCCTTTGTGCGTTTACCGCGACCACACCCGCAATTTTGGCACCGCGCTTGAAGGTGAAGTTCAGCGGATCAAGCCCAAGGACGGTCGCCCCGTCCATTGTCGCCATTCCCAGCAGCGTCATGGCGCGAATTGCATCCCGGCGGTAGAGCAATCTCATCTCCTCCAAAATGGAGAGCGGGGTAGCCGGCGCTGGCACCCCAACGTCGGGGTCGAAAGGCTCTTCGCTCGCAATATCTCCCGAGCGATATAGGTTAATCACCGAATCGGTTCCTAGAGCAACTTTAATACCCACAAAGAGCAGATCCGGATAACGATGAGGCCCAAACTCTTCATCGGCTTTGAAATACGCACTTGCTCTCGGGCAAAAAACCACCCGCGTCTTCGCATCTAAAAGTCTGGCGATATCTGGGCCGGAGAGTCCGTTGCAGTGAACCGCGATCATTTCCGAATAAGACAGCACGGACTGCAAATGCGATACAGGAGTCGCGCCATGACCAATTTCCCGCAGCATGTCGCTGCTCCAAATCCCCAGCCGTTCAAGCAGTTCACGCTGAGGCCCGCTGGCGGTCGCCACAAAGGCGTGCTCTGCGGCGGTCTCAGAAAGGTGCGTCATTAGAGGCAGGTTGTAACGTTTTCCCATCGCCGCGGCGGCCATGTAGGCTCGCCGTGAAACGGTGTACGGTGCGTGTGGTGAAATCCCAAGCCGCAAGTGTGGCCGCGTAACTCTGGCAACGCCCTCTTGAAGGGCTTCTTCAAGCCGTTCCAGCCCTCGCTCCTCTGCGGTACCAATCGCAAAGAACTCAACGAAACTGGTGCCCCAAAGCGGGCTGCGTAAAAGCTCAGCGTGCGCGGCCAAGCGTGGCCAGCCACCCGCCGCACCGCTTATATCGCCGACGGCTACCACGCCACTCGAAAGACTAGACTCAATACCTGCCCGGACTGACGCGGCGATCTGCTGATCATCGGTAAACCGACGCTGTCGCACAATATCTACAAATCGCATGAATCGCGATGAGCCGCTGTCGTCGCCCTCTCCGTGGGGCGGAAGTGGCCCGATATGGGTGAGATCAAGATGCGAATGCGCGTTGACTAATCCGGGAATCAAAACATCGTTGGGGCGTTTGAGTGTTGTAGCAACCTTCGACGCAGCGTGCCGATCGACCAGTGAAGGTGGGCCTGCGGCGAGCACTTTAAGTTGGGCATGAACCGGGTGGCTTCTAGCCAATTCAAGCGTCTGGGGGTCGGTAATCTCAAGCAGAAGCGAACCGGGGGAGGCGGACACCGCCAGCGCATCTTCAATGGCAAGTGCATCGATTCGCACGACTTGCGAGCGAGGTGGGGAGAGATCTTGAAAGTCGGTCAACTCGTGGGCTTTCACTCGGCAATGGCGCCGATTCAACGAAAGAGGATAGGGAAACAACTGAGAGGATTTTGCGGCGGCAAATGTGTATAAACCGCCCACGCAAGTCCGATGGTATGAGGCCCGCGATGCCTCTGAAGGCAACTCAACCGCGAGCTCCGCCCGACTACAGTTGCCGCAGCATACACAGAACGTTGCAGCACGGATCGCGACCCACGTTGCACCACTGCGGCGAAGGAGCAGCAGTAAATGACAAACATGAAGAACTCGACAAGCGTTATGAATGTGACGAACACGCCGATGACCACCGCACGCCGCAAGGCTGTAGTAACCACCTTGGGCCTTACGCTAGTTGCGTCCATGATTACAGGCTGTGTCGGCCAAGGTGCTTACGATAATCTTTACACCACAAATCGCTCGGTCATTGCCAGGCAGAAAGAGCTCGAACGTGAACGCGACGAAGCTCGCGCCGCGCTCGAAGCCCTGAAACGTAACCTTGGTTCGGGCGAGGGTGCCATATCGGCACTCCAGAAAGAGAACGAAGAGCTCCGCCGCCTCCTCAATCAGTCTATGGCCAGCTTCAAGGACCTTGAGGGCAAAATGGCTGGGCTTACATTCGGCGAGCTGGATCCTCAGACCGACGCCGCTCTTGAAAAGTTTGCCCGTGAAAACCCGGGTCTGGTCACCTACGACGCTGCCCGCGGCATGCTCCGCTTCAGTAGCGATCTTACCTTTGATTCGGGCTCTTCCGTTGTGAAGGACGACGCGAGGCGTGCCCTCGCAGCTCTCTCCGAAGTTCTTAAGACTTCCTCTGCGCTTCAATATGACGTCGTGGTTGAAGGCCACACTGACAGCCAACGCATTAGTGCGAATACCGCTCGTCAGCATCCCACCAATCGCCACCTCTCAGCGCATCGCGCCATCGCGGTTATCGATGCCTTGGGTAACGAAGGCGTGACCTGGGGTCGTATGATGGCCGCAGGTTGGGGCGAATATCGCCCCGTCCAGCCCAACGGTGGAAGCGGTAACACACCCGCCAATCGGCGCGTAGAGATCTATCTCGCCAAGGGCCACAGCACCGGCACCGCAGTTGGCGATTCAGCCAATGCTCCCCGCGGAATGAACTCCAATACAGTTGCCCCTGATCGTCGCGATCCGCCGGCACGCCCGATGGACTTGACGAAGTAAGTTAAAGGTTTCTGGAGGAGTTTCTTCCAGCAAAACAAGAATCCAGATAAAACACCCGCCCTGCGGGTGTTTTTTTCTATAGAGGTGCAAGGTTGGATTGGCCTGCTCGCACGCTGTGATGTCTCCGAGCCTCGCCCGCTGGTATTCCGCAAGAGTGGACCCGGCGACTCGGATCGTCCGCCCTTTAACTGGAGTCATGTCATGAACGTAATCACAAAACTGCTTCTCGCCGCCACATTCACTTCAACCGCAATCTCTACCGCTGGCGCTCAGCCGTTCAATCGGCTCATCGGCACGCAACTTGATGAAACCGCACGCGGCATCGCCGCGACCTCCGATGGCGGTTATGTCACTGCGGGTTCGATCCTCTTCTCTGGCACCACCGCAGCAAACCTCGATATTCTGGTTGTCAAGTACGCAGCGGACGGCACCGTCGATTGGTCCATCACCTGGGGCGGCATCCAAGATGATATTGGTTACAGCGTGAAACAGACCCGCGACGGCGGTTACATCGTGGGTGCTGAGACGCAAAGCGCTGGAGCTTTGCTTAATCTTGCTTCGCTAAAGCTCGATGCGGGCGGCAACGTCATGTGGTCGTGGGTTTACGAAGGTGATACGTCCGCTGAAGATGTGATCCACGGTCGCGGGGCGGGTGTGGCCGTGAAGGAAGTGTCGGGTGGTTACGTCTTAACCGGCCGCAAGGTGGTTTCCCAGACGCAGCAGGACGGGGTGATCATTCGAACGTCGCCCGTAGGAAGCCCGATATTCAACTTCCGGTACAGCAACCCAACTCAAGAACAGCGCAGCCGACTTACTTTTAGCGACATCCGCGATGAGGCAGCAGGCACCCTGGTGGTCACCGGTACCGCGCAGTTTACGAACGCTGCCGGAGCGCCGCCCCAGCATGATCCGATCCTGATGCGCGTAGCATCCAACGGAGCACCCATCATCGGAACAAACTTTACCTTCTTCACTCCAAACAACGCACCAGAAAGCGGCACTGGTGACGGGCTTGATCTGATGGAGAACGGTGACATCATATTCGATGGCCGCACCGATCTCGGCACTGCGGGCTCCCAGAATATTCATGTTTTCCGCACCGATCCGGGCTTCGGGATGCTGTGGATGGGGTTTCAAAATCGTATGGGCACGGCGTATCGGTCAATCCACCAAGACCGTAACAATAACATCGCATTGGGGGGCTGGGCCGGCACATTTCCTGCTGCCAGTGATGCAATGCTTATGTTGTTAGGCCCCGGTGGCAATCCGCTTGTTGGCCGCACGTACAATTTCCTGCCCGCAGCACTGGGTGTGGTTCCTAACTTTATCAATGCGGTAGACGGTTACGGCCTTTGCGGTAACGTAACTCTTCCGGCAGCGACGGGCTTCGGCGGCATCGACATTGAACTGATTCACACCGACAATACGGGCGCGGTCGGTTGCCTTGACGACCGGTTTGAACCTCGTCCCGCACGCTTGCCCGTCCAAAACCCTCGCTGGCAGCCGCAGTCGGTTTCGCAGGCTGGCACCATCTGGCAAGCTAACTTTCGCCGCATCACAATGCGTCAAGACCTGATCTGCCCCGTCTGCCCCGACTGCGCGGCCGACTTTAATCAAGACGGTGGCGTCGATGGGAGCGACGTAACAGCCTTCTTCGCGGCTTGGGCAGCAGCTGAGCCCTGTGCCGATGTGAATCTGGACGGCGGCGTGGATGGAGCCGATGTCGGTGCCTTCTTCGTGGTCTGGTCGGCGGGTGGCTGCTAAGCACATCACCGGCTAGCACTTGCCGGCAATGCTAAGCACTTAAGGCTGATAGAGAGAAGCGGGGAGCGGGATCACGATGTCCCCTCCCCGCTTTATTTATTAGGATGATCCGCGAAGCCTTAGCCTCGGGCTGGTGCCATCAACGAATCAGGCTCTTGGAGCAATCGCAATATTTCAGCTAGCGCGAGCGCGGCCGTGGCACCGTCCACCACCCGGTGGTCGCACGCGAGCGAGAGGGGCAGCATCTGACCGATCTTAAACGAACCCTTGCTGACCACTATTCCTTCGCGCGCCCGCCCCACCGCGAGAATCCCTACCTCGGGGTAGTTGATGATCGGCGTCGCGAACCTTCCGGCGTGGCTGCCGACGTTACTAATTGTAAACGTGCTTCCCATCAGCTGCTCGCGCGAAGCGGTACGCTGCCGGGCACCATCGGCAATCGCCAAGATGCCGCGGCTAATCTCCAGCACTCCCAGGCGGTCGGCGTCGCGCAGCACAGGGACCATAAGCCCATTATCAGTATCGGTCGCGATTCCCAGATGCACGCTGCGGTGCTGCACAATGCTCGTCTCGTAGTTTGCATCGCCCGGCTTCTCATCCACCGTCGCATTCAAGCCCCGGAACTGCGCCGATCCTAACACCCGCGCCACTGCGCTGGCGACGAACGGCAGAAACGAAAGCTTCTCCCCGCTCGCCGCGGCGAGCTTACGCCGCAACGAATCGAGTGCCGAAACATCGGCCTCGTCCATCACGGTAAAGTGAACAGCCTGATTGACCGACTCGCGAAGTCGATTCGCGATGGTGCGACGCACGCCGCGGAACGGAATACGGAGCGTTTCGCCTTCCATTGCCGGAGGTGAGCTGCGTTGTTGAGCTTGGATAGCGGCAATCGGGGGCTGGCGGCCGACACCTGCGTGCTGCGGTGCAGGTTGTGCCGCGCCCCGTTGCGGTGCAGCGAGCGGCGGCTGCATCGAAGCAGGGCGCGCCATTGCATCCGCGGCAGAAGTAGGCTTACTTTTCGCCGCACGCACGTCCTTGTCCGTCACGCGGCCGCTAATTCCCGTGCCGCGGACCGAATCGATCTGGACACCCAGTTCTTTGGCGAGCCGACGAACCGCGGGAGTTGCCAGGGCCTTGCCGGTATTCTCGGTGCCGGGAATGACCGAGAGCGAGCCGACCACGGTACCTGCGTCTTCACGTTCTGAAGAGGGTTCGGGAATTTCGTCGGTGCGTTGATCGGGCACCGTCGCGGCAGGCGCGGCAACCGACTTCGCGGGTGCGGGTTGTGCAGCGCCGCTTGCGGCGGCCGCACCCACCACTTCGTACGAGACCAGCGGCGAGCCAGTGTTAACGATGCCTCCCTCGGCACCGTGAAGTATTTTAATTATGCCTGCGCGCGGACTGGGAACCTCGACCACCGCCTTGTCGGTCTCCATGTCAGCCACGATATCGAGCTCGGCCACATGCTGGCCAACCGCGACCCGCCATTTAAGCAGTTCGGCCTCATGGACACCCTCGCCCAGATCAGGAAGGTAAAAAATATTAGGGTCAGAGGTCGTTGCGTGGGCCATGTGAGAAGTAACTTTTACAAGTAAAGAACCAGCGAAACGCAAAGGATTCTAATCAAACACGCGAGCTGGGCCTTACAACCATAGTCGCAGAATCCAGAGTCACATCAAACTTCACGGTAAATAACTTAATAAGCTAGCGTCGCCATCACGGCCTCAGCAATGCGCTTACTGTCGGGGAGGTAATCCAGTTCCAGCTTGTAGTACGGCATAATCGTATCGAACCCCGCCACCCGTTGCACTGGGGCCTTGAGGTACAAGAAACAGTTTTCCTGTATCACCGACGAGACTTCGCCGCCGAACCCCGCCGTCTTGGGTGCTTCATGCACGATGACACAGCGGCCGGTCTTCTGCACGCTCTCAACCACCGCCTCGCGATCAAAGGGCGAGATGGTGCGAAGATCGATAACTTCGATACTTACATCGTCGGGTAGCGTGTCGATCGCGGCCAAGGCCTGATATACGCTCGCGCCCCAGGTGATCAGAGTTAAATCCGTCCCCTCAACCAGAACCTTCGCCTTTCCAATCTCGATCGAATACCGCTCCTCACCAATCCACTCCCGGGTCGGCAGGCGATAGACGCGCTTGGGTTCAAAAAACAGAACAGGGTCCGGGTCGTCCAGCGCCGCCACGAGCAACCCTTTGGCATCCTCGGGTGTGCTCGGCATGACAACCTTCAAACCGGGCTGGTGCGAATAGATTGCCTCGGGCGAATCGCTATGCAACTCAGGAGCGTGAATCCCCCCACCTACCGGCACCCGAACCACTAAGGGTATCGTAATTGCCCCGCGACTTCGCGTCCGGTAACGAGCCGCGTGGTTCACCAACTGATCGTAAGCGGGGCCCATGAAGCCTTCAAACTGAATCTCGGGTATGGGCCGCATGCCGCCCATCGCAAGCCCAATGGCCGTACCCATAATTCCTGATTCGCTCAGCGGCGTGTCAATCACGCGGGAATCGCCGAACCGGGCCTGCAACCCGTCCGTAGCGCGAAAGACGCCACCGTTGAGCCCAATATCTTCGCCCAAACAAATCACGCGCTCATCGCGTTCCATCTCTTGCGCAAGCGTTAACGTAATCGCCTCCACAAGGTTACACTCGACTAAGGAGCGGCCGCTGGCGTCATCCACGCGGCGTTGAAGTTTCGGATTAAAGGGAGCGGTCGCTTTTGACATCACGCCGGAGAGTAGGGTCAGATCGGGTGAAACCGCCAGCACATCCGCCCCGCATCTGCACGAATGTTTGGGCCGTAGCGGCCACGCCTCATCCGACCCGGGGACCCGCCCGCCCGATCGTCAACTCGCTCGCCACCAGCTCGAGCGCCGTCTGCCGCGGGCGAATCAACTGGGCATCGCGGCCACGCACCAGCACTTCCGCCGGTTTGGGATGATCGTTGTAGGTAGATGCCATCGACATCCCATACGCCCCCGCGCAGAAGACCGCCATCAGATCGCCCGCGCGCACCCCCCCCACCGTCTGATCACCTAAGACACTCGGCAACCCCCGATTCATCGCCAAAAAGTCCGACGACTCACAAATCGGACCCACCACATCGGACTGAGCCAACACCCCCAGGCCGCCAGTGCTCCACGCCGCCAGCTCTCGCAGGTTCCGCGGCTCAAGCTCGCGGTCTACCCGCGCCGGCCATACCGCGTGAAACGCTTCATAAAGAGCGGGCCGCAGTAGCGTGTGCATTCCGGCATCGCAGATAACAAACTGCTTTTCACGCCCTTGCTTCACGTATTCAACCCGCGTAAGTAGTACGCCGGCGTGCGCAACAATGCACCGCCCCGGCTCCAGGACGATCCCGACCCCTTGGCGATGAAGCTCCGTGAGCTGGGGCATTAACGCCGCGGCGAACGCCTCGATCGAGGCAGGCTCCTCTCCCACACCGTAATCAATCCCGTAACCGCCGCCGATGTTAAGCATGACTTGCTCGCCCCGGGGAGGCGAAATCTCCAAAAGCATCGACGAGATAACCCCCACCGCTTCAACATACGGTGCGGGGCTGGCAATCGGCGAGCCCAGATGTAAGTGAATGCCCTTCATCGCAAGGTGCGAATGCCCGCGCCACCGCGACAGGATCTCCTTGGCCTGCAAAAGATCAACACCAAACTTATTCTCTTTCTTCCCGGTGGTCGTGTATTTATGCGTTTTTGCATCCACATCGGGGTTCACCCGCAAACACGCCGATGCCCGCACATTGAGCCTCGCGGCGATGCGAGCGATGCGCTCTGCCTCCTGGGGCGATTCAATATTAAATAAACCTACCGGTCCCCGCTCCCGGGCTGGCAGCCCGTCTCGCCCTTGAAAGTCTGCACCCAGTAAACTCTCTTCCCCGCTGAGTGCCGACGCGATCTCTCGATCCGACTTCCCCACCCCCGCGAAGACGACCTTCGACATCGGTGTGCCCGAGAGCCAGGCCCGCTCTAGCTCACCACCCGAAACCACATCCATCCCCGCCCCCTCATCGCTAAGCAACCTCAGGAGATGCAAATTTCCCGATGCCTTCAGCGCGTAACAAATAAGCGGCGAAACACCCTCAAACGCGCGCGTTACTTGTCCAAACCGCTCAACGATTGCATCCGCAGAGTAGACATAAAGCGGCGTGCCAAACCGCTCCGCCAGATCGGTCGCCGTGAGCGAACCGATGGATAGTTCACCGCCATTATAATTGATGTATGGAAGCATGAAGTTAACCGAAGACCAACTATAACACTCCCACCCGCTCTCGCCAACTAATTGTGCAACAGAAAGTATCAGATTCGCCTGTGATTCGCTCGTCGACTCTGGTTGCTTCGCGCCAAGTTTGCTTAAACGGCGTCCCCTCGCCTCACCGCTCAGCCCTTGAAGCAGGCTCCCGTGCCTTCGCCGCTGCATTCGTTGCGGGCGGTTCGGCCATACCGCGCGGCGATGGAGCCGTCTTTCCGCCCACCGCCAGCACGCGGCTAAGCAGCAACAACTCAACAAAAGCCCACGCCACCGCCGCTGGCAACGCCCACCATGCCGCGTTTCCGAACCGATCCAACGCCCGCGTAATCAGCAGTTCTGCGTTACCCTTCCAAAATCCCTTCGCCGCCCCCACCAGCCAGTGAGGCTGTACCAACGCCCGCCCCGAGCGCGTTCCAAGAAACCGCACGCCCGCCGTTCCCTTGCGTGCCCCCGCCGCGATCACCGCGCCCGCTCGCTCGCCAGCCTCTTTCCAAAATGTAACACTGGCTCGCCCGCCCACGTGCAGCGAGAAAGCCCCGTTAGGAGTCAGCTCAACAAACTTCGCGATATCGCTCAGTTCATCCGCGTTATCTGCCAGGCGAAGTGCCCGCCCCGCCGCGGCGGGCCCCGCCTTTCGCGATACTCGCGCAACATCTTCACAAACCCGCGTCACAGTCGCCGCGTCGCGACCTTTAATCGCCCGCTTCAATACATCAATCAGCCCGGCCGAAATGCTCCCGGCACGCTTGGCCGCCTTCAAAACCGCCGGTGCCCAATCAATCTCCGGGGCGAGCGTCGTAACCACCCCGATGAACGAAAGTAATATAATAAACTCATCCGACTCGCCATCGAGCAGTTGCTTGCCCCCCTCGATCACCAAGTCGCGGACGTCGCCCACCAGAAAAAAGTCAGATGCCACAGCACCCAAAAGCGACTCAAGGTCTTTGCCGCGCCCACTCAGCGCGCCCATCCCAACGCTCTTGGCCTTCCGCAACCACCCATCACGTTCCGCAATTATTTTCGCCTGTAGCGCCTCAAGCTTTTCCCGCTTTTTCGGTTCGCTGCTCACCTCTTCGTCGGCCAACCCCGCGTCCACTACCGTCAACGCCTCACCAAACCGCCCCTCCGCCCCCAACGCGCCCGCCTCGCTAATGTAATCAAAATCGGGCAGTGCTGCCAACTGCAGTCGCGCGAGCCTCGCCTGCGTGTCGCCCGCGACCACAGCCGCGACAAACACCGCAATCGCCAAACGTAGTCCAATCCATTTCGCGGCCCACAGCCGTCGCAGAATCCTCATCGCCCCTCCTCCACCCCTCCGCCCCCATCCCCCGCCGCCAGGGAATCCCCAACCCCCTCAACAAATCTCACCACCACACTTACATCCTGCCCCACCAAAGATCTCACTAGAGCCCGCACTTGATTCCGCGTTGTTAACTCAACCCGCTCTGCATCTGCGGGTAGCAACTCCAAAGCCATCGCCGCGCCGGGTGCATCCTTGCGCGCCTGGCTAATGTAATATTCCCCCGCTCTGCTCCGCAGCCGCAACCAGCCAACCTCAAGCTCTGCCGGCACCCGCTCGCCCATCAACTGCGTTGCGATCCGGGTGGGCGCCGGCAAAGTTATAACGTAAGCCATCGCCACCGGGCTCCACCCCAGCCTGGAAACATCCAGGCCCGCAAGGTTAACTCCGTAAGAGAGCCGCACCGGCATCTCAATCGCTGCCCGCACGCCCCCCCGCCAACTCTCCTCGCCCCGCTGCACCCGCACCTTGGTGTCGATCTGAACCGTCACCAGCTTCATCGCCGCAACCGCCGATGTGACTTCGGCAATTGGTCGCGGCGGCCGATCATCATTCACCCGCGCCCCCGCCCGCACCTCCGCTACCGCTTGCTCTTGAACCCGCCACATCCAGGCTCCAGTACCTAAAAATAGCACCACCGCGCCCCCCGCAGCAAGCAGCGCAAAGCTTCGATTTACGCCACTATCGCTCTCGCCCCGCCGCGGTTTCATCACTTTTCACTTTCGTTTAGGCCGACTATTAACAATAACACCCCTGTCGCCACATCTCCCCGCCCCCCCACGCTCATTTCGAGCACGCTGCCTTATTCCCCTTACCCCTCAACCAGTTTCTCAGCAGGTAAACTCGGCAACGACCTCTCAGTTAGATCGGCTCGACCGCCCGCGCCCGTTCACCCAATCTTTAGCAGCTCGCTCGCCCCTCATCGCGCCTCATTGCCGCGCTCACAATACGCAAATATCTCGCGCCAAAAGCCGCGATCGATGCTCCCAAATGCATCTCACGCCACATTTAATGAAAATGGGTACCCATCACGGTACCCATTGAATTAATCATTGTATTTACAACCAGAGTTAGCGCGAGTTAGGGCGAGAGCCACGGCCCCCGACTTTGCTATAGGCCAACCCCAGCCGCAAGCACTCACTTACGAGCGCTTGCCCACCACCATCCCAACGACCGCCGCGATGAGGGTCACGCCTCCCATTACAGCCAGCAAAATCATAAAGTTGTCACCAATGGTGGTCATCAGCCCGCCGCCATAGGTGCTCGTGATGCCCACGATCACCGTAAACGCCGCGATAGCGATCGAGATAATCATTCCAATCGCCAACCCGCCCACCAATCCCGATCCAGCTCCATCGTAAACTTCGTGAAGAACCACGACCCCGCCGACATTCGAAGTTGCACCGTCATTACCGCTAGATTCACCCTCGAAAAGCGCGTCTCCACCCCCCTGCGACGGCTCGACTGAGGTCTGCTGCGCGATCGTCTCGGACCCGTAGACATCCTCGAGCAGCGTCGGCCCGAGCGATGAATCATCATCTTCGCGAGTTAAGTCGAGCAATCCGCCCGATCCGCTCGCACTCTTGCCCGCCGCGTCCTCACCCGGATCAACCAGCGGGATGCCCCCCTGCGTCACGCGCGTCACAGCGGAAGGGTCGCTCTCATCAGTATCTTCGGCCTCGAAGATGCTGATTCCAGTGGAATCCTTATCATCGCGGCTCAGGGCAATGCCCGTCGCCGACCCTGAAGATGCCAGCCCGATGGGCTCCATCTCGCCGCTCTGCCCAGCCAGCGGAATAATGTCGTCATCGCTTCCGCCGCCCGAGAGCAAGTCTACATGCTCCCGCTTGAACATTAACTTATCGCGGTCGCGGAACTCTTGCAGTTGGCCGCTCTTCGCCATCTCCCGAACCTCTTCGGTAGATTTGCCCAGCTTTTGGGCGGTTTCCTCGAGCGTGTAGAACATCTTTTCCATCGGATCGTGTACTCCAGAAAACCCACAGACCTTGACCCAGCCACCCCTAACCCAGCCGCCTAAACCCAGCCACCCGAGCCCGCCAATCACCGCCGTCGTCCACGGCAGAACCGCTGTAAAGTGGAATCCTCAGCCATCAGCGGCCTCCAGTGTACGCCCGCAACGCACCTTCCGGCGCAACTTGATCCACATCCGCAAAAGTTGCGCCGCACATCTCGTCGCAGTGATCAACTTGGCTTCAGATGCGTTGGAGCCATTACCCCAGCCGTGCGCCCAAAACGCCGTCCGTGCTTCGCACTCAGGCTCGCCCGGCCAACGCTGAGGACCAACTCTTGGCCTGCGCTCAATCGTCTTGGGCCTCGCCCTTCGCACCGTCGCCCTTCTTTTCCTTTTTTAAGATGCCGGCGTCATATGCCGTCCGCTCCGCGCCATCGAGCATCCCTGTGAGTCGCTGCAACGCCTCTTCTTCAATGCCCCGCCGCTTCAGCCGAAATGCGTCCCAGTTTGCGTATTCCTCTATGTCATCTTCTAAGAGCGAGCGCCGAAACTCGGTACGCTGCCACTCTTCGAAGAACGCATCCTGAAGAGCCGCGACCCTCACCTGCGAGCGATCAATTATGGCCTTCATTTGGACCACCCGCTCCTCTTGAAGTCCTTGCACCCGCAAAACCTCCTGCATTCGTTTGTGGCGACGCGAGCTCTTATAAATAAAGCTTAGGTGGTCAACCCGTATTTTCTTCTCAAACGTCCTCGCTTGCGCAGGATTCATCGCGCTCGAGAGCAGCTTGATATATTTAAGCTGAATCTCAAAGAGCCGCTTATCCGCGTCGCGCACCCCCTCAAACCGCTTCTTCTGCTGCTCAAATGGCCGGGTCTGCTCATCCTGGTCCCAACGATTATAATACAATCCAACCGCCCGCCGCCCCATCAACGCGGCATCAATCTCCTCTTCATACTTCTTCAACAGTTCGACGATCTCAGCCCGTCGTGCTACGTCTTCGGCTCCTCCGATGCTTGCTGCCGCGCCAGCGGCCGCTTTCTCAACCGCGTTATCACCACCGCTCTCGGTGCTCTTTTCGTCCGTATCTGCTCCCTCGCTCTCGGTTGCCCCAGCACTCTTACCCGCAGTTTCCTGAGCCGCAACCACTCCCCCGCTTCCCGCCGCTGCCCCCACGCCAGTACTCCCGACCACCTTCCCGCCCACTGCTGCGGGGGGCGGCGCCTTCATCACTTCGTCAACTACCGTTGTTAACATGCAGTTGGCCAGCGGGGTCTGCACCATCGGTAGCATCACCCGCAATCGCCGCTTACGTTCAAAGGTCGCCCAGCCCGCGGCCCGCTGCTCGGACGTCAGGACCGATTGCAGATCCGCGAGTATTCCCCGTTCGAGTTGCGTAACCTGCTCCAACTGTTTGGCAATCGACAATGTGTACTGCTGCTGAAACGCGGGGTCGTTCCACCCCGTAGTCTTCATCTCCGCAGTTTCTTGAATTCGCTGCGTGCGGGTATCGACCTCTGCCATCGCCACGCCGTAACCCTCCATCAGCAATTTAACACCCTCAAACTCCTCATCCGAGAGCCCCGCGGCAGACTTCAGCACCTCAATGTCTTCCATCGAAATTACTTCCGTACCAGGCGGGAGCATCGGGGTAAGTGCCTCTTGCCCCAAGCCACTCCGATTGCAAACCGCGCACAGCATCGCTCCCGCCGCAATTAAATGCACCGGTCGCCCAAACCAAGCCTCGAAGAACCGTCCCTTCACCCGACAGCCGTTGAAAGTCACCGTGCTCCTCCTGGATCAACCTAAACCACGCTAAACCCTCCAACCCTTAGTTCGTCGTACCCTTATATAGGCGTGAGGGTTCCTGTTCACACCCCAACATAGGGCAACTAACTTTCGCGTCCACGGCTTTTCCGCGATTCCAGCCCCCCAGGCCAGCGTTAGCTTAAAGTTAGGAATGTCTCATTCATTCCTGCATAGGGTCAACCGCCGATCTACCCTTCACCTTCGGCCCCTCACTGCGACGACAATTGTCTGCGACCGCCGCGTCTGTGCGTTCGCCTTGGCATGGCAAAAGATCCACCATATTCCCCGCATCAACTCTCGCCCGGTGCTTCGCCACGCACCGCGTCACTCCGGCGCAGCCTTCGTAACCGCCGCCACGACCTAGCCGAACGACTTTTCAATCAAGACGGTGTAACCGACCGCCTCTTTGCATCGGCATTCACCACCGCCACCGGCTGGGGTTTGCTGATTGTAACTGTGTTCGTCGTGCTCGTCAGTCTCACAGTCTACATCACCCGCGATCAACCACTCGTCGCCGTTGGTCGGATCATGGATGAGACCCGCCTAGTCCGACGCAGCCTCACCGCCGAAGACCAAAACTTAACCGCACGCGCGAAGGAATCCGCCCGCCAGAACACCCCCCGTGTTTACGTTGCCGATGTCGCCACGACCGAATCTATCCTCCAGTCAATCGAGAACCTGCCCAAAGCACTTTCCTCGGTTGACAAACTGGAAGATGTTGACAAAACCATTCGCTCGCAGTTCAGCCTTACCGCGGACCTGCTGACCGCCGTCAAAGCCGAAACCATCGACGGTCAACCCGCACCCGCCTGGCTCGCCAAAGCCACCGCGCTGCGCTCCCAGCTCCGTCGCCGTCCTCTCTTCGATGGCCAGACCTACCAAAAAGCCCTGCAAGAGGGCACAGGCAACTCCGTCAAACTCATTTATGATCCAAAGGAGCCCCCGCTCACCATCTTCCGCGGCGAAGCCGTCAGCGTTGTCGATAAAACCTTGGCCGAAGTAGTCAACATCATCGCCCGCGATGCTGGCTACACCGGTCCCACCCGCGACCTCGTCGCGAACCGCCTCCGCGCCGATCCCAAGCCAACTTACGTCTTTGATGAGGCGGCTTCAACTGCCGACCAAAACCAATCGGTCGCCGCGGTCGCGCCAGTCATCGTCGAAAACCCCGTCGGCCAGGTGATCTTCCAGCGCGGCTCACCTCTCACCCAGCCGCAGCTCGAACTCTACCAAGCAGAGCTTACGCAGTTCACTGCAACGGCCACAGCGCTCCAGCGTTGGGGAAGAATTGCCGGTGTGATCGCCGCCTGCTTCGCCATCACCCTCGCCCTCGCGGGTTACACATCCCTCTTCTGCCCCCTCATCCGCAACAAAGCCAGCCGGATTTTGGGCGTGGCTTCAATTCTCTACATCGGCCTCCTCGCGGCGTGCGTCGCCACCGCCTTCGCCCCTCAGTTTGCTGCCATCACCGCCGTAGCCCCAACCATTTTCGTCGCGATGCTCATGTGCATCGCTTACGATCGGCGCAGCGCGCTGGCCTATGGCCTTTTGCATGGGCTGCTCGTCTGCATTGCGCTGCGAGAAACCGCCAGCACGATGGCGGTCATGATCGCTGGCATCGCGTGCGTCGTCTGGACCCTGCGCGAAATCCGCGACCGCAATAGCCTCTTTCGCACCTCGGTCTTCGCCGCAATCGGCATTGCCTCCGCCACGATTATCTTCGCTCTCATCGAGCGTCCGTTGGAAAAGGGCATCGTAAGCGAAATCCTGTTAGATGCTGCCCTCGCTGGCGCGGGCACGCTGCTCGCTGGCGGCGTTTCCCTCTTCCTTCTCCCACAGCTTGAGCGAGCATTCAACGTCACGACGGGCCTCACGCTGATGGAGCTGCGCGACCCCAAGCAGCCCCTGCTCCGCGAGCTTCAGTTAAGAGCACCCGGCACCTACAACCACTCTCTAAACGTCGCGGCGATCGCAGAGGCTGCGGCCGAAGCCATCGGCGCAGATTCGCTGCTCACTTACGTTGGTGCTCTCTACCACGATGTGGGAAAGATGAACAAGCCCGAGTATTTTGTCGAAAATCAGACGCCGGGCATCAACCGCCATGATAAGTTAAGCCCCGCCATGAGCCTGCTTATCATCGTGGGCCACGTCAAAGATGGTCTTGAGCTCTCACGCGAGTTCCGTTTGCCCCGCAGCATCCAGCACTTCATCGAAGCCCACCACGGAACCACGCTGGTCGAGTTCTTCTTCGCTCGCGCCAAACGGCTCGCCCAACGCACCCTCCCCTCCGCCGCGAACCCTCCTCCATTCTCGTCTCAAAGGCAAGATGAAGAGATGCAGCCAGAGGAAGTATTGCTCCCCGATGAGTTTGAATATCGCTACTCCGGACCAAAGCCCCGTACCCGCGAGTGCGCCATCCTCATGATCGCCGACGCCGTTGAGAGTGCCACTCGCTCGCTGAGCGACCCCACCCCAAATCGTATCGAAACCCTCGTCCGCACGATGGCGACCAAGCGATTGATGGATGGCCAGTTCGATGATTGCGAGCTGACGCTCCGCGAGCTGAGTCTAATTGTCGAATCCGTGTCGAGGACGGTGTCGAGCATGTTCCACACCCGCGTCGCCTATCCCGAACGCAACACCAGCGTGGGTTAAGCGGGCCGCCCGGCCCACTTCAAAAAGCCAGTTGGCAAGCCTCCCCGACAACCCCACTCGACATGCAGCCGCGTCCCGCGCTCACTCTGGCTTCACAAGGCACCATGCCGATTCCCGGTTCACCACCCGCAGCGGCCCCACCGTAACTTGTAAGTGCTCCTCTTCCCTCACCAGTTCGCCCGCCCCCGCCCCGCCGCGTTGTAATGTATACACCCGCTCCTGCCGAACCGTGGACGATGAGAGCTTAATTGTCAACACCGTCATCACACGCCCCTCGCCCACCACCCCCGAGGTGGCAACTGCGGGCCCACCATCCACCCGCCGAATGCTTTGCGGTGGCTTTTGAGACCCTACCCCACCCAAGACAGCCGCCGATGCTGGATCGCGCATCTTCCAAACACTGGCGGTGCAACTCCGCTCCTCGCCATTTAACCCGCCTAACAAAACAATCGGCGGCTCAAGCACCGTAACCGTCCCTCGATTGTAGTCATCCACCCGCATCAATCCCACAGGCGCCGTCGGGCTACTTCGCTCGAAATACGCTCGAGTCTGGCGTACCCAACCCTTCTTCTCCTGAGTCTCCGCCAGCACGCTCCACCGCTCGGCGCCTTCTTCAACATTCCCCCCCGCGCCTTTCATCGTCCGCCGCCTCTGTAATTTCGCCGGCTTTGACTCCAGGCCCCCATCGCACGATTCAAACACCCGCTCAGGCAAATCAGGACGAAACAAATCCGCCTCAACGATTGCCCCGGCCATCACGTCCCCCGCTGCGATAAGCCCCTGCTTGCTCTGCCGCATGCCACACCCACCGGCGGCTAGCACACCGAGCATCATGCCCACACTCAAGCCGCTCACCACTCGTGGTAATTTTAACTTCATGGCTGCCCAATCTTTAGCTCGCGTCTCACCCACCCACCAGTAACCGCAACAACTCATTAATACCCTGCCCCCGCGTCGCGATCGTCTCCAGCACCGGCCTCCGCCCCGCCACATCGCGCAAGTCTCTCACCAGCGCGTGTTCGCCAGGATGGTCCGCTTTATTGCACACAAAGATATCGGCGATCTCCAGAATCCCCGCCTTATCCATCTGCACATCATCGCCCATCCCCGGCGTAAGCACCACCGCCGTCGTATCCACATACTGCCTGATCCGCGTCTCGTTCTGGCCGGCCCCCACCGTCTCGACAAACACCGTATCAAAGGCATCATCCCCGGTATGCGCCCCACCAATTAACTCAATGATCTCCGGCAGCGCATGATAATCTTCACCACTGATCGCGAGGCTGCGATAAAACACCTTCTCATCGATTGTATTAAAATCAACGCGTAATCGGTCCCCCAGCAGCGCACCGCCCGTGATCGGGCTCATCGGGTCAAAAGCCACCACCGCGCACCTGCCCGCACCAAACCCACCCCGCGCATGCGCCCCCACCATCTGCGCTACTAACGTCGACTTCCCCGCACCCGGAGAGCCGGTAATCCCAATCACCCGCGCAGGCCTCCTCCGCTTCGCCCCGGATCGAATCTGAATGGGTGCCCGCTCGCCCGTCGCGTGCGCGAGCGAAATATCCCTCGCCAACTGCGCTGTCCCGCCCGTTCCGGGCTTATTAATTATATCAGCCGCCCGTGGCACCACCGCCCCGTGCACCGCGTTCACAATGTCCATCAATCCCACACCCGTCGTGAAACATCGCACCACCCCCGCCGCCGCTAACTTCGGCAAGTCCTCCTGCGGCAGAATCCCGCCCATATACACCGGCAAATCCGGCCGCCCGAGCGAACGCAACTCATTCACGAGTTTCGGCCCCAGCACAAGGTGCGAGTTGCTCATCATCGAGGCGCACACCACATCGCAATCCTCATCGCGAGCTGAAATCGCCAGACTTCGCGGCGTTTGCCACAGCCCCGAATAGATAACATGTACCCCTGAATCTCGTAGCGCGCGTGCGATCACCTTCACGCCCCGATCGTGACCATCAAGACCCATCTTTCCAAGCAACACCCGCGGCCTGTGCGGCAGATCCCCACATCGATCTTTCTTCTCAAACTCCGTGGTCGCTGCGTTCAACGCGGTCGTCATACCGCACGGTAGTCCCCGCAAACAACGCGACCCTCGACCACCCACGCCCCCGATGCCCTTCAATGCAAACGTCGAAGCAGCTTTGTTTCACCCGACCGGCTAAAACCCTGAAAACGCCACCTATCGTGCCGCTCTCCAACAATTCTCGCCCCGCAATCGCCGCGATCGCGGCAAACGTGCAAGAATACGCCGATTTTCTCCGAATACGCTGGTGCGCGGCACTTCCTACTTCGGTTTGAGCCCGCCACCTCGCCCCGCACCGACCCAAATTTAGGAACTTTCCACCACTCACCCCGCCTCATGATTCATTATCGCCACCTCGACCGTGCGCGATGTACCGTATACAATACAAACGCTGGACTCACGCTTGTGCGTGGTCCCCGTCTTGAAAGGACTCGATTCTCGAATGACTTATCTCACCAAAGCTCGCAATAGTTCCGTCCGCTTCTTCTGCGCGTCATCGCTCGTCGCTGCGGCGGGCCTTTGCACGCCAGCTCTCGCCGCCGACCTACCCGCCGCTCTTGATCGCTTGCCGAGCACCGCGGCGGTTGTTATCGGGATTAATAATCTTGAAGGGGCTTCGGGCAAGCTCGAGAAGTTCGTGAAGTCAATGGGCCTGCCCGAGAACGAAGGCGAAGATGATCCCATTCAATTAAGCCGCAAGCTCTTGGGTACCCCCGGAATTAATAAATCCGGATCTCTGGCCATCGCCCTGGTCGCCGGTAAAGATGGTAAAGTAGTAATGAGCGAAGACGGAGGTGCGGTCCCCACCGCCGTAGTTATCGTTCCCGTCTCTGACTACTCCGCTTTTGTTAAAGCCATGGGTGCTGAAAAAGCCGAAGGCATCACTACCGTAACGATCGACGCCGAGACTGGTTTCGCCAAGGACATCGGCGGTGGTTACGCGGCACTCTCGATGGCTCCCGGCCTGCTTGAAACATTCGAGGGTAAAGCGGGCGGTCACAGCGCGCTTAATACATCACTAGGTAAGAATGGCGCGAGCGTCGCCGAAGGCGCCGATGTTATCATCATCGCCAATGTCGCTTATCTTCAGGAGCAACTCAAGGAAGCCTCCGCCAAAATGGCCGAGCAGGTGCAGCAAGTCTCCGCAATGGTGCCCGGCGACCAGGGCAAGTCGATGCGCGATGGTGTGGTCATGGCCCAAATGGTCTTCAACAACTTCGCACGCGATGGCTCCTCTGGAGTCCTGAGCTTTAAGTTCGCCGAGAAGGGTGTCTCGATCGACATCGGTGCTCAGTTCAAAGAGGGCAGCGAAGTCGCTGGATTCTTTGCCGCACCCGGCAAATCAGATAAGTTCCTAAGCCGCGTTCCCAACCTCCCGTTCTACTTGGCTGGCTCGATTGATGCCACCGCCCCGGGCATCAAGAAGATCTTCAAGAACCTTACAACCATGTCCGCCGCGATGGTCCCAGAAGGTGATAAGGGCGCCGCCGCGACCCTTCAGGCAACCCTCGCCGCCGCCGACACGCTCGACGGAGCCTCGTTCGTGCTCGGCGCAAGCCCCGCCGCGATGATGGGCGGAGGCCTCTTCGTCAACACCGCAGCTTACTTTGCCGCTAAAGACGGTACCGCGCTGAAGTCCACACTCGCCGATGCCATCAAGTCCGCCGACGGTCGTAAATCCGGCCCCGTTACCACGAAAGCTACTTACAACGTCGCCGCGGCTGATGTAAATGGAGTCAAGGTTGATACCTGGAACTCAACCATGAGCTTTGACCCCAACGACCCCATGGCTGGCCAGGGCCAGATGATGATGGGAATGATCTTCGGTCAGGGCGGCCTTTCCGGCATGAACGCCGCGGTCGACGGCGGCGTCGTCAGCGTCTACAGCCAGAATACCCCGCTCATGACCACCGCTATCGACGCGGCAAAGACGGGAAAAAACGGCCTCGGCGAAGATAAGCTTGTCAAGGATTCTCAGTCCAACCTGCCTCCTAATCGCACCTTCGAACTCTTCATCGGCGTCAAGCCGCTGATGGACGCGGGTATCGGTTTCATGAGCATGATGGGCGGCGGACCCGAAATTAAGGTTCCCGCGCAGATGTCACCCATCGCCCTTGGCGGAACCACCAACGACGGCGGCGTTGCCTTCCGCTTGTTCTTCCCCTCCGATGTAATTGCTGGTATCGCCGACGTCATCAAGCAGTCCAAAGCCGAAGAAGCCGATGAAGACGCCGACATGGACCCCGACGCAGAACCCAAGAAAGACGGCGAAAAAGCCCCTCGCTTCTAAGCCATCAACATAATCTAAACCTCACCGGCGGCATCACCCCCGCCCTACAACCTCATAACCCAAACGCTTCGACCGCCCCAAA
>Ga0105044_10000171_pt1 | contig 71744 bp, 65 predicted proteins | sample MAT01_FD_78092 | JGI IMG/M metagenome (GOLD analysis project Ga0105044, IMG submission 78092) | Freshwater microbial communities from Lake Fryxell liftoff mats and glacier meltwater in Antarctica - MAT-01 | ecosystem: Environmental > Aquatic > Freshwater > Ice > Liftoff microbial mat | place...
CGCCACGTGCACGACGACCGACAGCACGACGCCCTCCCGCTTGGAGATCGCGCTGCCGACCGCCTCCACCTGATCGTAGCGGTCGTCAAAGTCGAAGTACATGAAGCAGTGAGAGGATTATACCCGGCAGCGTGGGTGGAACTCGGGGGCCTCGCTCGCGGCAGATCCCCACCTAGCGTGGCCGTGAGGCCGTGTAGAGATAGACGACGCCCAGCGTCAAGGGTCTGCTGGCCGCCGCGCAAAAGCCGGCGTGGGTCAGCAGATCGGCGAAATCCTGGCCCCACGGAAAGGCCCCGACCGAGGCCGGCAGGTAGCTGTAGGCGCCGCCGTGTCGCGACACCAGGGAGCCGATGCGCGGCAAGACGCGCAGGAAGTACCACGAATACAGCTGCCGCAACCCCGGCGCCTGCGGCAGGCCGAACTCGAGAATCGCCAGGCGTCCGCCCGGCTTCAGCACGCGCAGCATCTCGCGGCAGGCCGCATCGGTCACCTGCACGTTGCGGATCCCGAAAGCGATCGTGAGCGCATCGACTGAGGCGTCGGCCACCGGCAGGTGCATGGCATCGCCGCGTACCAGTTGCACGCGCGACGACAATCCCGCGGCCGCGATCTTCTCGCGGCCCTTCGCCAGCATCGCCCCGGCGAAGTCCACCCCGACGACGCGGTGGCTGCCCGGCTGAGCGAGCGCCGTGCCGATCGCCACGTCAGCCGTGCCGGCGCACACATCGAGCACCCGTTCGGTGCCGGTGAGCTGCAACGACGCGATCGCGCGGCGGCGCCACTGGCGGTCGAGGCCCAACGACAGCACCATGTTCAACAGGTCATAGCGCGCGGCAATCGCATCGAACATCCCGGCAATACGCGAGGGCGCCTTGTCGAGCGGAAGCGGAACCGCGGACTGGCGACCGGTGTCAGCGGACATAGAGGGCGACTGCCGTGATGGTCATATACAGGATGCCGACATAGCCGTTCAAATCGAAGGCCTGCGCCGCGCGCGAGAGGTCGCTGGCGCTGACGAGCGACTGTTCGTAGCCAAGGAGCGCCGCCACGACAGCCACGCCCGCCAGATAGATCGGACCGAGCGGCACGACGAGCGCCAGCGACGCCATCACCACCACCGTGGCCACGTGCAGCACGCGCGACAACCGAAGCGCGCCCGCCACGCCGAAGCGCACGGGGATCGACTTCAGTCCTTGCGCGCGGTCGACGGCCACATCCTGACACGCATAGATGATGTCGAAGCCCGCGACCCACAGGCCAATGGCCGCGCCGAGCACCCAGGGCGCCCAGCCGCCGCGCCCGCCGGCCGCCAGCCAGCCGCCCACCGGCGCCACCGCCATGGCCAGCCCCAGGAAGGCCTGCGTGTAGTAGGTGAAGCGCTTCGCCAGCGAGTACCAGAACACGATCGCGAGCGCCACCGGCGACAGCCAGCCGCACAGCACGCTCAACTGGAACGAGGCGACCACGAACACGGCCGCCCACACCGCCACGAACGCCGTGGCCTCGCGGGTGGTCATCGCGCCCCTGGGCAGCTCGCGATTCGCAGTGCGCGGATTGCCTGCGTCGAAGCGGGCATCGACCAGACGGTTGAACCCCATCGCGGCGCTGCGGGCGGCGACCATGCACACGAGAATCCAGCCCAGGCGGGCCCACGACGGCGGCGTCTCGCGGGTCGCGAGCAGCGCGCCGGTGAGGGCGAAGGGCAGCGCAAAGACGGTGTGGCTGACGCGCACGAACGACAGATAGGTTCGTAGCGACGCCATCAGTGCACGCTCGCGGCGGCCGCGCCAACCCACTGGATGCGATCGGCCGCCACGCCGGACACGAGGGCCAGTTCAGGATCGATCGCCCCCTCCGGCACGCGCACCGCGAGCAGGCGCGCCGCCTTGCCTGGTGCGATGCTGCCGAGGCGCTCGTCGAGTTGCAAGGCCGCGGCACCGCCCCGCGTGGCCGTCTCGATCAGGCGGCGGGCCGGAACGCCTGGAGCCAGACGGTGCAGCTCTGCCAGCTCGCTGAAGACGTTCAGATCGGGCGCGCTCGCGAGGCTGTCGGTGCCGATCGCCATCGCCACGCCCGACGCGAAGAACCGCTCGACGGGCGGCGCGCCCACGCCGACCCACGTGTTGCTACGTGGACAGGTGACGAGCGTGGCGCCGCACCCGGCGATGCGCGCCAGTTCGCGATCGGAGAGTTGCAGGCCGTGCACCACGAGCGTGCCGCGCGCAATCACGCCGAGGTCGCACAGATAGTCACCCGGCCCGCAGCCGGGGGCCATCCAGTCCCGGCGCCACGCGCCGAGCGCTTCAAGGCGTTCCCGCCACGGCCCCGTGCCGTCCATCAGGAGTTGCACTTCGGCCGCCGACTCCCCCACGTGCACACTGGTGAGCGGCCGGGCCGCCGCCTGCACGTCGTCGCGGATGGCCCGGAACAATTCGGGCGAGACCGAGAACGGCGCATGAGCGGCCGTCACAATCCGCACCTCAGGCGAAGACAGCGCACCGTGACGCGCTCTCGCGGCTTCAACCGCGCCACGGCCGACGGCGTCGCGAAACCCCGTCAGTTCGTGAAAGACCACGCCCGGCACGCCGGCGGCCACGAGTACCGACGGCGTGATCAAGGCATTGCTGATGTCGCCCACGGCCACGGTGCCAGTGGCGCGCATGGCGCGCACGGCGTCCTGCGCGGCGGTCACCTTCGCGACCTCATCGGGTGACTCGAAGGCCCCGCGGGCCCGCATCAAGTGGCCGACCCAGGCCAGGAAGTCCGCACTCGGCGGCACGCGCCCGCGCAGCCACGAGAGCTCGAGATGCGTGTGCGCGTTGACCAGACCTGGCAGCACGACCACCGATCCGAGATCCTCGACTCGCGCTGCCGCCGGCGCGACCGGGCCCTGCCCCACGGCCGTCACGACCTCGCCGGTGATGTGCACCCAGCCGTCGCGGATCGGCGGTTGCGCCACCGGACAGATCCACGCAGCCCGCAGGAGCAGCGATGCAGGTGCCATGGCCGCGGCCGCTCAGGCGACCGGTGACGCCGGCGGGCCTGACTCCACCCGCTGGCGCTTGCCGGCGGCGCTCCGCGCCGGATAGTGCGCGAGTTCGGCGGGCACCGAACGATCGCCCTCGGCGCGCGCGGTGGCCAGGGCGAGCTGACGCGGCACGTCCCGTTCGCGGAACACGGGCGTGCCCAGACGCTCGTAGTGCATGGTGCGGCGCGAGGCGATGAAGCCGGCGTCTTCGATGTTCCGCACGATCTCGAGTTCATCCATGCAATAGGCGGCGCCGGCGGCACGCACGACGTTCTCCTCGATCATCACGCTGCCCATGTCGTTGGCGCCAAACGCCAGACTGAGCTGCCCGACCTTGCCGCCCTGCGTGACCCACGACGCCTGCAGGTTGTCGAAGTTGTCGAGCACCAGGCGGGCGATCGCCAGGGTGCGCAGGTAGTCGATGCCGGTCGCTTCGCTGCCGCCGAGCTCGGTGTGATCCGGCTGGAAACTCCAGGTGATGAATGCGGTGAAGCCACTGGTCTCGTCCTGCAGGTCGCGCAACCGCAGCATGTGCTCCAGGCGCTCCTCGTCGGTTTCGACCGTGCCGTACATCATCGTCGCGGTGGTGCGCAGACCGGCCAGATGGGCCTCACGCATCACGCCGAGCCACTCGTCGGCCGACGCCTTCGCGTAGCAGTTGAGCAGCTTGCGCACGCGGTCGACGAGAATCTCGGCGCCGCCGCCCGGCACGCTGTCGAGGCCGGCCGCCATCAGCCGCGCGATCACCTCGGGCACGGCCAGTCGCGAGGTGCGACTGATGTGCAGCACCTCGGGGGGCGAGAGCGCGTGCAGCTTGAAGGCCGGATAGCGGGCCTTCACGCCGCGGAACAGATCCTCGTACCACTGAATCGGCAGGTCGGGATTGTGGCCGCCCTGCAGCAGCAACTGGTTCCCGCCCAGCGCCATCGTCTCGTCGATCTTCCGGTAGATCTCGTCGAACCCCAGGACATAGCCGTCTGCGTGACCCACGGTGCGGTAGAACGCGCAGAAGTTGCAGCGGGCCACGCACACGTTCGTGTAGTTCACGTTGCGGTCGATGATGTAGGTGACGACGCCATCGGGATGTTTCCGCGCGCGCACGGCGTCGGCCATGCGACCCAGCCACGCGGTGGGCGCCGTGCGGTAGAGCCGGAGCGCCTCGTCGGCGGCCAGGCGGCCGCCGTGCAGAATCCGGTCGCCGATCAGGTCGAGGGTAACGCTCATCAGAAGAACCGCAGAGGTCTGGCGGGCGAGACAGCGTGCACCGCCTCGGCCAGCCCGAAAAAGCGTTCGAGGCCCGCACGTTCGCGGTCGCCGAACTGGTAGCGAAGATTATGACGCAGGTACGAGCGAATGGTGCCGGCCCGAATCTCGTCGCCCGCCGCATGGGTCATTGCGATCTTGTCCACCGCCGCCACGCCGCGGTCGCGCGCGTCAGCGAGCGCGCGCAGATGGGCCGGGCCCAGTGCGCCGGGTCGGCCAGCCCAGGCCGCGAACACGAACGGCAGGCCCGTGAGGGCGCGCCATGCTTCGCCCAGGTCCAGCTTCTCGACCGAGGCGGTCGCCGGGTCGATGGCCAGCGCGGGATCACCGATCACCAGGGCCGCGTCGGCCGCGACCAGCATCTCGCCCAGCACAGGCCGCATCGGCACGAACTCCGGCGCAATGTCCCAGTAGTTCGCGCACAGCACCCGCGTGAGGGCCACCGAGGTGCGCGAACTGGTGTCCACGGCCAGCCGTGTGACCCGCGCGATCGGCACCGACGTGAACACCGCCACTGACAGGATCGGGCCATCGGATCCAATCGCCATATCCGGCACCAGGCAGTAGTCGCCGTTCAGGTACTCGACGGCTGGAATGAGGCCGAGGTCGACCTCGCCGGCATGCAAACGCGCCGCGCACACCGACGGCAGGTCGAACTCCACCACGAAGAGCGCGCGTTGTTCCGTCAGGCCGTATACGAGCGGCCGCGCGTTCACGAACGACACGGCGCTGAGCCGAACCGGAGCGGTCATCCGACGAGCCGCGCGTGCCGCCCGGTACGCTCCACCGGGGTCAGGCCGGCCGCCACGATGTTCCGGCGCAGGTCCTCGAGCGTGGCGCGGCGCGAGCCGTGCGTGAGGTCGTCTTCGGCGGGCACGGCATCGAGGTCGTCGGCGCCGACGGTGAGCGCCACCTGGGCGAGCTTCGGACCGTACTGCCCCCAGTGCACCTGCACCGACGGGAAGTCTTCGAGCGCGAGCCGGGCCAGCGACACCTGGCGCACGTCGGAGTAGCCCGTGGTGGGCAGCGTGGGATCGATCACGCGCGGCAGCGGCGCCACCGCGTGCAGGCCGCCCACGGCGTCCTGCAGCGCGCGCACTCCGAGCAGCCAGCCGGCGCGATCGGCGGGTTCCTGTTCGACGCCGACGACGCGCACGGCGAGGCCGGCGTCGCGGGCCGCGCGGATGGCCTCGGCGGCACCGGGGTCGGCGTAGCACAGCGCCAGCTCGTCGAGCCCGGCGGCGGCGAGCGCGCGGCAGCCCTCTTCCCCGCCCCACGCGAAGACCTCGGCCAGCGAGAAGCCGCGCAGCACGCACGCCTCGGCCAGCGGCCGGGCCTGCAGCACGGCATCAACCGCCTCATCGAGCGAAGCTGGCGTGCCGGTGAGCCGCACCTCGCGGGCCGTCGCTGGTGCAGCGGTCCACTGCGCGGCGCGCGCCACATCGAGGGCATGCACGCGCACGAACGACGCCGTCGCGCCGTGCCGCCGGCGGCGCACGTCGTCAGCCAGGGCGCCGAGCGACAGGATGTCGGTCACCTGCCCCAGCTCCGCCATCGTCGCGGCATCGAGCCGCGCGCCGGCGTGAACCAGTTGCGCGACGTCGGTTCGAATCGAGGTCATCTGATCACCGGCCATGGTCCATGCGCTCCACAATCGTCGTGGCGAGGGTCAATGCGTCGCGCCCCTGCTCGCCGGTGACCCGCGGCGGGCGGCCATCGCGCACCGCGCACACGAAGTCGTCGAGTTCGCAGCGCAGCGGCTCGTCCTTGGCCACCTCGAGCTTGCCGCCCTGGATGGCCGGAGTGCCGGCCGGCCCGGCCTCGATCGTCCAGCGCTCGACTTCCTGCGCCGCGTAGTCGATCGACAGATAGCTCCGCGGCTGGAAGAAGCGGATCTTCCGGACCCGGTCGCGGCTGATCCGGCTGGCCGTGAGATTGGCGATACACCCGCCCGCGAACTTGAGCCGCACGTTGGCGATGTCGATGCGCGGTGTGAGCACCGGCACGCCCACCGCCTCCACGCTCACGACCGGCTCGTCGACGATCGACAGCAACAGGTCGAGGTCGTGAATCATCAGATCGAAGACCACGTCGATGTCGAGGCTGCGCTCGGGAAACGTGCCCAGCCGATGGACCTCGATGAACTTCGGATGGACGAGGTGGGCGCGGGCCGCCGTGACGGCCGGATTGAAGCGCTCGGTGTGCCCGACCGCCAGCCGCACGCCCCGCGCCGCCGCGGCCGCGATGACCGCGTCGGCCTCGGCCACCGACCGCGCCAGCGGCTTCTCGATGAGCACGTGCACGCCCGCGGCAATGAAGCCGAGCGCCACCTCGACATGCGCCTCGGTCGGCACGGCGATGGTCACGGCATCGACGGCCCCGGCCAGGTCCTGCCACGAGGTGTGGGCCGTGGTGCCCACCGACGCCGCAATCTCCTGCGCGCGCGCCGCGTTGGTGTCGACCACGCCGACCAGCCGCACGCCGTCCATGGCGGCCAGCAGGCGCGCGTGGTGGCGCCCCAGGTGGCCCACCCCCACGACCGCGACGCGCAGTCCGTGCTCGCTCACGCCATGTCCTCTACTGGCTGCGCCCGGCCCACAATCGCGATGCGCTGGTCGTTGGCCGCGGCGATCATCGCGGCCTTGTCGAACATGAGCGCCTTTCCGGCGTCGAGCGACAGCAGGGTGGCCCCCACCCGTGCCATCGCCTCGATGGTGGGAAGGCCCACGACCGGTACGTCGAAGCGCATGTCCTGCTTCGGCTTGCCGACCTTGACCACCATCACGCCCGGGCCGGCCAGGCTGCCGGCGCGGGCAATCACGGCGTCGGTGCCTTCCATCGCCTCGACCGCCACCACCGCCGAGTCCTTGACCGCAATCGTCTGGCCGATGTCGAGGCCGGCCATCGCGTCGGCCATCCGGTAGCCGAAGGTCAGCGATTCTCGTTCGCCGGGGGTCGGCCCGCGGGAGGTCATCACGCCCGCATCAGCCAGCAACGGCCGCAAGAGCTCGGTGGAGTTGATGAGCTCGATGCCGCGCTCACGCATCGTGTCGGCGACCGCGCCGATGATTGCGTCGGTGTTGCGGGCCCGGAGTTTCATGAGCACGCCCATGAACGTCAAGTCGGGCACGACCCCGAAGATCTTGGTGTGCTTGACCTGCCCGGCCATCACGGCATGCGTCACGCCGGCCTGGTGCAACAGGTCGAGGCAGTGGCCGAGATGCCCGAGCGACACGCGATGCACGGGGATGGCCGGCGGAGCGAGCGCCGCGGCCTCGAGTTCGCTGTCGGCCTCCTCTTTCACGGCGATGATCGTGAGGTCGTGGCCGAGGCTACGGGCCGCGTCGAGCACGAGGAACGGGAACCGCCCGTTGCCGGCAATCAGCCCGAGCTTCACCGGCACCCTCGCCCCTGCCTATTCGTCGGTGTCGCCGGCACGGACATTGGGGCGCCGCAGGGTGACCCCGCGCGACGACGACCGGATGAACTCGACCAGATACTGCACCTCGGCGCAGGCCAGGCCCGCCTCGCCGTCGATGACCTCCAGGGCCCGCGACGGTGTGAGCCGTGACGTGAGCAGGTAGCGATAAGCGCGCTTCAAGCGCGTCACCACTTCGGGTGGAAAGCCACGCCGCACGAGTCCAACGGTGTTGAGGCCGTAGACACGAGCGCGGTTGCCTACGGTCTTGGCAAACGGCAGCGCGTCCTTGGTGACCACCGAGTACCCGCCGATGAAGGCATAGCGGCCGACGCGGCAGAACTGGTGCACGCCGGAATAGGCGCTGATCTGCGCGAAGTCTTCGACCACCACGTGCCCGCCGAGCGTGGCGCCTGGTCCGAAGATGGTGTCGCTGCCGACGTGGCAATCGTGGGCCACGTGCGCGTAGGCCATGAACAGGTTGCGATCGCCGATGCGCGTCTCGCCACCCCCGCCGACCGTACCGCGATGAATCGTGACGCTCTCGCGGAACACGTTGCCGACGCCGATCACGAGCCGCGTGCGCTCGCCCCGGTACTTGAGGTCCTGCGGCGGCAGGCCAATCGAGGCGAAGGGAAAGATCTGGGTGTCCTCGCCCACCGTGGTGTCGCCTTCGATCACCGCCGAGGCGCCGACCATCACGTTGCGGCCCAGTACGACGTGCGGACCGATCACCGCCTGCGGCCCGACCACGCACTCTGAGCCAATCACTGCCGTGGGGTGCACGACGGCCGTGGGGTGGATGCGGGCGCGGTCCTGGCGCACGGCCATCACGAGCACTGCCTCCACGACCACGGTGCCCGCGACGTTCGCGGCGGCGTGCACGCGGGTAATGGGACCGCGTTCGCGGCCCACCCGCACCTCGAGCTGCAGTCGGTCGCCGGGCACCACGTGACGCCGGAACTTCACGTCGTCGACGCCCCGCAGCGACGCCGTGGCCAGCGGTGATGCGCCTGGGCGCGACAGGACCAGCAGGGTTGCCGCCTGGGTGAGCGCCTCGAGCATCAGCACGCCGGGCATCAGGGGCACGCCGGGAAAATGGCCCTGGAAGAAGTCTTCACTGGCGCTGACCAGCTTGTAGGCCGTGAGACGATCGGCCTCGATGCGCGGCTCCACGCCGTCAACAAGCAGCGCCGGACAGCGATGGGCGTGGCGTTCGAGCAGGGAGGAAATGTGCACGCTCGGGAACTCGGGAGGTCGGCGGCGCCGGGCACGGGTTCCGGGGATCCGGAACCGCGTGCCTGACGAACGGGCGGGATCAGCGTCCCTGTGGCTTGGGGGCGACGGCAGGGGCCGCCGCCTTCATCGAGGCGTCGAACTTCTTCACTACGTCGGCCGTGATGTCGAGCGCGGCGTCAGCCCACACCATACCCGAATCAGGGCCGTTGAAGATGTAGTAGAGGCCGCGTTCCTTGCCGACGGCTTCGATGATCGGCGCAATCCGGCGCTGGAATTCCTCCTGCAACTGTTGCTGGAGCTCCTGCACTTCTGCCTGCGCGTCCTGAGTGGCCCGCTGCATGTCGACAGTGGCGCGCTCGACCTGCTTGGTGAGGTCGACCCGGGCGGCTTCGCTCATGACCGCGCCGCTCTTGTCGAGCTTCTCTTGCAGGCCCTGGGTCGCCTTCTGCCGCTCGTTGAGCTCGCCGACCTTGCGCTGCTGCAGCGCCTGTACCTTCGCGCTGGCCTGCTTGCCGTCGGTGGACTCAGCGACGACCCGCTGCAACACCACGAAGGCGATCTTGGCGCCCTCGGGGAACGGCAGCACGACGGGTGCTGGGGCCGGGGCGGGCGCCTGAACCGCGGGCGCCGCGGGCTTGGGCGTCGCCGGCGCCGGGGCCGCTGGAGTCTGCGCAAACGAAGCGGCACTCGTCACCATGACGAGGCCAACGGCCACAACCATACGTCTCATTGCTGACATCCTTTTCGGTATACCGAGAATGTTCGTATTTTACTCTACTACGCCGCGCCGAGTAAGATCAGGCCGACCGCCTGGTTCAGAGGACCGTAATGCGCCGAGTAACCCTCGCTTGCACGTTGATGCTTCCGTTGTTGGCCGCCGGCTGCGGCAGTGACCCCGTCGCGCCGACCACGCCCACGGCCCCCACCGCCGTCACCGACACCTTCGCCGGCACGGTCACCCGTAACGGCGCGACCTCGCACCCATTTCCGGTCGGGTCTGCGGGGGGCGGCGACGTCATCGCCGTGCTGAAGGCCCTCTCGCCTGACGCCACGGCCGTCGTGGGCATGAGCCTTGGCACCTGGAACGGCACGGCCTGCCAGGCCGTCCTCTCGAACGACCGAGCCACCGTCTCGTCGTCCCTGCTCGGTCGCGCCACCTCGGCCGGCACGCTCTGCGTGCGCATCTTCGACGTCGGCACGTTGATCGAGCCGCAGGACTACGAGGTGGAAGTCGTGCACCCCTGATTCGGTTCCTCGCTCCGGGACGCGCCACCACCGCGCGGGCCCGGGGCCGCGCGCCGTGCCGGCTCGCTAGAACGTCGACCCCACCGCAAACCGGAACGTGAGCCGCCTGGCCGGCTGTAGATTGTTCCTGAGCACGCCGCCCCGCTGCGGGTTGTAGGCGAAAATCAGCCGGAAGGGCACGTTCAGCACCGGCATGAAGAAGCGAATCTCGGCGCCCGTCGAGGTCTTGAACGCGGCCTGCTCGCCAATCGACCGGGTGGTCGCCCTGGCCGCGTTCGGATCCACGAATCCGGTGAACGCCAGCGGGTCCAGCAACAGTGGCGGCGGCGGCTGCACGATCTCGACGATGTCTTCCATCCACCCGAATTTCTGGCCGATGTCGCGCACTTGACCGGCATCGTAGAACAGCACCAGGCGCACCGGCCCGACAATCTGGATCAGATACTCGGCGTTGAAGAGCAGGCTCTTGTTGCCGCCGAGCACGACCCCGGTCGCGACGTCGCGCGGACCGACCGTGCGAATGTCATAGCCGCGAATGCTGAACTCGCCGCCCTGGAAGAGCCTCTCGAAAATCGGCAACTGCTTGGTTTCGCCGTAGGGGCGGATGTACTGGAACTGGGTGCGCGCACCCGCCGACATGCGCGGCGTGATCCGCCGGAAGCCCACCGCCTCGAATGTGGGCTTGATGAAGAACGTGTCGCCGCCCGGTCCGGCGTAGTCGAATGACGCGGTGACCTTCCGGCCGGTGCTCGGGAAGATCGGGTTGTCGATGGTGTTGAAGGCGAAGCTCGGCACGAGCTTGCTGATCCTGCGCGTGCCGCCCTGGCCGAGCAGCAGCGAGTCGGCCAGGAAGGGGTTCTGATCCACGAGCGCAGGATTGAGGTAGGCCTCGTTCAGGTCGAGCACCTCGACCTGCTCGTAGCTGTAGTTCAGGAACATCCGCGAGAAGTCGGCCGCCGGGAAGCCCATCATCATGTTGCCGCCGGCCGACGCCTGCGTGAACTGGCCGATGAAGTTCATCTGGCGCTTGAACAGATCCACGCCGCCAGTGATGTTGCGGTCGAACAGGAAGGGCTCGGTGAACGCGATCTGGTAGTTCTGCGCACGCGATCCGCCTTGGAGCGACAGCGTGAGGCTCTCACCGCGGCCCAGGAAGTTCGCGGTCTGGAACGACAACTGTCCGAAGAATCCTTCGAACTGCGACACGCCCGCGCCGAACGTGAGCTGATTGCGGTTCTGCTCCTCGAGCTTGAACGTGACGTCGACCTTGTTCTTCTCGTTGGGCGTCTTCTTGACGTCGATGCCCTGGCCTTCTTCGAGCGTCTTGAAGTAGCCGACCTGGTTCAGGCGGCGCACGCTGTACTTGAGGGCTTCCGTGTTGAAGATATTGCCTTCGACGAGACGCATCTCGCGACGCACGACCGTGTCCCGAGTGGTCGTATTGCCGATGAAGGTGATGCGGTTGACGAAGTACTGCTCGCCCTCCTGGAACTGCATCGTCACGTCGACCGTGGGCTCGGCCGGGCCGTCCAGGGGGCCGGTGGCGGCCGGCTGCGGCTTCAGATCGGGATAGCCCGTGAACTCGAAGTAGCCGACGCCGCCGTAGACTTCCTGCGACTTCCGCAGGCCGTCGCGGACCTGCTTCTCGCTGTACCACTCGCCCTGCGCCAGCTTGAAGAGGGGCCGCAGGCCCTCGCTCTTGGCCACGGTGTTGCCGGCGAAGCTGAACTGGCCCACGCGGTAGCGCGGGCCTTCGGTAATCGGCACGCGCACCTGGATCCACCGCGTCTTGCCGTCGGGGCTGTCTTGCAGCGTCTTGAACTCCGGGGTGCCGACGCGCGCCTCGATGTGGCCGCGGTTGCGGTAGTGGGCGACGACCGCATCGGCGTCTTCTTCGAACTTGGCTTCCTTGTAGGTGCCGCCGCCGGTGAGCCAGGAGAGGCGCCCGTGCTGCTTGGTCTCCTTCATCTTGCGGCGCAGGCTGCGGTCGCTCAGTGCCGCGTTACCCACGAAGTCGACTTCGCGGATGCGCACCTTCGGGCCTTCATTGACGTCGAACACGACCTTCACGAGCTTCGGACCGCCGGGCAACACCTCGACGTTCGAGGTGATCACCGCGTCCTGGTAGCCCTTCTCGCCCATCAGGCTCTGGATGATGCCCTTCACGCGGCGCACGGCACCCTCGTCGAGAAACGAGTCGAGCCGCAGCGCCACGCCGAGCTCTTTCATCTTCTCGTCGACCTTCGTGCGCTCCACCTTGGTCGAGCCGGTGTAATCGACGATCTTCACGCGCGGCCGCTCTTCCATGTTGAAGACCACGCGCTTGCCGATGACGCCGTTGTCGTAGGGCTCGTCGAGCACCTCGACCCAGAGATTGTCGAGGAAGTTGGTGCCCCACAGCCGGCGGAAGTCGTCGCGCAGCTTGGCTTCGGCCGCGTCGTCGTACGGCGGCCAGAAGCCATCGGAGCTGCGGGGGGGCGGCGTCTGGATGTAATAGAGATAGGTCTGGGGGTCGATGAGGGACTCGTTGACCGGTTGGAACTTGATCTCGATAAAGCGGATGACCGGGCCGGAGCCAACCGGCGGCATGCGCACCGCCGCCTTCGCCGCGGCGGGTGCGGCCGGCGCCGGCAGCGGCGTCACTTGACGGCCCTCGGCGGCACCGGTCCACGCCAGCACACTGAGCAGCGACAGAATACTGAGCCTACGCATGGTCCTCACACCGGCGGCAACGGCACAGCGAATGACGCCCCGGAACATGTTGGCGCTGCTGCCGATCGCTGAAACCACCGAGCATACCTGAATCAGACGTCGGTGGAAAGCGGACGGCCGGCTCCGACGGCCTCGGCTGGCTCCACCGGCTCGCCCCCCGGCCGGTAGGCCAGGATGCCGCCGTCCACGTAGACCTCGATCTCCCCGCCCCGGACCCGGCCGCGGATGACCTCTTCAGCGAGCGGGTCTTCGACGTAGCGCTGGATGGCGCGGCGCAGCGGACGGGCGCCGTACGAGCGGTCCTTGCAGGTCACATCAATCAGCCAGTCGAGCGCCTCGGGCGTGAGGCGCACGCTCATGCGGCGGTCGGCCAGGTTGGCATTCACCTGGGCCACGAGCAGCACCAGGATGCGCCGCAGGTCGCCGTCGGAGAGCGCGTCGAACACGATCAGCTCGTCGACGCGGTTGACGAACTCGGGGTTGAACGTGCGCTTGACCTCACCCAGCACCATGTCGGTGATGCTCTTGGTCGAGTCGCCGCTGTCGGACTGGAAGCCGAGGGTGGTCCGCTTCTGGATGAAGCGCGCGCCGATGTTCGAGGTCATGATCAGAATCGCGTTCTTGAAGTTCACGCGGTTGCCGAGACCGTCGGTGAGATGGCCGTCCTCGAACACCTGCAGCAGGATGTTGAAGACATCGGGATGGGCCTTCTCGATCTCGTCGAGAAGCACCACCGAATAGGGGTTGCGCTTCACGCGCTCGGTGAGCTGCCCGCCCTCTTCGTGGCCCACATAGCCGGGCGGTGAGCCGATCAGCTTCGATACCGAGTGCTTCTCCATGTACTCGGACATGTCGAAGCGGATGAGCGCCTGTTCGCTGCCGAAGAGATACTGCGCCAGGGCGCGGGCCAGCTCGGTCTTGCCCACGCCGGTCGGACCGAGGAACATGAAGCTGCCAACCGGCCGCGCGGGACTCTTCAGCCCGGCGCGCGAGCGGCGAATGGCGCGCGACACTGCGGAAATCGCGGGCTCCTGGCTGATGACGCGGCGATGCAGCTCCTCTTCCATGCGCAGGAGCTTGTCACTCTCGTCCTGGTTGATCGAAGCCAGCGGCACGCCCGTCCACTTCGACACCACCTCGTCGATCTCGGCCCGGCTCACCACCACCCGGCGCGCGTTCGACCGCACATCGAAGCGCTCGCGCACCACCTGCAGGTTCTCGCGGGCGGCGGCTTCCTGGTCGCGATAGTACTGGGCCCGGTCGAAGTCCTTGGCCGAGACCGCCCGCTCCATCTCGTCGACGGCCACGCGGATGCTCTTGTTGATCTCGCCGAACTCGTCGCTGTAGGCGGCTTCGCGCAGCTTGGCGCGGGCGCCGGCCTCGTCGAGCAGATCGATGGCCTTGTCGGGCAGGAAGCGGTCGGTGACGTAGCGGCTCGACTGATAGACCGACGCCTCGATCGCGTCCTGCGAGTATTCGACGTGGTGGAACTGCTCGTAGCGATCCTTCACGCCGAGCAGGATGCGGATCGTCTCCTGCTCACCCGGCGGGTCGACCTTGATGGCCTGGAAGCGCCGCTCGAGCGAGCGGTCCTTCTCGATGTACTTGCGATATTCGGCCGGGGTGGTGGCGCCGATACAGCGAATCTCGCCGCGGCTGAGCGCCGGCTTCAGGATGTTGGCGGCGTCGAGCGAGCCCTCGGCCGAACCCGCGCCCACCAGCGTGTGCAGCTCGTCGATGAACACGATGATGTTCGGGTTCTCGGTGAGCTCCTTCATGATCGCCTTGAGGCGCTCTTCGAACTGCCCGCGGTACTTGGTACCAGCGACGATGAGCGAGATGTCGAGCGCCAGCAGGCGCTTGTCGGCCAGGAAATGCGGTACGTCTCCGCACACGATCTTCTGGGCCAGCCCTTCGACGATGGCGGTCTTGCCCACCCCCGGCTCGCCAATCAGCACGGCGTTGTTCTTGGTGCGGCGGCACAGCACCTGCTGCACCCGCTCGATTTCGTAGTCGCGGCCGACCAGCGGATCGAGCTGGTTCTTCATGGCGATGTCGGTGAGGTCGCGGCTGAACTCGGCCAGCAGCGGCGTCTCCTTCACGCGGGTCTGGGTGCTCTTCTCGTTGAGCAGCTGCACGATGTCCTCGCGAACGGCGTGCAGGCGCATGCCCTTTTCCATGAGGATGCTAGCCGCGACCGAGCGTTCTTCGCGCAGCAGACCGAGCAGCAGGTGCTCGGTGCCGATGTAATTGTGCAGCAGCCGGTCGGCTTCCTCGGCCGCGTACTGCAGCACGCGCTTGGTCTCGCCGCTGAAGGGGATCTCGACCGAGGTCGAGACCTTCTCGCGGAAGACCGTGCGGCCCTCGATGTCCTTGCGGATCGCATCGAGCGACAGATGAGACCGCTGGAAGATGCGGCTCGTCAGTCCCTTGCCTTCACGGATCAAGCCGAGCAGCAAGTGCTCGGTTTCGATCGAGATGCTGCCGAGCTGACTCGCCTCGTAACGGGCGAAGAACAGCACCCGCCGTGCTCTTTCGGTATACCGCTCGAACATCCGGCCGCCTTCGCAAGGGAGTGTAGAGAGCCCCAGCGCTTTGTTCTGTCATTATACGGGATTCCCCAGGCCCCATGCGCGGGCGGCGCTGCGCGTCGGCGCCCTGCCCGGCCAGGCGCTCGCGGATACAATCGACGCGGAGGTCACATCGTGGCAGACGCCGTCGGATTCATCGGACTCGGGGCCATGGGCCGGCCCATGGCTCTCAACCTGCGCAAACACGACGTGACGCTCGCGGTCTGCAACCGGAGCCCGGGGGCCGAGCGAGTGCTCGCGGAGGCCGGCGCGGGCGTGGCCACCACCCCGGCGGCAGTGGCCTCGTCGTGCCAGATCATCTTTACGATGCTGCCTGACGCGCCCGACGTGGCGGCCGTGCTCGAAGGCGAACGCGGCCTGCTCGAGACGCTGCAGCCGGGCGCGATAGTCGTGGACTCGAGCACGATTGCCCCCGAGGCGGCGCGCCGCTTCGCCACGCTCGTGGCAGCACGCGGCGGCCACTACCTCGATGCCCCGGTGAGCGGCGGCGAGATTGGCGCCATCGAGGGCACGCTGACCTTCATGGTCGGCGGCGATGCCGAGGCCCTCGAGCGCGTGCGGCCACTGCTCGGCATGATGGGGCGCGACGATCGCATCGTGCACGTCGGCCCGTCGGGGGCCGGACAGGTCTGCAAGGCTTGTAACCAGCTGGTCATCGGGGGCACCATGCTGGCGGTCGCCGAGGCGCTGGCCCTGGCGCGCGCCTCAGGCGTCGATGGCGCGAAGGTGCGCCAGGCCCTGCTCGGCGGCTTCGCCGCGAGCCGGGTGCTGGAGGTGCACGGCGAGCGCATGCTCACCGGCAACTACACGCCGGGCTTCAAGGCCCGGCTCTACAAGAAGGACCTGCGGATCGTCGCCGAGGCTCTGGCCGCTCAGGGCGTGGCCGCGCCCGGCACGGCGCTCGTGCAGCAGCTCGTGCACGCGCAGGTGGCCGCGGGTGGCGGCGAAGACGACTACTCCGGCCTCGCCAAGGTCATCTTCGCGCTGGCCGGCCAGCAGTAAAGGGTGTCACGCATGTCAGCCAGCCATCAGCCCACCCCTGCCGCGATCCTCGAACGCCTCGGCCTCGCTGCCATCAATCCGGGCGTGTCGGTCGGAGCCGACGACTGGACGCTCGCCTCAGGCGGCGAGCTCTTGACCTCGCACGATCCCACGACCGGCGCGCCGATTGCCGCCGTGCAACTGGCCTCGGAGGCGGCCTATGACCGCGTGGTGACCGCGGCCGCCGGCACCTTCCGCACGTGGCGCGACGTGCCGGCGCCGAAGCGTGGCGATCTGGTGCGCGACCTCGGTCAGGCGCTGCGCGCGGCCAAGGAACCGCTCGGCGATCTCGTGTCGCTCGAGATGGGGAAGATCCGCGCCGAGGGCCACGGTGAAGTGCAGGAGATGATCGACATCTGCGACTTCGCCACCGGGCTCTCGCGGCAGCTCTACGGCCTCACCATCGCGTCCGAGCGTCCCGGTCACCGGATGATGGAACAGTGGCATCCGCTCGGCCCGGTCGGGGTCATCACGGCCTTCAACTTCCCCGTGGCCGTCTGGTCGTGGAACGCCGCCCTCGCCGCGGTGTGCGGCAACCCTACCGTGTGGAAGCCGGCCGAGCCCACGCCGCTCTGCGCCGTGGCCGTGCAGCGCATCGCCAATGTGGTGATGGCCGACCACGGGCTGTCCGGCATCTTCACGCTGGCCGTCGGTCGCGGCGGAGTCATCGGCGAGCGCATGCTGCACGACGCGCGCCTGCCCTTGATCTCGTTCACCGGGTCCACCGCCATCGGCCGCCGGGTCGGCCAGACCGTGGCTGGCCGCTTCGGCCGCACGCTGCTGGAACTGGGCGGCAACAACGCGATTGTCGTGGCCGCCGACGCCGACCTCGACATGGCCGTGCGGGCGGTGCTCTTCGGCGCGGTTGGCACGGCCGGCCAGCGCTGCACCTCCACGCGCCGGCTGATCGTGCACCGCGACGTCGTCGACGCGCTATGCGACCGCGTGGTCGCCGCTTATCGTCAGGTGCGCATCGGCTCGCCGCTCGACAGCACCACGCTGATGGGTCCGCTCGTCAACGCGGCGGCGGTCGAGGCCATGCAGGCGGCACTCGCCGCTGCCACCGCGGCGGGCGGGCACGTGCTCTGCGGCGGCGCCAGGCGGCCTGAGCTCGGCCCGCATTTCGTCGAGCCGGCGATCGTGCGGATGCCGGCGCAAGCGCCGATCGTGATGCACGAAACCTTCGCGCCCATTCTCTATGTGCTCGACTACACGACCCTGGACGAGGCGCTGGCGCTCCACAACGGCGTGCCGCAGGGACTGTCCTCGGCGATCTTCACCGAAAGCATGCGCACCGCCGAGGCGTTCCTGTCGGCGCACGGATCGGACTGTGGCATCGCCAACGTGAACATCGGCACGTCGGGCGCCGAGATCGGCGGCGCGTTCGGCGGTGAGAAGGAGACGGGCGGTGGCCGCGAGTCGGGCTCCGATGCGTGGAAGTCGTACATGCGCCGCCAGACCAATACGGTGAACTGGTCGAACGCGCTGCCGCTCGCCCAGGGCATCACGTTCGGCAGCTCGGCATGACCTCCGCCACCGCCCCGCACCGTCCGGCGCTGCTCGCCGCCGCGGTGCTCCTCGGCGCCGCGCTGCAACGGGCCAACGGGTTCTACGAGCCCGTGGCGCTCGCCCTGCTGCTCGCGGCGCTCGGCTGCGCCTGGGCGGCGCTGCTCGTGCCACGCGCGTTGGGGGCGATCGTGCCCGACCGCGACGATCTCGTGCGCGCGCTCGCCACCGCCGCCGTGCTTGCGCAGGTCGCGGTGATCCTGCGGTCGCCGATCGGCTTTTATTTCGAGCGGCCGCTGCCCGAGCAACATCCGGGCTTCGTGCTCGGACTCGGGGTGGCGACCGCGGCCGCCCTGGCCGCTTTCACCAACCATCTTCTGCTCCGGAGGGTCGCCGGCGTGGCGCTACTTGGCGCCGCCGCGCTGCTCGGCACGCTCACCTATCGCGGCTCGCCCACGCCAGCCATCGACGTCGTCACCGTGCACCATGAGGCCTATGCGGCGCTGGCCCGCGGTGACAGTCCCTTCAGCATGACCTTTCCCGATCTCTACGGCGGCCGCGAGGCCTTCTACCCGCCCGGCATGGTGACGGAGGGGCGCGTGCAATACGGCTTCCCCTACCCGCCCCTCAGCCTGGCGATGGCGTGGCCCGGTCACCTCGCCGGCGACTTCCGCTGGTCCGAACTCGCGGCGTGGCTCCTGGCCGCGGCGGCGGTCCTCGCGGCCACCCGCACCTCGGCAGTGGCCGTTCTGGCCGTGGCCGTGTGGCTGTTCACGCCGCGCGCCTTCTTCTCGCTGGAACAGGCCTGGACCGAACCGCTGGCGCTGGCGTGGGTCGGGGCCGCCCTGTGGGCCGCGGCCCGCGGCCAGCTGACCTGGGCCGCCGTCTTCGTCGGGCTCGCGGCCGCCACCAAACAGTACCTGGTGCTCGCGCTCCCGCTCCTCTTCCTGCTCGAGGATCGGCGCGCGGGGCGCCGCGTGCATCCCGTGCTGGTCGCGCTCGCCGCGGGCGCCGTCGTCACCCTGCCGGGCTTCCTGGCCGATCCGTCGGGATTCTTCGCGAGCGTGATTGGCGTGCAGGTGCGCGAGGTGTTGCGCTACGACGCGCTCAGCCTGGCCGTCACCTATGCGCACTGGGCCGGCGCGCCGATGTCCGGCGCGGTCTACGGCGGCATCGTCATCGCCGCCACGGCGCTGGCCGCGTGGCGCGCACCGCGCGGCCTGGGCGGCTTCAACGCCGCGCTCGCCGTCACGCTGTTCACGACGTTCGCCTTCGGCAAGAAGGCCTTCTGCAACTACTACGTCTGCGTCATCGCCCTGCTCGCCATGGCGATTGCGACAGCGCGGCCGCGCCCTGACGGCCGCGACCAGACCGGCGAGGCCGCCGACGCCCCGACCGCCAACGCCCTCAGGCCGGCGTGAGCTTCCCGCCCTCGAGCCGCAGTACGCGATCACACTGCTGGGCCAGGCGCGGGTTGTGGGTCGCGATCACGGCCGTGAGGTTGAATTCCCGGTGCATCTCGCGGAGCAGGCCGTGCAGCGCGTCGGCGGTGGCCTCGTCCAGGTCGCCGGTCGGCTCGTCGGCCAGCAGCAACGCCGGCTGACGCACGAGCGCGCGGGCCACGGCCACGCGCTGCTGCTCGCCGCCCGACAGCATGGCCGGCCGATGCCCGAGCCGTTCAGCCAGTCCGACCCGGCCGAGCAGCGCCTCGGCGCGCGGCCGCGCCAGCGCCACCGGTTCACGGGCGATCCGCAGCGGCATCTCCACGTTCTCGAGCGCGCTGAACTCAGGCAGCAGGTGATGGAACTGGAACACGAAGCCGACGTGCCGGTTGCGGAAGGCGACGAGCGACGCGTCGTCAGCACGGGTCACGTCGACGTCGCCCACGCGGATCGCGCCGGCGTCGGGGCGATCGAGGCCGCCGAGCACGTGCAGGAGCGTGCTCTTCCCCACCCCCGACGCGCCCATGATCGCCACCATCTCGCCGAGCCCGATGGCAATCTCGAGGTCGCGCAGGACGTGAAGCCGGTGGCCCGCGCCCGTGTAGTACTTGTGCACGCCGCTCGCGACGAGGAACCCGTCACTCATGACGCAGGCCCTCCGCCGGATCGAGCCGCGCCGCCTGCCGCGACGGATAGATCGTGGCGACGAAGCAGATCGCGATGGCTGCCGCCACCACCAACACCACGTCGCTCGGCACCACCGTGAACGGCAGATGCGAGAGCTGATAGACATCCGCGGGAATGCGGATGAGCTGATTGCGATCGAGCACGGTCGCCACCAGCACGCCGGCGCCCGCGCCGACGACGGTACCGACCACGCCAATCACCAGGCCCTGCAGCATGAAGATGCGGCGGATGCTGCGGGCCGAGGCGCCCATCGTCTTCAGGATCGCGATGTCGCGGCTCTTCTCCATCACGAGCAGCACGAGCGAGGCCACGATGTTGAGCGCCGCCACCATCACGATCAGCCCGATGGCAATCGAGATGGCCACCTTCTCGAGCCACAGCGCCGAGAAGAGCGAGCGGTTCAGTTCGGACCACGGCTGCGCCAGGTAATCGCCCCCCGGGAGCGCACCAATCGTGTCGGCCACGCCGGCCGCGCCGTAGATGTCGCGCACGCGCAGCTCGATGTGGTCGGGGGCGGGCGCGCCGGTGGCCGGGTCGACCTTGCCCGTGAGCCGCGCGGCCGTGTCGAGCGTGACGTAGCCGAACGCCTGATCGAACTCGAAGAGACCGAGGCGGAAGATGCCGACCACTTCGAGACGTCGCTGGCGCGGCATCACGCCCATCGGCGACAGCGTGCCGCTCGGCGTGAGCAGCGTCACCGAATCGCCGAGGTGGGCGCCGAGTTGCCCCGCGAGCTCATGGCCGATCAGCACCCCGGGCACGTCTTCGTCGGTCGCCGAGCGCAGATCGGCGAAGCGCCCTTCGGTAATCGCGGCCGCGATATCCGTGACCTTCGACTCGAGCGCCGGATCGATGCCCTTGAGCGTGATGAACGATTGCTGATCGTCCTTGCTGATGAGCGCTTTGCCCATGAGGGCCGGCGCGGCGCCCACCACGTCGGCCATCTGCTCCAGGCGCGTCACTTCGACCTGGTAGTCGGTGAGCCCGGCCGGTTTCCACACGTAGACATGCGCTTGCGAGCCGAGCATGCGGTCGCGGACGCCCTGCTGCAGTCCGGTCATCAGCGACAGGGCGATGACGAGCGCCATCACGCCCACGGTGACCCCCAGCATCGACACGAGCGAGATGACCGAGATGAACGCCTGCTTGCGTCTTGCAAACAGATAGCGCAGGGCGACGAACAGCTCGTAGGGCACAGGCGGCTCCGCTAGTCCCTGGGCCGCATCTGGGGGAAGAGGATGACGTCGCGGATCGAGGGACTATTGCTGAGCAGCATCACCAGCCGGTCGATGCCGATCCCCTCGCCGCCGGTGGGCGGCAGGCCGTATTCGAGGGCGCGCACGTAATCCTCGTCCATGGCGTGGGCTTCGTCGTCGCCCTTCGCCTTGCCGGCCAGCTGCTCTTCGAAGCGCCGCCGCTGCTCGTCGGGGTCGTTCAACTCGCTGAAGGCGTTGGCCACCTCGAAGCCGCCGATGTAGAGCTCGAAGCGCTCGACCGTGTCCGGATCGTCCGCCCGCTGCTTCGAGAGCGGCGAGACCTCCGTCGGGAAATCGTAGACGAACGTGGGCTGCACCATGCGCTCCTGCCACAACCGCTCGAAGATCTCGGTGGCGATCTTGCCAGCGCCGGCACCCGGCGGCACCTCGATGTGCAGAGCCTTGGCGACCGCGCTGGCACCCTCGAGCGTGCGCAACTCGGCGACGGTCACGTCGCGGCCGAGCCGCGTCGACGCTTCTTCCGCTGCCGCGTGGCGCAGGGACAGCCGTCGGAACGGCGCCGCAAACGACACCTGGTGCTCGCCAAACGGGCACACCACGCTACCGGTGACCTTCTCAGCCACACCGCTCAGCAGCTCCTCGGTGAACTGCATCAGCGTCTCGTAGTCGACGTAGGCCCAGTAGAACTCGAGCATCGTGAACTCGGGGTTGTGTTGGGTCGAGATGCCTTCGTTGCGGAAGTTGCGGTTGATCTCGAAGACCCGCTCGATGCCGCCGACCACCAGGCGCTTCAGGTAGAGCTCCGGAGCGATGCGCAGGTAGAGCTTCAGGTCGAGCGCGTTGTGATGCGTGACGAACGGCCGCGCCAGGGCGCCGCCGGCGATCTGCTGCATCATCGGCGTCTCGACTTCGAGAAAGCCCCGCGCCGTGAGCGCCTCGCGGATCGCCGACACCGCGCGGCTGCGCAGTTCGAACACGCGGCGCACGTCGGGATTCACGATCAGGTCGAGGTAGCGCTGGCGGTAGCGCGTCTCGACGTCCTGCAGGCCGTGAAACTTCTCGGGCAGCGGCAGGTAGCACTTCGCCAGGAAGGTGAGCGACGTGGCCCAGATCGAGAGCTCGTTGGTCTTGGTGCGGAACAGATAGCCCGACACCCCCACGAGGTCGCCGAAGTCGAGCAGCTTGGCCATGCCGAACTCACGCTCGGTCAGGACATCCTGCCGCACGTAGACCTGGAGGCGAGCGCGGCCATCCGACAGCACCAGGAAGCTCGCCTTGCCGAAGTTGCGGATGCTCAGCACGCGGCCGGCCGCGGTGGTCTCGACCCGCGTGGCCTCGAGCGCCGCGGCCTCGGCCTCGCCGTAGCCCTCGACCAGTGCCGCGACCGTATGGGTCGTGGCGAAGTGATGCGGATACGCAGGGAATCCCAGCGCTTCAATGGCGGCGAGATTCGCGCGGCGTTGGTCGACCTGCGCCGATTCGTTGGACATAGCGTGGCTTCATCCCTGGGCCGGCCCCGCGGCGCCGGCGGTCGTCACGGCGCGGGTTCGTCGATGATACGGCCTTCGGCGCGCAGGCTGCGATACGCCGCGTCGAGCACGCCGTTCACGAAGCCCACGGCTTGCTCTCCGCTGTAGGCCCGGGCCAGTTCGAGCGCTTCACTCAGCACCACCCGCGGCGGCGTCGACGGCTCGGCGAGCCACTCGTGCACCGCCATGCGCAGCACGAGCCGGTCGAGCACGGCCAGCCGCTCGATGCGCCAGTTGGTGCAGTGGGGCTCAATCACCCCGTCGAGCGCGACCTTGTTGGTCCACGTGCCCACCGCCAGGCGAGCGGCGAACGCGCGTGTCGCCACATCGAGCTTCACGGCTTCGCTGTCGCCGTCCTGTTCCACGAGGGCGAGCGCCTGGGCCGGCTCGACGCCGCCGACCTCGAGCTGATAGAGCGCGCGCAGGGCGGCTTCGCGGCCCCGGTGCCGTTCGTCCCACCGGCCGGATTCCGACGTGGCCTCGCTCACGCCCTGGCTCCCAGGGCGCGGAACACGGTGGCCATCTCGAGCGCGGCGGACGCCGCCTCGTAGCCCTTGTTCGACGGTCCGGCCGCGGCTCGTTCCACCGCCTGCTCCACCGAGTCGGTCGTGAGAATGCCAAAGGCCATCGGCACACCGGTGAGGCTGGCCGCCTGGATGACGCCGTGGGCGGCCGCCGAGCAGATGTAGTCGAAGTGCGGCGTGCCGCCGCGAATCACACAGCCCAGGCAGATCACCGCGGCCACGCCGCGCATCAGCGCGACCCGCTGCGCGGCCGCGGGCACTTCAAACGCGCCTGGCACCCAGACCACATCTACGGCGTCGTCGCCGACACCCGCGGCCGCCAATGCCTCGCGCGCGCCGGACAGAAGCCGGGTGGTGACGAAGTCGTTGAAGCGGGCCACGACGATGCCGATGCGCAGGCCGCCGACGTCATGACTGCCCTGGACCGTCGCCACCTAACGTGCCTTCCACGCAGCGGCGCGCTTCTCGATGAAGGCGCGCGTGCCTTCCTTCATGTCGTCGGTCGACGAGATGAGCCCGAAGATCGTCGCTTCCAGTTGCTGGGCCTCGGCGAGCGGCATCTCGGCACCGTGGTGCACCAATTCCAGGACGTAGCGCACCGCCATCGGCGCCTTGCCGGCGAGCGTCGTAGCCAGCTTCAGGGCTTCGGCGCGCAGCTCGGCGGCCGGCACCACGCGATTGACCAAGCCGATTTCGTAGGCGCGCGCGGCGCCAATCATGTCGCCGGTGAGCAGCAGCTCGAGCGCGATCCCGCGGCCGACCAGGCGCGGCAGTCGCTGCGAACCAGCGTAGCCAGGGGTCAGCCCGAGATTCACCTCCGGCTGGCCGAACCGCGCGGTGTCGGCGGCGAGGCGCAGCGTGCAGGCCATGGCCAGCTCGCAGCCTCCGCCGAGTGCCAGCCCATTGACTGCAGCAATCACCGGTTTGCCGAGCGTCTCGAGGCGGTCGAAGACGCGTTGGCCGGCGGCCGACCGCTCCTTGCCCTCGGCCGGCGTCTGCACGGCAAGCTCGGTGATGTCGGCGCCCGCCACGAAGGCCTTGCCGCCGGCCCCGGTCAGCACGACGGCCCGCACGGACGCATCGGCGGCGCACGCCTCCATCGCCAGCCCGAGCTCGGCGATGGTCGGGGCGTTGAGCGCGTTCAGCTTGGCTGGCCGGTTGATTGTGACGATCGCCACCGCGCCCTCGCGCTCAACCAGCAGATTCTCGTAGCTCATCGATCCCTCTGGGCCGCGCGCGACGTTCGGCCCCGACGAGCGATTATACCGAACGCCCACACCAGCCCGATGGTGGACGCGGCGCCCACGCCATCGGCCAGTGCATCGGCCGGGTCGGCGGTGCGTTCGGGAACGTAGCTTTGGTGGTACTCGTCAGTGAGGCCGTAGAGCGTGGCGATCGCCCACGCCGCCGCCGCGGATCCGCCCGTCACACCGCTCAGCGCGCCGCCGGCCGTCGCGCGCAGCGCCACCACGCCCAGCCCGCCGTAGCCGACCAAGTGCAGGGTCTTGTCGCTGGTCCGCGCCGGGATCGGCGGCGAGGCCATGCCCGACAGCACGAAGATGAGCGCCATGTAACCGGCCACCGGTGCCCACAGCCACCAGCGGCGGCCGACGCTCGTTGCCGGCGTGGAGCCGGAGATCACGCCGGCACTCACAATGGCAGGGGATACATCAGCCAGCCGAGCGCCAGACCCGCCACGAGGAATCCGCCGAAGATGCGCGCGCCGAGCGCCGCCTGCGCGCTCGGCTCGTCGTGCGCGATGGTGGCGAAGACCAGCGCCACGAAGAAGGCAAAGAGCGTCAGCAGCAGCAGGTGGCTGGTCATCACTTGCGCCCCGAGGCCACGTCGAAGGCGTCGAGCACGATCAGCATGTTGAGCAGCCCGCTCACGATCAGAAAGGCGTTGCCATATTCGTAGGAGGCGGCAGTCACGATGCCGCGCCCGAGGTCGAGCCAGCCCGTGGCAAACGCCACGAGCCCGACACCGCGCGATGCCACCGCCGCGAGCGCCACCAGGGGTTGGCCGAATTCGAACGGGAACACCCGGACCTGAAGGGCCAGGCCCACCGCGAACATGGCGGGAACCGCGACCAGGAACACCAGGCCTTTCTGGCGGCGCCCGAGCAGCAGGTGCCCAGCTCCAGGAACGAGCCAGGCAACGGCAGCGGCCATCAGCGGAGGAATGGAAGAGGCGCGTACAGCCACGGTAGCAGGCACGGGCGTTAGTGTAGCCCACCCACACGCGGAACTCCGGCGGCCGTTCCTCCGCCGTTCACTCTCACTGGCGTGATCGGCATCAAAGAGCGACAAGACCGGGAAGAGCAGACCGTGCGCGAGAACATTCTCACGGCCGCGCGCGACCTCTTCGTGATGGAGGGCTATGCCCATGTCTCCATCCGCAAATTCGCCGAACGGATCGAATCCCCGCGACTCGCGGTGGGTCTTCGGCCTGCGCGCCGCCCTCGATACCGGCCGTCTGGAACTCGAGACGGCCTGTCCTACGAGAACGGCGCCACCACCTCGGCCGAACTCACCGATGCGCAAGGGGCGCTGCTCCAGACCGAGTATCTGCTGCAGCAGGCGAAGTACGCGCGCATCGTCGCCACCGCCCGGGCGCGCTTCGCGGCCGGCATGTCGTAAGAACAGGGGCTCGGGTCCCGGGCCTTTGGGCTCGCGGAGGGCCCGTGTCTACGCGTCGAGCCGGCCGAAGTGCGCCTCGTAGCGCTGCACGAACTCCTGCCAGGTGTAGGCGTGGCTCATGCCGCCCAGGTGCTCGAGCGCCCAGGTGGCCGCCACGCTGCCCATCTGCGCGCACACCGGCAGCGGACGCCCTTGGGCCAAGCCCTTCATGAGCCCGCCGCGAAACGCGTCGCCAACCCCGGTCGGGTCGACCACGCGGTCAGGCGGCACGGCCGGCACGTCCACGTGCGTGCCACCGGCGTAGACCGTGCTGCCGTGCTCCCCCTTGGTGATGATCAAGGTGGTGGCGGCAGCCAGCACGTCGGCCTCGCTCATGCCGGTCTTCTGCCGGATCAACTCGAACTCGTAGTCGTTGCAGATCACCATGTGGGCGCCGGTGATGCCGTCCTTGAGCTGCGCGCCGTCCATACGCGCGCACTGCTGGCCCGGATCCCAGATGTAGGGCACGCCCATCGTGCTCAACTCTTCGGCGTACTGCACCATCGCCTCGGGATCGTTGGGCGAGATGATCACCAGCCCGTCCGTCGCCAGCCCGTCGACGGTGCGGAACGACAGCTCCCCCGCATTCGCCATCGCGCCAGTGTAGAAGGACGCAATCTGGTTGTTCGCTTCGTCGGTGCTGCAGAAGAACGAGGCGGTGAACTTGTCGGCCACCACCTTGACGCCCGACGTGTCCACGCCAGCCGCGACCAGCCACGTGCCGTACTCGCCGAAGTCCTGGCCGGCCGTGGCCATCAGCGTCGGCCGCTCGCCGAGCAGCGCCAGCGTGTAGGCGATGTTGGGCGCGCACCCGCCGCGCCGCTTGTCCATCGTGTCCACGAGGAAGCTGAGGCTCACGCGCTGCATGTGTTCGGGCAGCAGGTGCTCGGTGAACTTGCCCGGGAAGGACATCAGGTAGTCGTAGGCGATGGAACCGGTGACGATCAGCTTCATGGCGGGTCTCGGGGCAAAGGGCCGGGTCTCGGGGCCCGGGTCTGGGGGATAGGGCTTGCGGGATCCGGCGTGGCGGGACGGCCTGAAACACTCACTCTGCGACAGGTAGATAGCGGCCGACAATCGGTGCCAGCTCGCGTCTCACGGCGTCGGGCACGGCGTCGGGGTTGGTGATGAGCGCCGTCTTCAACGCGTCGCCGCAGGCACAGGGCCGATCGACCCCAAGCTGCTCCACGGTGTCGGCAATCACGCGCTGAGCCGTCACGGCGTTGGCCATCAGATTGGCGATCACCATCTCGACGCTCACCGCGTCGTGGTCGGGATGCCAGCAGTCGTAGTCGGTCACGAGCGCCATGGTGGCGTAGCAGATCTCGGCCTCGCGCGCGAGCTTGGCCTCCTGCAGGTTGGTCATGCCGATCACGTCCATGTCCCACGATCGATAGAGCCGCGACTCGGCGAGTGTGGAGAACTGCGGCCCTTCCATGCAGACATAGGTACCGCCGCGATGCACGCGCGCCCCGGCCGCGTCGGCGCAGCCGGCCGCAAGCAGGCGCAGCCGGTCGCAGACGGGATGCGCGAACCCCACGTGCGCCACGAGACCGCGCCCGAAGAACGTGCCGATGCGGCCGAAGGTTCGATCGAGGAACTGATCCGGGAACACGAGATCGAGCGGCCGGTAGTCGTCCTTCAAACTGCCCACGGCGCTGGCCGACAGGATGTGCGTCACGCCCAGGCGCTTGAACCCGAAGACATTCGCGCGGAAGTTGAGATCCGATGGCATGAGCCGGTGCCCCTGTCCGTGCCGCGCCAGGAACGCCACGCGTTTGCCGCGCAGCGTGCCGAGCACGTAGGGGCCTGACGGATCGCCGAACGGCGTCGCAACGACGCGTTCCTCGCGGTCCGTCAACTCCGCCATGTCGTAGAGCCCACTTCCGCCGATGATCCCGATCTCAGCTGACATCACTCGTGTCCTGTCCTGGGGGCTGGGGCCTGGGGCTCCCACCGCCGTCAGCCGTGATCACAGCACACGCTCCACGCTCCGCTTGCCGCCGGACTCGCGCAGGATGCCGGCCGCCATCGAGGCGTCGTGCTCGAAGAACAACACATACTCGCGCGCGATGGCCTCGCGCGCGAAGGCGCGTTTGAAGGTCAACGTGTCGACCGGGTAGAGGTCGTAGCCCATCACCCACGGATCGGGAATGTGCACCGTCGTCGGATACATGTCGGCCGTGAAGACCGCCGTGCGCGCCTGCGAGGTGATGGTGAGCACCTGATGGTGCGCGGTGTGCCCGCCCGAGCGCCGATAGCGCACGCCCGGCACGATCTCGGCCTCGTCATCGACGAGGGTGAGCACGCCAGCGTCCATCAGGGGTTGGAAGTTCTCGGGCAGGTAACTGGCGCGGTTCCGTTCGTGCGGGTGCGTGGCGTCGTGCCACTCGCCCCGGTGCGCCACATAGCGCGCGCGCGGAAACCGGGGCACGAGCTGGCCGTCGGCGCGCCGCCCAGTGAAACCGCCGATGTGGTCGAAATGGAGATGGCTGGCCACGACGATGTCGATGTCCTCGACGCTCAGCCCGGCGTCGGCCAGCGAGTGATCGAGGTGGTAGCGGCGATCGAGGCCGTAGATGGCCGCGCTCTTGGCGTCCATCTTGTCGCCGCAGCCGGCGTCGACGAGCACCGTCGCCGCATCGGTGCGGATGACGAGCGGCCGCATGCTGAGCGGGATGCGGTGGCGGTCGTCGGGCGGGAGACTTCGTTCCCACAAGGTCCGCGGCACGGTGCCGAACATGGCCCCGCCGTCGAGCGCGAAGAAGCCGTCGCACAGCGTCACGAGCTCCAGATCGCCGAGCGGCAACCGGCCCGGCGTCTTGAAGAGCGGCACCGTCTGCGGACGGCCCGCGCCCACACCGACGGCCGGCTGCTTGAGCTCCACGAGCACGCCACCGGCGGCTGACGGATGCAGGAACGCCACGAGCGCGCCCTCGGCGCCGGGGCGCGGCGCGTCGTCGATGAGCCGCACACCGGCCGCGCGCAATTCAGCCATGGCCGAGTGGATGTCGTCCACGGCCAGCGCGACGTGATGCAGGCCCGGCCCGCGCTTCTCCAGGAACCTGGCGATCGGCGACGACGGGGCCGTGGCCTCGAGCAGTTCGAGCATGGCGCCGCCGGCCGGCAGGAAGTGCGCGCGCACCTGCTGGCTCTCCACCTGCTCCACGTGCGTCACCTGCAACCCAAGCCGGTCGCGATACCAGGCCGTGGCCTCGTCGGCCGCGCCAATCGCGATGCCGATGTGATCAAGCCGCACCTTCATGGGGCCTCCGGGCTGGGGCCGAGCGCCCGCGCCAGGATCGCGCTCGCGGCTGAGTATGGATCGAGCTCGCGCGCCGCGATGCGGGTCACGAGTGCGTCGAACTCGCCCGGCCCGAGGACCTTCGACTCGACGTGGCTGAGGAACCGCCGCGCCAGCAACTCGCGCAGCCGGTATTCCTGGCGCGCGGCCAGCCGCGTCTGCCGCGTGCTCGCGGTCTGGGCGCGGAACGCGCGGATGGCGGCCCACAGCTCGGACACGCCTTTGCCAGTCGTGGCCTCGGTGCGTACGATCGGCGGCCGCCACTGCCCGTCCGGGAAGGCCTGCAGGGCCAGATTCGATTCAATCGACGTGACCATGCGCTCGGCGCCGTCGCGGTCGGCCTTGTTCACCACGTAGATGTCGGCAATCTCCATGATGCCAGCCTTGAGCGCCTGCACGTCGTCGCCAGTGCCGGGTATGAGCACGACGACGGAGATGTCGGCGGTGCGCACGATGTCTACTTCGTCCTGGCCCACACCCACCGTCTCGACGATCACGATCGACTTGCCGGCAGCATCGAGGACCACGGCCGCATCGGAGGTGGTGCGGGCCAGGCCGCCGAGGTGGCCGCGCGTGGCCATGCTGCGGATGAACACGCCGGGGTCGCCGAAGTGCGCCTGCATCCGCAGCCGGTCGCCGAGGATCGAACCGCCAGTGAACGGGCTCGTCGGGTCGACCGCAATCACGCCAATGGTCTCGCCCGCGGCGCGCGCGTCGGTCACCATGCGGTCGACGAGCGTGCTCTTGCCGGCGCCGGGCGGTCCGGTGACGCCCACCAGGTAGGCGCCACCGGTGTGCGGGAAGAGCTGCCGCACGAGTCCCGCGGCCGCCGGGCTGTCGTCCTCGATGATCGAGATGGCGCGGGCGATGGCGCGGGGGTCTCCCGCGAGCACCCGCTCGCCGAGCGGCAGTCGGTCGGTCACGTCAGTGGGCCAGGAGCTGGCGGGCGATGACGAGCCGCTGGATCTCGCTCGTGCCTTCGCCGATGGTCGTCAGCTTCACATCGCGGAAGAACTTCTCGGCCGGGTAGTCCTTGACGAAGCCGTAGCCCCCCAGGATCTGAACGGCGTCTTCGGCCGCGCGCACCGCGATCTCGCTCGCGTAGAGCTTGGCCATCGATGACTCGAGCGTCATGCGCCGACCCTGGTCCTTCAGCCAGGCGGCCCGGTAGGTGAGCAGGCGCGCGGCCTGCACGCGCGTGGCGTGGCCGACGAGCTTGGCGCGGATCGGCGCGAACGAGCCGATGTGCGCACCGAACTGCTTGCGCTCGAAGGCGTAGTTGCGGGCGGTCTCATACGCCCCCTGTGCCAGACCCACGGCCAGCGCGGCGATGCCGATGCGCCCGGCATCGAGCACCTGCAGGGTCTGGACGAAGCCCTGACCCTCGTCGCCGATCAGGTGATCGGCCGGCACACGGCAATCCTGCAGGATGATCTCGGCCGTTTCACTGGCTCGCATGCCGAGCTTGTCTTCCTTCTTGCCGGTGAGGAAGCCCGGCGTGCCGCGCTCGACGACGAAGGCCGAGATGCCCTTGCTGCCCTTGGCGCGGTCGGTCACGGCCATCACCACCAGCACGTCGGCCGAAGCGCCGTGCGTGATGAACGCCTTCGAGCCATTCAGCAGCCAGTGGTCGCCGTCGCGCACGGCCACGGTGCGCATGGCCGCCGCGTCACTGCCCGATCCCGCCTCGGTCAGCCCCCAGGCCGCCAGCTTCTGACCCGACGCCAGCGGCGTCACGAACTCGGCCTTCTGCGCCGCCGAGCCGAACAGGTTGATGTGGGCCGTGCCCAGGCCGTTGTGGGCGGCCACCGACAGCGACACCGATGGGTCGACGCGCGCGAGTTCTTCGAGCGCGATGCAGTAGTCCACGGCCGACATGCCAGCGCCGCCGTGACTCTCGGGAATCTGGATGCCCATCAGGCCGAGGTCGGCCAGGGCCGGCAGCAGCTCGTGGGGAAAGTGCTGCGCGTCGTCCCAGGCGCGCACGCGCGGCCGGATCTCGGTTTCGGCAAAGGCGCGCACGCTGCGGGCGAGCAACTGCTGGTCGTCGGACAGGGAAAAATCGGTCAAGGCACGTCCATGCCGCGATCAGGGAGTAGACGGTGACGCGGAACTGAGCCTCGCGATCATATCATTGGGATCTGGAGGGTCTGACGATGACACGCAACCTGTGGCGCGCGGTCGGGGCGGCGCTGTGTGTGGTGGGGCTCCCCGCCGCCGCACACGCCGACATCACGGCATTTCTCGGGGCGTCGCCGACCTCGGCGGTGCGCCTCGGGCGAGGCATCTCGGCCGGCATGGGGCTGGTCGTCGTGGGCTTCGAGATCGAACTCGCACAACTGGTCGAACGCGCGGATGACGACGCGGCCGCGCTTGCGACCGGCATGGCCAACGTGATCGTGCAGACGCCGCTCGACGTGTCGCGGATGCAGTTCTATGGCACGACCGGCGTGGGGGTCTACCGCGAGACGCTCGGGACGCTCCAGGAGACGAGCGTCGGCGGCAACCTGGGCGGCGGCGTGAAGATCCGCGTGGCCGGACCGTTGAAGCTGCGGCTCGACTATCGCCTGTTCCGCCTGCGGGGCGCGCCGGTCACGGCCACCTATCACCGGGTCTACGCCGGCGCCACGCTCGGCTTCTAGCCGGGCCGCCGCGCGCCGTCAACGGTCCTTCGGCAGCGGCGCCAGCGCCAGGTCGGCGAGGAGCGCCAGCGACAGGCGGGAGGGCGGCGCGGCCAGCGCATCGCGGTACTTCACGAGGGCGGCTTCGGGCAACGCCGACAGCAGCAGATCGAGCACCGACGAGGGCCGGTAGTCGACGTCTGGCGACGGCGACGGGATCCAGTGCACGTAGACGGCGTTGCCTTTGGCGTCGGGTTCCTGCGCCTTGTAGACCTGCCACCCCCCGGCGCGCGCCCGCGCCTCGACCGGAGCGGCCGCGAGCCCGTGGTCGAGGGCCGTGATCACCGCCTCGTAGTCGGCGGCGCGGTCGGCCTTGACGAGCACCAGCACCAGGCCAGACGTGCCGGCCGGAAAGACCAATCGCGCGGGATCGGTGGGGACTGCCTGAGGACCAGGCGCCGGGGCGGGCGGCGACGTCGTGCTGCCGGCGCTCTGCGCAAGCGCCAGCAGCAATGCAAGTGCGATGGTCACGAGGCGAGGTCCACGGCGGACCTCGATGGAGCTACTGCCCCATCGACATGAACTTGGTCAGAGGCGTGATGCCACGGCCGGCGAACGCGTCCTTGTACTTCTGGAAGAACTCCTGCACTTCAACCGGGAACACTTCGGCGATGAGGCGGCTGATGTCGTACTCCTGCCCCTTCACCACCGGATTGATGATCATGATGTAGGCGATGTTGCCCTGCACTGCCTGGGCCGTCTTGAACACCGTCCACCCGGCGGCCTGCTGCTTACGCTCGGCCTTCTCGCTCTTGGCCAGCGACTCCTTCACCTTCGCGAGCACCGATTCGAATTCGGCGGTCTTGTCAGGCTTGATGAGCACCGTGATCGTGGCCGCGTCGCCATCCAGAGCCAACACCGGAGCCGCCGGCGCCGCCGCATCCTGCGCAAACACCGGTGCGCCGACCGAGAGCACCGCGGCCAGCGCCGCACCCATCACGAACGGCCGGCGCACGGCCGGAGACATACCGGGAACTCGAAGCATTGAAAGGCCTCCTTGCGGCGAAAGACCGCTACTCTACCGTAAATCCATGACCGATGAACACGGCCATGACGTCATTAGCTACCAGCATCCCCGCGCGGGTCAAGTAGATCCGTCTGGAATCGCACACGAGCCTGCCGGCCCGCACATGCGGCGCGAGCGCGTCCCCGAAGGTCTCCAGCACATCCACGCCATAGCGGCGCCGTATGCTGGCGAGATCGATGCCCTCGGCCAGGCGCAGACCCATGAAGAGCGCCTCTTCGAGCCGCGTGGCGCGACCTCGCGGCACTCGCTCGGCGGCGACGTCCTCACCGGCCGCCACGCGCGCGATGTAGTCGCCCGTGCCGCTCACGACCCGCCACCGCTCGTGGGCCCGCGCGCCATGTGCGCCCGGGCCGAACGCCAGCCACTCGCCGTCACGCCAGTAGGTGAGGTTGTGCCGGCTCTCGCGCCCGGCCCTGGCCACGTTCGAGATCTCGTACTGACGATAGCCCGCGCGCTCGAGCGTCTCCATCGCGTCGAGGTACATGTCGGCGGCATCGTCGTCGGGAGCCACCGACCAGCCCGACCGCGCCATCGCCTCGCGCAGCGGCGCATTCGGGTAGACCTCGAGCAAGTAGAGGGACGCATGCTCGGGGCCGATGGCAATCAATCGCTCCACCGATTCCCGCAGGTGCTCGAGGCGCTGCTCCGGCAGCCACAACATCAGGTCGAGACTGAGATTGTCGAAGCCCGCGGCCCGGGCCAGGGCCACGGCCTCGGCCGCGCGCTCCGCGCTGTGCTGCCGGCCGAGCCGCTGCAGCTCCTCGTTGCGAAAGGACTGCACGCCGAAGCTCAACCGGTTCACGCCCGCGCGCAGGTAGCCGGCGAGCGAGGCGGCCGTCACGCTTTCAGGATTGGCCTCGAGCGTGATCTCGGCATCGGGCGCGAGCTCGAACGACTCGCGGCACGCCGTGAGGATCGCCGCGACCTCGGCTGCGGAGAGCAGCGACGGCGTGCCGCCGCCGAAGAAGATCGACGCGATCGCCACGGGCTCGGCGTGACGGCGGATGTCGGCCTGCAGGGCCGCGACGAACTGCGTCTTGACGGCGTCGTCGAGCAGGCCGCGCGTGAAGTTGCAATAGTTGCAGATGGCGGCGCAGAACGGCACGTGCAGGTAGAGGCCAGTCACCGCAGCGTCGCCTAGCCCGAGCCGCCTTTGCCGCCCGACCAGTTCACGTCGGCGGTGCCCTTGCCGCGCAAGGACGCGCGAGCCATGCCTTTGGCGCGCTCTGGGAACGCGCCCGCCCGGCGATTCTTGTCCGAGAGCGGCGAGGTCTGATTGTAACGAGCGATGTCGGCGGGGGTCGGATTGGGGCTGCCGACCTCGCGCACGTCGGGCCCTTCCATGTCCACCCAGTGGCACATCTCGAACAGCCGCGAGCGAGTGCGCGCGCCCAGCTGTAGGTACATCGAGTTGGGATTGGTGGTGTCGGCCGACTCTTCGAGATTGGTCGTGAAGATCGTGGGACGGCGTTCGCTGTAGCGCGTGTTCACGACCAAGCCGAGCGTTTCCTGCACCCACTCCGACGTCTTCTCGGCGCCCAGGTCATCGAGCACCAGGATGTCGGCGTCGAGCACCGGCCGCAGCACGTCCAGCTCGGATTCGCCGGAGGTGGCGAAGGTGTCGCGCACCATCTTCAGCAGCTCGCGGGTTTCGTAGAAATAGCCGCGCGCGCCCTTGCTGGTGATGATCTCCTTGAGCATCGCCACCGCCAGGTGCGTCTTGCCCACGCCGTGACGCCCGCGCAACAGCAGGCCCTTGTCCACGGCCGGAAACGCTTCGACGAACGCGCGGGCCCGGCGATGCGCCTCACGCAGCGAGTCGACGCTCTGCTCGAAGTTGCGGAGCTCGCAGTGCTGGTAGCGCTTCGGGATACGCGCATGCGCCAGCTGATGGTCGGCAATCGACTGGCGCCAGCACGCGCAGCGCTTCACCCGCGACACGCCGTCTACCAGCTCGGCGACCCACTGACTGTCCTGGCACAACTCGCACGGCATGACGAACGCAATTGTACACCCGACCGCCGGCAGCGTCAGCGTCAGCGGCTGCGTCGCGGCTGCGTCGGCGGCTGCGTCGGCGGCGCCGCGGTGGCGTCGGTCTCGGCCGCCGCCACTGTCGCCGTCCCGGCGCGCACCAGGTCGGTCGGCGACGACTTCACGAGCGCCGTGCTCAAGCGCTGCTCCCAGTCGCCGATGCCGCGCGCGAGCTCGCGCTTCACGTAGACCATGAACTCATTGACTTCGCCCTGCATGCGCTCCATCTTCTTGCGCATGTTCAGGATGATCTCGACGCCCGCCAGGTTCACGCCGAGGTCGCGCGTGAGCGTGAGGATGGTCTCGAGTTGCACGAGGTCGTCGTCGGAATAGAGGCGCGTGTTGCCTTCGGTGCGGGACGGCGTCAGCAACCCTTCCCGCTCGTAGAGGCGGAGTGTCTGCGCGTGGATGTTGTACTTCTGCGACACCACGCTGATCATGTAGTACGACTTGCCGCTCGGCCGCTTCGCCATCAGAGTCCGTCCTCGTCAGAGGGAAACCGCGCGTCGCGCACGCTCTCGCGCTGCAGATCGCCGAACTCGCGGAGGATCGTCTTCGACCGCTCGTCGAGCACCGGCGGCAGCATGACGCGCACTTCCGCCACCAGGTCGCCCCGCCCGTCGCCTCGCGGCGACGGCAGGCCGCGCTCGCGCAGCCGGAACCGTTGCCCCGACTGGGTGCCCGGCGGCACGCGGAGCCGGACCCGGCCGCCGTCGATCGCCGGCAGGGCGATGCGGGTGCCGAGGGCGGCTTCGTGGATCGCCACCGGCACCTCGACGTGCAGATCGGGCCCGTCTCGGCGGTAGAGCGGGTGGGCCGCGACCGAGATCGTGACATGCGCATCGCCGGGCACGCCGCCAGCGCGGCCGGCGTGCCCGAGACCCGGAAGGCGCACGACGGCGCCGTCGTGGACGCCAGCCGGCACCTCGATCGTGACGCTGTCGGCATGCGCCTCGACGCCGCGGCCCGCGCACGCCCGGCACGGCTGAACCGCGCGGCGGCCGGCGCCGCCACAGCGGCCGCACGGCGTCGAGAAGATCATGTGGCCGCGCGCCACTCGCACAGCCCCGGTGCCCTCGCAGGTCCCGCACGGCACCGCGGCCGTGCGCACGGCGCCCGTGCCGGCGCACGCGTCGCACGCCGCCTGACGATGCACCGTGACGGCGCGACGCGTGCCGAGCGCGATGTCCTCGAGCGTGACCGTGGCCTCGACGTGCACATCGGCGCCACGCGACTGGCGCGACTCTGTCAACGGCGCGAAGACCTCGGCGAAGAGATCGCCAAAGGTGGTCGAGGGCTCGGCGTGCACGCGCGGGGAAAAGTCGAACCCGGTGAAGCCCGCCGCGGCCGTTGACGGCAGCGTGAGGTGTTCACCGCGGTCATAGCGCACCCGGCGATCGGGTTCGGTGAGCGTCTCGTAGGCCATGGCGATGTCGTGGAAGCGCGCTGCGGCCTCGCGATCGCCAGGGTTGAGATCGGGATGGTACTGGCGAGCCAGGCGCTTGTAGGCACGCCTGATGTCGCCGTCGCTTGCGTCGCGGCGCACGCCCAGCACCACATAGAAGTCCATCGCCGAGCAGTATGAAATCTGAGTGTCTTATTGTCAACATTCTAGACGGGCCCGGCCCGCGCGTATTGCTATACTGACGGGGCCAGCATTAACCCCGGAGTCCGACGCTCCGGACCGGCTCGCCTGCCCCGTCGGTGGAGGTCGAACGTGCGTCCTCAGCTGATCATCCCGGCCATCGGGCTCCTGATTCTCGCCCTGCCTCCATTCGTCTCGGCGCAAGACTCCGCGCCAGTCATGGCGCAAGACGCGACGCCCGAGTTCGACGGCCCGCCGCCCTTTACCCTGGTCTTTGTGGAAGGCCGCGTGGAGCTCGTGCGCACGACCGGGGTGCAGCCGGCCCAGGCGCCGGAGCTGCTCGAAGAAGACGATCGTCTGGTCACCGCCGATGGCCGAGCCGAGGTCATCGCGGCTGACGGCAGCATCCTGCATCTGGACCGCGGCACCGACACGCGCGTCGACCTGGGCGTGCGACTGCGCCTCGTGCGCGGGCGGCTGCTCGTGCACACGCCGCGCGACGCCGATCCGTTCGAACTGGCCACGCCCGCGGGGCTCGTTCGTCTCGAACCGGACGGCGAGTACGACCTGGCCGCTGGCGACCTCGAGGGCGACACGGTCATCGCCGCCATCCGCGGTCGCGCCGTCTTCCAGGACGGCGATCAGGATCTGCCGATCGCCGCAGGCGACCAACTGCGTCTCGATCCGCGTGACCGTCGTCCGCGCTGGGCGCGCGCCGAGCCGCCCGACGTGTTCCGCCATTGGGCCGGGGCCCGCGTCGCCACCATGGTGGCGGCTGGCCGGGGCCACGCGCTGCCCGCGCCGCTGGCCCCCTACGCACAGCAGTTCGCCGACCATGGCGAGTGGGCCGCGATGGCTCCCTACGGGCAGGTGTGGATTCCCACCGCATCGCCGGACTGGCGCCCGTACGTGAATGGCTCGTGGCGCTTCACGCGCTACGGGTGGACATGGATCGACGCCGACCGCTGGGCGTGGCCGGTGCATCACTACGGTCGATGGGGACGCCACGACCAGCGCGGCTGGTTCTGGATTCCACAACGCATCTGGGGCCCGGCGTGGGTGGGCTGGGCGATTGCCGCAGGTCACGTGGCGTGGTCGCCGCTCGGCTGGGACGCCCGTCCCGTCGTGGACTTCTTCGTGGGCGCTCGCGGCGGCCCGATTGATGCGTGGGCCGACAGCTGGTCGATTCTGCCCCGCCGCAATTTCGGCAGCCGTGGTCGCGTGTTCAGCCAGCTCGAAGACCCACGCAGCCTGCCTGGACCCGTACTCGGCGGCTTCGTCTCGCAGATGGTCGGCCCGCGCGGGCCCGCCGGCGCCAATGATCGCTACGCCCCTCGGCCCGGACGGCGCCCGTGGCCCGCACCTGGAGCCGGCCCGCACCTCGGCGGCGACGTCCGCGGCGGCGCGGGTCTGGCACCGGTCAGACGTGACGAGCCGAGGGTCTTCGGCAGCGCCGCGCCCGCGCGCGACATCGCCGAGCCCAGGCCACGACGCGACGACACCGTAAGACCCCGGCGCCCCGGCGATGCGCGTCCGCTCGACGACGGGGCGCGCGCGGTTGCGCCAGTCCTGCCGCCCGCGGTCGTGCGTCCGGGTCGCTACGCCGAGCCGCCTGACGCGCCGCGCACTGAGGAGGAGCGTCCAACCCGCGGCACCCGCAGCCCGAATGCGATCCGACCGCGCTACGAACCCCCCACTGCGGCCGCGGCGCCATCCGCCGCACCACCCGAGACGGCCGCACCACCAGAGACGGCCGCACCACCCGAGACGGCCGCGCCACGTGGACGTGAACGCGCCCGCGGTGGCTCGGGCGTGGAACGGCGCGAGCCGCCGAGCAACGGCGGCGGAGATGGTACTGGTGCCGCCGGGCGCGACGGTGGACGACGCGAGCGCGCCGGCGCCCCAGCCAGCGCACCGCGCGGCGAGTCCGGCTCGACCGCGGGCGGCCGCCGGCGTCCGGGCTGAGCCTGCTCTGCGACTAGTGGCACAATAGCCGGGCTCTCGTCTGTCGGGGCCACCGATGCCTGCGCTGCCTACGCTCGCCCGTCACGCTGGACTCGCGTTCCTCTTCGTGGCCGCCGCGTTGGCCGGCACGGCCAGCGGCGTGCTGTTCGCCTATTCGGACGATCTGCCCGCCATCTCGGCCCTCGACAGCTATCACCCCGACACGATCACCCGCGTGCTGGCGCGCGACGGCACGGTTGCCGGCGAGTTCGCCGTGGAACGGCGCGTGGTGCTGCGCTACGACGAGATTCCGGTGCTCATGCGTCAAGCGGTACTCGCGGCCGAAGACTCGGGGTTCTTCGAGCACTTCGGCGTCAGCATCACCGGATTGGTGCGTGCGGTCGTGAAGAATTTGGTGCAGATGCGCAAGGCCGGCGGGGCCAGCACCCTCACCCAGCAGTTGGCGCGCAAACTCTTCCTGACCGACGAGAAGACGTGGGAACGCAAGGCGAAGGAGCTGCTGCTCTCGATCCAGATCGAAAAGCGCTACACGAAGGAAGAGATCTTCACGCTCTACTGCAACCAGATGTACTTCGGCCACGGCGCCTACGGCGTCGAGGCGGCCGCGCATCTCTACTTCGGCAAGCCGGTAGAGGCACTCGTCGTCGATGAAGCCGCCATGATTGCCGGCATTCTGCAGGCCAACGTGCGGCAGAGTCCCTACGTCAATCCCGACGCCGCCCGGCGCCGGCGAAATTACACACTCGACCGCATGGCCGCCGAGGGCTTCATCCCGGCGGCCGAGGCCACGGCGGCCAAGGCGCGGCCGATCGTGACGCACGGCAACCCCAGTCGCGACAATTCGTTTGCGCCCTACTACCTCGAAGAGGTGCGCAAACACCTCGAAGCCAAGTACGGCGCCCAGCAGCTCTACGAAAGTGGCCTCACGGTGCGCACGCCCCTCGACCCGCGCCTGCAGCGCATCGCCGCGCGCGCGCTCGATGCCGGGCTGCGCCGCGTCGACAAGCGCCGCACCGGGTTCCGCAAGGCGCAGCCCAACGTGCTGCGCGACGGGGTCACCCTGGCCACGTATCGCCACGAGCGCTGGGCCCGGCCGCTCAACGCCGGCGACATCGTGCCGGCCCTCGTCACGCGCGTGGCTGCGGCAGGCGTCTCGCCCGGGCACGCGGCGCTGCGGATCGGCACGCTCACGGCAGAACTCACAGGTGCAGCGTTCCAGTGGACGCGGCGCACCCACGCCGCGCAGATCGTGCGCGAGGGCGACCTCGTGGACATCGAGCTGCTCGCCGTCGATGCCGGCGCCGCCACCGCCGAGGTGCGACTCGAACAGACGCCCCTGCTCGAGGGCGCGGTCGTGGCGCTCGAGAACCGCACCGGCCACGTGCTGGCCATGGTGGGTGGCTACGACTTCTCGCGCAGCAAGTTCAATCGCGCCACGCAGGCGCTGCGGCAGATCGGTTCCACGTTCAAGCCGATTCTCTACACCGCTGCCATCGACCGCGGACTCACGCCCGCCACGCTGCTCGTCGACGAGCCCACCTCGTTCGACGCCGGCGCCGGCCAGCCGCCGTACGCCCCACGGAACTACGACGGCCGGTTCGAGGGACCGCTCACCTTGCGCTCCGCGCTCGAGCGCTCGCGGAACATCCCGGCCGTGAAGGTGATGGAGATGCTGGGCCCCACGCAGGTCGTGCCCTACGCCGCCCGCTTCGGCCTGCCGGGGGCGCTGCCGCCGTTCCTGTCCTCGGCCCTCGGCGCCGGCGAATCGACGCTGCTGGCGCTGGCCTCCGCCTACAGCGCCTTTCCCAATCACGGCGTGCGCATGGCCCCGGCCCAGGTGCTCTCGGTGGCCGACCGCGAAGGCGTGCTACTCGAGGAGCACGCGCCTGAAGCCCACGACGCGCTGCGCGCCGACACGGCCTATGTGATGACCAGCCTGCTGCGCGGCGTGGTGCAGCGCGGCACCGCCGCGTCAGCCGCGTCGCTCAACTGGCCGCTGGCTGGCAAGACCGGCACGGTGAACGACTACACCGACGCATGGTTCGTCGGCTTCGATCCAGAGATCACGCTAGGCGTGTGGCTGGGTTACGACGAGAAGAAGCCGATCGGCAACGGCGAAACGGGCACCACGGCGGCGCTGCCGATCTGGATCGACATCATGCGCGCGTATCTCGAAGGCCGCGACCGCGAGCAGCCACCGACGTTCGAGGCGCCCGGTAACATCGTGTTCGTGCCGGTCGATCGCCATTCCGGCGAGGCGGTCGCGGTGGGCACGCCGCAGTCGATCGTCGAGGCGTTCATCACCGGGACGCAGCCGAGCCGCTAGCGCGGGCCGCTACTCGTCGTCCACCGCGGCCTGACCCAACGTGCCGGCCGCCTTGGCCATCAGATAGCCCTTGATGAACGCATCGAGGTCGCCGTCGAGCACCCGGGTCACGTCGCCCACCTGCATCTTCGAGCGGTGGTCCTTGATCATCTGATAGGGCTGCAACACGTAGCTGCGGATCTGGCTGCCGAAGGCGATGTCCCGCTTGACGCCGCCGATCTGATCGAGCTTCGCCTGGTTCTCTTTCACCTTCAGGTCGTAGAGGCGCGCGCGCAGCACCTTCATGGCCACGTCGCGGTTCTTGTGCTGTGACCGCTCGTTCTGACACGACACCACGATCCCGGTCGGCAAGTGCGTGATGCGGATGGCCGAGTCGGTGACGTTCACGTGCTGGCCGCCGGCGCCGCTCGAGCGGAAGGTGTCGACGCGCAGGTCCTTGTCGTTGATCTCGATGTCGATGTCGTCGTCGATCTGCGGCCACACGTAGACCGACGCAAACGCCGTATGGCGGCGCGCGGCCTGGTCGAAGGGCGAGATGCGCACCAGGCGGTGCACGCCGGCTTCGGCCGCCATGAGCCCGAAGGCGTTCTCGCCTTCGAGCACTACCGTGGCGCTCTTCAGGCCGGCTTCTTCGCCCGGCTGGAAGTCGATGACCTCGCGCCGGAAGCCGCGCCGTTCGGCCCACTTCAAATACATGCGCAGCAGCATCTCGGCCCAGTCCTGGGAGTCGATGCCGCCGGCGCCTGGATGGATCGTGACGATGGCACCAGCGCGATCGTGCTCGCCCGAGAGCATCTTCTTGGTCTCGGCCGTATCGATCTCGGTCTCGAGATCGTTCAAGCCTCGCTCGAGCTCGCCGGCCACGTCTTCCCCGGCGACGGCCCATTCGAGCAGCACGCCCAGGTCGGCCGTGCGGCTCACCATCGAGTCACGCAGCTCGACGTCTTCGCTCAGGCGTCGGCGCCGCTGCAGGGCGCGCTGCGCCTCGGCCTGGTCTTTCCAGAAATCGGGTTGGGAGATGCGGGCTTCGAGGACGGCGAGTTCGTCTGTGCTCGTGGACCGGTCAAAGATAGCTCCGCAGGTCGTTGGCCCGCGTGAGCAAATCCGCCGAACGTCGAACCAGATCGTCCTGTGCTTGCGCCACCCTCGTGCTCCTTCCAGAGGCCCCTAGCGCGCGCGGCGCGAGGCAGCCAGCCACACTGCCGTGAGCAGCGCTCCGAGCACGGAGGCCTGCGCCACGACGTCCCCGATTGTCGCATACAGCGTGCGCGCCTGCAGGAAGCGCACCTGCGCCACGACCACGTCTTGGTCGAACACGCGCGTCTTCGCCACCACGCGCCCATAGGGATCGATCACGCCCGAGATGCCCGTGTTGGCGGCGCGCGCCAGATAGCGCCCCTGCTCGATGGCCCGCATCGACGCCAGTTCGAAGTGCTGATACGGCGCCGACGAATCGCCGTACCACGCGTCGTTCGTGATGGTGGTGAGCAGTTCGGCACCCGAGAGCACCGCCTGCCGGATGAGATGCGGATACACCACCTCGTAGCAGATGGCGGTACTTGCCATGTGCTCGCCGATCGGCAGCATCGTCACCTGCTCTCCGGGCGTGAAGTCCGACACCGCCTCGACCAGCGGCTGCACGAAGAACAGCAGCGCGCGCAGCGGCACGTACTCGCCGAAGGGCACGAGCTGAATCTTGCGATACACGGCCGCCACCGCGCCGGTCGGGTCGAGCATCATCGCCGAGTTGTAGTAGCGATCGGGCGTGCCCCGTTCGATCTCGTCGGTGCCGAAGAGCAGCGGCACGCCGGTGGCGCGCACCAGCGCGCGAATCGATTCGCCCTCGACCGGGTCTTCGTTGAAGAAGTAGGGCGTGGCCGATTCTGGCCAGAGCACGACGTCGGCGCCGGCCGCCGCCGCCTGACGCGTGAGCACGTCGTACTTGCGGCCAATCTCGCCGGCCATCCGCGGATTCCATTTGTCAGCCTGCGCGATGTTGGCCTGCACGAGCCCCACGACCGCGGGCGTGCCGTCGCGCGTGAGCGGCGCGTCGGTGACCCGCCACGAGCCCCACACCGACACCGCCACGAGCAGGCCGGCGGCGGCGCCACCGAACTTCAGGCGATCGCCAGCCGAGCCGGTAATCGCCCGGGCCACGAGTGCGCCCTGCGCGACGAGAAAGAATGACACCCCGTAGACGCCCACCAGGCTGGCAAGCTGCGCGACCGGCAGCAGCGTGACGACGGCGCTGCCCAGCGGAATCCACGGGAAGCCGCCCAGCACGTGTCCACGCGCAAACTCCCCCGCCACCCAGATCGGCGCGGCCAAGAGCAGGCCGCGGGCGCCCAGCCGCTGCAGCGCGGCCGCGATGAGGCCTGACGCCACCGCGGTGTAGGCCGACATGTAGAGCGCAAGCGCGAGCGCCACGAGCCACGCCACCGGTCCGGCGAGTCCGCCGAAGGTCTGCACCACGGCGCCGGTCCAGTAGATCGTGCCCAGGTAGTGCACCAGGCCTGCCGTGGCGCCGAGCGCGGCGCCGCGGCGAAAGCCACGGCCCGGATACACGCCTGGGCGGCCACGCCAGCCCGAGAGCGACACGAGCAGCGGCACCACCGCGACAAGTGCCACCACCGCGTGGCCGTAGCGAGGGAATGACAGCGCCAGCAGGGCGCCCGACAGGAGGGCTAGCGCGTAATCCAGGGCTTGAACTGCTCTTCCCGTTCGAGGCGTGTGGCCACGGCCTCGGCCTCCGCCCGCGTCTTGAACTTGCCTACTCGCACGCGGAACACCGACGGTTGCCCGGCGAGCGGCGCCATCAGATAGGCAGCGTAGCCCTTGCCCTTCAGGCGCCCGACCACGGCCTCGGCCTCGGAGCGGCCCTGTAACGCGGCCACCTGAATGGCCACGCCGTCGCCCTCCGGCTCGGCGGGAATCGGCTTGATCGTGGTGTCTGCCGGGGCAACGGTGGGCGCGGGGCTTTTCGCCGTGGCCGATTCCACTGGAGTGGAGCCGCGCGGTGGTGTGCTGGCCGCAGGCGCCGGAGCAGCGCCGGTCGCCACCGCCGCACCTGGCGTCGCCGCAACCGCTGCGGGCGCCGGCGCGCGCGGCGGATCCTCGCGCGTCACGAGCTTTTCGGTGGAGGGCGCGGCCGATTGCAGGCGCTCGCTGTAGCCCAGGCCCTCCGCCTTGGTCGGACCAGAGGGGGGCGTGGCCGGCGGCGCCGCGTCGGCGGCCACGTCGGCCGCCTCCGCCGGGGGCGCCGTCTCAGCGACGGCTGGGCGCGTTTGTACCCCGCGGCCGACCAGCACGCCGCACAGGAAGATCACGACGGACACCACGGTGACCGCCATGAACAGGAAGACGAGCTGCTTCCCGTTGAGTTGAATCTCTCGAGCGCCGTCGTCGGAGGTGGTCATGGAAACCGCGCGCGAGCGCCGCCGGATCGTATCACGCAGGTCCGCCGCGGCGCGCGGCTTGAGCGCGGGCCGCGAGGTCGGCGGCCGGCCCGTGTTGCGGCTCGAGCACGAGCGCGCGCTCGGCGGCACGCAGGGCCCCGGACGGGTCGCGGGCGCGCAGCAGCAGCTCGCCCAGCTCCACCTGCACCCCAGCGGATTCGGCACTCCAGGCCGCGATCTTCAGCGCACTGACGGCCTCTTGTAGCAGGCCGCTCCGCGCTTGCGCGCGGCCGAGCAGCATCAGCGCGGTCGCGTCGTACGGGGTCAGATAGAGCGCGCGCTGCACTTCGCGTATCGCTTCGGGATCGCGGCCCGCATCGTAGGCGCGGCGCGCCGTGTCGAGATGGAAGGCCGCAAGCTCACGCTGGTCGCGTTCGGTGCCGGCCGCAATCGCCGACTCCATGGCAGACGGCGCTGGGCGCACCCGGTCCTTGAGCCGCTCGAGCCCCTTGGGCACACCGTCCCCGGGCGACGCCGCTTCCCAACGCTCCGACAAGCGGCGCGCCAGCTCCCGCTCGCGCGTGGCTTCGGGGCCCGCACCCGAGCCCGCCAGCGCTGCGGCCAGCACGAAATGCGCATCGCCGTCGGCCGGATTCCGGCGTACCGCCTCGCGCAGCCAATAGGCCGCCGCCATCGCGTCCTGGTCCTGCCAGTAGGCGTAGCCCAGGTTGAAGCAGTAGTCGGCGTCGAGCACGTCGCGCTCCACCGCCTGATTGAAGTAGTACGTGGCGCGACCCGTGTGCGGCGTGGCACCCCGGCGCAACTGCACCACGCCGAGCAGGTTGGCCACGACAGCCGCGCGCGTGCCGGTGTCGAGCACCGTGAGCGCGTTGAAGGCGTCGTCGTGACGACCGAGCTCGATGAGCGACCAGGCCCGCCGCACGCCGGCGTCCAGCGCGGCCGGGCCACTCGCCGGCGCTGGGCCGAGCGCCGCCAAGGCCCGCTCGTGGGCGCCGCGGGCGGTGCGCACATCCCAGAGCGCCTGACGCACCGCCTCGTATGACCCCGCCATGGCCAGCGCCTGCGCCAGATAACGCTCCTGTTGCTCGTTGCTCAAGGCCACGAGTCCGCGCACGAACAGCTCGAAGGCCGGCGCCGACGGCGCGATGCCGGCCGCGGCATCGGGCCGCACCTCGCCGAGACCATCGATTTTCGCGGCGACGCGCGCGAAGGCCGCGAGCAGGGCCGGCACCGACGTGGCCTCGGTCACCGGCTCCGCCAGGCGCGCGGACGGCAGGTCGAGCACGCGTGCCGCCAGCGCAATCCCGGCCTCGCTGCCGCCCACGCGCCCCGTCACCACGCGCGAAGCGCCAACGAGTTCGGCCACCTTGATCACCGTGGCGCGCGTGAGCGACGCGCCCGCGGGCAGCTGCAGGCGTTCGAACGCCGCCCGGCGCTCATCACGCGAAATCACGGCGACCCCGCGGTCGGCCAGCGCCTCGGTCAGGCCGATGGCGACGCCTTCACTCAGCCAGGCCACGCGCTGATCGAACCGCTCGAGCTCGAACGGCACCACCAGCGTCACCTCCTGGCCGGCCGACACCGCCGGCCATACCGACACGGCCCACGCGAACAGCGCGGCGGCAAGACGCGACGTCATGAGGTGCCCTCGGCCGCCGGCGCGGCCGGCTCCAGCCCGAGCCGGCGAAACGTCACGGCGAACCGACAGGGGCCGTCGGCGATGGCCTGACAGGTGTCGATCACCACGTCAGCGGGCACGCCTTGCAAGGCCAGATAGCGCTCGATCGCCGCGGCATAGTAGCGGCACGTCGGCCACGCCCATCGCTCGCGCAAATCGCAGAAGATCCCGGACCCAATCGTCACGGCGCCCACCCCGCGGCGCGTCGACACGTGCACCTGCGCCGGCGCGAACGCCGAACGCAGCAGGCGGCGGCTCTGCCGCAGGACCGCTCGCGCGCGCAGTTGGGCCGGCAGCACGCGCACCAGCCGGGGCATGGCTCCACCCTGGGCGTGGTGCCACTGCGCTGAAGAGTGTCCTGCGCCGGTCATGACCAGGTCGTAGACCTGCGGCCCTTCCTGGCGGAGAAAGCTCAGTACCGCGCCGAGCGGCGCGCGACCGGTGCGTCCGCCGCGCAGACCCATCGGCGTGAGCCAGTGCTCGTAGTAGTCGAGGCGCGTCGGCAGAACGTCGCCGATGCTCTGGTGCAGGCTGGCCACCAGGATGCGTCCAACGCCACCGTCGGTCATCGCCGCCCCCGGTGCGCTTCTGCTACCGTAGCGGTCGTGGTGCCTGACTGGTCCGCGTGCATTCTCGCCGGGGGACGCGGGCGTCGCCTGGCCGGCCGCATCAAGCCGCTCATGAACGTGGCGGGCCGCACGATTCTCGCGCGCCAGGTCGAGGCGCTCGCAGCCGTGGGCGTGCGCCCGTCGCTCGTCGCGCCTGACCCGACGCCGTTTGTCGGCACGGGACTGCTGGTCGTGCCCGACGCGGTGGCCGCAGGCGCGCTGGGCGCGCTCTTCACCGCCCTGCACCACGCGACGACCCCGCACGTGCTGGTGCTGGCCGGAGACTTGCCGTTTGTGACCGCGCCGTTCCTGGCGTATCTCGCCGAACAGAGGCACGGCCACGACGCCGTCGTGCCGCGTACGGGTGAGCGCTGGCAGCCGCTCTGCGCGATGTACCACCGCCGCGTGGCCGAGCACCTGCACCGCGCCATCGCCGCCGGCAACTGGCGGGTGGTGGACGCGCTGGCCGGCCTCGACCTGCATCCGGTCGCCGGCGCGGATCTCGCCCGCTTCGACCTCGACGACCAGCTGCTGCTCAACGTGAACACGCCTGACGACTACCTGCGCGCCGACCCGCGCGCCGTGTTGTGATCCAGCATGTCCATGCTCACGTGCCGTGCAGAGTACCCTAGCCGCCGCAGCACTGTCCACGGCCGGGCCTGCGAGAGACAGTAGCCGCGGCCCCGCCTCTACCGCTAGGATCACCCCACCACCATGATGCTGCCGCTGCAGGACCGCATCCGGACCGCCGTCCGAGCTGCGCTTCACACCCAGTTCGGTCTCGACCGCGACGCGGTCGCGATTCCGCTCGAAGTCCCTCCCAACCGCACGTTCGGCGACATCGGCTCGCCCGTGGCCTTCGAACTGGCGCGCGAGCTGCGCAAGGCCCCGCGCGTCATCGCGCAGGAACTGGCCAGCAGCCTCGGCGCCATTGACGGCGTGACCCGCGTGAGTGCGGCGCCCAACGGCTATCTGAACGTGTTCCTCGATCGGGCCGCGTTCCTGCTCCAGCGCGTGGGGCCGGAGGCGCCGCAGCCGGGCAGGGTCGGGCTGCCGAAGACGATCGTCGAGCACACCGCCATCAATCCCAACAAGGCCGCGCACATCGGCCATCTGCGCAACGCGTGCCTCGGCGACACGCTCGTGCGCGCGCTGCGCTACCGGGGTGCCCCGGTCGAGGTGCAGAACTACATCGACGACACCGGCGTGCAGGTGGCCGATGTGGTGGTCGGCTTCCGCCATCTGGTGAATCTCGATCTGGCCGAGATCCAACGGATCGCCGACACGACGCGGTTCGACTACTACTGCTGGGATCTCTATGCCCGCGTCACCGAGTGGTACAACGGCGACCAGGAGCGGCTGAAGATTCGCGCCGCCACGCTGCACGACATCGAGCACGGCGTCGATCCCACCGCGGCCATCGGCGCGTTCGTGGCCGAGCGCATCGTGCGGACGCACCTGGTCACCATGGCGCGGCTCGGCATCGACTACCAGTTGCTCACGTGGGAAAGCGACATCCTGCGGCTGCAGTTCTGGGCGCGCGCCTTCGAGCTGCTCAAGCAGTCGGGCTCGGTGTTCCTGCAGCCCGAAGGCCGGCTGGCTGGCTGCTGGGTGATGCGCATCGACGAGGACGGCGACGCGTCGCCCGACGCCCCTGCCGACGACGCTGCGCCGGCGCCCGACAGCGACGGCACGCCCGAGGCCGAGGGCGAGCCGCGCGAGGGAGAACCGCGCGAAGAAGAACGACGCGAGAAAGTGATCGTGCGGTCGAACGGCACCGTCACCTATGTCGGCAAGGACATGGCCTACCAGTTCTGGAAGTCGGGGCTGCTCGGCCGCGACTTCCTCTACCGGCCGTTTGCCACGCGCATGGACGGCGACATTCTGTGGGCCACGACCAGCCGTGCCGACCTGGCCATCGACACGCATCCCGCGTTTGGCGCCGCGGCTGCCACGGTCAACGTCATCGACGTGCGGCAGTCGTATCTGCAGAAGCTGCTGAAACAGGCGCTGATCACGGCCGGTCACGTCGACGCTGCCGCCAATCACACGCACTTCTCCTACGAGATGGTGGCGCTGTCGCACCCAACCGCCGCCGAACTCGGGTTCGCGCCGGCGCCGGGCAGCGAGGAAGCCGCCAAGCCGTTCGTCGAGGTGTCGGGCCGCAAGGGCCTGGGCGTGAAGGCCGACGATCTACTCGACCGGGTCATCGACAAGGCCCACGGTGAGGTATCGCGCCGCAATCCAGAGATGGACGCCGCCGAGGCGCGGCGCACGGCCGAGCGGATCGGCGTGGCGGCGGTGCGTTACTTCATGGTGAAGTACTCACGCACCAAGGTAATTGCCTTCGACATCGACGAGGCGCTCAGCTTCGAAGGCGAGAGCGGACCCTACCTGCAGTACGCGGTGGTACGCGCCAACAACATCTTCCAGAAGCTGCGCGATCGCGATGGCCTCGGCGAGGGCGACGTGATTGCCGCCCTGCCGACCATGCCGCCGGTGGCGCTGGTCGGCGACGAGGGCGCCGACCGTCTCTGGTCGCTCGTGCTCGACGCCGCCCGGCTCGACGAGGTGGTCGAGCAGGTGGCGCGCACGCTCGAGTTCGTCTCGCTCGCGAAATACGCGTTCGGCCTGGCGCAGGGCTTCAACGCCGTCTATCATGCGCTGCCGATCATGAACGAAGAGCGAACCGACGTGCGCCTGTGGCGCGCGGCGGCACTCGGCTACGTGCGGCATCAGCTCACCGCGGCCCTGGCCATGATGGGCATCGACGTTCCCACGCGCATGTAAGGAGTCCCCATGCCGACGATTGCGATCACCCCCTGCCGCCAGATGTCCGACTATCTCGAGTCGATCAAGCGGGCTGGGGCCTCGGTGCTCGACGTGTCGGTCGACGACGACCCGGCGACGGTGGTCGCGCGCATGGACGGTCTGGTGCTCACTGGCGGTGGCGATATCGCGCCGGCGCTCTACGGCGCCGTGCCGCATGCCACGTATGCCGCCGCCGAGGCTGGGCGCGACGCGTTCGAGATCGCCCTCGTGCGGGCGGCCACCGAGGCCGGGAAGCCGATCTTCGCGATCTGCCGGGGCCTGCAGGTGCTGAACGTGGCCCTCGGCGGTGACCTGGTGCAGGACATCCCCACCGAAGTGAACGGCGCGCTCAACCACGACCTGCGCGAGCCGCGTTTCGCCATCGCCCACGAAGTGTGGGCCTCGAAGGGCTCACGCCTGTCGGCGCTGATGCTCGAGAAGCTCGAAGACGCCGAAAATTGTCCCGTCAACAGCCGGCATCACCAGGCCGTGCATCACCTCGGCGAGGGTCTCGAAGTCGTGGCCACGGCCCCCGACGGCGTGATCGAAGCGGTCGAACGGGCCGGTCCGTTCTGCCTGGGCGTGCAGTGGCACCCCGAGAACTTCTGGCGCACCGGCGAGTTCCGGCCCCTCTTCGAGGGCTTCGTCGACGCCTGCCGCGGCTGACACGACGCAAGCTGGCAGTGCACCGCAAGACTGGGAGACCGGCAGAGCCCGCGGTCCTCCGTGGTCTCGAGAGCATGTGCTCGCCTTGCCAGGACGTCCCGCCAAGGCGGAGCGAAGGTGAGCCGAGGGGAGATGCCCGTGTCAGTGCGGCGGCCACGGCGACCGACGCGTTTCAGCGGCTGAGCGTGAGCACCGTCTCGACGTGGCCGGTGCGTGGGAACAGGTCGAACGCACGCACGTCGGACATCGCGTAGCCGGCATCGACCAGCACCCGCACGTCGCGCGCAAGGGTGGCCGGGTCGCACGAGACGTAGACGATGCGCGGCACGCCGCCAGCACCCAACGCGCGGGAGACCTCGGCCGACAGACCCGTGCGCGGCGGATCGACCACCACCGTGTCGGCATGCGCGGCCGTCGCCAGGTCGCGCTCGTCCTCCACGGCCGCGTGCCGGTACGACAGGGCCGGATGCGCCGCCGCGTTCCGCCGCAAGTCGTCGGCCGCCGTGTCGGCACCTTCCACGGCCACGACCGTCTTCCCCGCCGCCGCCGCCGCGACGCTGAACAGGCCCACCCCGGCATACAGGTCGAGCAGGCGAGGGCCGGCGATCCGGCCCATCACGTCGTCCACCAGCGGCTGGAGCAGGAAGCGGTTGCCCTGGAAGAACGACCGCGCGTGGTGCAACACCGGCACGCCGTCGCGGCCCATCACCGAGACGCGGTCGACGAGGTGCGCATCGCCCCAGAGCTGGTGCTCCTTGTCGCGGTCCGCGGCCGACCACGTGGCGGCGTCGAGGCCCTCGACCAGGCCCAGTGCGGCCATGGCCTTGCCGTCAGCGCGCTCGAGCGTGATGTGGGCGGCCCGGTGCGCGCCGTCCGCAGTCTCGGCCCACTCGATCTCGGCGCTGGTGCCGGCCCCGCGCCGTGCGAGCGCGGCACAGAGCCGGCCGATCACGTCGGCGCTCTGCGCCGACATCTGCCGCGAGCCCGGCACGTCGCACAAACTGTGCGAGCCCTCCTCGAAGAACCCCCACTGCCCGCCCCGCACATGCACGCGGGCGCGGATGCGGTAGGCGTCGGCGGGCGATCCGGCCACCGTCGTCGCGGGCAGCTCGATGCGGCCGATGCGCCGGAACGCGTCGGTCAGCATTTCACTCTTGATCACGAGTTGACGCGCCGCCGTCATGTGCGCCAGCACGTTGCCGCCACACGCGAGCGCCGGCGCCACCTCCACCCGGTCGGGCGAGGCCTCGACCACCTCGGTGACGCGGGCCCACACCGTGCGCCGCTGCACGCGCTCGACGCGGGCGACGACCCGCTCGCCGGGAATGGCGCCGGCCACGAGCACGACCGCGCCGTCATGGCGGGCAATCATGCGTCCGCCCACCGCCGGGCGTTCGATCTGGAGCGTGAGCATCGTGTCTGGAGTTGTCATCAGTCAAACGCCACCGTGGGAAGCGACAGGGCGATGCGCACGAGGCGTGCGCGAGCCGCCGCGCGGGCCGTGGCCCACTGCGCGGCATCGAGGCGCGCCCGGAAGGGCGCCAGGTCGGCGTCGGCGTCGCGGCCAACGGCCACGCGACGGTCGTCGGACAACGCGGCATCGGCCGCGTGCACGAGCCGCAGGTCGAGCTCCGCCAGCGCGGCAATCACTGCCTCCCGTGCGGCACCGCGCGCGGCAACACTGTCGGCCCGCAGACGGTCCACGGCAAGGACGAGGTCACGAATGGCCGGCTGCAGCGCCTCGGGCGCACGGTCGCTGCCGCGCAAGGTCGACAGCTGCGCCACGACGCGGTCGACGTGCGCCGCCAGCGTGCCGCGCTTCGGTCCTGGCACCACGGGCTCGTCGGCCGCGGCCACGCCCACGGCCCGCCGCCACTGGTCGAAGCCGTCGAGCACATCGCCCTCACAGAACTCGAGGCGCAGCGGACGTCGGCGTGGGCCCTTCTTGACCGCGCGCGTCACCGTACGGTCGATGCCCTCACAGACGATGGCGAGCGGCACGCCCATTTCGCCCCAGCTCTTGACCATCTCGAAGGCGGGCCCGACCACGCGGATCAGGTGTCCTTCGTTGCGGCGGCACAGATGCGCCTCGACGGCGCGGCAGTAGTCGTGGATGTCGGTCATGCGCGCCGCTCCAGCGGGCCGTGCGCCACGCTCATTGCCACGTCACGACCCCTGCCGTGATGCGCACGATGCCCTCACCCGTGTCCACGAGCAGCGCACCCGCCTGATCGACGCCGGTCGTGGTGCCCTCATGTTCGCCTGCCGCGTCGGCCCACGCCACGGGCCGGCCGACGAGCCCCGCGGCCCGCACGCGCCAACGGTCGACCACCCTGGCGAACTTGGCATCGAGCAGATCCTGGTAGCGCTGCGCCCACGCCGCCAGCACCGCCGTCAGCACCGCCTCTGGCTCGGGCGCCCCGCCCATCTCTTTCTCAATCGAAGTGGCGCGGCCCTCCGCGTCGGTCAGGTACTCGACGTCGCGCAGATTGATGCCTACTCCCACCACGACGTGCTGCTGCGCCGTGCCGATGGCGTGCCCTTCCGCCAGCACGCCGGCCAGCTTGAATCCGTAGTAGAGATCGTTGGGCCACTTGAGCGACGCCTCGAGGCCAGTGGCGTGGCCCACGCCCTCGGCCACGGCCAGCCCAGCCGCGAGCGTGAGCAGCCCGAGCACGCTGGGCACGCCGTCCTCCACTGGGCCGACCGGCGGGCGCACGACCATCGAGAAATACAGTCCTGCCCCCTCTGGCGACACCCACGTGTGTCCGCGCCGGCCGCGGCCGGCGGTCTGCTGGCCGGCCACCACGACAAGGCCATGGGCGCCACCGTCACTGGCCAGCGCCGCGGCAGCATCCATCGTCGACGGCAGCACGCGCGCGTAGCGCACGTCGCTGACGTGCCCGCCGAACCGCTCGCGTTCACGATCGAGCGCGGCTGCCAGCGCCGGGGGCAGAGGGTCGAAGTCCACGGCGTCAGAACGTGACCGGCTCGAGTTCGAAGCTCAGATCAACTGCCGGCGCAGAATGCGTGAGCGCGCCGACCGAGACCGCGTCGGCACCGGTCGTCGCAATCTCCGGCAGGCGGTCGAGCGTGACGCCGCCCGAGACCTCGAGGCGCGCGCGGCCCTGCCCGCGAGCCACCGCCTGGCGCAGATCGTAGGTCGTGAAGTTGTCGAGGAGGATGGCACTCGCCCCAGCTGCCAGCGCCTCGTCGAGCTCCTCGAGCGTCTCCACTTCGACCTCGACGCTCAGGCCCGTCTGAGCCGTGAGGGCGCGCCGCACGGCCGGACCGACGCCGCCGGCCAGGCGTTTGTGGTTGTCCTTGATGAGCACGGCATCGTCGAGGCCGAAGCGGTGATTGGTGCCACCGCCGCAGCGCACCGCGTACTTCTCGAGCGCGCGCAGCGTGGGCGTGGTCTTGCGCGTGTCGAGCACGGTGATGCGACCGGCTGCCGCCGCCACGAACCGCGCCGTGAGCGTCGCGATGCCCGACAGACGCTGCAGCAGGTTGAGCGCCGTGCGTTCGGCCGTGAGCAACGCCCGGGCGCGGCCGGTCACGACCGCCACCACGTCGCCCGGCTCACAGCGCGCGCCGTCACCCCACCGCACCTCGAACACGGCGGCGGAATCGCATTGACGGAAGACCTCGGCGCACACGTCGAGGCCCGCGACGACCAGCGACGCCTTGGCCTGGAGCACGCCGCGCGCCATCTGGGACTCGTCGACGACCGCCGCGCTCGTGGCGTCACCGCGCCCGAGATCCTCGGCGAGCGCGCGCGTGACCAGGTCGCGATACGCCTCGACCGGCAGTCGCCCGATCGTCGTCATGACGGGGCTCCGACCGGCGGGGCGTCCTCGACGAACTCCACGTCGAGGGCCTCCACGACATCGGGCACCCAGACAAACGCCGCCACCCCGGCCGCCGCCGCCAGATCGCGTTCGGCCAGCTTGAGGCGTTCGATCACGCCGGCCGAGTGGTACACGACCGCGCGGGCGATCTTCGCCTTCATGGGCCGCTTGGCCTCGGACTTCTTCTTCCGCAGCGCCGCCAGCAACACCCGCACGTCGTTCATGACCGCCTCGGCGTCGTCATCTCTCGCGCTGATCGCGTGCACCTCGGCCTCGGTCGGCCAGGTCGACACGTGCACCGACCCCGGCTGCCACCACGACCACACCTCATCGGTGACAAACGGCAGGTAGGGCGCGAGCAGCCGCAGCATCACGCTCAGCGCCGTCTCCACCGACGTGGCGGCCGACCCGGCCGCCTCGGCGCCGAAGTCGCCATAGCGCCGCGACTTGACCAGCTCCACGTAGTCGTCGCAGAACTCCCAGAAGAACGTCTCGGTGGCCATGAGCGCGCGGGTGTAGTCGTAGTCGTCGAGGGCGCGCGTCACGTCGGCCACGAGGGTCGCCAGGCGGCTCAGCATGGCGCGATCCAGCACCTCGCTCACCGGCGTGCCAGCAGCGCGACTGGCCAGCACGAACTTCGAGGCGTTCAGCAACTTCATCGCGAGCCGCCGGCCGATCTTCATCTGGCCGACGTCGAACGCCGTGTCCACGCCGGGACCGCCGCGCGCCGCCCAGTAGCGCACGCCGTCGCTGCCGTACTCCTCGAGCAGGCCCATGGGCGTCACCACGTTGCCCTTCGACTTCGACATCTTCTTGCGGTCGGGATCGAGCACCCAGCCCGAGATGGCGGCGTGCTGCCACGGAATCGAGCCGTTCTCCAGATGCGCGCGCAACACCGACGAGAACAACCACGTGCGGATGATGTCGTGCGCCTGCGGCCGCAGATCCATCGGGAAGGTGCGCGCGAAGAGATCCTGGTCACGCTCCCAGCCGGTAACGAGCTGCGGCGACACCGACGAGGTCGCCCACGTGTCCATCACGTCGGGATCACCGACGAAGCCGCCGGGCTGTCCGCGTTGCGCCTCGGTGTAGCCCTCGGGCAGGTCAGTCGAGGGATCGATCGGCAGTCGGGTTTCCGCCGGCACGAGCCGCGTGTCGTGGTCGATGGTGCCGTCGGCGCGCACCGGATACCACACGGGAAAGGGCACGCCGAAGAAACGCTGCCGGCTGACGCACCAGTCGCCGTTCAGCCCGTGCACCCAGTTCTCGAAGCGCGTGCGCATGTACTCGGGATGCCACTGCATCTCGCGGCCGCGCGCGATGAGCGCGTCGCACTCGGCCAGGGTCTTGATGAACCACTGTCGGCTGGTGATGATCTCGAGCGGCCGGTCGCCCTTCTCGAAGAACTTCACGTTGTGGGTGATCGGACGCACCGCCCCCAGCAGATCGCCGGATTCGGTGAGCAGCTCGGCCACCTTGGCCTGCGCCTTCTTGGCCGAGAGACCGACGAGCTGGTCGTAGGCGGCTTGCGCCCGCGCCGCATCCGCGGATTCCCATCCGGGAGCACCCCATGTCACCTGGCCGAGCGTGCCGTTTGGCTGAATCACCGCGCGGACGGGCAGCTTCAGCTCGCGCCACCAGGTGACGTCGGAGGTGTCGCCGAAGGTGCAGATCATGGCGATGCCGCTGCCCTTCTCGGGATCGGCGAGGGCATGCGCCAGCACCGGTACGCGCACGCCGAAGAGCGGCGTGACGACGTGCTGCCCGAAGAGTGGCTGATAACGCACGTCGCCTGGATGCGCCACGAGCGCCACGCAGGCAGGCAACAGTTCCGGCCGCGTCGTGTCGATCTCGACGTAGCCGCCGGCCCCGAACGCCGTCGAGGCGTCTCTGGCGAAGCGCAGGCGGTGGTACGCGCCTGGCATCTCGCGGTCCTCGAGCTCGGCCTGCGCCACCGCGGTCTTGAAATCGACATCCCACAGCGTGGGCGCTTCCACCTGGTAGGCCTGACCGCGCCCGAGCAGGCGCAGGAACGCCAGCTGCGAGACGCGCTGCGCCGGCGCCGCGATGGTGGCGTAGGTCATCGACCAGTCGATCGAGAGGCCCAGGTACTTCCACAAGTGCTCGAAGACCTTTTCGTCTTCGACCGTGAGCTTGATGCACAGCTCGATGAAGTTCGGCCGCGACACCGAGATCGGCGGTTTCGCCGGAGTGTCTGGTGGCATGAACGCTGGGTCGTAGGGCAACGCGGGATCGCAGCGCACCCCGTAGTAGTTCTGTACGCGCCGCTCGGTCGGCAGGCCGTTGTCGTCCCAGCCCATCGGGTAGAACACGGCCTTGCCGCGCATGCGCTGGAAGCGGGCGACGATGTCGGTGTGGGTGTACGAGAACACGTGACCGACGTGCAGCGACCCGCTCACCGTGGGCGGCGGCGTGTCGATGGCATAGACCTCCGCCCGCGGCCGCGACCGGTCGAACCGGTAGGTGCCCTCGCCCTGCCACCGGGCCGTGAACCGGGCTTCGAGCCCTTCGAGCGCGGGGGCTTCAGGAACAGCGGGCGGGATGGGTGTGCTCATGTACGGTGACTGGCTGGGACGGCTTGCCGCTCGCAAGCCTCCAATCGTACCGAGTCGTCCCCGCCCACGCAACCGCTGAGCGCGGAATCACGCCGAACCTACGCGGGCTCAGCGCGCGCCGTGCGCCGACCGCATCCGCGCGATCTCTTCGCGCACCAGGCGCTCCGACACGTCGGCCACGACCAGCCGCGCCACCTCCTGCACGAGGGCCGGCGCCAGCTCGCGCACGAGGGCCGCGCACGTCGGCGGCGGCGTTTGCAGCGTCGTCCACGACGTCGTGCTGTCCGGCCATGAGCAGCACGGCCGCAGGCCGGCTGCCCGCTTTGGCCTGCACGTGGCGCGCGAGGGCAAGCCCGCCGGTGCCGTCCATCGCCACGTCGGCGAGCACCTCTGCCGAGGGCTTCGCGTCCCCGGCCGCGAGGCCGGCAGGTCCGGTGATGGCGACCACCAGTTCAACCGGCTGATCCGCAAATGTCATCTCGACCACGCGGCGCGTGATCCGGCTCTCAGAGACGACCAGTACTCGGGGAATGACGACGGTCATGGGCTCCGACCCTCCGGAGCCCCGGCGGTGCAAGCTGCGGGCCGTCAGGCCTCGCCGCGGGTGCGGGCGTGCGTGCCGATGAACTCCACGATGTGCTGCATGGGCGTGCCCGGAATGAACACGCCGGTGATGCCCATGGCGTGCATTTTCGGGAGATCCTGGTCGGGGATGATGCCGCCGACGACCACCATCACGTCATCGAGCCCCTGCGCCTTCAGCAGGTCCATGATGCGCGGACAGATGTGCATGTGCGCGCCTGACAGAATCGATAGTCCGATCACGTCCGCGTCTTCCTGCAGGGCCGCGCTCACGATCATCTCGGGCGTCTGGCGCAGCCCGGTATAGATCACCTCCATGCCCGCATCACGCAACGCGCGGGCAATCACCTTGGCGCCGCGGTCGTGCCCATCCAGCCCCGGCTTGGCGATGACGACGCGGATCTTGCGGGTCCCGGGTCTCGGGTCTCGGGTCTCGGGCAGGCTCACAGTGCTCTCCAACGGGCTTTGCGTGACGGTTGATTCAAGCCCCGGGCTCCGGGCCCCGAGCCCCGCCTAGATGATCGGCGTCTCTTCCCACTCGCCCCACACGTCGCGCAGGGCGTCGCACATTTCGCCCACCGTGGCGTAGGCCCGCACGCAGGCAATGAGCGGCTCCATCGTATTGGTCGTGCCGAGGGCGGCGGTCTTGAGCGCATCGAGCGTGCGGGCGACGGCGGCGTTGTCGCGCGTGGCCTTCAAGTGCGCGAGGCGCGACAACTGGATCTCGGACGCGCTGTCGTCGATGTACAGGATCGGAATCGGCGGGTCGTTCTGCTGCACGAACTCGTTCACCCCGACGATCACCTTTTCCTTGCGCTCGACCGCCAGCTGGAACTGGTAGGACGCCTCCGCGATTTCCTTCTGCGGATAGCCGAGCTCGATCGCTTCGACCATGCCGCCCATGCGATCGATGGCCTCCCAGTACTTCAGGGCGCCCTGCTCCATCTCGCGCGTGAGCGCTTCGACGAAGTAGGACCCGCCGAGCGGATCGACCACGTTGGTCACGCCGCTCTCATGCGCGATCACCTGCTGCGTGCGCAGGGCAATCGTGACGGCTTCCTTGGTCGGCAGCGACAGCGCCTCGTCGAGCGAGTTGGTGTGCAGCGAGTTGGTACCGCCGAGCACCGCCGCCAGGGCCTGCAATGCCGTGCGTACCACATTGTTGTAGGGCTGCTGGGCGGTGAGCGACACGCCGGCCGTCTGCGTGTGGAAGCGGAGCTGCCACGAGCGCGGATCCTGCGCGCCGAAGCGCGTGCGCATCGCCTCGGCCCATAGCTTGCGGGCGGCGCGGAACTTGGCGATCTCTTCGAAGAAGTCGCTGTGCGAGTTGAAGAAGAACGAGATGCGCGGCACGAACTCGTCCACCTTCAACCCGGCATTCACGCCGTATTGCACGTACTCGAGGCCGTCGCGCAGCGTGAAGGCGAGTTCCTGCAGCGACGTGGAGCCGGCTTCGCGGATGTGATACCCGCTCACCGAGATGGTGTTCCACTTCGGCACTTCCTTGGCGCAGAACTGGAAGATGTCGGTGATGAGCCGCATCGACGGACGCGGCGGGAAGATGTATTCCTTCTGCGCGATGAACTCTTTGAGGATGTCGTTCTGGATCGTGCCGGAAATCTTCTTCAGGTCGGCGCCCTGCTGCTGGGCGACCACCAGATACATCGCGAAGATCATCGGCGCCGGCGAGTTGATGGTCATCGACGTCGTGATGCCGGCCAGTGAGATGCCGTCGAAGAGGCGCTCCATGTCGGCCAGCGACGTGACGTTGACGCCGCACTTCCCTACCTCGCCGAGCGATAGCTCGTGGTCGGGGTCGCGGCCCATGAGCGTGGGCAGGTCGAACGCCACGCTCAGGCCGGTGCCGCCGGCCTCAATCAGTTCCTTGTAGCGCGCGTTGGTCTCTTCCGGGGTGCCGAATCCGGCGAACTGGCGCATCGTCCACAGCTTGCCGCGGTAGCCGCTCGGGTGTATGCCCCGCACGTACGGGTACTCGCCGGGATTGCCGATCTCGCGCGCGTAGTCGAGGCCCGAGACATCGTCGGCGGCATACAGCCGGTCGACCGTCCGGCCGGAAATGGTGGTGAAGGAACCGGAACGCTCGGGGGTCTTCTCGAGCGCCGGTTCGAGCACCGATTGCGTCCAGCGGGCCTTGTCCGTGGGCCCTTTCACCGCGGTAGACATGGGTTTCAGTATAGAGGATTGGCGCTTACCGGCCCGCACCCCCGGCGAGGCGGCTCCGCCGGCCTCGCCCGGTTCCATCCGTCAATCGACGCGTGACTATCAAGGTCAGTCAATTACGGCATCGATACGATTCTCAATTGACATCGACGATCGAACCACAGTACGTTTGATCGTTTGTTCCAGGGCCCGAGCCGTCACCATGGCGGAGAGGCGAAGCGAGGATCACAGCGTATGGCGACACACGGCAGCGTCTTCGGGGCAATGCTTCAGGAGTTCGAAGGAGCGGCGCGGATTCTGGATCTCGATCCAGGCATCTGGCAGATCCTCACCCACCCGAAGCGGCAGGTCGTGGTCTCGTGCCCCATCCAGCGGGACAACGGCCAGATCGAGGTCTTCACCGGCTTCCGCGTGCAATACAACATCACGCTCGGTCCGGCCAAGGGCGGCATCCGGTATCACCCCGGCGTGACCCTCGACGAGGTGACGGCGCTGGCGGCCTGGATGACCTGGAAGTGTGCCGTGGCCCAGGTGCCGTTCGGGGGCGGCAAGGGCGGTATCATCTGCGACCCCACGACCATGTCGAGGCGTGAGCTCGAGGCGCTGACCCGGCGCTACACCGCCGAGATCATCGACCTGATTGGCCCCGAGAAGGACGTGCCGGCTCCCGACGTGAACACCGACCCGCAGATCATGGCGTGGTTCATGGACACCTACTCGATGCACGTGGGCCACACGGCCACGGCCGTCGTCACCGGCAAGCCGGTGGAGATGGGGGGCTCGCTCGGCCGGCGGGAGGCGACCGGGCGCGGCGTGATGATCATCGCGCGTGAATCGGCCAAGCACCTCGGCTTCGAGCTCAAGGGCTCCACCGTGGCCGTGCAGGGCTTCGGCAACGTCGGCTCGATTGGCGCCGAGCTGATGCATGCCGAAGGCGCGAAGATTCTCGCCGCCACGGATTGGAAGGGCGGCGTCTACAACCCGAAAGGCCTCGACATGCCGGCGCTGCTCGGGTGGGCGGCTGAGAAGAAGACCGTGGCCGGCTTCCCGGGGTCGGAGTCGATCACCAACGACCAGTTGTTCGCACTCGATGTCGACATCCTGGTGCCGGCGGCGCTCGAGAACCAGATCACCGCCACCAACGCTGGCAGCATCAAGGCCAGGATGGTGATCGAAGGCGCCAACGGTCCCACCACGCCCGAGGCGCACCACGCGCTGCACGAGCGCGGCGTGTTCGTGGTGCCCGACATCCTGGCCAATGCCGGCGGCGTCACCACGTCGTACTTCGAGTGGGTGCAGAACCGCCACGGCTACTTCTGGTCGGAGAAGGAAGTGAACGAACGGCTCGAGGTCAAGATGGTGCAGGCCTACAACGCCGTGCTCGCCACCGCCGTGAAGCACAACGTCGACATGCGCACCGCCGCCTACATCGTGGCCATCAACCGGGTGGCAACGGTGACGCGGATGAGAGGGATGTACGCGTAGAGCAGCGGGGCTCGGGGACCCGAGCCCCGCCGGAGGGTGGGCTGGCGACGCAGCCTTCAGCCCACCATCCGAAAGGCGACCAGCTCGGTGCTGGCGGTGCCGTCGGCGCCCTGGGCGGCAATCTCGATCAGGAACTCGCCGGCCGGAAGGCTGGCCAGGGGCACGTCGATGGTCGCCGGCTCTCCCGGCGGAGGCGACGGAACCGTCAGGTCCAACATGCGGTCGCCCTGGCGATTCAGCAGGCGCGCGCTGTAGGTGAGCGCGCCGGCCGCGGCACCTGGCCCAACCGCCTCGAGCCTGAGCAGGAGCCGCTCGGTGCGCCGGAACTCACGCGTGGCGGTGGGTGCCGCCGCGGCATCCGCCTTGATCGACTGGAACTCGCGCGCGTTGCGCGCCACGTAGACCCGGGGCGTCGCGAGCCGCGCCTTCGGCTCGGTGAAGTCGGGCACCTCGATCGTGCGGTCGTCGGTGTCGAGCACGTCGTCAGGCTTGCCCTCGATCGCCAGCCGCAGACTCAGCTTGCCCGGCGGCACCTCGAAATCCACCGTGCCCCGGCGGCTGGTCCCCGGCGCGAGGCTCTCGGTGCCATCGCCGCCGACCGGCCCCTTGAAATAACTGTCGCCCGCCGGCGATAGCGCGATGAGCACCACCCTGCCCACCGGGGCGCGGCCGCTCCCGGGCGTGGGCGGTATCGCTTCCCACACCACCGTGACCTTGGTCTTGCCGTTCTCAGCCGGCGCCGTGCCGACCCAGGTGCGAATGAACCGCCGGTCGCCCAGGTTGGCAATGCTCGCCAGCGACTTGCTCACCGCCGCTGGCGGCCCCGGCTTGGGCGGCGCCACCGCGCGCGCGTTTTCGGTGGCGCTGAGCGCCCAATAGCCGCGGCGCGCCCGCACCTGCACACCAGGACGCCGCACCCGCACCTTGATCGCGTGGAACTTGCCGTCGCTGCGCGACTGTGTGGAGTTGTAGCCAAGCAGGTAGTAGGCGCTCGAGTCGCGCACGATCTGCTGCATGCCCTTGGCCAGGTCGTTCCGGTTCACGATCGCCCGGCCGTCGGTTTCCTCGGCCAGCACGCGCAGCGTGTTCTGCGACTGGCGCAGGCCGTCCTGGCTGGCCCGCCCCATCACGTTGTCCTCAATGTCGAACTCGCCGGTCGAGAGTCCGCGCGGGTCCACGGCATAGATGGTGGTGTTGCTGCGATTGGCTGCGTCGAACACCCGCTGCAGCTCGGTCTGCACGTCGAGCTCGGCCGCGAAGCGAGCGCGGTCCTCGTTGAGGTCGTTATCGCCCGCCATCGGGTTGTTGCGATTCGGGTTGCCGAGCCCGGGCATGGTGGCCACGGCGCCCCGCAGTTGCGGCGGCAGCAGCGCCACATAGCCTTCGCTCACCAGCACGATCGCCTTGCGGCCCTCGCGCAGCGCGCCGAGCTTCACCGACAGGCCCTGGATGGCCGAGAGCGACACCTGGCGGCGCACGCGTTCCACCACCTCGGTCGGGTAGTTCGCGTAGCGATCCTCGAGAGCGTTGCGCGGTGTGTAGTCGTACTTGCGCCCCTGGAACCGATCGATGGCGTTCACGAGCTGCCGGTGATCGCGCGTGAGCACCACCGAGTCGAGCGGGCTCAGTGGGTACATCACCGATACCAGATCCTTCGGCCCGAGCTGCGTCTGCACGAACTCGACGAGGTCCTTGCGCGCCGCCATGCTGTTGCCCAGGCGCACGTGGTACTCGTCGAGGAAGAACACGAAGATGCGCGCGTCCTCGTCCTGCGCCGCGGCTTCTTCGTCGGCGCGGGTCTGCAGCCGGCCCGGGGTCTCGACCGGCGCGGTCATGTCGATCTTGACGAGGCGGAAGGTCTGAATCGCCTGCTTGGTGTCGTCTTCGACGATCTCGAAGTCGTCCTGGGTCAAGTCGGTGATCGGGTTGCCCTGCCGGTCGGTGGCGATCACGTCGACCCGCACGAAATTGACGCCCGCCCGGAAGATCGGCTGGCTGGCCTCACCCGCCGGCGCGGGCGGCGCGGCTGGCGGCGGGGCCTGCTGGGTCGCCGGCGGCGGCGGTTGGGGCGCTTGCGCCAGCGCCGGCACGCCGGCCGCGAGGCCGCAGATCGCACTCGCGCTCACGAACGCCGCGACGGCGAGACGAACCCTGGTCGACATCATCGGCGGCACACCTCGGAGGCAACTGGCTGGGCGCTGAAGGCGATGATAACATCGAGTGTGGGGTCGACCCGACCCACCACCCATGCCGACCGCGCCCAGCGCGCGCGTCCGAGGTTGCCGTGACCGACACGTCCTCTCCCCCTCCGCCTGCCCTCACGCGCCTGTCCGAGGAGGAGCGCCTGCTGGCCGACAGCGTCTACGAGTTCGCGCAGCGCGAGGTGCGGCCGCTCGTGCGCGAGATGGACGACCACGGCGCCATGAACAAGGCGCTGCTGCCCAAGCTCTTCGACCTGGGCATCATGGGCATCGAAGTTCCGGAGGCGTACGGCGGGGCCGGCGCCACCCTGTTTCATTCGGTGCTCGCGGTCGAGGCACTCTCGCGCGTCGATCCCGCACTCGGCGTGCTCGTGGACGTGCAGAACACGCTGGTCGTCAACTCCGTGGTGCGGGCGGCCAACCAGGACGTGAAGGCCCGCTATCTGCCGCGTCTGGCCTCGAACGCCATCGGCGCCTTCTGTCTGTCCGAGGCCGGTTCCGGCTCCGACGCGTTCGCGCTCACCACCCGGGCCGTGGATGCCGGCGAGGTCTACCGCCTGTCGGGCCGCAAGCTCTGGATCACCAACGCCAACGAGGCCGACATCTTCATCGTGTTCGCCACCGTGAATCCCGATGCGGGCTACAAGGGCATCACGGCGTTCATCGTCGAGCGCGGCATGCCGGGCTTCACCGTGGGCAAGAAGGAAGAGAAACTCGGCATCCGCGCCAGCAGCACCTGCGAGCTGCTCTTCGACGACTGCCCGGTGCCCAAGGCCAACGTGCTCGGCGAGATCGGCAAGGGCTACAAGGTGGCCATGGAAACCCTCAACGAGGGCCGGGTCGGGATTGGCGCGCAGATGCTGGGTCTTGCCCAGGGCGCCTTCGACCACACCGTGAAGTATGTGAAGGAACGCGCGCAGTTCGGCAAACAGATCGGCGCCTTCCAGGGCGTGCAGTTCCAGATCGCGCGCATGGCGGCCGACGTGGAGATCGCCCGCGTGCTCACCTACAACGCGGCGCGCCTGCGCGATGCGGGCCTGCCCTTCCTGCAGGAGGCCGCCATCTGCAAGCTGGTCACGTCCGAGATCGCCGAGCGCGTCTCGTCGGAGGCCATCAACTTGTTTGGCGGCAACGGGTTCGTCAAGGACTACCCGGTCGAGAAGTTGTATCGCGACGCCAAGATCGGCCAGATCTACGAGGGCACCTCGAACATGCAACTGGCGACCATCGCCAAGCACTACCTGGGCTAGGCCGGCAGCACCGCCCTCGCCACGGCGAGCTGCGCCGCCGCGCTGGCGCCGAACACGCGCGCCAGTGTCGCCGCGTCACGGCCCAGGCGTTCGAGCGGCGTACCCGGACGCGAGGCCTCCACGTCCGTCGCGTGTTCGGCGGCGGCCACCGCCAGCGACAGCGCCTCGAGCGCCTGAAGGCGCGCCATGCCCTGCGCCGCCGCCGCTGATTCAGTCGCGCGTCCCGTCCGCGCCGCATCCCACAACAACAGGCGCGCGGCGTCGACCAGCGTGGCCGCGTCGGCCAGCGGCGTCTGCGCGGTGTCGTCGGGCGTGCCGGCAGCGCGGGCCGCGCGCAGCGCCGTGCGCGCCTGCTCCACCGCGGCCCGGCCCAGGCCAATCAGGGCGGCCGTCACCGCTGTCTCCCAGCGCGGATCGCCAGCAAGCGCCGCGCGCAGGCCGTCAACATCGGCGCCGCGCAGGCCCGGCCACTGCGGGGCCGGCCCGGCGCGGCCGGCGATGCCAAGGGCCGCACCAGCCGCGTCGAGCGCGACGGCCGGCGACGCGGCCGCCAGCTCTTCCACGATGGCCGCGAGCGCCACCAGATCGCCACGCGCCTCGGCCGGCATGGCGAGGCGCGCCGCCTGGCGCACGACATCAGGCACCATGCCCGTGAGGTCGACGCGCGAGGCCTCGGGCGCCACCACGTCAATGGCACAGGCGCGCGCGCGGTCGCGCAGAGGGGCGGCGGTGGCATGCAGGTCGAAGGTCATGACGTCGTCTCTTCGGGAGGGGCGCCCGCCAGGCGGGCAAACACGGGACGCAGGCGGGTCGCGGTCGTAGCCAGGTCTTCCGGCAGCACGCGCACGTTGCCCACGACCGGCATGAAGTTGGTGTCGCCGTTCCAGCGCGGCACGAGATGCACGTGGACGTGGTCGACAATGCCCGCGCCAGCCGGCCGGCCCAGATTGATGCCGACGTTCATGCCCTGTGGGTGGTAGGTGTCGTTGAGCGCCATCTCGGCGAGCCGCGTGAGCCGCGCCACCTCGACGAGCTCATCATCGTGCAGACCGGCCAGCGTGGCCACGTGGCGCATGGGCACGACCATCAGGTGGCCGCCGTTGTAGGGGTAGAGATTCAGGATGACGAAGCAGGTGCGCCCGGTATGCACGATGAGGGCTTGCCCCTCGGGTTCATCAGGGGCGGCGCAGAACACGCACTCCGCGGGCTCAGCAGCGCGCGTGACGTAGGCGTGGCGCCAGGGAGACCAGAGCTGTTCCACGACTGGCCTCGCTCAGAGGCTCGAGGACGCGCCGGGCGGCGCGAACTCCCCGGCGGTGCCGTCAGGCTCTTCGCCTTCGCGGTTGATCAGGTCTTTCAGTTCCTTGCCGGGTTTGAAGTAGGGCACACGCTTGGGCGGCACGTCCACCTTGTCGCCGGTCTTGGGATTGCGGCCTTTGCGGGGCTCGCGCTTACGCAGCCGGAAGCTGCCGAAGCCGCGCAGCTCGATTTTCTCGCCGCGGTGCAGGGCATCGATGATGCTCTGGAACACCGTCTCGACGATGACCTCGGAGTGCTTCTTCGTGAGGTCGGAGACGCGCGACACTTCCTCGACGAGTTCGGCCTTGGTCATAGGGCGGGGCTCGGGTCCCGGGTCCCGGGACTCGGGAAGGACGCGCCGGCCAGGTGACCGGCGCGTCTCCACGATGTTGCGTTGCTCTTGCTCTTCCAAGCCACGGGACCCGAGTCCCGGGCCCCGACTACTTGTTCTTGAAGTGATCGCCCAGCGTCGCGGAGCCGTCGCCCTGCGATGCCGAGTAGCTTTCCCAGTCGGTCCGGATTTCGTCGGACTTCATGGCGCGGATGCTCAGGCCGATCTTGCGTTCAGCCGGGCTGAGCTTGATGACCTTCATCTGATAGGCGGTGCCGACCTGGAGGTCGACCTTCTCGCCACCCTGCGTGTCGTCGAACTCGGACACGTGGATGAGGCCCTCGATGCCTTCATCGAGCTCGACGAACGCGCCGAAGTTGGTCATGCGCACCACCCGGCCCTCGACACTCTGTCCCACCTTGTGGCGGGCGAAGAAGTCTTCCCAGATGTCGGTGGCGAGCTGCTTGAGGCCGAGCGACAGTCGCTGGTTCTCGGCGTCGATGCTGAGCACCATCGCCTCGACCGAGTCACCCTTCTTGAGCACTTCGCTCGGGTGCTTGATGCGCTTGCTCCACGACATGTCGCTGATGTGGATCAGGCCGTCGATGTCGTCTTCGACTTCGACGAAGGCGCCGAACTCGGTGAGGTTGCGCACCTTGCCGGTGATCTTCGTGCCGACCGGGTACTTCTCCACCAGCTCGTGCCAGGGGTTGCTCTCGACCTGCTTGAGGCCGAGCGAGATGCGGCGCGCCGAGGGATCGACGCCGAGCACCATGGCTTCGACGTTGTCGCCCACGTTGAGGATCTTCGACGGGTGTTTGACCCGCTTGCTCCACGACATCTCGCTGACGTGGATGAGACCCTCGACGCCCGGTTCGAGTTCGATGAAGGCGCCGTAGTCGGTGAGGCTCACGGCCTTGCCGCTCACGCGTGCACCGGCCGGGTAGCGATCCATCACGGTCGTCCACGGGTCGGCCACGAGCTGCTTGTGGCCGAGCGAGACGCGTTCGGTCGCCTGGTCGTACTTGAGCACCACGACTTCGATGTTCTCGTTGACCTTCAGCACTTCCGACGGATGGCCCACGCGGCCCCACGACATGTCGGTGATGTGCAGCAGGCCGTCGATGCCGCCGAGGTCGATGAACGCGCCGTAGTCGGTGATGTTCTTGACCACGCCGGTGAGCACCTTGCCCTCGGATAACGTCTCGAGCGTGTGCTTCTTCTTCTCGGCGTTCTCCTCTTCGAGCAGGACTTTGCGCGAGAGCACGATGTTGCCGCGCTTCTTGTTGACCTTGATGACGCGCATGCGGAGTTCCTGCCCGCGCAGCGCGTCGAGGTTGCGCACGGGGCGCACGTCGATCTGACTGCCCGGCAGGAACGCGCGAACACCGATGTCGACCGCCAGCCCGCCCTTGATGCGTTCGATGACCCGGCCGATGACGACCTTGCGCTCGGCAAAGGCCTTCTCGACTTCGTCCCAGATCTTCATCTTCTCGGCTTTTTCGCGCGAGAGGACGATGTGGCCGTCGCGGTCTTCGGTGCGTTCGAGCAGCACGTCGACCAGGTCGCCGGCCTGCACCGTGACGACACCGTTCTCGTCGAGGAACTCGTTGACCGAGATCACGCCCTCGGACTTGTAGCCGACGTCGACCACGACTTCGTTTTCGTTGACTTTGAGGACCGTGCCCTTGACGACTTCACCTTCCGCGATATTCCGGAAGCTGTTATCGTAAAGGTCCAAGAGGCGGGAGAATTCCGCCGGGTCCATATCCTCGTCGAAACCACCGTGGATCTGCGGGGTGGCTTTGAGGGTGTGCCGGCCCGCGGGCTGAGAAGCTCCCGGGGTCGGCGCGCCCTGGGGCTCTTGTGCCTGCTCTTCGTGCATTGCCATTGACGTGCGCGTCCTCCTGACGTCTAGATTTGCCGGTCGGGGTAAGCGGGGGCCGGCGCCCCGCGATTGTGTCGCGCCGCGGAACCCGTTGGCTCCGTAGGCGTAACCAACAGAATTTACGTCACTTAGGCTGCACTGTCAAGAAATGCGGAGAGGACGCGACATGGCAAAGAAAACCGCCGCGAAGAAGAAGCCCGTCGTGCAAAAGGCGAAAAAGGCCGTGAAGAAGGTCGCCAAGAAGGCCCTCGAGTCGCCGGTCAAGGCCAAGAAGAGGGCGGCGGCCAAGGCCTCGCCGAAGGCCGCTCGCAAGGTCAGAGCCAAGGTCAAGGCCAAGCCCAAGGCGGCGCCCAAGGCGACGCCCAAGGCCAAGGTGAAGGCCAAGCTGAAGGCCAAAGCCACGCCCACAGCCAAAGTGAAGCCGAAGGCGAAGGCCAAGGTCGCAAAGCCAGCAGCCCGAAAGGCGGCACCGGCCAGGAAGGTCGCCCGGGTCAAGCAGACCGCGCCGGTCAAGAAGGTGGCGCCGGCCGCTCCCGCGCGGAAGGTGCCGTCGCTCGATCGTGACCGCCGGGTCGTGCGGGAATCCGACCTCGTGCCCATGCCGCCGTCGAGCCTGGTGCCGAACCGGCACGCCAGCGCCGCCAGCACTGGCGCCGACGAATTCCGGGTGAAGCTGGCCAATCACACGTCGACCGGTCCGGAACTGACTGGCGGCGACGTGGACGCCGACTGGCAGCTCGCCGAAACGTCGGGCGACGGCGCCCCGGGCGGCGACAACCCCACCCCCGACCAGGACGTGGTCGAGGAGATCGGCAAGGCCCTTGGCGTGCAATACGACGACGACGAGGAGCTGCGAGGCGGCGACGAGATCGCCGCCCGCGACCACGATCGCTGGGAACTCGACCCGGCGTCGTCGGAAGACTTCAAAGACCGGTAGTACGCGGCGAAGGCCTGCCAGGGGCTTATGCGTTCCCGGCTTTTTCGTGTACCAGGGCCAGGACGCGCGCGACGACGTCGGCAACGGGCATGCCCGTGGTGTCGATGTACACCGCATCGGCAGCCTGGGCGAGGGGCGCGACGCTGCGCGTGGCATCCGACTTGTCACGCGCCGCGAGATCCTCGGCCACGTGAGCGACATCGGCCTGCCGGCCGCCGGTGTGCGCGGCATCGGTGGCGCGGCGCCGGGCCCGCTCTTGGGGCGAAGCATCGAGGTAGATCTTCACGTCGGCCGACGGGAACACCACCGTGCCGATGTCGCGGCCTTCCATCACCACGCCGCCGTCGCGACCAATCACGCGCTGCCGGTCCACCAGCACGTCACGCACCGCCGGGATACGCGCCACGACGGCGCTCGCCTTGTCGATGTCGGGCGTGCGGATGTCGGCGGTGACGTCGTGGCCGTTGATGCGGATGCGGCCCTCGTCCATCTCGATTTCCGCTTCGGCGGCCAGGCGCGCGGCCTCGTCGTGCGCGTCGAGCCGCAACTGCCGCCGCATCGCTTCCCACGCAACTGCGCGGTACATCGCGCCGGTGTCCACATGGCGATAGCCGAGCGCGCGCGCGGCGGCCCGCGCCACGGTGCCTTTCCCCGCACCGGAGGGGCCGTCCACGGCAATCACGAGGCGCTTCACAACCGGGCAGTGTAACATGCGGCCTCCGTGGTGAATTTCCGCCTGCAGCGCGTCGCGCTCGTCCTGTTGCTACTGGCCGGTGCCGCGGTCTGGTTCGCTCTGCCCTACGTGGACGCGGCCGCCTTCATCGTGCGCGCCGCGAACCTCACCGACGGCCTGCCAGGACGCGTGGCGGCGGCCCGCGCGCATGCCACCACGCGCGTCGACCTGCCCCCCATCGTCACGCGTCATGGCGCCGTGCCCGCCCGCGTCTACCGGCCGGCGCGCGCGTCACGCGCGGTGCTGCTGGTACCCGGCGTGCACATGGACGGCATCGACGAAACCCGGCTCGTCGCCATGGCCGAAGACCTGGCCGCCAGCGGCTACGCCGTCGTCACGGTGGCGCCGCCCGACCTGCGGCTGTTCCGCATCACGCCGGCGAACACCGACGTGATCGAAGATGCCGCGGCGTGGATCGCGAGCCAGCCCGAGCTTGCCCCTGACGGCATGGTGGGGATGGTGGGCATCAGCTTCTCCGGCGGCCTCTCGATCGTGGCGGCCGGGCGCCCGGCACTGCGCGACCACGTGGCCTTCGTGATGTCGTTCGGCGGCCACGGCGACCTGGCGCGCGTGATGAGGTATCTCTGCTCGGGCAGCGTGCCGGCGCCCCCGCCCGCGGCATCGATCGCCGGCGTGGTGCGCGGCGCCGACCGCTTGGTGATGCGCCCGCCTCACGATTACGGCGTCACCGTCGTGCTCCTCACCTTCGCCGACCGTGTGGTGCCCGCCGATCAGGTGACGGCGCTGCGGGATGGCATCGGCATCTACCTGCGCGCCTCCTCGCTCACGCTCGTCGACATGAAGCAGGCCGAAGCCGAGTTCGCGCGCGCCCGCGCCTACGCCGGCGCGCTCCCGGAGCCGTCGCGCACGCTCATGACCCACGTGAATGAGCGCGCCGTCGACAAGCTGGGGCCACTGCTGCTACCGGCGGTCGAACAGCTCGCCTCGACCCCCGCCGTGCGCGCCCTGTCACCGGAGCTGGTCGATCCGCCGCGGGCACCGGTGTTCCTGCTGCACGGCAGCGAAGACACGGTCATTCCCCCGCTCGAGACGCTCTACCTCGCCGGCCACTTGCGTGACCGCGTGCCGGTGCGCGCGCTGCTCAGCGGGCTCATCACGCATGCCGAGGTCGATCGCTCAGTCGCCGCTGGCGATGTCTGGGAACTCACGCGCTTCTGGCGCGACCTGATGCGATACTGACAGCGGGGCTCCGGTCCCGGGGCCCGGGTCCCGGACCGCGCCCTGCTACTTACCACCCGAGACAACTGACATGCCGCGCCGTCCCACTGCCCCGGATTCACGCCGCCCCGCTGCGGCCCCACGACGTCCTTCGCGCGGACCAAGCGGCCCGGGCCGGCCGGCGGCCAGGGCCAGCGCGCCGCCCCGCACCCGCGGCGTGCGCGGCGCCGCTACCGCGCGCCCGGCACGCGCGGAGGAAGCGCCTGCGCCGAAGAAGCGTGCGCCCGCCCCGCCCGACGATCGCCCGGGCGCGATGCGCCTGCAGAAGCTGCTGTCGGCGGCCGGCATCGCGTCGCGGCGCACGGCCGAAGCGCTGATCTCGGAAGGGCGCGTCACGGTCAACGGCGTCGTGATGGACACGCTCGGCGCCAAGGCCGTGCCCGAGGTCGACGACGTGCGTGTCGACGACCGGCGCGTGAAGGCCGCTGGGCGTCAGCGCTACATCCTGCTGAACAAGCCGCGCGGCTACGTCACCACCAGGCAGGATCCCGAAGGCCGGCGCACCGTCATGGACCTGCTCGGCGGCGTGCGCGAGTACGTCTACCCGGTCGGACGCCTCGACTACGACACCGAGGGACTGCTGCTGCTCACGAGCGACGGCGACCTGGCGGCCAAGCTCACGCATCCGCGCCATGAGGTGGCCCGCGTCTACGAAGCCATCGTGATGGGCGACCCCAGCGACGACGCGCTCGACGAGTTGCGCCGCGGCATCTTCCTCGACGGCCGCCGCACGGCCGAAGCCGGCATCACGCGCGGCACCACCGTGGGCAAAGGCCGGGATCACACGACCAAGATCGTGCTCACGCTGCGTGAAGGGCGCAACCGTCAGGTGCGCGAGATGTGCGCGCGCATCGGCCACCCGGTGCGCACGCTGCAGCGTGTGCGCATGGGGCCGCTGTCGTTGCGCGGCCTGCCGACGGGCCACTGGCGCGATCTCTCCGCCGCCGAAGTGGCGTCGCTTCGAGCGGCCACC
>Ga0105044_10000172_pt1 | contig 71712 bp, 65 predicted proteins | sample MAT01_FD_78092 | JGI IMG/M metagenome (GOLD analysis project Ga0105044, IMG submission 78092) | Freshwater microbial communities from Lake Fryxell liftoff mats and glacier meltwater in Antarctica - MAT-01 | ecosystem: Environmental > Aquatic > Freshwater > Ice > Liftoff microbial mat | place...
AAAGTTGAAAGTTGAAAGTTGAAAGTTGAAAGTTGAAAGTTAATGTTAAAAGTTAAAAGTTAAAAGTCTGTAAAATCCGTAATATTTTTCTAATCCAGACAGCGGAGTCTTCAGCTCTTTGGACTCCGAATCTGCGGTAATGACAGGGATACTTTATTTTTGTTATCGTGACAACCGTGCAAAAATATTTTAAAAAACTAATTTTCCTTAAACTAATACTCTACACAACACAGAGGCGGTACAATCTAATAACGAAAATCCTGAGCAGTAATGTCAACCCACTAACATCAAATTATGCTCTCCACAACGAGCACTGTCAACAAATTCAACTCCGGCTAAGTCATTCCACTTGGCAATCCTTTGCCTTGTATTTTTAAATCATAGAAGGTAAATTAACCACGAGTTTAATGATTATCTTATGGTGGGTTTGAAGACCCACTTTTTTTTTATGGAATTGGGAAATGAGCTGCAAATCATACTTGATACCTGTTTCCGGGATTCTGATTATAAAATTATTGACATTATTTTCAGAGGCGACGGAAGAACAAAGGTGCTCGAGATATTTGTAGATAATAAAAACGGAATAAGCATAGATGATCTTGCGGGAATCAACAGAGAGCTCAACGCCCTCGTTGACAGTGAGATCACAATAAAAGACATAACATCCATAATTGTTTCTTCACCCGGTGCTGAGCGACCTTTTAAATTCATCTGGCAGCTTATCAAGCACATCGGCAGAACTCTGGAAGTTGAGCTTAACAATGATGAGAAGTTCGAAGGAACGCTTGAAGGCATTCCTGAGCAGAGCGAAGAGAAGGGAATTCTGAATTTTGAGATACCGGTGTTTGAAAAGAAAAAATTTGTAAGAAGGGAATTAAGGGAAATAAATTTTAAAGACATTAAAGAGATCAAAGTAAAAATAAGTTTTTCAAAAAATAAAAATAAATAAAGAAGTTAAATGAAGTCTGAAATTGTAGATGCATTTTCGATGATGGCAAAGGAAAAGAATATCGACAGAGATATCCTTTCAAGCGTAATTAAGGACTCCTTCAAGAAAATGATGGAGAAAAAATACGGCCTTGAGTCAAATTTTGAAATAATTGTGAACATGGAGAAAGGTGATATTGAAATATTCCTTTACAAGGTGGTCGTTGATGAAGTGAAGGATCCTAATATTGAAATTGATAAAGAATCGGCAAAAGAAAAATCGGGAGAAGATTTTAATGTAGGAGATGATTATGTCGAGGAAATACCAACAGAGGAATTCGGAAGAAGAATGGTGATCAACCTGAAGCAAAATCTCAATCAGAAGATAAGGGAAATTGAAAAAGAGATCACTTACAATACTTATAAGGATCTTGTCGGGGAAATACTTGTCGGCGAAATTTATCAGATAAAGCCGACATCAATCCTTCTAATTCATAACAGCAACGAAGTTATCTTTCCGAAGGGCGAGCAGATACCGAAGGAGAGATACAAGAAAGGTGATACGACACGTGCTATTGTAAAGAGCATTGAAAAGCGTCAGTCGGGACCGCCACTTATTATTGTTTCCAGAGCCGATGAACAGTTCCTTTACAAGTTATTTGAGCTTGAGATCCCGGAGATATACGACGGAATAATTGAGATCAGAGGAATAGCAAGAGAGCCGGGTGAAAGAGCCAAGATCGCGGTCACATCAAACGATGACAGGATAGATGCGGTTGGTGCCTGTGTAGGAATGAAGGGAATAAGAATTCATTCCATAGTAAGAGAGCTCAGTAATGAGAACATTGACGTGATAAACTTTACCGATGATCCTGCGCTGTATATCTCAAGAGCATTATCACCTGCAAAGCTGAATGATATTTATCTGGACAGTCAGAATAAGATCGCAAAAATTTACGCTGACGAGGACCAGATAAGTCTTATCATCGGGAAGAGCGGACAGAACATAAAGCTTGCATCCAAGCTTACAGGTTATCAGATTGATGTAGTCAGGAATGAAGAGAAGGAAGAAGAAGCCGATGAGGAAGATGATGATAACCTTGAAGAAAATGAAACTGAGAATGAAGAAGCGGAAGTGACAGAAGAAAACAATGAAGAAGCGGAAGTGACAGAAGAAAACAAGGAAGAATCGGAAGTGACAGAAGAAAACAAGAGTGATGAAAATAAAGAAATGATCAGCTAAAAATTTTCGAAAAGAATCAAATATTAAATGCCAGTAACCGACACAAATATTAAAAAGCAAAAAGTAATATCCATTGTCAGAGAGATAAATACTTCAAAAGATGTATTGTTTGACTATCTGAAGACGATCGGGGTAGAAGCTTCAATCAATACGACGCTTGAGCCGGATATTGTTGAGAAAGTCTACAATCATTTTAAAAAAGATATTGAGAAGGAAGATAAACGTCTTAAGAAATCAATTGATTTTGTAAAGACATATCATGTCGAGATTTCAGATGCCCAGGAAAAGATAAAGGAAGACGAGGAGCGTGTAAAGAAAATTGAAGATGAAAAACGCGCGAAGCTGATCATTGAAGAGGAGAACAAAAGGAAAGAAGAGCAGAAGAAAGTACAGGAAGAACAGGCATACAAGGAACGCGCGAAAACTATAAAGGATGAGAAGGACAAAGAAAAAGGCAAACGTATCAGCGCTAAAAAAACCGAAGATAGACCAAAGCCCAAAGTTGCAGGTGATACAGATGAGAAGGATGCAAAGAAAAAAGACGCCCCGACATTTACAAAGAGACCTGAAAGAACAGACAGACCTGTAAAGAAAGATGATGCTAGTCCTTCCAAACCTGTTGCACCGAGAACAGATCAGCCTGCATCAACTTCAGGAGCACCGCCGGTCAAGAAATTCCAGCGTGACCAGCGTAGACCTTTTGATAAAGGACCGCGAAAGACATACGAGAAAATCACGATCACTGATATTAAAGGCGACAGGAACAAGCCAAAGCCGCCTTTAGCTGATGGAGCTCCCAAGCCACCGGGCGATACCGTGAAAAGCTTTACCCGCGCTAAGCTTCCCGTCAGATCAGGTGATGACAGACGTAATAAGGGAAAGGAAAAAGAAAAGAAAAGACCTGAGACTGAACTTGAAAGAAGAAGACGCATAAAGCTCGAGAGAGTTCACAGAGCAAAAGATGCCACACAGAAAGAGATCGATGAAGCTATTCGTGATACCTTTGCAAAGTTAGATGAAGACGGCGGTTCGTCCGCAAGAAGTCAGGCAAGGAAGAGGAAGAAAAAGGAAAGAATTGAAGAAGAGAAAAAGATGCAGGAGCTTAAAGAATCAACAAAGCATATTCTTAAGGTCAATGAGTTCTTGTCAACTGCGGAGCTTGCAAATCTTATGGGCGTTGATGCCAATGATATTATTAAGACCTGTTTCAAGCTCGGCATAATGGTTTCAATTAATCAGAGATTAGAAAAAGATATAATCGAGATCATAGTTGGTGATTTCGGATATCAGGTTGAATTCCAGAAAGAGTATGAAGAAGAAGCGCTGAATGATACGCCCGATGATGTTGGAAACCTTGTTGAGAGAGCACCTGTAGTGACGGTGATGGGACACGTAGATCACGGTAAAACATCTTTGCTGGATTATCTGAGAAAAGCTAATGTAGTAGCCGGTGAAGCCGGAGGAATTACACAGCATATAGGTGCATATAAATTAAAGCTTGATTCGGGTAAAGAGATTACATTCCTGGATACTCCCGGTCACGAAGCTTTTACTGCAATGAGAGCAAGAGGCGGTCAGGCGGCTGATATAGTTGTGCTGGTTGTTGCTGCTGATGACAGTGTTATGCCGCAAACAGTTGAAGCAATAAATCACGCACGGGCAGCGAACGTTCCGATCATAATCGCCATAAATAAAGTTGATAAGCCGGATTCAAATCCTGAAAGAATTAAACAGCAGCTTTCTGAAAAAGATATCCTTGTTGAAGAATGGGGCGGTAAGTTTCAGTCAGTTGAGATATCAGCCAAGATGGGAAAGAACATTGATCAGCTTCTTGATAAGATACTGCTTGAAGCTGAAATTCTTGAACTGAAAGCAGATCCTCAGAAAGAGGCCCGGGGAGTTGTTCTTGAGGCAAAGCTTGATAAAGGAAAAGGACCTATCGCGACAGTGCTTGTACAAAAGGGAACTCTCAATATCGGAGATACTTTTATTTCCGGTATATACAGCGGTAAGGTAAAGGCAATGTTTGATGAGAGAGAGCATAAGATAGAAAGCGCGAAACCTTCAACGCCTGTAGTTGTGCTTGGATTTGACGGAGTGCCTCAGGCGGGAGATACTTTCATAGTACTTGAATCGGAACGAGATACGAAGACAATTTCACTGAAGAGACAGCAGCTAAAGCGTGAACAGGATTTCAGACAGGTGAAGTTCGTTACACTTGATGATATTTCAAAACAGATACAGGAAGGTAAGCAGGTTGAGCTTAAGATCATACTTAAAGCGGATACCGACGGATCGGCTGAAGCGCTTGCGGATTCACTGCATAAGCTTACAACTGCAGAAACAAGAGTTATGGTTATTCATAAAGCGGTAGGATCTATAAGTGAATCGGATATCCTTCTCGCTGAAGCATCGGGCGCGATCGTTATAGGATTTAATGTCCGTCCTAATCTTAACGCGAGAAAGCTCGCGGAGAAGAACAGCATTGATGTAAGACTTTACAACATTATTTATAATCTTATCGATGAAGTCAAGCATGCACTTGAAGGAATGCTTGCTCCGGACATTTCAGAAGAAGTTACGGCGACGATAGAAGTAAGAGAAGTATTCAAAGTTCCAAAGATTGGTAATATCGCGGGTTGTTATGTTCTCGATGGCAAGATAATCAGGAACAATAAGGTCAGACTTTTGCGTGAAGGCTTTACGATATTTGACGGGGGAATTTCTTCATTGAAGAGGATCAAGGATGACGTAAGGGAAGTGGAATCGGGATATGAATGCGGAATAGGACTGGAAAATTATAATGATATAAAAGTCGGCGATATAATTGAAGGATACAAAATCGTTGAAACGAAACGTAAGCTTGTAACTCTATAATTAGTAATTAGAATCAAACAACACTATTTTTTTTGAATGTCAGTAAGAACTGAAAAGGTTGCTGAAGAAATCAAGCACAAGCTGAACGTTGTAATGTCCAGGGATCTTTCGGAGATCACCGGACTGGGAATGGTCACCATATCAAAAGTAATAATGACACCGGATCTGAAGATGGCAAAGGTGTACCTCAGTTTTCTTGGGAATAAAGAGCCCGTGGAAAAGTGTCTGGAGAAAATCAGCAATAAAAAAAAACATATCAGATTCTTACTCGCTAAACAGATAATTTTAAGATATATGCCTGACCTGATGTTTTACCATGATGATACTCAGGAGTATGCAGATAAGATGCAGAAGATCATTAATGAGATCAATAAGAGTAAAAACGAAAACTGAACACATCCATTCCTTGAAATATAAATAAACTTTGCCAGATACCCATCAGGAAATTACAACCCCACAGCTACCGGGAAAAATATTTTTAGTAGACAAGCCACTCGATTTTACCAGTGCGGACATCGTAAGAATTTTCAAAAAAGATTTGAATCTCAGAAAGATCGGACATTCCGGAACACTGGATCCGAGGGCGACAGGACTGCTTATACTTTGTTCGGATAAAATGACCAAGCGGATAAATGAATTTATTGAATATGATAAAGAGTACGAAGGTGTTATCCGGATGGGTGCAGTGACGAAGAGCTTTGATACGGAAACTGAAGAAGTGATAACAGCGGAAAATTTTGTTTTAAGTGATGAGGAAATAGAAAAGGCAAGAGTAAGTTTTCTCGGTGAGACGGAACAGCTTCCGCCGATGTATTCGGCAATAAAGAACAAAGGCAAACCACTTTATAAGCTTGCCAGAAAAGGGAAGGAGATAGAAAGGAAACTGAGAAAGATCAGTATTTCAAATTTTGTGTTGAGGAAGAAAAGTGAGAACGAGTTATACTTCCGCCTTTCATGCAGCAAGGGTACTTACATACGAGTGATCGCTTATGATCTGGGTGAGAAATTAAAAGTAGGCGGCTATCTTAAAGAGCTCAGAAGAACGCGCGTTGGAAAATTTATGATGGAAGGACTTGATCAGGAAATCAGAAGTATCAGGTATAAGACTTTTGAAGAATAAACGAATTGAAACTCTCTCGTGAATTGATTAATTTGGAAATTCGAAATTAGAAAAACGGTCCCATCGACTAGGGGTTAGGTCGCCACTCTTTCACAGTGAAAACACGGGTTCGAATCCCGTTGGGACCGCATATAAACAAGAAGGAAAAAGTAATTTTTTCCTTTTTTTTATTTTCAAATAGGACTATATTAGTCTACATTTAAAATTAATGATAAGAATATCAAAGAAGGTCGAGTATGCCCTCATGGCATTGAAGTTCATATCCAATTCAGATCACAAGCTCGTTACAGCGCGCGAGATCTCCGACAATAATAACATCCCATACGACTTACTATCAAAGATCCTCCAGAAATTAAAAAGCGAAAACATACTGGAATCAAATCAGGGAGCAAACGGCGGGTACTTCATGAAAAAAAGACCGGAAGATATTCCGTTGTATAATTTAATGTCCGCGATCGACGGTGAAATTGCTATAGCTGAATGCCTGAATGACAATGCTGAAAAAGATTGTACTATGCTGGACACTTGTGTAATAAAATCCCCTATGTTAAAGCTTCAAAAAGAAGTTGAAGAATTATTTAAGCGTAAAACAATTTCAGATTTTGTTTAACTTGAAAACAATAAATCCATACTTATGAAATTACCTGTCTACATGGATTATAATGCGACAACTCCGGTAGATCCGAGGGTGCTTGAGGAAATGCTTCCGTACTTTTGTGAAATGTTCGGCAATGCATCAAGTGCGAACCACAAGTTCGGATGGGAAGCCGAAGGAGCCGTTGCAAAGGCAAGGAACAGTGTTGCAAAGCTGATAGGTGCATCCCCGAGAGAAATTGTTTTTACGGCGGGATCTACTGAAGCCAATAATATCGCGATCAAGGGTGTTGCTGAAATTTATATTGAAAAAGGAAATCATATTATAACCTGCACCACCGAGCATAAGGCAATACTTGAAACATGTGAATGTCTGGAAGCAAAAGGATTTGAAGTTACATATCTGAGTGTGGATGAATACGGATTGATAAATCTTGAAGAGCTGAAGAATGCAATCACGGAGAAAACTATTTTGGTCAGCATAATGGCTGCCAATAATGAGATCGGTACTATTCAGCCTGTTGAAGAGATCGGTAAGCTGTGCAAGGAAAAAGGAGTTTTGTTTCATACCGACGCGACACAGGCAGTTGGTAAGATCCCGGTAGATGTTGAAAAAATGAATATAGATCTTATGAGCCTTTCCGCGCACAAATTTTACGGACCAAAAGGTGTCGGAGCTCTTTATATAAGAAGCAAGAACCCGAGAGTTAAGGTCTCAAAACAGATGCACGGAGGAAGCCAGGAAAAGGGAATGCGTAGCGGGACTCTTAATGTACCTGGTATCGCGGGGCTTGGAAAGGCATGCGACATCTGCATTGAAGAAATGAATGATGAAATACCAAAGCACATTAAATACAGGGACAGGATCATTGAAGAGTTGTTAAAGCTGGATAATGTTCACCTGAATGGTCACAGAACAAAACGTCTTACTAATAACATTAATGTCAGCTTTGGCTCGCTTGACATAGATGCGCTGATCGGCGAAATGAAGGAGCTGGCGGTATCAACCGGAAGTGCGTGTACATCCGCTTCGATGGCACCATCACATGTTTTAACGGCGATAGGAAGAACTGATGAACTAGGCAGGGCATCGCTGAGACTTAGCTTTGGAAGGTTTACAAAGGAGGAAGAGATCAATTTTGTAATAGATAAATTGGTGAGCAGTTTAAAGAAACTTCAGAAGGAATCGCCAGTATATAATATGGCGAACGGCTGAGGACTAAAAAAGGAATGCTTTACACGAAATCAAAGTTTTGAAGCTTGAATGCAAATTATAAAAATTATAAAATAAATAAAAGAGGTAACCAAAATGACAGAAACACAGGAATTTGTAGCAGGAGTAAGTGAAGAGGTAAACGTAACCGAGAAAGCTGTGAGTGAGATTAAAAAAATAATGGCAGAAAATAAAGTACCGGATGGTTACGGCATGCGAGTTGGTGTAAAAGGCGGAGGCTGCTCGGGACTGACTTATACGCTTGGATTTGATCCTGAAGAAAGAATCGGTGATAATATCCTGGAAAGGGACGGCGTGAAAATTTTTATTGACATGAAGAGTAATCTTTATCTATCGGGAACGGAGATAGATTTCACGGATGGGCTTACAGGAAAAGGATTTGTATTTAACAATCCGAATGCGGTCAAAACCTGCGGATGCGGAAGCTCATTCGGAGTTTAATATTATTATTCTTTCAATAAGAAAGCTTAAGTAATCCGTATTTTATTATCAGACCCTATCCTTACCTTATAAAAGGAGATTTGTCATGACATCAAAGAATCGATTTTCAAGAAGAAAATTTTTAAGAACGTCAGCTGCCGCTGGGATTGGAATGCTTTCGGTCGGCAGCAACATAACTATTCCGGATACAGAAAAAATTAATCATAAAAATAAAAAAGGAGTAAATAACAAAATGGCATACGAATGGAAATTTAATAAAAGACCTTATACAGATGAAGAAGCAAAGGATTTGTTAAAAAGTGTGATCGATGCTGAAACAACCGACTGGCATTACAATACTCACCATAAAGGTTATGTAACATTCCTTAACAACATCGAAAAAGATCTTGAAACAGCAGACCGGTCCAAAGCCAACGGTAACTTCAGTCAGGTCGGCGAATTGAAGAGAAGATTCACATGGAATCACGCCGGAGCGTTGCTTCATGATGTTTACTGGGAAGTATTAGGCGGAGACGGAGATACATCAAAGGGTCCTGAAGTTGTCGCGGCGATCGAAAAAGAATTCGGTTCAATGGATAACTGGAAAGCTGATTTCAAAGCTACAGCAATTTCTGCAAAGCTTTCAGGCTGGGCAGTCCTTACTTATGATCAGCTTTATAGTGAGAGACTTCTTGACGTGCTTGTCGATGAGCATCATTACGGTGCTATCTGGGGCGGTATTCCGATAATCTCCTGTGATGTGTTCGAGCATGCATATTATCACAAGGATGGTCCTGCGCGCGCAGGATACATTGATAATTTTTTCAAGAATCTGAACTGGGCAAGGATCAATGACCGTTACAAAAAATACGCGAAGTAATTACAAATTAACTAAAAGAGCATTGTAAAAAATGCTCTTTTTTTATTTATAGAAAATATTTGAATTGAAACAATCAGTAAAATTTTTAACACTAATTTTATTATCCGCTGTTACAATTTTTATTTCTTCCTGTGATAAAAAGACAGAGGAAGTACCGGAGGGCACTAACAATAAGGAATTTTCCTGGAGACCTGAACTTAAGATCTCAGATATTCCGGATACTCCGGTTAAGTCGTCGATAGGCGGTATAGAAGTTCAGATCAAATATATAAACTTTGAGCAGTGGCGGGGTAGCGGTGACAATGTTTTGAATTTTGGAGATATTGTTCCAAAAAATGACTGCGGGTATGTTGAAGATGATAACTCATTCCATCTTATTCATAAATCAGGTGAGCTTAAAGCTGGCGAGCTACTGAAAGTAGCGTTCGATAAAAATCTTGATGGATACTCGGGATATTATGAATCTTCAAAGGACGGAGATCAGGAAAGCAAAAAATCAATACCATGGAACTGCGCGCTTGTGATCACAGAGATCGGAGAAATAACGATCAAAGGTAAAATAGCAATGTGCTTTAAAGATGACAAGAAGAGCTGGATTGCAGGAACATTCGAAGCTATTCGCTGCAGTAATTAATACTAAATAATTTATTTCAAAATAACACAACATTAATGAAAAAATATATTTTACTTTGCATTTTAGGAATAATGATTTTATTCAACGGATGCGGAAACAAAAATGAAGCAACCGGAGACAAGAAAGATGAAGTAAAACAGGAGACAAAACAGACCAATCAAAGTCAGGATCTCAGCTCTGAAGAGTTAAAGAAAAAGGAAGACGCATTAAAGCAGGAAGCAAATAAGGATGACGCGAGCAAGCTCAATGAACTGGGAATGACAGCGGGCATGCCGAAAGATTTTCCGGCTGATATTCCGCAGCCTAATAATGCACGCGTTATCGGATCTTTAAATTCATCAGATGGAACGATAGTTACATTTGAATCAACAGATAAGATTAACGATATCGTGAATTTTTATAAGGAAGAGATGAATAAAAACGGCTATGTAATTGAGGATGAGGGTGAAACGATTGTTAGTGAAAAAGGCGGTCTTGTTAACTGGAAAAAGGACAAGAAGGAAGTTCAGATCATGCTTGGCTACGATAAGGATAAAAGCATGTCATCTCTTGTCATTACATACAAATAGCATAAAATATAAATAATCGATCTAAAGCTTTCGACAGATAAAGTTTCTTTCGAAAGTTTTTTTTTATGAAGGAAAAAATCGATAAAGCAGAAGTAAAGAATATTCTCATTACGAGAACTGACAGGCTTGGTGATGTTATATTAACACTTCCGCTGATTACGCTTGCCAGAAAAATTTTCGTTAATGCAAAGATCTATTTCCTTACAACAAAATATCCGGGAGAGATACTGGAGGATTATGAGGGAATTGATGAGTTGTTAACAGAGGAAGAAATACCTTACTGTCTGAATAAATATGAATTCCTCCAAAGCAAAAACATCGATCTTGTCATCAGTGTTAAACCAAGGTTTGACCTGGCTTTTCTTTTTTATATGCTTGGTATTAAATACAGGATAGGGACTGCTTACAGATGGTATTCATTTTTGTATAATTATAAAGTCCATGAGCACAGAAAAACCTCGAACAAACATGAATCGGATTATAATCTCAATCTTCTCCTTAATTTTTTTAAAGAAGAAACATCCGGGAAAAATTTCTACTTCCGGTATACTGATGAAAGTTTTTCCGGTCTCAACATTAAACTAAAAGAATTTAATTTAGATCTGAAGGACAGATTTATCATTTTGCATCCGGGCAGCGGAAAGTCAGCACTTGATCTGCCGGTTACTAAGCAGAGCGAATTAGTAAAACTCCTTTTGAATAATTATACCGGCTATAAAATTGTTTTTACAGGGTTAGAGAGCGAAAGAAACTTAGTTGAAGAAATTACAAAAGATATTCATTCGAAGGACAGAATAATTGATCTGGCAGGAAAATTAAATTTAAAGGAGTTGCTGATTTTGATTGATAATTGTAAATTATTCATATCTAATTCTACAGGCCCGATCCACATTGCGGGTGCATTAAATAAAAACATAATCGGGTTTTATCCAAATGAAAAGGTAATGAGCGATGTCAGATGGGGACCATTATCAAGAAATGCTGTAATTATCAGACCGCCTACAGGCTCCGATGACTTGACTCTGATCAGCACAAATGACATTGCCTCAGCGGCAGGGAAATTGCTCCAATAAATTAACAGGAACAATAACAGCTTTTGGGAGTTACACAATTACTAACTTTAAAAAATTATGAAACTAAAAATTATTTCCACAGTCATTTTATTGCTGCTCACATTTATAAACATTACTTACTCGCAGGACGATATAGCAAAGAATGAATTCAGAAAAATAACACAGAATGCATTTAAGGAAGGTGAGAAGCTCACCTTTGAAGTTAATTACGGATTTGTTACAGCAGGTGAAGCGGTAATGGAGATCGATCCTGTATTTCAAACAATGAACGCGAGGAAATGTTATGACATTCGTTTTTATGTTAATTCGACTGAGAGCTTTGACTGGGTTTATAAAGTCAGAGATTTTTACAGAACATATGTCGATAAAGAAGGACTCTTTCCATGGAGGTTTGAGCAGCATATTAAGGAAGGAAATTACCAGAGGGATTTTGAGGCGATATTTGATCAGGAAAATCTTAAAGTCAAAACATATACCGGTGATAAAGATCCGAAAAAATTTGAGGGGGAATTTGATATCCCCAAATATGTACAGGATGCCATGAGCGCGTTTTATTTCTACAGGACTTTAGATTACAGCAAAATGAAAGTTGGTGATATGACACTACTTCAGAATTTTTACAAAGACAAAACTTTTCCTCTTAACGTAAAATATCTTGGTAAGGAAACCATTGAAGTACCTGCTGGGAAATTCAGATGTATCAAGGTTGAGCCGTTGGTTCAGGAGGGCGGTCTTTTTAAGAGTGAAGGATCAATTGTTGTTTGGATGACTGATGATGACAGGAAGATGCCTGTGAAAGTAAAGACGAAAGTCATAATAGGTTCAATAGATGCTGACCTGAGTTCTTATTCTGGACTTGCCGGACCGTTGAATTCAAAAGAATAGTGTTAGTAATTAAATGATCCGCAGAAATTCTTAAAAGCGACTTTTATAGAGTCGCTTTTTTATTTAAATTTATTGAATGAAAATTTCAGAATTATTTTATTCCATTCAGGGTGAAGGCAAGAGAACAGGTGTGCCATCGTTTTTTATCCGGACAAATTTTTGTAATCTAAGGTGTAAGTTCAGCAGCGGTAATCTTTGTGACACTTCCTACACAAGCTGGTTTCCGGATGATAAAAAAAATCTCGGTGAAATGGGAGTGGAGGAAATCTTAAACGAGTACAGAAAATTTAACTGCAGAGATATAGTGATCTCAGGCGGAGAGCCCACCATGTATTTAAATGAGCTGGCTGAACTTTGCTCTGGAATAAAAAATATTGACAGGAATATTTTCATTACAATTGAAACTAACGGTACTGACATCGGAGATTTCGTGAATGATGCGGATCTGATAAGCATAAGCCCAAAGCTCAGCTCTTCAATTCCTTTCGGTACGGAGTATGAGAAAATGCATGAAAGGAACAGGATGAACATTGAAGCATTTAAAAGCTATAATGACTTGAAGACTAAAAACCTGATAGATATACAATGGAAGTTTGTTTACTGCACAGATGATGATGTTAAAGAAAATAAAGAGCTGCAGATGTCAGCAGGATTTAAAGACGATGATGTTTACTTAATGCCTGAAGGGATCAGCGAGGAGGATCTGAAAAGGAACAGATTGATAACCATAAACGCTTGCATAAAAAATAATTTCAATTACACCGACAGAATTCACATACTCGCATGGGGAAACAAGAGAGGAATATAGGTCCTTAGTTAAAAGTTAAAAGTTAAAAGTTAAAAGTATAGCTCAGGTTGTTATTGATTGAAGAGGCGTTAAAATTAATTTGAGATCTCTTCAGGATAGGGTTGTCGGAATTCGTAATGAAATAATTGATAACATCAGTTGCTGCAAGTGAGATTAAAAATGCGGAAGTATTAATATTTGAACTGTATGATTCCGTTCGGTTGCTCTGATTGAATAATTTATTTTTTTCTTTTATGATCGGAACTCTAAGGGAATAAATGAGAGCAGCACTTCCCGCGCCAACAAGCATTCCCGTCAAAACATCAGACGGATAATGAACCCCCCAATACATTCTGCCGAGAGAAACCAGAGTTGACCAGGCATATAAGCCTATTATTAATCCCGGCTTGTCAGGATATCTTAATGTAAGAGCAGTTGAGATCACAAATGAACCTGAGGCATGTCCTGATGGAAATGAATATGTTCCCTTGAGATTACTGGTGTCTGTTAAATTAACATTGTTAAGTGTTCTGAAGGGTCTGTCTCTTTTAAAAGTCTTTTTCATTGCATAAGTAAACACAGCGCTTGTTCCTTCTGACAAGGCAAGCAGAATAGCTGAGCTTTCATCGTAATGGTTCTTATTAATTCTTGATGTAATATACAATCCGACCGGAGCCGCGATGGTGACAGGAGTTATGGAATTATTGGTAATGTTAATAAATGAATTTACAAAGCCGCCTTTCATATTATTGAATGCACGGAAGATCTTAACATCAACGTTACTCTCGCTGTATTTGGAAGGATCCCGCTTAGTCTTGAAGAGATGCTGTGAATCAGCATTCTGATAAATAAAAAAAAGCAGGAAAATAAATAATAAATTTTTCATGCGACATTCTTATAATTTGCTTAGCGCTTTTTTTATATCTTCAGTAAGATCATCTATATCCTCAATGCCGACAGATAGCCTGACCAGTCCTTCAGTAAGACCAAACTTTTCCCTGAGCTCCTTCGGAACACTTGCATGAGTCATTGAAACAGGATGACAAACAAGCGACTCAACACCTCCAAGTGATTCAGCTATCTGAAATATTTCAAGCGCATTGCAGAATGCAACTGCCTTATCATAAGATCCAAGTTCAAGGGAAATAATGCCGCCGAACCCTCTCATCTGAGACTTTGCAAGTTCATACTGCGGATGTGATTGTAAACCGGGATACAGAATTTTTTCGATCTTCTTTTCCTTTGATAAAACCTCGCATATCGCGAGAGCATTTTCATTGTGTGCTTTCATTCTCTGCGCAAGAGTTTTTGTGGAACGAAGAATTAGCCAGCAGTCGAAAGGACCTGGAACAGCGCCTGCACCATTCTGAAGAAACTTAAATCTTTCAGCGAGTTTGTCATCACTTGTGACAAGGCACCCACCTATAACATCACTGTGACCGTTAATATATTTTGTCGTGCTGTGAAGTACGACATCAATACCGAAATCCAGAGGATTCTGAAAATAAGGACTCATGAAAGTATTATCAACGCAGGTGACAATGTCTTTTGACTTTGCAAGCTCTGCAAGCATTTTCAGATCAGTAATGTTGAGCATAGGGTTTGTAGGTGTTTCAACATAGATCAATTTAGTATTATCCTTAACTGCTTTCTGCAGTTCATCAAAACTTGATGTATCTACATAAGAAAACTCCAGACCGAAATTTTTAATTACCTGTTCAAATAGTCTGTAAGTCCCGCCGTAAACATTATTAGTACAGATAATATGATCTCCGGGTTTGAACAATGTGATCAATGTCTGAACTGCTGCCATTCCTGAAGAAAAGCAAAAACCATACTTCCCGTTTTCCAGGGCGGCAAGGTTCTGTTCAAGTGCGGTTCGGGTAGGATTAATGGTTCTTCCGTAATCGTGACCTTTGGAATCTCCGAGCTTTTTATTTGAATAAGTTGATGTCTGGAAGATAGGAGTTATAACTGCTCCTGTAGTTTCTTCGGGATGCTGTCCCGCGTGAATTTGTTTTGTCGCAAACTTCATAATTAGTTTTCACCACATAGACACAGAGTCCACATAGTTATATAATTTAATTTTAAAAAAATTTATTAAGCAAAATCCAGCACGTCATACTTGGAAAGTATTCCCTTGATATCGCCGTGTTGTGAAACAAGTATCGCGTTTTCCTTATGCATCATTTCCTGAACTTCAGGGAACGGGGTATCAAAGTCAACGATCTGTAATTTTTTTTCCATGATGTCCTTTACATTCTTGCCTGATACATTCCTGTCATTGATAACATTGTCGATGATGTTCGACTCGCGCAATGAACCCACACACTTTGCACCGTCGATCACCGGGATCGTAGAAAGATTATATTTGTCCATGAGCTCAAGTGCTTCATAAACCTTGTCCGAACTTTTTACCGAAACAAGATCGGGTACTCCTGTAGACCGCTTTGTCTGGAAGACCTGTCCGACTATAAGGTTGGCTGCTTTAAGGAGTCTCTTTTCCCTGAGCCAGTCATCGGAATGGTATTTGGATAAATATCTTTCGCCGGTATCACAAACAATAAAAACAATAACATCGTCCTTACTGAGTTTCTTAGCCAATTCAAGTGCAGCGTAAGCGATAGTGCCTGTTGATCCGCCACAGAATATGCCTTCTTCCTTGGCAAGACGTCTGCACATTTCTACCGCATCCTTATCATTCACATTTATTATTTCGTCTATATATTGCATCTGAACATTATCAGGCATTACATCCTGTCCTATACCTTCGATGAGATAGGGAATTGGCTCGGGAGCTATGCCCGTTTCTTTTACAACTTTAAAGATCGAGCCATAAGGATCAGCACCAATGATCTTGATATCCGCATTCTTTTCTTTTAAATATTTACCTGTCCCTGTGATCGTTCCGCCTGTACCTACGCCTGATACGAAGTGTGTTATCTTTCCATCAGTATCATTCCATATCTCCGGTCCGGTGGTTTTATAATGAGCTCCGGGATTTCCGGGATTGGAATACTGATATGGAAAATATGAATTCGGGATCTCTTCTGACAATCTTTTCGCGACGCTGACATAATGATCAGGTTCGCCGTACTTCGCGGTGATCGGCTGAATGACAACTTCCGCTCCGAGCGCCTTAAGATAATTTCCTTTTTCCTTAGAAGCTTTATCGGTCATGACGAAAATAGTTTTGTAGCCTTTTAAAACTGCCGACAAAGCAAGTCCTATTCCCGTGTTACCGCTTGTCGCTTCGATGATCGTACCACCGGGTTTCAGCTTTCCTTCTTTCTCGGCAAGCTCGATCATGTTTAGTCCGATCCTGTCTTTCACACTTCCGCCGGGATTTAAGGATTCGATCTTCGCAAGGAGCAAGGGCTTTAGCCCTTTTGTCAGATTGTTAATTTTGACTAAAGGTGTGTTTCCGATCAGCTCGATTATGTTGTTGTAATATTTCATTAAAATTATTTTAGGAAATTTATTTCGACTTTATTTTTTTTTATCTCTTACCGTTTCAGGATAACTTTTATGTATGCTTTTCACATAAAATTTTTCGATCAATTCAGTATCAACTTCATGATTAAATAATGTTTCTAATGGAATTTTTTTTGAAGCATCAAGCAATTCAATTCCTACTATCTCACCGTCTTTTGTAGTATCTAAGTTCACATATTCGGAAATTTCCAAAACACCGTCAGCTTTCTTTTTTGAAAGTTCTATGTAGGCAGTATCTACTTCATTGTCATAATATATTTTCATGTTTCCCTTTCTTTAAAGGATAGACAGTGATAATAATCACCTCATTTTTTAATTTTCAAAAATTATTTTTAAAGGATGTTTGTATTTAAATTTTAGTTTATCTCTTTCTATTAACTGAGTTTTATCAGTTAATATTTTATTTTTTGCAATATAATCTTTAATTTCAACTTTCAACTACAAATTTACAAACTTTCAACTGATCAGCTTGGTCTCATCAGTGGAAAAAATATCACATCTCTTATCGAATGTGAATTCGTCAGCAGCATTACAAGCCTGTCAACTCCAAGTCCTACGCCTGTCGTAGGAGGCATGCCAACCTCGATCGCTTTAAGAAAATCCTCATCAAGTGGATGAGTTTCTTCTTCACCTCCGCGTCCGCGTTCAACCTGCTCTTCAAGAAGCTTTCTTTGCAACACCGGATCATTTAACTCGGTATATGAATTTCCCATTTCCCATTTATTCACATACGGCTCAAATCTTTCAGCGAAGATTATCTGTTCAGGATCATGCTTCATTTCTTCAAGTTGCTTCATAGAATATTCTCTCAGCGGCTTGCACAATGGCGTTGTATCGATCGGAAAATCATAAATGAATGTCGGCTGTATCAGCTCTTCTTCACATGACTCTTCGAATAAGTTTGCAACAACAAGACCCTTACTGTGTGAGATCTTCGGATCGAAATTAATGCCATTTGATTTCATGAAGCTTATGATGTCATCCTTCTTCATGCTCATCACATCTATGTTAAGCTTCTGCGTGATAGCTTCGGTCATTCTTAATCTTCTCCATGGTTTTTTGAAATCAAGCTCGATGTCACCGTACATTACCTTTGTCGTTCCGTGAATGTCCATGCAGGCAGTTTCAACTACTTCCTCAAACATGTTCATGCTGTCAAAGTAATCCCCGTATGCCTGATACCACTCTACCTGTGTGAACTCCGGATTATGCGTTCTGTCTATCCCTTCATTTCTGAAGTCACGTACAAATTCATAAACACGGTTAAAGCCACCGACTATAAGTCTCTTCAGATAAAGCTCATTTGAAATCCTGAGATACAGATCGATATCAAGTGCATTGTGATGTGTGATGAACGGCTTTGCGTTAGCTCCGCCGTAAATTGTCTGAAGCGTTGGTGTTTCAACTTCAAAGAAATTATTCTTTTCCAATGTCCTTTTGATCGACTGTATGATCTTTGTTCTTTTTATAAAAGTATCCTTAACATTTTCATTAACAATAAGATCAATATACCTCTGACGGTATCTCAGCTCGACATCAGCGAAAGCGTCGTGAATTATCTTCTCGCCTGTCTCAGTCGTTTCTTCCTTTACTACCGGAAGCGGGTGAATTGACTTTGTCAGAAGTGTATACGACACGGCATGAACCGAAACCTCGCCTGTCTTCGTCCTGAAAATATAACCATTCACTCCGATGATATCTCCAATATCAAGAAGCTTAAAAACCTTATACGCCTCTTCACCTACATCATCCTTCTTAAGATAGATCTGGATTTTCCCTGTCTCATCCTTTATATGACAAAAAGTCGCCTTGCCCATTTTACGGATAGCCATTATTCTACCTGCAACGGAAACAAGAATATTTTTCGCCGCTTCTTTTTCCTCGTCAGTCGGCGGATCAATGTAACTTTCTATTATTTGTTTTGAATCGGAAGTGACATCAAACCTGTGCGGGTAAGGATTAATACCAAGGCTTTTAATTTCTTCCAGCTCTTCTAATCTTCTTTTTATTAATTCGTTTTGTTCGGACAAATGTATTTTTTTAATTAAATGTTTGACATGAGAATTCTATTTTGTCACTTTTTTTTCCTTGGGTCAAATTTTTTGAATCCCGGCTTTCCAAATTTATTTCCGCTTCCTGATCCACGTTTCTTAAAATCTTTATTTGAATCTTTTCTGTCATCTCGTCTTTCAAATTTGTTGTATTCCTTTTTTCCTTCACTGCTGTCTATCCGCTTCTCCGGTTTTGCAAAGCCAAGTCTGGTATCTCTTTCGTCTTCCTGCTTTTTCTTAAAACCCCACTTGGTTTCCTTCTTCTTTCCTCTTGGATCAAACTTCTTAAATCCCGGCTTTCCAAATTTACTCTCTCCCGGTCCGCTTTTTTTATAATCCCTTTTCCCGCCTTTCCCGTCATCTCTCCTATCAAATTTCTTAAACTCAGTCTTACCGGTGCTGCCTTCTTCACGCTTATCATATTTTTTGAACCCGCCTCTCGGATCTTTTCTTTCCCCCGGCTTGTCATTTTTCCTGAAGCTTCTCTTTGCACCTCTGTCATCATCACGGCTTTCAAATTTTTTATAAACTCTTTTTGCTCCTTCTTTTTCATCTCCGGATTTTTCATATTTTTTAAAGCCTCCATCTGTACTTTTTCTAGGACTTTTACTTGCACTTTTTCTGTCATCAGTTGTCTTGCCGTATTTTTTAAATCCTGTACCTGAACCGCTTCTTCCTTCGGGCTTATCATATTTTTTAAAATCCCGCTTAACATCTTCTCCGCCACTTCTGTCATCAGGTTTTTTAAAATCTTCCTTCGCATCAATTTGCTCTTCACGGCTATCGGTTTTTTTAAAATCACGTTTTACATTTTCACGGTCGCCCCTCCGCTCAAATTTTTTATGATCTTTCTTGACGTATGTTCTTCCTTCCTTGTCACCATACTTTTTAAGCTTTCTCTTCAGGTTCTCGCTATGAGCAATTTCAGATGTGGATACAGTCGGAACACTCTTTGTGATTTTCTCCAAAAGGCTCAGCTCATCTGCTGTCAGATTTCTCCATTCACCTTCCTTCATTGTATCCAACTTCAACCCGGCGTACTCAGTCCTTTCAAGTTCTCTTACAAAATACCCGTAATGCTCGAACATATTTCTAACCTGACGGTTTCTGCCTTCATAAATTGAAATATACAAGGTCGAATAGTCTGTCTTCTTTGGGAATCTGATGTGACATTCTGCAGTTTTTTTTCCCTCAAGCTTGACTCCACCCTCAAGCTTTAACCTGTGCTTTTCTTCAAGCGGCTTTGACAGTGTGACAAAATAAGTTTTATAAATTTCACTTTTGGGATGCATGAGCTTGTTCGCAAGCTCGCCGTCATTGGTCAGCAGTAAAAGTCCTGATGTGCTGTAATCAAGTCGTCCAACCGGAAAGATCTTTTCCTTAAGATTGATAATATCAATGACTGTCGTTCGGTGCTTGTCATCTGAAACCGATGTGATAACTCCTTTGGGCTTGTTAAGAATTAGGTATATCTTTTTTGTCGATACTTTTATTATCTCACCGTCAAGCGCTACTTTATCGCTTCCCGGATCGATCTTAAATCCAAGCTCGGTGATCGTATTGCCGTTTACGCTTACTCTTCCCTGCTCGATCATCTCATCGATCTTTCTTCTCGAGGAAATTCCGTTTGATGAAATGAATTTGTTTAAACGTACAAATGCTTCTGTCAAATTTTATGTCTCTCTTTCGGTTTATTCAATTTTTTCCTGCTCCGGTTCATTATTTAAATTTTCCGGACTATTTTCTTCTTTGTTTTTGGTTTCAATGCTAATGTCATCTTCTTCTTCAGCATTGGTTTGATCTGTTATATCTTCATCTGCTGCAGCAAATTCTTCAGTGACATTTTCGGGTTCACTGTTTTCCTCTTCTGCAATTAATTCAACATGATCTTCATCATTATTTTCTTCATCTTTATTCTCTTCGACTCTATTCTCTTCGACTCTATTCACTCTATTCACTCTATCCACTTCTTCACTATCGCTCGAGATCAGCTCAAGCTGATGTCCCTCTTCCGGAATAGGATCAGCATCAGGATTGTTGACTGAATTAAATAGCTCTATATCAGCTTCTGTAATTCCTTCTATCTCCTGATTATTCAGGATCTCATTTATTTCCTTAAGCTTTGGAAGATCATCTGTTGAATGCAGTCCCAGCACTTTGAGGAATGTTTTAGTGGTTCCGTAAAGTATAGGTCTGCCGGGTGTTTCAGCCCTGCCGTGAATTGTGATCAGGTCCTTTTCAAGAAGTGTATTTACAATGTAATCTACATTCACTCCGCGGATGAATTCCATTTCGGATCTTGTGATTGGCTGCTTGTAAGCTATGATAGCCAGTGTTTCGAGAGCCGACGGGGATAATCTCTTCTTCTGCTTATCTTCAAAAAGCTTACCTATAAATCTTCCGTATTCCTTCTTTGTCGCAAATTTATATCCACCCGCGATCTTTATTAATTCAAACGAACGTCCGCCCGTCCTGTAATCTTCTGTTAACGAGCTTACACCTTCCTCGACTTCACCTGTACTGATTCTAAGTCCGCCCTTTTCAATTATCTCCCTGATCTGCCTCGCATTGATCTCATCATCCGACGCGAATATTATCGATTCAATTATATTTTTTATTTCAGGACTGATCATTCAAATGTTTATTCAATTTCAGTTCTTACCACTAACGGTCTTCTCACAACAAATTTCGTCATGTCATTATCAATGACGACTACCTCTACCACACCGTCAAGCGCAAGCTGAAGTATTGCGAGAAAAATACAGATTATTCTCAGCTTTATATCGATGCCACTGATAAGATCCAGAAACTCTATCTCGGTCTTTTCATCTATTTTATTCAATAAAAAATCTCTTTGATTTTCAGGAGTAATGTCAAGCAGTTCGATAGGATGAACAACTTCTTTACGAACGAGTGTTATTGCGCGTTTGTAAGCTTTTATAAGATTGAAAATTGTAACACTCTTCAGACTTGGATCATTTTCAATACTTGTATCAGTTTCTTTGAAATCATTATCAAAATTATTTCTGAAAACTCTCTTTCTCTGCTCTTCTTCAAGCTCCGAAAGCTGCATCGAAACATCCTTGAATCTTTTGTACTCAATAAGTTTGCGGATAAGTGTCAGACGCGGATCTTCCTCAATCTCGTTGCCTTCTTCATCGATCTGCGGAAGCATCATTCGCGCTTTGATCTTCATCAGCTCGCTAGCCATTACAAGGAATTCACCGGCCAGCTCTATGTCGAGCGCTGACATATAATTTATGTAATCGAGAAAGTCTTTTGTTATCTTGGAAATGGGAATGTTATAAATATCCAGCTCGTCAATTTTAACAAAGTGAAGCAAAATATCCAGTGGACCTTCAAATTCAGAGAGATGTGTCCTGTATTCTTCCTGACGATAAAATTTATTCACACTCGTAATGTCCGGGTTAACTATATTATCTTGTATATTTTCCTGATCTATGCTCATTTAATTTAATATACTTATTTGAGTTTTGAAATTAAATGAATGTTCATTGTCATTTAATCATTAAATCGCGTTGTCGTCCAAAATGTTTTTTAAAATTTAATCAACCTTTTAATAACCCCATAGAAGATATACTTAAGCTGTCCAAACAAATTTATGTTAATTCTGTTTTTAAAAATTGATGATAATATTTTTAATTCGTGATCATTCGTGAAATTCGTAGCAAGTTTTTTTCTTATTTTGGACGGATCTGATTCAATCGAAATATCGTATTTAATCATTCAAAAAAATTAATAAATTTATTTTAAAGCAATCCGTTTTTCACAAAGATCTGAAGCCCCCTACTGTAATCTGAAAATCGCGTAAAACCGTAGTTTAATATTTAATTCCTTATCTGAATTGAGTATATTACTAAAATTTTCTTCTGATTGAATATTGTTTTGATTACCGGCGGACCTTCTGCCGAAAGGGAAGTCTCTTTAGCTTCCGGTAAAAGTATTTTGAAAGCCTTAAGAGCGTCCGGGCATAATGTAAAAGTTATTGATCCGATCAACGGGACTGAAGATGTAAAGGAAGACGACATTTTTAAAAACGGAGTGGGAAAACAATCTCCGTCCCTCGATGAGCTAAAGGAAATTAAAAAGACCTCTGACAGAAAGATCCTGACATGTATAAATTCGGAATTGTTTGATAATGTTGATTTAGCTTTCTTAGGTGTTCATGGAAAGTTTGGCGAGGACGGGAAAATCCAGACATTACTTGAGTTGCGGGGAATTCCATACACCGGCTCGGATGTATTTTCATCCGCTCTGGCAATGGATAAGAATGTTTCCAAAGTTATGTTTAATTCAATAGGAATTAAAACTCCACGGTGGATTACATTGGACAAAAATTCAAAGCCTGATTATTACGATCTCAATAAAGAAGTTTCAGAGCTGGTTGGTTATCCTTATGTTGTAAAGCCGAATGATGAAGGAAGCACTGTAGGACTTTCAATAGTGCAGCCGGATGCTGAGGATGTAATGCTGCAGAAGGCGGTGGAGCTGGCGTTCAGCTACTCAGATAAAATTCTTATTGAAGAATACATAAAAGGAAAAGAGCTGACTGTAACTCTTATCGGTAATGATGTTTACCCTATTGTAGAGATCAGACCAAAGGATGGATTTTATGATTATGAGCACAAGTATACAAAAGGAATGACAGAATATTTCTGTCCTGCGGAGCTTGATGCAAAAACAGAAGAGCGGGCAAAAAGCGATGCCATGAAAGCTCACAAAGCATTAGGGTGTTCGGTATATTCAAGAATAGATTTTTTGCTGGATGATAAAAATAATCTCTATTGTCTTGAAGTGAACACACTTCCGGGAATGACAGAAACATCACTTGTTCCCAAGTCTGCGGATGCAAACGGAATGAGCTTTAAAGAGCTTATTGATAAGTTAATTAAATTGTCACTCGAGAAAGGAAAAGTAAAATAATATGAATGATACAAAAGAAAGAGACGGCTTCGTTAAAAAAATTGCGAGATATTTTAAGCATAACTTAACAGTTGTACTGGTATCTGTTTTTTTTATTTGTCTGATTTCAATGGCAGTTTTTGGAAATAAGGGCATTTTACAAAGGTTTAATCTTGAGAATGAGAAGAAAGACCTCGAAGAACAATTAAGGTCCGAGCTTAAGAAAACCCAGGACTTAAGAAAAGAGATAGAAGATATCAGAACTTCCGATGAGAAGATGGAAGAGATAGCCCGTGAAAAATACGGAATGACAAAAGAAGGCGAGAAAATTTATAAAGTTACCGTTGACAGTACAAAGTAAAATTTAAATCATCATCATTTTCCTTACGAAAAAATACCGGAGTAATCTTTGACGAGAATCGTATCTGGAATAAAACCATCGGGAGATCTTACGATCGGTAATTACCTCGGAGCTATGAAGGGTTGGGCAGGAAATCAGCACAGAGAAGGTTATGAAAATTTTTTCTTCATCGCTAACCTTCACGCGATCACTGTAAGGCAGGATCCTGAGCAACTGAAGAAAAGAACATTCGATATTGTCGCATGGCTTCTGACAGTTGGTGTGGACCCAAACCATTCAGTAATCTTTATTCAGTCAATGATACCGGCTCACAGCGAGTTAAGCTGGATACTGAATAATTACGTTACTATGGGTGAGCTTTCGAAGATGACACAATTCAAGGATAAATCCGTTAAAGCAGGCAAGGAAGGGCAGCTCGTCGGGCTTTATGATTATCCGGTTTTAATGGCAGGTGATGTCCTGCTTTATGACGCGGATGAAATTCCGGTAGGGCTTGACCAGGTTCAGCATGTGGAGTTATCCCGTACCATTGCCCAGAGATTTAACAACCAGCACGGCGAAACATTCACAATTCCAAAAGCAGTATTATCAAAGACCACGGCAAAGATCATGGCATTGAATGATCCGTTAAAAAAAATGAGCAAGAGTGAATCCGATGACAGCTTTATTGCGATGGATGAAAAAGCGGATCAGATCATAAAGAAATTTAAACGCGCAGTGACTGATTCCGAAAATAAAATTAAATACAGTAAAGATAAACCGGCAATAAGCAACCTCTTAACAATTTACTCCGAATTCTCGAATAAGCCAATAGATGACATCGAAGCTGATTATCAGGATAAAGGTTACGGGCAGTTAAAGAATGATATCGGTGAGATCGTAGCTCAGAAACTTACGGAGCTTCAGTCTAGGTTTATAGAAATAAGATATGATGAGGAAAGACTGAACAATGTTGTTAAGGAAGGCAATTCCAAAGCCGGAACAATTGCCAACGAAAAAATGGATTCTGTAAAAAGTAAATTAGGACTGGTTTAAATTAATTTAACCTGTTTTAATTTTGCAGAAGACAATATTAATTTTACAATAGAATCTAAATAATTTTGATAGAGCCATCTCCGAAAGATAAGATAAAGCAGGATGAGATAAAAGCAAACGGGGCGATTCCCGGACATGTTGCAATAATAATGGACGGCAATGGCAGATGGGCGAATGCAAAAGGACTATCGAGAGTTTTCGGGCATAATGAAGGGGTCAACTCTGCAAGGGATATAGTTGAAGTATCAGGACAGCTGGGTGTGAAGTTTCTTACACTTTACACATTCTCGACCGAAAACTGGAAACGTCCGCGCGCCGAAGTAGCGTTGTTGATGAAGCTGCTTATCCGTTCTATCCGCGATGAAACACAACGACTTCATAAGAATGACGTAAAACTCATTGCAACAGGAGATCTTGAAAATCTTCCTGAGAGAGTGAACCGCGAATTGCAGGATGCGATGGATAAGACAAAGGACAATAAACTTATGACCCTGAATCTTGCTCTAAGCTATAGCGGAAGATGGGATATTCTTAATGCGGTAAAAAAGCTCATTGAGGAACATAATAAATCTAAATTCGATTTAGATACACTAAATGAAAAATCTTTTTCAAAATATCTTGCAATGAAAGACCTGCCTGATCCTGATCTGATGATAAGGACAGGAGGAGATTTCCGGATAAGTAATTTTATGCTGTGGCAGCTTGCGTACAGCGAGATTTATATAGATAATAATTACTGGCCGGATTTTAAAAGGCAGCAGTATTATAAAGCAATTTCAGAATTTCAGCAAAGAGAAAGAAGATTCGGACTCACAAGCGAACAATTAAAAAACAGGAAATCATAATTTATATGCGGAATTTATTTTTAAAGAGCGTTTTAGTTTTAATAATTATAGTAATTGCTTTCGGAAATATCTTCTCACAACCGGAAGGTCCTACCACTTACAGAATAGCAAGCATCGGAACCAAAGGAAACAAAAATTATCAGACCGGCACGATCCTTTCATACTCAGGACTTGCCGTAGGTCAGGAAATTTCCATACCTTCGGATGATCTGCGGGAAGCACTTAACAGGCTATGGAACGTAGGCATTTTCTCCGATATACAGATATATGTTGATAAAAAATTTGGCAATGAAGCATATCTTACGATCCAGGTTGAAGAGCTTCCAAGAGTGCAGAGCGTGGAGATCTCCGGCAATGATGAATATTCAAAAGAGGATATCCGCGAGAAGATAAATCTTGTTCCGGGTGAAGTGGTATCAGAGCAGAAGCTTAAAGATATTCAGTACAATCTTGAAAAATTTTATGCAGAAGAAGGATACACACTTGCAAAGGTAAAAGTGGATCAGTTGATATCCGGTAACGAAGCTTTGATCAGGGTAAAAATTGTTGAAGGAAAGGAGCTTACAGTCCGGAACATAAGCTTTGAAGGAAATAAAAAAATATCTTCAGGAGATCTCAAAGGTGCAATGGACGAGACAACTGAAAAAGTATGGTGGAAAATATGGGACGGAGCTTCTTTTGATAAGAAAAAATTTGAAGAGGATCTGAAGCTCATCGAAAATTATTATAAGGAAAAAGGATACAAGGATGCAATTGTTGTTTCCAATGATCTGAAAATATTGTCTTCAAAAGAAGACGTTGACATAAAGATCAAAGTTGATGAAGGGAAAAAATATTTTGTGAACGAAGTAAAGTTTGAAGGCGATAAAATCTATGATGAAGACATATTCAGATCACGTCTTGGAATGCAGAAGGGTGATGTTTATAACATAAAAAAACTTCAGGAAAATCTTTATGGTAATGAGTCGGAGTCTGACATAAATTCCGTATATCTTGACAGCGGATATTTATCAGTGAATATGGATATTGATGAAAGACCGGTGGGAGATAATAAGGTTGATATAATTGTGAAAATCACAAAAGGCAATCAGTATAAATTCGGGCTGGTCGGTTTTGAAGGTAATGATAAGACAAAGGACAAAGTATTACGACGGGAGCTCTACACCTTTCCGGGGGATAATTTCAGCAAGCGCAGCATCAAGCGCAGCATGGAACAATTATCAAACCTCAATTACTTCGCCCCGGAAAAGCTTTCACAGGACATTACACTTGCAAATGACAGCACTGTAAACATAAAATATTTAGTAGAGGAAAAATCATCTGATCAGTTCAATGCGTCGATCGGCTACAGCGGAAGCTTTGGAATCACCGGAGCGCTCGGACTTACATTCAACAACTTTGATATTTCTCAGCCCTTAAGCGGCGGTGCAGGACAGATACTTTCATTCAACTGGACTTTCGGAACAGGCGGAACATACAGGACATTCGATATAGGATTTCAGGAGCCGTGGCTGTTTAATACTCCTACCCAGTTTGGATTCAATATTTTTGATACACGTCAGAATTATTCTAATCTTGATCTGAAAGAAACCGGTGCATCAGTTAATACAGGAAGAAGGTTTAAATTTCCTGATGATTATTTCAGAGGTGACTGGACGTTAAAATTTCAAAGAACTAATGTAATAAACGGGGATGATTATTATCAGGAAGGTATCAGAAGCCAGTTCAGTGTCAGACAGGTTATATCCCGATCATCTGTATTTGAGCCGGTGTTCCCGACGCAGGGTACCCGATTTTCAAACTCGACCGAATTATCCGGCGGTCCTTTTTTACCGGGCTCGGTTGAATTCATAAAGAACATATTCTCAGCAGAAGCATTTTCACCTGTTACACTAAACAGAAAATTAGTTTTATTTACAAACTTCCAGTTTTCATTTATAAATTCATTCGCTAAAGATAAATATCTTCCTCCTTCGGAAACTTTTTTTATGGGTGGAAACGGATTAACATATAATACAATCTCATTAAGAGGTTACGAAGACAGGAGTATAGGACCAAAGAACACTTCAGGAAATCCAATCGGAGGAAGGGTTGCAGCCAAATACGGACTTGAACTAAGATATTCATTATCGCTTGAACCGCTCCCGATTTTTGTTCTTGCATTTTTAGAAGCAGGGAATGTATGGGCTGATATTAACAAGACCGATCCGTTTGATCTGAGAAGGTCAGTTGGTATCGGAACAAGGCTTATACTGCCGGCGGTAGGTTTAGTGGGATTTGATTTTGGTTATGGCTTTGACAGAAAGATCGTCGATGGATCAGCACCAAAGTGGCAGTTTCATTTTCAGTTCGGCAAAGGATTTTAAAAACAATTATAAATTAACTAACATTAAAACAAACAGCAGGAGAACATTTTTGAAAACAAGTAATGCAAAATATTTTTTGATTACAGCGGTAATCGCAATTTTTTTTATTTTTAACAGTGCTGATGCACAGGTAAAACTTGGCTTTGTTGACAGCGAAACTATACTGAAACAATTGCCCGAAGCGCAGAAGGTTCAGACCGAACTCGAGGGCTTACAAAAACTGTATCTTGATACAATTCAGTCAAGGGAAACTGATATCAAGGTGAAGGCAGAAGTTTTTAAAATAAAATATGACGAAGCACAGAAGAAAGTGGAATCAGGAGCTGTAAAATCCGAAACGGAAATGAAGGCTCTTCAGGATGAGATCTCAGGTATGCAGCAGGAGATCCAGATCTTAAGTGAAGGTCTTGATACTTATAAGCAGAACATTCAGAATTCACTGATCCAGAAACAGTCGGATCTTTTTAAGCCGGTCAAGGAAAAAATTACAAAGACGATCGAAGAAGTCGCCAAGGCAATGAAAATTAATATGGTATTTGACAGAGCTGACGGAACACTTCTTTACGGAGACAAGGAGTTTGATATCACATTTAAGGTTTTGGACAAACTTAAATAAATTTATTTTAAAATTTTAAGCTTGCCTGCAATGCCAATGCTTGCAGGCATTTTAATATTAAATTCAGAAATTATGATGAGCATAGAAAAAAAAATAATCTTGTTAAGCACTGTCATTGCTTTTCTTTTTATTTCCGGGAATGTTTTTTCACAGACCAAAGTCGGCTATATTGATTCAAAAAAAATCATAGAGTCAATGCAGGATTCACGTGATGCGAAGCTGCGTCTTGATAATCTTGTAACTCAATGGCAGACAGATCTCAAGGTTCTGCAGGATAGTTTGAAGCTGATAAAGGATGATTATGAAAAGAAAAAATTAATCCTTACAGATCAGCTTAAGCAGCAACTGGAATTGCAGATCACCACCCTGGAGTCGTCGGTTACAAATTTTAAAGTAAGCAAGTTCGGTGAGTCGGGAGAATATTTTCTTAAGCAGACAGAATACATGAAGCCCGTGCAGGACAGGATTTTTCTGGCAATACAAACTGTGGCAAAGGATGGAAGCTATGATTATGTATTTGACCGGAGCAGCGAGATACTTTTACTTTATGTAAATGAAAATTATGATCTGACGGCAAAAGTCATCAGAGAGATAGAGGGTAAGTAAATGAAGCTTCTTGAGATCGCTGAAGTAATTAATGGAAAAATAGAAGGTGATGACAACATAGAGATCACGGGAGTAGGCAAAATTCAAGAAGCAGAAAAAAATCAAATTACATTTTTATCAAATCCGCTTTATGAAAAATATTTTGATAATACTAAGGCAGGAGCCGTAATTGTTTCTGAAAATCATAAGGTAATTCAAAAGCGCCCCGGAGTTTCCATAGTAAGAGTTGCAGATCCATATCTTTCTTTTCTTAAGCTTCTTGAAATGTTTGATACAGGCAACGATGTTGAGAACGGGATTGCAGATAATTGTGTGATAGGTGAAGAAACATCCTTAGGTAAAAATGTTTCGATAGGTAATTTTGTATCAATAGGAAAGAACTGTGTCATTGGCGATAACGTAAGGATTCATTCAAACTGTTCAATAGAAAACAAAGTATCGATCGGCGATAATTGTATCATCCATCCGAATGTTTCAATTTATAAAGGATGTGAAGTAGGCAATAACGTCATTATTCATTCGGGGGCTGTAATTGGCACGGATGGATTTGGATATGCAAAAGAGGAAAACGGCTCATATAAGAAAATTCCCCAGACAGGAAATGTTGTAATTGAGGATAATGCGGAGATAGGCGCTAACTGCTGCATTGACAGGGCAACTATGGGTGAGACAAGAATTTGCAAAGGTGTAAAGCTTGATGATCAGATCACCATCGCTCACAACGTTTATATCGGAGAGAATACGGTGATCGCGGCGCAGGCAGGCATCGCAGGCTCCACTAAGATAGGTAAGCGGTGCATGATAGGAGGACAGGCAGGCATCGTAGGTCATATAGAAATTTGTGATGATGTAATAATCGGAGCTTCGGTTGGCGTTTCAAAATCAATTACGAAACCGGGAATTTATACCGGCTACAGGGCAATGCCTGTAAAAGATAATTTAAGGTCGGAAGTCAGAATTCAAAACCTGCAAAAGCTTGAAGAGAAAATTAAAATACTGGAATCAAAAATTTTAAAATAAAAATTTTGTAATGTTAGAGAAACAGAGGACTATAAAAAACGAGGTAACATTATCCGGTGTTGGACTTCATACAGGAAATAAATCCAACATGACGTTTAAGCCTGCTCCTGAAAATCACGGTATAAAATTCAGAAGAAAGGATCTTCCCGGATCACCGGAGATCCCTGCTGACATTGACCATGTCATCGATATTTCCAGAGGAACAACCATTGCGAAGGACGGAGCTGAGGTTCATACTGTAGAGCATGTTCTTGCAAGCATTATGGGCTGTGAGATCGATAACATAATTGTCGAGCTGGATTCCAATGAGCCGCCTATAATGGATGGGAGCGCAAAGGATTATGTTGATACTTTAAAGAAAGCTGAGTTTGTTGAACAGGATGCAAAGCGTGATTATCTGGTGATCGAAGATACTGTTCATTATCAGGATGAAAAAAACAGCGTTGATATAGTTGCACTTCCTCTCAAGGATGATTTCAGGATTTCAGTAATGGTGGATTACAATAATCCGGCGCTTGGTGTACAGCATACGGGTTTATTCAGTCTTCAGAAAGAATTTGAAAATGAATTTGCTCCTTCCCGGACATTTTGTTTCCTTAGTGAAATTGAATATCTGATATCACAGGGACTAATAAAGGGAGGTGATTTAAATAATGCGATAGTCATAGTTGATAAGGATTCGGCACCGGAAGATCTCGATGTAATACGGAAAAAGCTCGGACTTGAAGACGGCATAATGCTTGGCTCAAACGGCATTCTTAATGACAAGCAACTGCGGTTCAGAAATGAACCGGCAAGACATAAGCTACTTGATCTTATCGGTGATCTTGCTCTGATTGGGGCTCCGATCAAAGGTCAGATACTTGCAGCCCGACCCGGACATAAGTCTAATGTTGAATTTACAAAAATGCTGCGAAAGCTTTATCTGCAGAAAAAGATCGAGAAACAATTTCAGGTTTTAAAATCGGAAGGTTGTGTTTTTGATATAGAGGCAATACTTGAAATAATGCCTCACAGGTATCCGTTCCTTTTGGTTGACAGGATAATTGAAATGGATGTAAACAAAAGAATTGTAGGTATAAAGAACGTCACTTATAACGAGCCTTTCTTCAATGGTCATTTCCCTAACAAAAGGGTCATGCCTGGAGTGTTGATCGTCGAGGCAATGGCTCAATGCGGTTTCATACTGGTTCTTAATGTACTGGATGATCCTAAGAACAACATGGCATATTTTGCCTCAATCGAAAAAGTTAAATTCCGCAAGCCCGTAACACCGGGCGACCAGCTTGTTTTTGAAATGTTTTTGCTTTCTTACCGCAGAGGTATTTGTAAGATCGGCGGCAAAGCTTACAAAAATTATATCGGCGGTGAACTTGTGTGTGAAGGTGAATTCATGGCTGCAATTGTACCCAAGTAATTGTGTTCTGTTTAGTTATCAATAAGTTTAATCATCATCATTCAAAGCTTCGACACCCGGTAATTTTTTCCCTTCAAGAAACTCAAGAGAAGCACCGCCTCCTGTTGAAACGTGAGTAACTTCCTTTTCGAGATTTGCTTTTGCAATTGCGCTCGCTGAATCTCCTCCGCCTACTATTGTCACTGCTCCTTTCCTGGTCGCTTCTGCAAGCGCTTTGGCAACTTCAATCGTACCTGTGGCGAAGATATCAATTTCAAAAACTCCCATCGGACCATTCCAGATTATTGTATTAGAATTCAAAATTGCTTCGCGGTATTTATGAATTGTTTTCGGACCAATGTCTGCTCCGATCCAGTCATTGAAATCAGGAGTGATTCTGTCTGCAAACATTTCTTTTGTATTGGCATCCTTGTCAAGTTTATCCGCCATCAAAACGTCTTCGGGCAATTCAAATTTAGCTTTAGAAGTTTTAACTTTTTCGAGAATTTCTTTTGCAAGCTCAACTTTATCGGCTTCCAGAATTGATTTACCAATATTGTAGCCCATTGCTTTATAAAAAGTGAACATCATTCCTCCGCCTATAAGAATAGTGTCGGCAACGTTAAGAAGATTTTCGAGCACATCAATTTTTCCTGAAATTTTTGATCCTCCAAGAATGGCGCACAATGGTTTCTTAGGATTGTCAATTGCACTGCTTAAAAACTTCAACTCTTTTTCCATCAAAAAACCTGCAGCGTTAATATCAATAAAATGCGTTACACCCTCTGTGGATGCATGCGCGCGATGTGCCGTCCCGAATGCATCATTGATATAAATATCGCCATAACCTGCGAGCTTCTTCGCGAATTCTTTATCATTTTCTTCTTCTTCTTTATAGAACCTGAGGTTCTCAAGAAGCAGTACATCGCCTTCTTTCATTGAACTGATCACGTCATTGTTATCATCACTGATACAATCATCTGAAAACAAAACAGGCTTATCAAGAACATTGGAAAGATATTCAGCAACTACCGACAAGGAATACTTCGGGTTTTTTTCGCCCTTGGGTCTGCCCAGGTGGCTCATCAAAATACACTTCCCTCCGTTTGTTATAATTGCTTTGATCGTAGGGAGTGATTCTAATATTCTTTTATCATCCGAAATATTACCGTTTGAATCAAGAGGCACATTAAAATCCACACGAACAAGTACTCGTTTATCTTTAAGCTTCGTTTCATCAATTAATTTTTGTAAGGATAATTTAGCCATTAGATTTAATATTATTTTTTAAAGAATCAAAATACTTATTCCGGAAAAGTTTTTATACATAAATAAAAAACCCTCCGGAAAAAATAACCGGAGGGTTTGGTAAAAATATATTTCTGGAAAATTATTTTATAAGTAACATCTTTTTTGTATCAACAAAATTACTTGATTCAATTCTGTAGAAGTAAGCACCACTTGGGAGATTTGCTGCGTTGAAACCAACGATATAATTTCCTGCGCTCTTTACTTCATTGACCAGATCCGCTACTTCCTTACCTGCTATGTCATAAATTTTCAAACTTACAAAACCGGTTTTCGGAATTGAGAAGTTGATGTTTGTAGTAGGATTGAAAGGATTCGGGAAGTTTTGTTTTAATAAGAATGACTCAGGAATTTCGCTGTTGAAATTGCTAATTCCTGTTGTTGTTCTCATTTTTGAAATAACACCACCTGTACCAACTGCCCATCCTTTAGGGCAACCGTTTACAACTGTAAAATCGATATCCTGCCAAACTGCTCCTGCTTGTGTATAAGCGGTTGTCCAGTTTGTTCCCTGATTTGTGGTTCTGTAGATGTCTGTACCGCTTCGGATTGCCCACCAGTCAGTTCCATTACCTTCAAGTCCGTTCATGTTACCGGAAACACCGAATGCAGTTGCTGCTGTGTAGTTTGTACCTCCGTTTGTTGATTTTACAACTGCAGTACCTGCTGCTAAACCATTGTTAGCATCATTGTAATGTAATGCATAGGTATTAACTGTACCTGTGGTAGGACCGCTTGTCCACGTTGCTCCAAGATTTGTTGAATGATAAACTCTGGTTCCGTTTGTTCCCCACCAGATGTTTGTTCCTAAAACCTGGAATGAATTATTCCATCCGGCTTCAGAACCCATTTGTGCCGGAGCTGTTGGTACCTGTGCCCATGTAGAACCACCGTCAGTTGTTTTCAGGAATTCCCAAACTGCACTTACGGGATCACCTGTTGCATAACCTTCGGTTGGAGAAACCATTTGAAGCGCGTTCAGGAATGCCGCTGCACCAGCAAGAGTATAAACCTGAACCCAGTTTGTACCGCCGTTTGTTGTTTTGTAAATGAATGTTCCTGTTCCCGGTGAAGTTGTACAAATTGCATCGTTTGCACTCCATGCATAGATGTTGTAGATATCACCATTAATAATACCGGGATTTGGATTAGCGTTGGTCCATGTTGAACCACCGTCTGTAGTTTTTCTTACTGTTGCTACACCACCACCGGCCCAACCGATCATATCAGAAACAGCCGATACTGAATAAAGTAAGTTTGTTGTTCCTGATGTTTGTGAAGACCATTGGTAATCGCAGACAGGAGGAGGTGGTGAACCTGCTGTTACTGAAACTAAATCTAATGAGAATGATGCACCATCAGCTAAGTTATTAGCTACGATTTCTCTGAATCCGATATAAATGTTTGAACCTGAAGGAATCTGGCTGCCGATATTAAATTTATATTGAATCCATCCGGTATCAACTGTAGAGCCAACTGCAAAAGTTTTTGCTAAAACAGTAGTTGTCATAGCTGCAACTGTTGGAGTTGTTGTTGAAATCTTAACTTCGATCTTATCTAAAAATGTGTTTGGCCACCATCTTAGCCAGAATTTTAATGAATCACCACTTTGCATATTGGTTAATTGTGGTGTAATGATCCATTGATCATTTGATGAAGCGCCACCTGTATTCCATGTTGAGAATGCACATGCATTTCCACCACCTGTTGGAACAGTGATGTCGCCGCCTTGCCATCCGGGAATTGGTGTTGTTCCGTTTGTTTGTCTGTTCCAGCCTGTACCGCCGTCAGGATTTAATTTGATCCATCCTGCCGGTGGAAAAGTTGTACTTTCAAATGATTCATTTAATGTACTTACATCTGTAAGCAGAGCCGGACCTTTAACCATATATTGTCCTGTTCTTATTATTGCATTTGGGTCTTTGTCATTAACGCCGGATGGGGAAAATCCCCACAACCCAACTCCGGATAAAAGCAATAAAGAAATAAAATAAGCAAATTTCTTACTCATGAATGGTACCTTTCGTTTTAATTATTAAAAAAATTTTCGAACTTTAATTAAGTTTAATCAAAATATTAATTTGAGTCATAAATATCAAGATTCGAATAAGGTAAAAAAAAAGCCTGTGATTGCTCACAAGCTTTTATAATTATTTATGTAAGTTATATTATTTTAATAAAAACATTTTCTTTGTATCAATGAATGATCCGGATTCAATTCTGTAGAAGTAAACACCACTGGAGAAATTAGCCCCGTTAAATACAGCATCATAGCTGCCTGCATTCTGGAATTCATTTATCAATGTTGTAACTTCTTTTCCGAGAATGTCAAATACTTTAATGCTAACTTGTCCTGCTTTTGGAAGAGAGTAATTTATTTTTGTAGCAGGGTTAAAAGGATTTGGATAATTCTGACTTAGATTGTAATCCTCAACGATGTTTAAGTTGTTGGAAATTCCAACTATCGGACCGTAAGTGATAGTAATTGTCCATGCTCTTAAACTTCCTGTATCACTTGCAGCATTATCAGAAATTCTTAAAATGTAAGAACCGTTTGGATCCTGATTCAAAAATGCTCCTGCTAACAAAGGTGACTTTGGTGTAAAGTTACCGGTTGAGTTTGCCGGTAATCCGGTGGCACATGTTGTAGGTGTCATATTCTGTACCGAAAGAACTCCTGTTGTATCTATTAATCTTGTTCCTACAAAGTTATCACAGCTATTTCCAAAACCTGAACCGGTCCATCCAATACGACTGATGATCGTATCTGTAACACTTGTTTTAGATACCCATAATCTGAGATCACCTATCCATGTATGAATTACAGAATCCATTGTGACAGTTATCTTTTGGATACCATTTCCCGGAGGAATACCGCTGATATTTATTGTATCAAGTGCAGGATTAGCGTTTCCGCCGTTGTCAGGAATTACTTTTAAACGACGGTTAGTTATTGATATTGTTCCGCCGGTAGGTCCACCACCTGTTGCACATGTTCCGTCGATTTGAGTGAAAGTAAGTTTTTCACATGTTCCCACACCAACTGTTGTAAAACCACCAACTACATACATTGAACCAGCACCGTCACCTGCACCTTTAAAATTTGATCTTGCAAGTGAATTAGGTGGTAATGTTTGCCAAGATTGTGTACAGAAATTCCAGAAATTACTTGCTGCTGTTATTGTTCCACCATCAACAGCTCCACCAGTGCAAGCAATTCCAACACCTTGTCCAGGTATGAAACATACAGCAGATGCGATTCTTGTAACTCCGCCTGTTGGATAATTTGCAATTGTGGTCCACGTAACTGAAGTAGGATTTGCTGGATTGATAACTCCTTTGTATGTTGCACTGCTTCCTGGAGCTGCTCCGAGCCATCCGCCTGTTGCGATGATAGTATCTTTATAAATACCACCGCCCATCATTGCTACGCTGATAGGAAAATCAGTCATTGCGACCCATGTAGCACTTCTCATCTTGAACATTCTGACAGCACTGTTTGTAGTTGCAGCGAAAGTACCACTACCACCTGCAATAGCATAAACTAATGTGTCCTGATATTTAAGTGTCAACATATCTGTTGAAGGTGTAGGCATGTCTGTTAGCGTAGTCCAGGTAGAAGTTCCGATATTAAATTTCATTGTTTTGCCCAGAGCTGTACCATTACCACCAAAAACGTAGATCACACTGTCACCGTCTGCAATCGCTGAACCTGCTGAAACTGCAAAAGGCATAACACTTACATTGTTTGTCCATGTGTTAGTAGTGATGTTTAAAACTGCAACATTTTGCAATTGGGCTCCGGCACCACCACCAAACTGGTAAAGGTAGTTAACACCACCTCTGGAAATGTAAACACAGAAGCTTCTTGAAACTGCATGCGGAGATACTGTCAATGTGCTCCATGAAGCTGTTGTTGCATCCGTCATAGGTCCATTATTGATGACAATATCTTTCCTTGCGTTAGGATTGAAATCCTGATTGTCCTGTGCATTAATATAACCGGTGTAACTTGTAACGATAAAACACAGAAAAAGAATAAATTTTTTCATTAGGTTTTTTTTAGTTTTTAAAAATGTTTGTTTAAAATTTATGTAAAAAATATTTTACTATAATTTAAATTGTACTACTTGTAAAATTATGGGGTGATATGTTTCAAGTTATTTAGAATAACTACGATTGTCAATAAAAAAAAATAGTTTTAAAAAGAAAATTGAAAATAATTGTATACTAAAAAAGTGTATACTAACTATGTGTTTCAAGCTATTCAAGAATAAAACATAGTTAATAAATAAATAACTATTAGCTTAGTAACTATCCATGGCTTCATAACATGAAACAGTAATTTTTTTTTTGAAAACGATAGGATTTGGATGGAATCAGTTTGATGAAATTAAATTCTCTTGACATTAAATTTTATTTGTATTAATTAAGCATTAAAAGCTGATTGAATTAGAGTTCTAATTAGCACAATTTTCAAAGGAAGAATGTAACTCCAAAGTTTAATCTTATTGTAATTTAAGTTAGCTACTTAACAGTGTAAGAAGGGAGGTGAAATGATCAGAGGTCCATAAATACTACTTCAATTCGTTCCTGTTTGATTACCACGAATAGCCTCCAATATAATTGTTTTATAATATTGGTGTCTTATAATAAGACTTTTAAATAACTTTAAATTAAGGAGCAAAAATGAAAAACAAAATTTTCACATGTGCTATTTTAGTCTTAGGAATTTTAGCCTTGACAGACTTCACTAACAAAAATCTTTCTTATGGATATACAGCAACTTGTTGCATAACAGGTCATGCTTATTACGCATCAAATTTTGCAAATGCAACAAATTGTCAAGTGTTAATAACATTTAGCTCAAATAGAATTTGCGAAACTACAACAGATGCAAATGGAAATTTTTCATGTTGTGGAATTCCTGACAGTGATGTTGATTACACTGTTGAAATCCGTTGTATAAATGATTGCAACGGTTACAAATTCTCTGCTGTTTGCGGAACACCTTATAATATAGGCGTGAATTGTCAGTAAGATTGAAATGAGCCGGCAATTAATATAGGTTAGTAATTCTATTTGCCGGCTTTTTAGTAAAATATAAAACGTTATTCATTAAATCTGAAAACAGAGCCTGAATACGTAAACTTTTATTTCCAATTTAAAAATTTAGAAAGATTGAAAGAATAAAAAGTAAGGTTGTACATAATAACAAAGATAAGTGTAAGAAAATATTAATGCCTTTATTGAATTTTGCGAATGAGTGATTTAATTTTTGAGCCGCCCTGTAGAAAATATTGCAAAAGTTTGATTTGCATCATTCTTGTCATTGATTATTTTCGATAATAATAGTAACTTTAACGCTATAAAATTTTATTATGAAATCCGGAATAAAGAAAACCAACAGAGTAACCAAATTCGCAACAAGAAAAGACAACCCAAATAACTGGCTTCTGGTTGATGCAGAGGGAAAAGTGCTTGGACGTCTGGCAAGTGAAGTTGCCAAAAGAATCAGAGGTAAGTACAACCCTCAATACACACCAAACGCAGATACCGGCGATTGGGTAGTTGTAATAAACGCAGAGAAGATTAAGCTTGCGGGAAAAAGAGTTGAGCAAAAAGAATATCTCACCCACTCCCTTTATCCGGGCGGACAGAAAAGAAGAACATTCAAGGAAATGATTGACAAGCATCCGGAACGCGTAATAACACTGGCTGTAAAACGAATGCTTCCGAAGACAAGATTAGGCAGCAAGCTGATTAATAAGCTTAAAGTATACAAAGGGGACTCGCATCCGCATTCAGCACAGAATCCGACAGTTCTTGAAGTCATAACATAAAAATTTTAATCAAAGAATGAGCACAAATACAATATCAAAAATAGGCAGAAGAAAAACCGCAACTGCCAGAATAATCTTAAAACCGGGTAATGGCGCAATAACCATCAACAATAAAGAAGCGAATCAATATTTTAAGACGCAGAATCTTTATGAAGAGGTCCTTCATCCTTTGAAAGCAACCAATACCATAGGAACCTTTGATGTTTATGTTAATGTAAACGGCGGTGGCTATACCGGACAGGCAGGTGCGATAAAATTAGGAATAGCAAGGGCGCTTGTTGAAAATAATGCTGAGATGAAGAGTGTATTAAGAAAAGAAGGTCTGATGACAAGGGATCCAAGAGCAGTTGAAAGAAAGAAATGCGGACAGCCAAAAGCGAGAAAGAAATTCCAGTTCTCGAAGAGATAACAGAATAAAAAGTTCAATAAGAATATTTTTTAAAAAAACATATTTCCTGATTTCAAAATACGTGTGCTCCTTTTAACGGAGTGTATTATGAAAGATGACGGAAATAGAAGATAAAAACAAAAGTCAACTCTTAATTGATGAAATTTCCAATCATTGATTTCCTTTCTAAAGAAGGAAACAACTCCATTCAGATCATAATGAATATCTCATCACAAGTTAGGCTTTCTAAATCAGGAGGATAATATCTTGTCAAAAGTACAAATCGAAGATCTACTGTTAGCAGGTTCACATTTCGGACATCTTACAAGAAGATGGGATCCGAAAATGAAGAAGTATATCTTTATGGAAAGAAACGGGATCCATATAATTGATCTCAAGAAAACACTTGACTTGCTTATAGAAGCATGTAATTCAATTTCAAAAATTTCGGCAGAAGGAAAGAAAATTTTGTTTGTCGGAACGAAGAAGCAGGCAAAGCAAATAGTTAAGGATGAAGCTGAAAGATGCGGAGCGTTTTATGTTTCAGAGAGATGGCTCGGCGGCATGCTTACAAATTTTAATACAGTTAGAAAAAGCATTAAGAAGCTTACAAACATTCAGAAGATGGAGACCGACGGAACCATTGATCAGTTTGTAAAAAAGGAACGACTGATCCTGTCAAGAGACCGCGAGAAGCTTGAAAAAGTATTGAACGGTATTGTAAACATGTCAAGACTACCTGGAGCTATATTTGTCGTTGACATTAAGAAAGAACATATTGCAATTAACGAAGCCAAGAAACTTAACATACCGGTTTATGCTATCGTTGATACAAACTGTGATCCTGATCTTGTTGATTATCCTGTGCCGGCAAATGATGACGCAGTGAAATCCATTGAAATTATTCTTAAAGCGATTGCTGATGCGGCAATTGAAGGTACACAAGTTGCAAAGATTAAACAGGAAGATGAATCCGAAGAAATGAAAGAAAAATTAGAACAGGCTAATAAATAATCTCAAAAAATTTAATTTAAGATGGAAATAACTTTAGATCTGATAAAGGAATTAAGAAATAAGACAGGTGCAGGAATTAATGACTGCAAAAAAGCGCTTCAGGAAAGTGATGGGAATATTGAAAAAGCTATCGAAACTCTCCGCAAGAAAGGCGCAGCGATGGCAGTTAAGCGTGCCGACAAAGTTGCAAACGAAGGCGCAGTGAAATCCAAGATCTCCGATGATAAGAAAACCGGTGTAATGATCGAAGTGAATTGTGAAACAGACTTTGTATCCAAAGGAGATGAATTCCAGAATTTTGCAGATTCAATTGCCAAGACCGCGCTCAGCATTAACTCAGATGATATTCAAAAGATACTATCGGCAAAAACAGAAAAAGATCTGACCATTCAGGAAAGCATTGATGAGATAATGGGTAAAGTCGGTGAGAAGACTGAGCTGAAAAGAGCAAAGTTAATTAATTCAGCAGATGGATTCGTAGCCGAATACGTTCACTTTGGAAGCAAGCTCGGCGCATTGGTAGGAATCAAAGGCAAGCTCACTGATGATTCAGAGAAGCTCGCAAAAAGTATTGCCATGCAGATCGTTGCAATGAACCCGCAGTCGATAGACAGGACAGGAATATCCCAGGAGACGATTGACAAAGAAAAGGATATATATTTGACCGTGGCTAAAAATGAAAACAAGCCTGAGAAAATTGCAGCTACAATTGTGAACAATAAGATCGAGAGATTTTATCAGGACAATTGTCTGCTTGAACAGGAATATATTAATGAGTCAGGGAAGTCGATAAAAGATCTCATTGCAGAGTTCAATAAGAAGAATGATAATTCACTTGAGATCACCGAGATGGTAAGATTCCAATTAGGTGCCTAAATAATTCATTAATTTTTTCCGGATACATTGTCACTAAAATACAAAAGAATTCTTTTAAAGCTGAGCGGTGAATCCCTTGTAGGGAATGATAGTTTTGGAATTGATTCGGATGTCCTGGAAAAAATTTCGGATGAAGTTTCAACTGTAATAAAGCTGGGTGTTGAGACGGGAATTGTGATTGGCGGAGGAAATATTTACCGCGGGCTTTCAGCTCATAAACAAGGCATAGACAGAGTCACAGGTGATCAGATGGGAATGCTTGCAACTGTAATTAATTCTCTTGCTCTTCAAAATTCACTTGAAAAAAGAGGGATACATACCAGAGTTCAGTCTGCAATAAAAATGGATGAAATTTCGGAGCCGTTTATTTTAAGAAAAGCGTTAAGACATCTCGAGAAAAAAAGAGTGGTTATATTTTCTTCAGGAACAGGCAGTCCGTATTTTACCACTGATACTGCTGCAGCTTTGAGGGCAGTTGAAATTAAGGCGGATGTAATTATTAAGGGAACAAGGGTTGATGGTGTTTATGATTGTGATCCGGAAAAATTTAAGAAAGCAAAGATGTTCAGAAAGCTGTCTTATCTTGAAGTGCTTGAGAAAGACCTTCGTGTAATGGATCTCACATCAATAACTTTGTGTCAGGAGAATAATCTTCCCATTAAAGTTTTTAATATGAATGTGAAAGATAATTTAAGAAAGCTTGTCACCGGAGAACACATTGGGACGTTAATTTCTTAGACAAATTTTATTAAATTTTTAAGTTATGGTCAAAGATATATTAAAAGGTACTGCGGAAAAAATGGATAAGGCAGTTGAACATGTCAGGAATGAGTTTATTAAGATCAGAACCGGTAAAGCTACAACAAATTTACTCGACGGGATTAAGGTTGATTATTACGGAACCCCGACTCCTTTGATACAGCTCGGCAACATAAGCACTCCCGATTATCATACAATTACTGTTCAGGCATGGGATAAGTCAGCAGTGCCTCTTATTGAGAAAGCTATTCTATCAGCTAATCTCGGAATGAATCCTGCAAATGACGGGACATTAATAAGAATCCCTATACCACCGTTGAATGAAGAAAGAAGAAAAGAAATTGTAAAGCTGATCAAGAAATTCGCCGAAGAAGGAAAGGTAGCTGTTCGTAATATCAGAAGAGAATCCATTGAGCATCTGAAAAAAACAGAGAAGGAAGAACATGTTTCGGAAGATGAAAGAAAGACCGGTGAGACCGATGTGCAAAAGCTTACGGACAAACGCATTAAAGACATAGACGATCTGATTGCTATTAAAGAGAAAGAGATCATGGAAGTTTAACTTCACAGCCATGCGAACTTTATGGTTTGTGATCTATAATATTATAGGAATACCTGCCATTTGGCTTTTCTTCAGCTTGTATTCCATATTCAATTCAAAAGTAAGAGAAGGTTTGAGAGACCGGAGAGATTTGTTCACAAAGCTGAATAAATCTCTTTCTGTTTTAAAGAGCAGCAGAAAAGTTTTGATCCATTGTTCATCCTTAGGCGAATTTCAGCAGGCGATCCCGCTTGCGGAAGAGCTTGCTAAAAAAAACTACGGCACTGTAATGTCTTTTTTTTCCCCATCCGGATTTAATAATTCAAAAATTAATTTCCCTGAAACCATTAAGACCTATCTGCCGCTGGATTCTTTGTCCAATGAGAAAAAGTTACTTGATACAATCAATCCCGAAATTATAATTTTCATGCGATATGATCTTTGGTTCAATTTACTTTACGAATCCGGGAAGAGGGGTATAAAGACCGTCGTTGCAAATGCGCGTTATGATGAAAAAGATATTACATGGAATTTTCCCGTAGCCAGCTCTTTCAAGAAAACATTATACGGCATGATAGATACGATCTTTGTGATAGATAAATTTGATGAAAAGAATTACAGGAAGAAGCTTGCAGGTCTGAATACAAATGTAATAAAAATAGGAGATTCCAAATTCGAGAGAGTTTATGATTCCATGAAAAACTTTTCCGGGGAAAATGTCTTGCCGGAAAAAATTACAAAAGGAAAGAAAATTTTTATTATCGGAAGTTCATGGAAGGAAGATGAAGAAGTTCTTCTTCCTGCAATTGATAAGACGTTGCGGTATGAGCCGGATCTTTTGACAATAATTGTTCCGCATGAACCGAAGGAAACAAAACTTGATGTGATCGAGAAAAAAATTGAAAGCAAATATCCTACTCTGCGCTCTATTCGCTATTCTAAGCTGGATAGTTTCAGCAAACAAAATGTGATCATTGTGGATAAGATTGGAATACTTTCTAAGCTATATTCAAAAGCCTACATGAGCTATGTTGGCGGCGGATTTAAAACGGGACTTCATAATATCCTTGAACCCGCTATATTTAATATGCCTGTTTTATTTTCAAACGATGTAAAGAATTCCGATGAAGATGAAATACTTTTGAAATACGGCTGCGGAATTCGGGTAAGGGATACCAGGCAGTTCTACAGATTGTTCAGAGAAATTCTTAAGGATGAAAATTTAAGAAATGATATCGGGAAAAGATGTCATCTTGTATTCAGGGATAATGTGAATGTTTCAGAAAAGATCATTAACAACATTACATCAGAATCAAAATAATTTTATCACAAACAAAAAATGTTTAACAGAAAAAAATTTATAGAAGAGTCTTTGAATGAAAGCGCTGAAGTAAAGAAGCTTATTCTTGAAAAGTGCAGTCCGGATATAAATATGATCGCAGATGTTTTAATTAAGGTTGGGAAGTCAGGTAAAAAGATCATGCTGATCGGTAATGGAGGAAGTGCTTCGGACTCACAGCATTTGGCTACTGAATTCATGATACGACTCTCACATGACCTTGACAGACCCGCAATACCGGCGATCGCACTTACAACGGATACTTCAAATCTGACTGCAGGAGGAAATGATATTGGTTTTGAGAACGTGTTCGCAAGAAATGTAGAAGGACTTGGCAATGAAGGTGACGCGTTGATCTGCATTTCCACAAGCGGCAACTCTCCAAATATTCTTAAAGCTGTTGATAAGGCAAAACAAAAAAATATTATTACGATCGGGTTTTTAGGAAAAGATAACGGAGGAAAGCTGAAGAATGTATGCGATCATTCTGTTATAATTCCCTCACAGAACACTCAGCGGATTCAGGAAGGTCATATTACAGTCGGTCATATCATTTGTGAAATCGTTGAAAGGGAAATGTACTCTTAGATCTTAAAAAGCTGAAACTTCTTTCGGATACATTGATTTATTCCCGCTGTAATCTTCAGCAGTAAAGTAGCTCTTAAAGTTATCCATGTTCTTTGCAGGTGTAAATGTTACCGAATATTTTCCTGAATTATTTTTATCACCATTTGGCTCTACCAGTTTCATCAAAACCGATTCATACTTCTCACCATCATAGCTGTAATTATATTTTACTGAAGCAGGATCAATAAGATCCTTTGAAGCCACGTAAGTAGAGATCAGCAGATCATTCCCAATCTTATCGATCATAAAGTCATTGCTCCAGGCCATTCCGTTATATAGTACGGCATCGTAAGCATTGATCGTGCCCCAGCCAAGTATGTTGTTTGGATTATTTGAAAGGCTGGCGGTATTTCTTAAAGCGTCACGGACCTGTATCGGAGTCAGCTCGGGATGAGCGGATAAGATCAACGCAACAACTCCGGCAGTTATTGGTGTTGAAAATGATGTACCGTTTGAATATTCATAAGTTGAATCATTTCCGGAAACCTCTTCAACAACCGCAACATAAACACCGACTCCCGGCGCTACAACATCGGGCTTTGTTCTGCCGTCCTTAGTAGGACCATTGGAAGTGAATGTTGCCGCGTCTCCGGAATATGTAATAGCTCCGACAGAAATAATCGAGTCTGCATCAGCAGCGGATCCTATAGACGGGATCGTTGTCTGATTATAATTACCCATTGCCTGGCATACAACTATGCCTAACCTCGCGGCAAGTTTAGCTGCTATGCTTGTTACCGCGGTGTTGCCGTCATAATCATCATAAGAGTAAGAATTATTTTCATACGGAGCATCATACTGTTTATAAATAAGTGAGCTTGTAATAATGTCAGCGCCTTCAGCTTCCGCCCATTCAGCGGCTTCAAGCCAGAAGTCTTCTTCCATCGGAGTTTCAGAAGAAACATATTCGGTCTTTGCCAGCAGGATCTCAGAATGATAAGCCGGTCCGATAAGCTTGCCTTCCTTGTAAGCGCTCATTGAAGAAAGTGTTGCAGTACCATGCTGACCCTGCTTCTTATCATCCGGATACTTTTGATTTTTTTCCGCAAAAGTATTTTTATCTTCATTTATGAAATCATACTCATCGATGATTTTCAGATTCTTCAGCGCTTCATGATTCTTCCAGTCAAAGCCGTCATCGAAGCTCGCGATCATAACGCCTTTACCGGTTATATTCAGGTCATGAACTTTAGGTACATTGACAGTATTCATTTGCTTATATGATTTTCCATAACGGCTCTTATCATCTGTAACATTTTTTATGTCAGCAGGAGTTTTGTTTTCAATAATGATCTCCTGTTTGTATAATTTTTTAACAACTTTGATCTGTGAAACGTAATCCAATGCCTTAACTTTTTCAAGCTGACCTTTTGTCATATAAGCACTGACTCCGTTGAACCATCTTGATCGTGCGATCAGATCGACTCCAAGCTTCTCAACACCGTTTACATAATTATTATCCAAAGGCAGATCGCTGTAGCTGATAAGATTATCCTGAGTTAAAACTTTAAGCCTTCTCTTGACCGCCCTGTCGGTGAGCAATTCTTTCCCTTTTTGGTATGCAGTGCTTTCCGGTGTAATTATGACGTCAGGCTTAAACTCACCCTTGTCCTTAAAAGAGATCCAGTATTTTATGTCACCCTTTTCCTGAGAAATGGAAACATTGATAGTAACGAAAAGTATGATGAAGTGAAAAAATATTTTTTTCATAGGAAGTAATATTGATGTTGAGGTAAAATCTATTATAAATGAGAACAGGGAATAAATTATTTTTATTCCCTGTAATTAAAAATTATTATTAAAATTAACCTTTATAATTCTCAAGATAATGAGCGATACGCATTGTGAATTTTCCGCCTAATGCACCGTCAACGAGCCTGTGATCGAAAGATAAAGTCAAGAACAGTGTCTTTCTCGGCATGATAAAATCTCCTTCATCGGTTTCAACAACAACAGCTCTTTTTTTAATTGATCCCAATCCGAGAATTGCTACCTGCGGCTGATTGATGATCGGAATTCCAATATCATTTCCAAAAACACCAAAGTTCGTCAGCGAGAATGTTCCTCCCTGAATTTCATTCAGAGTAAGCTTCTTGATTCGGGCTCTCTTTGCAAGATCGTTAATACTGCGTGCAATGCCGATAAGATTCATTCCGTCGGCATTATGAATTACAGGAACGATCAGTCCGCCGTTGTCCATAGCGACAGCTATACCAAGGTTTATTGTATTACGTGTAATTGCTTTATAAGGAACAACCGAATCATCTATAATTGAATTTACCAGAGGAAAATCTTTAAGCGCCTTTACAACAGCTTCACAAATAAAAGGCATGTAAGTCAGCTTGATGCCTTCCTTCCGCTCAAATTCATCCTTCATTGCAAGTCTTACCTTGTCAACGTTTGTAAGATCACATTCGGCGATCGCCTGAACGTGCGGTGAAATCCTTTTTGAAACGATCATGTGCTCTGCCATCTTCTGACGAACATTATCAAATTCCATTACTGACAAACCTTCTTCATTATAGTCGATCTTCTGTTTCGGAAGTTCAATCTTCTTTTCAGGTGCTGAAGGAATTTGTGCTTCAGCTTTTGGGACTTTGATCTCTGTAACTTCGGCTGCCTTTACTTCAGGCACTTCAGCCGGCTTTGAAGTCCGGTCATTGAGATAATTAAGAATGTCTTTCTTGGTAACGCGGCTCTCGACACCCGTTCCGGTTATTTTTTCAAGCTCTGCAAACGACACACCTTCTTTACCTGCGATATTCAAAACAAGCGGTGAATAAAATTTTCCTTCTCCGTTCGATCCGGCAGCTAAAGGTTCCGGCTTAGGTTCTTCCTTCACTAATTGTATTTCAACTTTAGCGGCAGGGGCTTCCTTAACCGGCTCAACGGGTTTTGCTTCAGCAGTTTCCATTGGCTTCTCAGCGACAGGTTTGGCTGAACCGTTAGTATCAAGCTTTGCGATCACTTTTCCAACTTCAACTACATCACCTTCATTAAAAAGCAATTCCGACACAACACCTGAATCCGGTGAAGGAACTTCCGTATCAACTTTATCTGTGGAGATCTCAAGGATGGTTTCGTCAACCTGAACCTTATCACCTGGCTTTTTGTGCCACTTTAAAATCGTACCTTCCATTATTGATTCGCCCATCTTAGGCATTACGATATCGATGCTCATAATAGATTTTATCTTATGTTAAAATATTAAATTTAATTGCTTAAAAATACGAATATGAATTTTGGGTTTCAATTCATTCTAAAGTCCTTTTACAACATCGAACAGGGAGCTTATAGACTGATTTTTATTGATCCTTGAAATTGATTCGGCAAATAAACCCGAGACGGAAACGATCTCTACCTTCGGTGACTTGTGTGTAAGAGGTAATGTATCGGAGATAAATAATTTATTCAATGGTGAGCTGTTAATCCTGTCGACCGATTCTCCGGAAAACACAGCATGAGTACAAGCTCCGTAAATTTCCTTTGCTCCGTAATCCTTCAGAGCAATGACTGCGTTCACAAAGGTTCCGCCAGTATCGATAAGATCATCAATTATAAGAACATTCTTTCCTTTAACTTCACCTATTATACTCATGACCTCAGCGACATTCGGTTTTGGTCTCCTCTTATCAATAAGAATAAGATCAGCATGCAATCTTTTGGCATAAGCTCTTGCCATTTTGATACCGCCGACATCAGGTGATGCTACAGCGAGATTTGGTATTTTCATCTGTCTGAATTTTTTCATGAATACCGCCGATCCGTATAAATGGTCAACGGGAATATCAAAGAACCCCTGAAGCTGTGATGCATGAAGATCCATTGTAATTACTCTGTCAGCGCCGGCAACGGTGATCAGATTAGCAACAAGCTTTGCGGTTATCGCTACACGAGGTTGGTCCTTCCTGTCCTGTCTGGCATAGCCGAAGTAAGGAATTACAGCGTTGACCCTTCTTGCCGATGCTCTTCTTGCTGCATCAATCATTATCATAAGCTCCATCAAATTATCAGCCGGAGGGATAGTAGACTGAATGATAAACACCTCGCTTCCGCGTATGTTCTCATCATACTTTACCCAGATCTCACCGTCAGAAAACGTTTTTATTGAACATTTTCCAAGCTTCATTTTTAAATTGGCAGCTATTTTTTTTCCAAGATAGTTGGAGAATCTTCCTGCAAAGATTTTCAGATCAGACATTGAGATAATTGTTGTAGAAATATTTTAGAGGTAAGTCAAATTAGGAAAATATACTAAGAGTTGAAAGTTAAATGGTGATTGAACCGTTTAACTTAATTTTTACGGAATTGTTAAATGATAAAAATTAAATTTATGAGAGTCCTTAGTTACACACAAAACAAAAAGCCCTCTTGTTTTGCGGGCTTAATAATAATTTAAAATTGGTTCGATCAAAGAACTAATCAAGCAGACCGGGCTTCATCTGTATTTCTTCCTCATATTCTTTTTCCTCTTCTATTACAGTGGCTTTTTTGCTTGAGAGGTATGAATACATTGCAGGTACAATGTATAACGTTAGAAATCCCGAGAACAATAATCCGCCAACTACCGCAATACCAAGTGATATCCTGCTTCCCGCGCCGAATCCCAAAGCAATGGGAAGTATGCCGAGTATAGTTGCCATCGTTGTCATAAGAATAGGTCGGAATCTCTGGATCGCAGATTCTTTTACGGCTTCCATTTTTGTAAGACCTTCGGCTTTCTTTTGATTTGCAAACTCTACTATAAGAATGGCGTTCTTTGTTACCAGTCCGACAAGCATGATAATTCCAATCTGGCTGAATATGTTTATGGTCATGTCAAAGTACCATAGCGACAGCAGAGCTCCGGCGAGCGCAAGCGGCACTGTAAGTATAATTATGAACGGATCTACGAAGCTTTCAAACTGCGCGGAGAGTACGAGATAGATGATAATTATCGCAAAGATAAAAACAAAAAGTAAGCTTGATGAACTTTCTTCGAAGTCACGTGACTGACCGGCGAAGGTGGTTGAAAAACTCTCATCAAGAACTTTATCAGCGACCTCCTTCATGGCAATATTACCGTCACCAAGTGTAAAGCCAGGTTTCAGCCCTGCAGAGATTGTTGCCGAAACACTTCTGTTAAATCTGAATCTGGAGGTCGGAACTGCCTGTTCATCGAGCCGGACAAGACTTTCGAGCTGGATCATTTCACCGTCAGAATTTTTTACGAACAAGGATTTAAGATCAGAGGGTTTATCCCTATACTCACGATTCAGTTGACCTATGATCTGATATTGCTTTCCGTCCTTTAGAAAATATCCCATACGCTGTCCGCCGAATGCGATCTGCAAAGTCCTTCCGATATCTTCCACCGAAACTTTCAGCTCTGCCGCTTTCTCCCTGTTAATAGTTAAAGAGATCTCCGGCTTGTTGATCTTCAAATTTACATCGACAAACTGCAGCCTTGGATCTGTATTGGCTTCATCGAGAAATTTAGGAAGTGCTTCAATAAGCTTGTCATAATTCTGGGCAAGTATTACCATCTGTACAGGCTGTCCGCCAAACCTCGCTCCTATTGTAGGAGGCTGTGAAAGAGACGCACGCACTCCGGTGAACTGACTTATCTCGCGCGATAATTTTCTGAAAACATCTTCCTGTGATTTTGTTCTATCTTTAGGATCAGAAAGGTAAATATTAACAACGCCGCTGTTTACCGCCGATCCTCCGCCACCGCCGGCTGTTATCTCTAGCGGAAAATATGCCTCAGGTACTGAATCAAGAACAAATTGTCCGATCTCACGGATGTATTTCCTGGTAAATTCAAATGATGATCCTTCCGGAGCATTAACCGCTATTCTGAGATTGGACCTGTCTTCCAGTGGTGCAAGTTCTGTCTTTAAAGTTAATCCCAGAAAATAAATCATTCCAAAAACAAATATCATCACTATGATGCTGATCCATCTCATTGAAAGGAAGAGCTCGAGAGTCTTTTTATAAGTGTTGATAAGCCATACAAAGAAAGGTTCAGTCAATTTATAAAACTTGCTCGGCTCATGCTTCTTCAGTAATCTTGAGCTCAGCATCGGACTTAATGTAAGTGCTACAAAAGCGGAGATCAAAACTGATCCGGCGATAACAACCGCGAATTCCCTGAACAATCTTCCGGTCAGACCCTGTAAAAACATTATTGGTAAAAATACAGCGGCAAGCGCGACGGTAGTGGATACAACTGCGAAAAATATTTCACGCGAACCCTTGTAAGCCGCCTGCATCGGCGTCATTCCTTCTTCTATCTTTGAATATATATTCTCAAGCACAACGATCGCATCATCACATACCAGTCCTATTGAAAGTATGATCCCGAACAGAGTGAGCACATTTATCGAAAAGCCAATGAGATACATTAAGAAGAATGTCGCGATGATGGAAACAGGAATTGCAATTACCGGAATAAAGGTCGAACGCCAGTCACGGAGAAATAAATAAATTATCAGTACAACCAGACCGAAAGCAATGAAGATGGTTTCTTCAACTTCATTTACCGTAGTTTTAACAAAAGTTGAAAAATCAAAAATAAGCTGAGCTTCAATTCCCGGAGGCAGCTCCTTTTTTATTTCTTCAAATCTTTTTGTGAACTCCTCAGAAATATTCAATACATTTGCACCCGGTTGAGGGAGGATGGCAACTACAACACCGATTATTCCCTTTCCTTTTACTTCAATACGTTCATTCTCTGGTCCGTATTCCGAATATCCGACATCGCTAAGCCTGACAATGCTTCCGTCATCCTGCTTTATAATGATGTTATTAAATTCGTCAGGTTTGGATAAACGTCCGAAAGTTTTTATCGTAAGCTCGGTATTGTCGCCTTCTATCCTTCCTGAAGGCAACTCAATGTTTTCAGATTCAAGCACCCGCTGAATATCCGAAGGTGTTATTTTGTAAGAATTCAATTTATCAGGATCAAGACGAAGACGCATTGCATATTTTTTTTCTCCGAATATCCTTGTCGCACTGACGCCGGGAATTGTCTGAACTTTCTCAGCGATAACATTTGATGCAAACTCATTTACCTCAAGTATGTTCTTAGTATCACTTCTTACAAAGACCATGATTATCGGAACCGCATCAGCATCCGCTTTCTCAATTACAGGGTTTTCAATATCGGGCGGAAGTTGACGAAGAACTCTGGAAACCCTGTCCCTGACATCATTTGCAGCAGCATCAATATCTTTTCCAAGATCAAATTCGACAGTGATCTGGCTCTGCTGTTCACGGCTTGTGCTTGACATTATCTTGATACCGTCAATACCGTTGATGGATTGTTCAAGAGGTTCAGTGATCTGAGCCTCTATAACATCTGAGTTAGCACCGGGATAACTTGTGCTTACAGTAATTATGGGAGGATCAATGTTAGGATATTCGCGAACTTCCAATCCAAGAAATCCAACTACACCAAATATTACAAGTATGATCGATATTACAATTGACAGTACGGGACGCTGAATGCAGACGGATGAAAGACTCATAAGCTATTTTATATTTACAAGTTTTACTTTTGAATCCTTTTTCAAACGCAGTATATTTGTCGTAATGACAGTATCTCCGACAGTAAGACCTGAAGTGATCTGAACATCCTTATCAGTCCTTAAACCTATTTCAACATCTTTTGAAACAGCGATGCCATTCTGAAAAATAAAAACACTTTGTCCTTTAAGCTCAGGAATAACAGCCTCGGTTGGAATCAGGATTGCATCTTTGATATTATCCAATTCAAGTTTCACTTTTACAAAAGAGCCCGGTAAAAGTTTATTTCCGTTGTTGTTAGTTGTTGCCCTGAGGATAATGCTCCGAGTGCTTTCATTGATCTTCGGATCATAAGAAACAACGTTACCGGTAAACTCATCATCGTAACCTTCCAACTGAAAAGTAATATTCTGACCGGGCTTAAAAAGATTGATATACTTTTCAGGAATTGAAAAATCAATTTTAACGCGTCCGATATCCTGAATAGTGGTTAAGACAATTGAACTATTTACCAAGCTTCCCAAGCTGACATTCCGGAAACCCGCAACTCCCGAGAAAGGTGCATGTATATAGGTTTTGTCAAGGTTAATGTTAACTATCTCCATATCCGCTCTGATCTTATCAATGGTGGTCTGCCTGACATCATATTCATCCGGTGAGATAAGACCTTTATCGAGTAATTGCTTTTCGCGGTCCTGCTGCTTTAAATTTAATTCTTCATCGAGCTCAAGTTTTGAAAGATTTGCAAGAAGGTCAGCGTCATCAAGCTTGAATAAAGTTTTTCCTTTAGGAATATAGCTACCCTCCTTAAAATAAATCCCCGTGATCTTTCTCTGAACCTCACTCTTGATCTCTACTTCTTCATTTGCAAGGATAGTGCCGACGGTTGCAACTTCATTTTCAAGATCAGTACCCACAATGATATAAGCGTCAGCGGGAGTGACCTGATTTTGAGTATTCTGACCTGTAGGGTTTTGTGTTTTGTTTTTTTCGGAAAGTAGTTTTGGAACGATGAGTAAAGCTGCAACAACTAAAAGTATTAAAGTTACTGCTATGATTCTGGTCGGTTTCCTCAAGATGAATTTATTTTAGGATTAAATATACTCTAAATTGAAATTTGAAAAAATGTTATATAATTCCTTGCAATAGAAGTATTTCTAACTCCAATAATTAACTACAATTAGTGTTTCAATAGTTTCAGTTACAAATCTGAGCATCAGTGACTATTAATGCCAGATTATAAATTTCTGCCACGGACCAACGGAAGTTCACATACATTTTACAAAATTAATATTGGAAGGAATTTTAAATAGTTGTTGTACAAAAACAGGGAACGACAGATGCAAAAAAGACTTTGACGAATACAAAAACGGTTTTGGCGGATACAAAAAATGATTTTGACGTGCTTCACTTTCCAAGCAGTGGCACATCCGTCCAAAATAAGCAAAAAACTTGCCACGAATTTCACGAATGATCACGAATTAAAAATATTATCACTAATTTTAAAAACAGAATTAACATAAATTTGTTTGGACAGCATAAGTCGCACCGGTTTATTGATATGTAAATTAATAATTTGTTTTTCTAATTTATAAAAAAACAAACTAAGGATATGATAGCAATAAAAGGAATATATGATGGTAAAAAAGTAATTCCTCTTGAAAGTCTTCCTGAAAACAAGAAATATAAAGTTCTGATCACTCTTTTGGAAGAGTTTGATAATGATGACGAAATAAGAAATTTCACTTCACAGGACGATGCCTTTTCGTTTTGGAATAATGAAAAGGAAAATCTTTATCAGGATTATGTAAGAGTTAAGTAATGATCTCGATGTCCCCACAGAATCTCTCCGCTGTAAAGACCTTAAAAAAAGTAACAAGACATGCTCCCATGTAGTAGTTGATTCAAATTTCCCAAATCCAAAATCCTAACTCTAATCACCAAATCCGAATTTGAATTTCAAATCTGAATTTATTTTCCAATCTTACACGCAATTCAAAATTCCCTAACAAATTCATTTATGCCAAAAAAATACGTCTACTATTTCGGAGTTGGAAAAGCCGAAGGCAAAGCGGATATGAAATCATTGCTCGGCGGCAAAGGCGCCAATCTTGCTGAAATGACGAACATTAAACTGCCTGTCCCTCCGGGCTTTACTATCACTACCGAAGTCTGTAATTATTATTATGCGAATAAGAAAAAATATCCGAAGGAATTAAACAAGCAAGTTGAGACTGCGTTGAAGCAGGTAGAAAAAGATATGGGATGCAACTTTGGCGACTACAAAGATCCTCTGCTACTAAGTGTCCGTTCGGGAGCAAGAGCTTCAATGCCCGGTATGATGGATACGGTTCTGAACCTTGGTCTTAACGATAAGGCAGTGGAAGGTTTAATTCTCAAAACAGGGAATGACAGATTTGTTTACGACTCATACAGAAGGTTCGTGCAAATGTACGGTGATGTAGTAATGGATCTGAAGCCGAAGGATAAAAATCAGATCGATCCGTTTGAAGAAATTATTGAACACAAAAAGAAAAATAGAAATATTACTGATGATATTGATTTTACGTCCGAAGATCTGAAAGAGCTCGTTTTTGAATTCAAGGCAGCCATTAAAAAAGAGACCGGTAAAAATTTTCCGGATGATCCGATGGAGCAGATCTGGGGAGCGATTGGAGCAGTGTTCAGATCATGGATGAATGACCGCGCCATTGTTTACAGAAAGCTGAACAACATACCTGTCGAATGGGGAACAGCGGTAAACATACAGGCAATGGTATTTGGAAATCTCGGCGATACCTCCGGTACCGGTGTTGCCTTTACAAGAAATCCATCTAATGGCGAGAATGAATTTTACGGGGAGTATCTTATGAATGCGCAGGGGGAGGATGTTGTAGCGGGAATAAGAACGCCGCTTCCTATTTCAGAACTGAAGAAAGCGAAGCCGAAGATCTATAAGCAGCTTGATCAGGTCAGAAAAAATCTTGAACACCATTACAAGGATATGCTCGATGTTGAGTTTACAATTCAGGAAGAAAAATTATACATGCTTCAATGCAGAGTTGGAAAAAGAACGGGATACGCTTCGGTAAAAATTGCCGTTGACATGGTGAAGGAGAAACTTATAAATGAAAAGGAAGCTGTCAGGCGTGTAGAGCCGGAACAATTGAATCAATTGCTTCGACCGATATTCAGCACAAAGGAAAAAGAAGAGGCAGTGAGAGACGGGCGGCTTTTGGCAAAAGGTTTGAATGCCGGACCCGGAGCAGCATGCGGAAAGGTTTATTTTAATTCGTATGACTCTGTGAATGCAAAGGCAAGAGGTGAAAAGGTAATACTTGTTAGAATTGAAACTTCGCCTGAAGATATCCGCGGAATGAACGCAGCCGAAGGAATACTTACTTCGCGCGGAGGCATGACATCACATGCCGCTCTCGTTGCAAGACAGATGGGCAAAGTTTGTGTGGCAGGATGTGGGACACTTGATATAGATTATCTGCTAAAGACAGTGCAGGTAAAGGGTAAGCCGCATTTAATAAAAGAAGGTGATTTTATTTCTATCGACGGCTCGACAGGTGAAGTCATAGTCGGAAAGCTCCAGGCAAAGCCATCGGAAATTTTACAGGTATTGATCGATAAGACATTAAAGCCAAAAGATTCGAAGCCGTATTCATATTATTCAATCTTTATGAAATGGGTGGATAAGTTCAGACGACTAAAGATCAGGACAAATGCGGATCAGCCGGATCAGTGTGAGAACGCTGTCGCCTTCGGAGCTGAAGGCATAGGTCTTTGCAGGACCGAACACATGTTCTTCGGCGGCGACAGGATCGATGCCGTGCGCGAGATGATACTCGCTTATAAGGAAGAAGGCAGACGCAAAGCGCTTGATAAAATTCTTCCTTATCAGAGAAAGGATTTTGTGGGAATATTCAAAGTGATGGCGGGGCTGCCGGTAACAATACGGACACTTGATCCGCCGCTTCATGAATTTTTACCGCACACTGAAATCGAGATCCGTAAGCTTGCAAAGATGATCGGCACGACTGTTGACGAAATATCATATAAGCTGCATTCACTTCAGGAATTTAATCCTATGCTTGGTCATCGCGGATGCCGTCTTGCAATTTCTTTTCCGGAGATAACGGAAATGCAGACCCGTGCAATATTTGAAGCGGCAGTGATCGTTCAGAAAGAAGGAATTAAAGTTGAGCCGGAAATTATGATACCACTTATCAGTGGTGAAAAAGAATTCATTGAACAGGAAAAAATAATAAGGAGAGTTGCCGCTGAAGTGATGAAGGAAAAAAAGATGAAGATAAAATATAAGGTAGGAACAATGATTGAAATTCCAAGAGCAGCGCTTGTCGCAGGTAAGATAGCCGAACATGCTGAGTTCTTTTCATTTGGAACGAATGATCTTACTCAAATGACCTTCGGACTTTCGCGTGATGATTCAGGATCTTTTCTTCCAAACTATATAGATAAGGAGATCATTGAACGCGATCCGTTTGAATCAATTGATAAAGAAGGTGTCGGTATGCTGATGGAATTTGCTGTAAGAAAGGGCAGGGAAGTAAAGAAAGATCTGAAGATAGGGATCTGCGGAGAGCACGGTGGAGAGCCGGATTCAGTGGAGTTCTGCAATGAGCTCGGACTTGATTATGTAAGCTGCTCACCGTTCCGAGTGCCTGTTGCAAGACTTGCTGCAGCGAGGGCGCAACTGAAGAAGAATTAAATTTTTTTTAAAGGATAAGATTACATTTACTTTACCGGTAACAGGAAAAATGTAATTTTTAGTTGCTCCGGCTTGCGCTTTTAATGCATCAGATTTAATCCTCTCAATTATTTCAACAAAACTATGACCCCGATCAATATTTCCGACTTCGAATTAATTGCAAAAGAAAAGCTTACCCGGATGGCTTACGATTATTATTCAAGCGGAGCACATGATGAGATTACATTAAAAGAAAATTGCGATGCTTTCAAAAGGATCTTTTTAAAATACAGGATTCTTGTTGATGTCAGTAAGATCGATCTGACGACAAAGGTGCTCGGACATAAAATAACAATGCCGGTGATGATCGCACCGACTGCTTTTCATAAAATGGCAGATGAGGAAGGTGAGGTTGCAGTTGCGAGAGCTGCCGGTAAAGCAGGCACCATAATGATCCTCAGCACACTTTCAAATTCGGACATTGAAGATGTAGTTGCAGCCTCTGACGGTCCGGTATGGTTTCAATTGTATGTTTATAAAGACAGGGAAGTCACCCGTGATCTGATTATGAGGGCGGAGAATGCAGGATGTAAAGCAATTGTATTGACGGTTGATGCGCCGTTTCTTGGAACAAGGGAGCGTGATGTGAGAAACAGATTTTCTTTGCCGGAAGGTTTGTCTGTTAAGAATCTCCTGCCCGTTCAAAAGCACAGTGTTCCTGAAGTTGAGAATTCAGGATTGTCGGTATACGTTCATCAGTTCCTTGATCCTTCGCTTTCATGGAAAGATATATCCTGGCTTAAGTCAATAACAAAGCTTCCATTAATAATAAAAGGCATCGCTTGCGCAGAGGATGCACAGCTCTGCGTTGAAAAAGGTGCTGACGGAATTGTTGTATCCAATCACGGCGGAAGACAGCTAGATACCTGCCGTGCAACGATCGATGTTTTACCTGAAGTCGCAGAAGCTGTGAATGACAAGATTGAAATATTAGTTGACGGTGGAATAAGAAGAGGAACAGATGTGATCAAAGCGTTAGCGCTTGGTGCCAAAGCTGTTCTGATAGGGAGACCTGTTATCTGGGGACTTTCAGTTGAAGGCGAAAAAGGAGTGACTGCTGTACTGGAAATTTTCCGGAAAGAAACCGAGCTTGCGATGGCTCTGTGCGGCTGCGATTCAATTAAGAAGATCAGCAGAAATTTAATAGCTCAGAAATAAAATCCTCCTCCGAAAGTAAGCTTGTTATCTGCTCGCTTCCTTCCTACCGAAACAACATTATCAAAGACGTAAGTGTAAATTGCATTAAGACGGAAGATCTTTGTAAGTGGAACTTCAAGAGTCGATTCTATATAGATATTCTTCTTGGAAATTTCATTCACAACGGGTTGATACAAAACAGTTAGCAAAAAATTAAGATGCTTATCTATCAGCATCTGTCTTGTTCTGAATCTCAACGAAACTCTTACTTCATTCTTTTCATAATCCTGCGGCTTTTTTAATAAATTCAGATAGTCGTAAATTCCTGCAATCGAGAATGAAGTTTTATGTTCAAGATCATGTATCACTACGTATTTTAAACCCAAGCCCGTCTGCGAGCGGATCGTTATTCCTTTTGAAAAATTATACTCAAGAGTCTGAAGAAAAAAAGGCGACCATTTTTTATCATAAAAAAAATCAGTTGTAAGGGAGCCGAAGTAAGTATTGTCATCCTTTGTTTGCTTTGATTCACCGTAACCCCCAGAGCCGGCAAGAATAGTTTCAACAATTCCGGCGGTATACTTTGAATCCGCCCTTCCGTAAATAAAGAATTTATTCGTATTGCCCGACTGATAAAGTCCGTTGAAGGTCAATGATGCTGACCAGCGAGAATCAGTTTTGGTCTGTGAATGAATTTCTGAGAAGGATAATATTAATAAAAAGGTAAGAATGAGTTTCATCTGAAAGATTAATTTTGAATGTGCAAATATAATTTTGATATTATTTAATTAACATACAAAATTATAAAGCCCTGTCAAGCAATGCTTGACAGGGCTTCCGAGAAGGTGTTACATTTGTGAGTAAATCTGCTTATTTCTTTTCTTTGGTTCCGGTACGAGGGTTGTAACTTAACTAATATGAATAAAGGAGTATTCGTAAACAGGAATTACAAAGTTTCAGTTGTTTCAAATTTTTTTTATTTTTTTTTCAGCCTGAGAAATATTCCTAATCCATCCGGAATACTTGGTTCTCTTGACGGGTGTTCCGGAAAACACCAGGTTAAAATTTTCCTCACTCATTTCCCTGAGCTCTGAATATGTTGATTCAGTCAATTCCCTCCGTGGAAAAAAATTCACATTATCCGTAAAAATGTTTTTGCCATTATACGGACAAACATCCTGACAGACATCACATCCGAAGATCCAGCCTTCAAGATCAATTTCATCAGGGATCGAGCCGCGGTTTTCAATAGTGTGATAAGATATACAGAGATTTGCATCAACTTTATATTCTTCATAAATTGCTCCGGTCGGGCATTCATTCACACAGAGCATGCAGGTCTTGCAAAGATCTTCAATAGGTTTGCCGTATTCAAGTTCTTGATTGATAAGAATAGTTGATAGAAAAAAGAAGCTACCGGAATCGGGATCAATTATATTTGTGTTCTTACCCATCCATCCTATTCCCGATCTGACAGCCCAGGCTTTGTCCATTACAGGACCGTCGTCAACATAAAACTTTGTTTTGATATGAGGAGATAATAATTCGATATCCGTGCAAAGTTCTTTCAGTATCTTTTTTAGTACCTTATGATAATCCCTACTTCCCCAGGCGTAACGGGAAATTTTTGGAATGTTCTTATCTTCAGAATGAGCAATGGGAGTATCATAGACATAAGCGAGGGATATAATAGACCTGACATCATCCATTATCAGTGATGGATCAGTTCGTTTTTCAAAACTGTTATTCATCCATTGCATATCAGCGTTCCTCTTCTCGTGAAGCCATTCCTGCAGAGATGCAGATTCGGCTGTCAGCTTCTCTGCTTTGGCGAAACCTGTTTTAATGAAGCCTGCTTCATGGCATTTTTGCCGGATAATTTCACTAAGGTCATTCAGCAAAGCGATCTCCTGATTTTAGGAATCCCAGTTATCAAAGTCGAACCTTTTTTCTTCGGGACGTTTTACATAAATTATGTCGTTCTCAATTATCAATTCAAATGTCCGCAGCTTACAACCCATAAGTGTCGGCTGCTCACCGGTCTCAAGATGGAACTGAAAGCCGTGCACCGGGCATGCAACATACATTCCTTCGATATAACCATCATAAATCTGCGCGGTGTGATTATGAGGGCAGATGTTATCGACAGCAAAAAATTTTCCGTCAACTTTAAATACAGCGATCTCATTCTCATCATCAAGCGTGAACATTTTCCCCTTACGGTTATATATTTCCGATACACTGCATATCTTTTGAAAACTTTCGTCCATGTTATAATTTTAGAGTAAAAATAAAAAAACTTCCTGTCAATTTAACAAGAAGTTTTTAAGGTATAAAAATATATTTTTGGTTACGATCTATTTAATCTCAAAAACTCTGTCAAGTCTTGCGATCTGCATAAGTTCCCTGACAGCGGTGTTTACATTTTTCAGAATAAGCTTCTTGTTCTTTTCTCTTTCAAGTCTTTCAGAAAGCAACAGAACCGAAAGCCCCGAGCTGTCGCATTTTGTAACATCCTTCAGATCAATAATAAACTGGTTATCAATTTCCTTCTGAAGGAAGATCAGCTCAGCTTTTAACTGTGCTGCGATCTCGTGATTCAGAGATTTTGACTCAAGCTTAAAAATGGTCTTATCAGATTGTTTATCTATTTCGAACTTCATATTATGATTCTTTAGTTTCAGTTGGTTTTGCTTCTTCTTTACCCATTAGGATCTTTCTGCTTAATTTCAATTTTCCCGAATCATCTATTCCCAGCAGTTTCACTGTGACCATTTGCCCGAATTTCAAAACATCTTCTACTTTTAATACTCTCTTTGTGTCAATTTCGGAAATATGAAGAAGTCCTTCCTTACCGGGAAGTATTTCAACAAATGCTCCGAATTCCTTTATACCTTTAACCTTGCCTTCATAAATCTTTCCGATCTCAGGCATGGCTGTCAATCCTTCAATCATCTTTCTGGCAATTGCCGCCTGATCATTATTTATCGCGGCTATGGTTACAATTCCTTCATCATTAATATCTATCTCGGCTCCGCTTTCTGCAATAATACTGCGGATCATTTTTCCACCCGGTCCTATTACGGCACCGATCATTTCCTTTGGAATTGAGATCGAGTATAAGTGCGGGGCAAACTTTGAGATCGATTCACGAGCGGTGTCAAGAGTCTTTTTCATCTCACCAAGAATATGAATTCTTCCTTCCTTTGCCTGAGCAAGCGCCTTTTCCATTATGTCAAAAGAAATTCCTTTGATCTTAATATCCATCTGAATTGCTGTGATGCCATCAAGTGTTCCGGCAACTTTAAAATCCATATCACCAAAATGATCTTCATCACCGAGTATATCAGATAGTATAGCAACTTTGTCACCTTCTTTAATCAGACCCATTGCAATTCCTGCAATCGGCTTTTTTAATTTAACACCGGCATCCATTAATGCAAGCGAACCTGCGCAGACAGTTGCCATAGATGACGAACCGTTTGACTCAAGAATGTCAGATAAAACTCTTATAGTGTATGGAAAATCTGCTTCTGCGGGTAATAAATTTTTCAATGATCTTTCGGCAAGGTTACCGTGTCCGATCTCTCTTCTTCCGGGTCCCGGTCTGCCGCCTACTTCACCTGTGCTGAACGGAGGAAAATTGTAATGCAGAATAAATCTCTTTGTGGTTAATTCTTTAAGACCTTCTATTGTCTGTTCATCACGTTTTGTTCCGAGAGTTACAGTGGTAAGACTTTGTGTCTGACCTCTTGTGAACAATGCTGAGCCGTGAGTTCTTGGAAGCAAGCCGACTTCACTTGTTATAGCGCGTACATCCTTCATTCCTCTTCCGTCAAGTCTCTTGCCTTCATTTAATATCATGTCACGCATGACGACATACTGGATGTCATGAATGATCTTCTCAATAAGCTTTTCCTGTTCAGGATATTTTTCCGACAATGCAGTAATTACCTTGCTCTTAATTTCTCTGTTTTTAATCTGACGATCCTCTTTTGAAAGCACCGTTGCGGTAATTGTTTTAAGATCCTGCTCGCAGATATTTTTTACATCTGCAATGATTTCAGCATGGTCATCAGCAATATGGTAATCACGTTTTTTCTTTGCGACTTCCTTAGCAAACTCCTTTTGAAAAGTACAGATCTCAGCAACATGCTTGTGAGCAAATTTAATTGCTTCAAGAAATTCTTCTTCGGAGATCTCTCTTGCTTCACCTTCTACCATCATTATTGAATCAACAGTTCCGGCGATCGTAATATCAAATCCGCCTTTTTCGATCTGCTCATAAGTCGGGTTCACGATCAGTTCGCCGTCAACTTTTGTAACTCTGACTTCAGAGATCGGTTCTTCAAAAGGAATGTCAGAGATAAGCAGCGCCGCAGAAGCTCCTATTGCCGCAACTGTATCAGAATCATTCTCTCTGTCAGAAGAATAGACCGAACATAAAACCTGTGTCTCATTAAAAAATCCTTCAGGGAACAATGGACGGATTGGTCTGTCAATAAGTCTTGAAGAAAGTATTTCCTTTTCCGTGGGTCTTGCCTCACGCTTAAAAAACCCACCCGGAATCTTTCCAACAGATGCTGTCTTCTCACGATAGTCTACTGTAAGTGGAAAAAAATCCTGTCCCGGTTTTGCTTCTTCCGAAGCTGTGACGGTACACAAAACAAAATTATCATTAAGAGATATCAGTACAGCTCCGTTTGCCTGTTTGGCAAGACGACCAGTCTCAAGCGTAATTTTCTTTCCGCCTATTTCTATACTTTTAGTATGCAAAGTTCTTTTTTTAAATTATTTTCTGATCTCTAATTCTTTGATGATGGTTCTGTATCTGGCAACATTGGTCTTCTCAAGATATCTGAGCAGCTTTCTTCTCTTTCCTACCATCTGAAGCAATCCTCTTCTTGAGTGATTGTCCTTTTTGTATTTATTGAAATGATGTGCTGAAAGATCATTGATTCTTTTTGTCAGTATTGCAACCTGAACTTCAGGTTTACCGGAGTCGGTAGGCGTGCTTCCGAATTTGGTTACGATCTCTTGTTTTTCTTCTTTTGTTAATGGCATGTTTCTTTTGTTAAATGTTTATTTTTATTTTACTGATTCGTTAATTATTCTTAAACTGTTCTCTTTGTCAAGCGACATTTGGTTTTTTAATTCGTCCAGAGTTTCAAATTTTTCCTCGTCCCTCAGATAGCTGATGAAATTAATTTTGATCTTCTCACCATATATCTTTTCATTGAAATCAAAAATATTCACTTCAAGTTTTAAAGTGTCATCACTCGATACAGTAGGATTTTTTCCGATGCTCATCATCCCATAGTTCTTAATTCCTTCGCGATCGGTCTCAACTGCATAAATACCTGTCTTTGGGATCAATTTATATTCAGAGGATATCTCAATGTTCGCAGTAGGATATCCAAGCTCAGCTCCCAATTTTTTTCCTTCAATTACTTTTCCTTCAATGCTGTAATTCCTTCCAAGCAGTTCACTAACCTTTTCCATCTTTCCGCTTTCGATAAGCCCGCGAATTACCGTACTGCTGATATGCTCACCTTCAATCCTGAACTCATCCACTTTGTCAACTGTAAAATCATACTTCTCAGAAATGGTGATCAGTGAATCAAAATTACCTTCGCGGTTCTTTCCGAACATGTGATCATATCCCAGAACAAGATCAGTCATGCCTATCTTATCCACAAGATAGTTTTTGTAAAAATCCTCAGCATTAGTTTCGGAAAATTCCTTTGTGAAATTGATCACATATACCAGATCAATTCCTTTGTCTTTCAGAATTTCAATTTTCTCATCCAATGTGGTAAGGATCCTGATGTCTTTTGTTCTGTTCCTGAGAAGGATCTGCGGATGAGGTTCAAATGTTACCACCACGCTCCGGAGACCTTTTGAATCCTTAATTGAATTTAGCTTCTCAATAATTCTGGAATGTCCTTGATGGACACCGTCAAATGTTCCAACTGTAACCACACTTTTCCTGTCATATATAAAATCATCAATTTCCCTTATTACCTGCATATAATTTCTGTTTACCACAATGAATTCAAAACTTCAGGCATAGTCAGTGTATAATCAAAAAACAAACTAACTCAGTTTTTTGACAGCTTCCTGTATTCCGTCCAAATTGATTTGCACACCCGGGTTCTCCGTTACTTCAACATACTTGATATTACCGTCTTTGCCTATTAAATAGACTGATCGCTGGGCGACGTTCTTCATTCCGTGTGCAAACATTTCCTGAACTACATCATACTTTTTTATGACTTCTTTATTGAAATCACTAAGAAGCGGGATCGTAATTTTATTCTCTTTTGCAAATGCTTTCTGTACAAATGTTCCATCCACACTTATTCCCAGAACTTCAGTACCATCCCCTGCTTCAAGGTTCATATTATCTCTGACCAGACACATTTCGTCAGTACATACACCCGTAAATGCCTGCGGAAAAAACAACAGTACAACATTCTTTTTGCCGTTATAGGTGCTTAAGCTGTAATCAACCGGTTCATCCGAGTTATTAAATGAAGGCAAGGTAAAATCAGGAGCTTTATCTCCAACTTTTAATGACATTTTAATATTAATTTAAATTCTTCTTGTAAGTGAACGTAAAATATAATCAATTGAGATTTTATTAACAATCCGATATACTCTATATAGCGTACTAATTTTCAGTGCTGTCCAAAATGTTTTTGAAAAATTTAAATAATTTTAAATTCTATCTGTTTTGGTAATATTTTTGCACCAATATCGAATCTTTAAAATCAACCTTTAAAAAACCTTGGAGATATAAATATGTGCTGTCCAAATAAATTTATGTTAATACTGTTTTTAAAATCAGGGATAATATTTTTAATTCGTGATCATTCGTGGCAAGTTTTTGCTTTTTTTGGACGGATGTGACTAATTTTTAAAATTAAAACAAGTTTGTCAATGCAGGAAGTTGTAAAAGCAGTAGTCTGAATTTACAGGCTGAGTTTAAAGCAACCTTTAAAAAGAATCAAGTTCTTTTTAAGGGCAGACCGATTTCAAAAACTTTATATCAATAATTTATACAAATGCTTATATTTAAATAAAACGAAAGGGAAAAATCGTGAAACTCACCTACTGCCTTACAGCATTTTTAATAATTTTTTTATATCAGAATTCTTTTTCTCAGTTGTATCAGGGACCGGCGCAGGGAAGCGTGGCATCGGGAGTAATGGTATCAACAGATAATTTCGGGGATTCCTTCGAAGGAGATCCACTGCCTGATTATCTGATACCAGTGGATAATACTAATACCTACGTTCCGCAGGAGCTGCCGGATAGTTTTAATAAAATAAAACCTACTGCTCCGGAGGGAAGTAATTTTGTCTTTGATAAATCTACTATAAATGGTGAATCGGATTCTCCGTCACTTATCCTTAAAAATTTTCCCGGAGTTCCGAGAACGAACTTTATACCACCTGATGCTTCCATAGCAGCGGGACCTACACATCTTCTGGGAGCAGTGAATTCATCTTTCAGGATCTGGGATAAACAGGGTAACGTTATTAAGTCTATCGCAGGGGCAACATTTTATGCAAGTCTCGGACTTGGCATTGGCGGGAATCTGTCCGATCCGAAAATTTCCTATGATCATTATGCAAAACGATGGATAATCGCCTGGATCACTCCGCCTATTGGTCCTCTTGCTTATGATGTGATATCTGTTTCAGACGATTCTATTCCTCTCGGTACATGGTATAATTATGCGATGAGATCCGATCTCAATGGCTCCACATCTTCAGGTGTCTGGCGGGATTACGAAGGCATTGGTTATGATGCAAACGCGATTTATATTACGGGTAACGGTTTCACTATAAGCAGCAGCAATTTTGTCTATTCAAAGATCAGAATTATAAACAAAGCACAGCTTTATGCCAATACCGGCGGAGCAGTGACGTGGTTTGATCTTTGGGACATAAGAGATCCTGAAAACTCTTCGGTTAATTTCGGCATTCGTCCTTCCATAATTTATGGCAACTCTAATGAATATTATTTTTTATGTAATGCAAATTCAAGCGGCTCATATATTTCACTTTACAAGCTTACAAATCCTCTTACCAATCCTTCAATGACAGGTGTTAGCATTCCTGTTGTTCAGTATTTCAATCCGGCTCCGTCAAGACAGCTTGGCTCAAATACAACCATCACTGCCGGAGGTACTTCAGGATTTCGCTGTGAACCGGTATTTAAGAATGGATTCCTTCATGCAGTTCACGCTGTCCGCTACAATAGTCAATACTCAGCATTCAAATATTACAAAATTAATGTGGGCTCCAACTTCGCCGATAAAGATATAACATTCGGGGCTGATGAATTTTATTATTCCTACCCCGCGATAAGTGTCGATAAGGACCAGAATGTACTTGTTTCTTACTCCAGGTCGGGACTCTCGCAATACATAGGAGCATACTTCACAACCCGAATTGACAGTGATCCTTCAACATTTTTTAATCCCAGCAGCGTTCTTCAGCCGGGTAAAAATACTTACATTAATACAGGACAGTCTGACAGATGGGGAGATTACATGGGAACATGGCTTGATCCTTCCAATGAACAGGATTTCTGGATCATGACTGAGTACGCGGAACTACAAAATTTCTGGGGAGTATGGGTCGGTCAGATAAGGGTAAGTCCATATCCGACAGCAAGGGTCTTCCTTAACAAAGATACTCTGGGATTTGGCAACATCGAAGTCAACCGCAGCAGTGATACCCAGTCAGTAAAAATTGTAAATTACGGAAATACAACTTTAACTATTTCCGGCATTCAGCATTTTAACAGTAATTTTAATATTCTTAACACACCTGTTCTTCCTGTAAATCTTAATTTCAATGATTCACTTGTATTGAGAATTGTTTTCCAGCCGACTTCAGCCGGATTTAAAAATGATTCACTGCAAGTTACAAGCAATGATGCATCTAATCCGGTTAAGTATGCTTCAATCAAAGGTAAAGGTTTTGTGATCACTCCGGTGCAGCCAAACACCGTTTACGGAGTGACCGGAACACAGTCGAACGGAATCCTTATGACGATCGATCCTGTCACAGGGACCGGGACGTCAATTGGACCTTCGGGTTTTAGCCAGCTAAACGGACTCAGTATCAGACCTTCAAACAATCAGCTCTATGCGGTAATAAGTTCTTCCCCTACTACCCAGCTTGTAAGGGTCAACGCGGCTCAGGGCGATGCGTATATCTTAGCTCCGCTTCCTATCGCAAACATACGTTCAATTGCGTTCGATATTAATGATGAGCTTTACTGCTCTACTACAGACGGCAAGATCTACAGATATAACTTTACCACCAATGATACTTTCTTTATCGGCAATACAGGTATTACCAGCTTATTCGGAATGAAAATCAATCCGGTAAACCGTTCATTGTGGGGAATGTCTGCCATAGGATCACTTTACAAGATCAATAAATCAAATGCATCTGTCCAGTTGATCGGCAGCACAGGACTTTCACCCAATACAGATATTTCATTTTCAAAAACAGGAAAGCTTTATGGAATATCAGGTATCGGCGCAACAGTGAACAAGCTTATTTCAATTGATACAGTCTCCGGTGTTGGAACACTTATAGGAACGAACGCAGGATTCTCAGGCATTAACGGCGTTGCAATTTCTCCGGAGATAGTCGGCGTACAAAATATTTCCAATATCATCCCGGAAAAGTTTGAGCTTCAGCAAAATTATCCGAATCCATTTAATCCTGTTACGAATTTGAAATTTGGGATCACGAATCCTGAATTTGTAACATTGAAAGTATATAATACTTTGGGAATGGAAGTCGAAGTCTTAGTTAATGAAAATTTAACTCCCGGAAAATATGAGGTTAGATTTGACGGAAGTAATTTTGCGAGCGGAATTTATTTTTACAGGATCAAAGCAGGTGAGTTTGTTGATACCAAGAGAATGATGCTTATCAAATAACGATTCAACAGAGCCATTAACAAATTATAAGAAGTGAAACTCCCGACTGTGCACGATAAGAGTTTCACTTCTATATTTAATAAGACTTTTCTTTTAATTCTCAGCGGCTAAAGAGAGTGCCTGAATTTTCAGGAACGATTTTTGCTCAGATGAGTTAATTAAGTTGAATGTAATGTAAGCCCGGTATAATTAAAAAAAATTAATGAAGCACGTTTTAAGAGTTTTTCTTCCTTTGGCAGCGATTATTGTTTTTGTAAATTTATATTTTGCGCATCCCGACGGAATTCAGCCAATTGACAATTACCCGATATGGATGAAAGATTCTGCCGGAATGCAGACAAGTCAGACATCCGGATTAAGCTATGTCGGTATGAAGGACGGGAAAAAAATTTTTATTTCCTGTGATGATCTCGGAAAGATAAACCGTCTTGATGTTGATGAAAGCAGAATTCCTCCTTCGATCACCATTACAGAGATCTCCTTTTCTGAAAAAGTGAGAGAGCTTTTTGCAAAATTCAAGAAAACAGATATGGAAGAGATATTGTATGACAGACCGAACAATAAAATTCTTCTTTCGATTGAAGGTCACGAATACAGTTCAAACGATCCTCAGATCTACAGAAAGAAAGAAGGTATATACGAGATCACATTTAACAAAGACATCCTGACATTCGATTCCATAAATACCATCAGGCGATTGGACTTTCCTAAAGAACTCTACACTTACACTTTTGACAATATCGGCTTTGAAGGATTTGCTGCCACCGAAAATTATTTTTTCATCGGTCTTGAAAATTATCAGGCGAAAGTGCCAAACACCGACCGTACCGAATTTACCGACAGTACAGTACTTTATATTTACAACCGAAAGACAAATGAAATTAAATCGATGGGTACAGGCGAACTTAAGATCACTTCGATTTGCGGTCTGTATGCCTCTGATGATCATAATTTATACGGCATAGACCGTAACAGGAGAAGCATGTTTTACATAAAGTTCAAAGACGATTTCACCGTTGATAAAGTAGAATCGGAGGAAATGGATCTTAGCATTCCGGGTCATAAAGAAATTAATAAAATAATCGGAATGGCTCCGGAGTCAATTACCTTTGATGACGCGATGAACATTTATGTTACTATTGACCCATGGCAGGATTTTTATAAACCGGATATTGCTGAAAAGAAAAAATTATCTAACGAAGAGCTGAAAAACTTCTACGAGGGTGTACCTGTAATGTATAAATTCGCGAATGTATTTGACATAGGACCGGAGAATCATTCTAAGAATTTTTCTAAATAAAATTTTATGAAATCATTCAGAAAAGAACTTTGGTTTGAAACGGCTAAAAGGAGAGAGCTGATCAACATAACTCCCGAAGTTGAAGATTGTCTTTCGGAAAGCGGAATAAAGGAAGGGCTGCTTCTTTGTAATGCCATGCACATAACCTCGAGTGTTTTCATTAATGATGACGAGAGCGGACTGCACAATGATCTCGAGATATGGCTTGAAGGATTAGCACCTGAGAAACCCTATTCAAGGTACCGGCATAATTCAGGGGAAGATAATGCGGACGCTCATCTGAAGCGAACAATAATGGGACGTGAAGTTATTGTTGCTGTTACAAAAGGTCAACTGGATTTTGGTCCATGGGAACAGATCTTTTACGGTGAGTTTGATGGCAAAAGGAGAAAAAGAGTTCTTGTTAAAATTATCGGCGAATGATCTTACTGATTCGCCTTGTTCAGCAATGAGTCAACTGCTTTCCTGTCTATGTCTCCGGTATTGACACTTTTGAAAGTAACATCTTTAGGCAATTCAAATTCATTCGATGCGAATGAAGGATTGAGATTAATGTTATTTGCCGTAGCAATAAACTCCGGTGATTTTATTTTCAGCACAAACTTTTTATTGTTTACGGATAAAGACACTCCGTCACCGAAATCATAGATATCGCAGTTGTAGCCAATAATGTTCTCCGATCCGGTAATTTTTTTTGTATTAAGAAATTTTTCAAACTCTTTAAAATCAATAATAGTCTCGCCGGTCTTCTTGAGCTTATTAAAATCATTAAGACTTGTCTTCACACCTAATGTTTTTCCTCCGATCTCAGTCACACTGTAAACATTATTATCAAGAATGAATATCTGATTATCGTTTTTCATTCCCATAATTTCTGAGGAAATGTTTTGCCTGAATTTATTTCCGCTTCTGAGTATCTGCATGACTCCGTTCATCTTACCTGCCACTGTGTAGCTGATAATAAAATTTTCATTACCGGCAATATTATTGTTTGTACTGTTAGATATGGTGCTGTCGGAAGTATTTGGAGGTGACTGCTCTGTTGTAGTTTTATTGTTTTGAATTTCAGATTTGTCTTTACCGCAGGAGTGAAATGCAATTAAAGATGCAGCAAACAGAATTACCGTGAGTATATTGATTTTTATTTTCAATTCTTATTCATTTTCATTTAATAAATAATGGGATCCTACTTTGCAGTAAAATCCCATTTGGAAAAAATTTAATTCGAAATTAAACGGCTTCTTTTACATGCTCATTGAGCTTTGCAGTGATCGCGGATTTAGGAACAGCCCCAACGATCTGATCTGCTATTTTGCCATCCTTAAAAATAAGAAGTGTCGGGATGCTTCTGATGCCGTATTTCATTGATACCTGTTGATTATTGTCGATGTCGAGTTTTCCGACTTTGACTTTTCCATCATACTCTTTTGCAAGTTCGCTAATGATCGGAGCGATCATTTTACAAGGTCCGCACCATACTGCCCAAAAGTCTATTAGGACGGGTATATCGGATTTTAATACTTCCTGATCGAAGTTAGCGTCTGTGATTTCAATTGGATTCATTTTACAATTCCTTTCTGTGGATTTATATTATTAAAAATTTTTTTAAAATTATCTTAGTTTAGTTTCAAGTTATTTTCTCCAACTATATTTTTCAAGTTGGAAATTAATTCCTTTGTTGCTTTAATCCTGAATTCACGTGAAATAAAGGCTCTCGAATGTGTGGAGTTCATAACGCTGAAAAATAAATTTGAAGTTCCCTGATGTTTTTCCACTGCATTTTTTATCGATACGATTTTATTCATATCCGTTGTGGTTTCATTCAGATAAAGAGTAAGGTTCTTAGTGTAAATTTCGAGGAAGGTATCTATACTGTAGATCTCCTCAACGGTCAGCTTGATCTTATCACCGTTCTCTTCAGGAGTGCCCCTAACAACTACAAGGCAATCATTCTCAAACAGATTTTTCTTTGCTTCATACAATCTCGAAAAAGCAATGCATTCACCCGATCCGTAAAAATCAACAAGATTGAACACTACAAATTTATTTCCTTTCTTTGAGATCTTGATCTGAACATCATTGATGACACCGCACATGGTCGCGGTCTTAATCCTTCTGAAGTCAACTTCCGACGGCTCTTCACCGAATGTAAGATCAATGAAACCCGAAATATCCTTTTCATATTTGGCGAGCGGATGCCCTGTAATATAAAACCCGATCGCTGCTTTTTCGCGGTTATATTTCTCGGTCTCGGATGATTCCTCGTAAGGTTGTATGATGTAATCGGAGTTTACAACTTTTGAATTTTCATCTGACCCGAACAGACCTTCCTGTCCGTTAGCTTCAACACTGGTTTTGAACCGT
>Ga0105044_10000174_pt1 | contig 71435 bp, 52 predicted proteins | sample MAT01_FD_78092 | JGI IMG/M metagenome (GOLD analysis project Ga0105044, IMG submission 78092) | Freshwater microbial communities from Lake Fryxell liftoff mats and glacier meltwater in Antarctica - MAT-01 | ecosystem: Environmental > Aquatic > Freshwater > Ice > Liftoff microbial mat | place...
ATCGTGGAGAAGCTGAGTCGTTGCCGGCAAACCCTGGAGGCCATCAAGCCCGGCTGCACGCGCCCAAGAATGCGCAAAACAAAGGGAAAATAACTCCAGCTGTTTGCAAGACACTACACTAGGTCCATCAGCACTCGGACAGACCGGCGAAAGCCGGCTACCGCTCTCTGCGGTCCACCCCTTATCTCGCGCAGGAAAAATCCATTTAGATTTCCTCAGTCGCTCAGGCCTCCCGAGACTGGGGGAACTGCCGGGGATCAGTGGCCAGGCTCAGCAAATTAGGTCTCGCCCTTGGCGAGCCGGAAGCTTCAGCAGGGGTGGGCTCAGGGCGATTGGACTCCACCTGCGTGAAGGGGGTGGCGCGTTCTTCCGTCCGCGGTCTACGGTGAGGTTTTGGTTTGGACTTCGAAGTTCAGGTGGGCGCGTTTCCGTCGGTTATTTTCTTCCCGACGCGCCTTCCAGAATTCGAAGACCATCGGCAGGATACTGAGGAAAATGATGCCGAAGAGTTACAGGGTTTGTCCCCTGGTGAAGAGGAGGCCGCCCTTTGTAGAGGGTCTGGCACCTGGTTGAGATCCAACCTCCGCCGGGGAAGCCCTGACACGCGCTAAGCTGGGACCGCCTCGCGCATGGGGCGTGTGCTCGTGGGCGGCAGCGGCAGGCCTGCCGCCTGTGCGGTCTCCACCGTGTCCACCACTATCTCCGACAGGCGCGTAAACGCCTCGACTGCCGTCGCTCCATGGCAAACTCCACCCGATGGATAAAGGTCGGGGCAGTAACCGACGTACGCCTGATCCTCTTCTTCCCACCGCACGAACAGGAGATACTGATCTTGTGCTTTCATGATTGGATTTGTCGCAACGCGTTGCGCAGTTGTTTTTCCTGGTAGTGCTGCGCGTCGTCCCCGTCATTCCCGGAAATCAGCACGAAGCCGCAGTACTTGGGGTGTACAAACTTACGATGGCTACCCTTGCCGCCGTGAATTCGAGCGAACCCGGCGCGCTCAAGATCGGATACCAGTTGGCGAAGCTTGCGCGGCACATCTTGAAAACTGCGATACCCCGGCGGTCTTCGCCAGTCTCAATTCCCTCAGGGGTGGGGAACGGATGCACGACAGGAGTGTTGGTGAAGGTGGATAGACAGCCAGGGAACTAGGTGCCCGAACCAAGTGCCAGACCCACTAACCTGAGTCCCAGAGCCTCTACTGAACTCCATTTCGATTTCCTCGGTCGCCCAGGCCTCCCGAGCCTGGGAGAACTGTCGGGGATCGGTGGGACAGTCTTGGCGAATCGGGTCTCGCCCTATGCGGGTCGGAAGCGCCACGGGTGGTGGGTGCAAGGCGGTTGGACTCCACTCGCGTGAAGGTGTTGGCGTGTTCTTCCGTCCTCGGTCTTAGCCGGTTTTTGCTTCCCGTCGCGCCTTCCAGAATTCGAAGACCATGGGCAGGATACTGAGGAAGATGATGCCGAGAACGATGACTTCGAAACGCTTCTTCACGAACTCGAGCTGACCCAGATACCAACCGGCGGGAAGAATGAGTCCCACCCAAAGAAGCGCACCGAGTACATTAAAAGACATGAACCGCGAGTAATTCATGGCCCCCATGCCCGCCACAAACGGAGCAAAGGTCCGAACGATGGGGACAAATCGGGCCAGAATGATCGTCTTGCCGCCGTATTTTTCAAAGAAGGCATGCGTGCGGGCCAGATACTCCGGCTTGATAATTCGCGGGAACGCGGCGGAGAGCCGTCGGCCCGCAGAGCGACCGACCCAATAATTGACGGTGTCACCCAGGATCGCTGCCAGCACCATGAGGAGAGCGGCGATCCAGATATTCAGACCCGAAGCGGGATTGGCCGCCACGGCGCCGACCGCAAACAGGAGGGAATCACCCGGAAGGAACGGCGTAACCACCAGACCGGTCTCGCAGAAGATGATCAGGAAGAGCAGGGCGTAGATCCACGGCCCTTGGGACCGGGTCAGGTCGTAAAGGTGGTCTTGGAGATGAAGAACGAAATCGAGGGCCTGCTTCAACCAATCCATGCGGGGCCGGACCGTGCCGGAAGTTCACCTTGCCGGGCAAGGGCCTTGTCCGGTTGTCTGCGCAGATGCAGACCGCACGACTCTATGGACGACGGGATCTTAGGATTGAGGCAGTGACCGAAAGTCCGCTGGCACCCGGGGAAGTACGAGTGCGAATTGAAGTCGCGTTAACCTGTGGAACTGACCTCAAGGTTTGGCGGCGTGGGTACCATGCGCGAATGCTGACCCCGCCCTGTCCGTTTGGACACGAGTTTGCGGGACGGATTAGCGAGGTGCATCCGGAAGCCGCGGGTTGGAAGGTGGGCGATCGGGTGGTGGCGGCGAATTCGGCACCGTGTGGGGAATGTCCGCCATGTCAGCGTGGACAGGAGCAATTGTGTCGTGATCTGCTCTTTTTGAACGGGGCTTACGCGGAGTCGATCGTCGTACCGGCTCGGATTGTGCAGCGAAATTTGTTGCTCGTTAAGCCTGACCTCGCGTTGCGGGACGCGGCTCTGATGGAACCGCTCGCCTGTGTCGTTTTGGGAATTGAAGAGCTTCGGCTTCGACGGGGGGAACGGGTGTTGATCATCGGGAGCGGGCCGATCGGTCTCATGGCGGCGGTTCTGGTCCAAGCGGCGGGCGGGCGGGCCGCGCTCGTGGGGCGGGGGGCCGCCCGATTAGGGGTCGCTCGGCGCCTGGGAATTGAGGAGGTCATTGAAATTAAATCCCACGACGACATCGAGTGGGCCGTGAAGTCGGCGGCGCAGGAAGGTGAGTTCGACACGGTTTTCGAGGCGGTGGGCAAACCCGAGACTTGGGCGGCAGCGGCCCGACTGGTGCGTCCGGGCGGGCGGGTAAACTGGTTTGGGGGTTGTCCCGCGAATACCACGGTCACGCTCGACACCGGACTCATTCACTATTCGGCGTTGACCTTACTGGCGAGTTTTCACCACACGCCACGGACCGTCCGTCGCGCCCTCGAGTTGATCGAAGCGGGGACGGTGCGGTCGGCGGAATTGGTCACGTCCGAAGCCCCATTGAGCGCGCTTCCCGAAGTGTTCCGGCAGATCGATGCTGGCACCCGAATTCTGAAGACCGCGATCGACGTCCGGAGCTGAGCCTGGGAGTTAGAGGCCGCAGGCCTGGCGGGCCCGTTCGAGGACCCCGTCGGCCACCGCTTGGGCGCGGCGGGCTCCGTCCTGAAGCACCTGTTCGACGTAATCGAGATTCGAGGCCAGTTCAGCGCGCCGGGTGCGGGCGGTGGCCAGGAAGTTCCAGTAATGCTCGAAGAGGGCCTTCTTGACGTCCCCGTAGCCGATGCCGCCGGCCCGCAGTCGATTTTCCCAATCCAGAGCTACCTCGGGCGGAGCGACCAATTTGAGCAATTGGATCACGGTATTTTTGTCGGCGTCCGGCTTCGGTTCGGCCGGTAAGCGGCTGTCGGTTGTGATGCCCATGACCTTTTTGCGGAGGGCCTTTTCTTCGCCAAAGAGTTCCAGGGTGTTGCCGTAACTCTTGCTCATCTTCTGTCCGTCCGTGCCGGGTACGACAGCGACTTCATCGCGAATCCGCGGCTCCGGCAGCACGAAAACTTCGCCGTAGAGTTGATTGAACTTAGCCGCAATGTCGCGGGTCATTTCCAGATGCTGCTTTTGGTCGCGACCCACCGGAACCACATTGGAATCGAATAGGAGAATATCGGCTGCCATGAGGACCGGATACGCAAAGAGCCCGTGGTTGACCTTGTCGATGTCACCGGCGGCCAGCTTGTCCTTCTTGTCCTTGTAACTGGTGGCGCGTTCGAGCAGGCCCATCGGGGTGACGGTGCTGAGGATCCAGGCGAGTTCAGTGACGCGGGGGACCGCGCTTTGCCGCCAGAAGATGCAGCGCTGCGGATCGAGTCCACAGGCGAGGAAGTCTAAGGCGACATCCCGAGTGTATTGACGGCGTTTGGCGGCGTCGGTCAGCGACGTCATCGAGTGGTAATCGGCGATGAAATAGAAGGCCTCACCCTCTTGTTGAAGCTCGATGGCAGGCTTCATCGCACCGAAGTAGTTGCCCAAGTGCAGGGCGCCACTCGGCTGGATGCCAGTCAGGATTCGCATGTCGGGAGAGCATGCAAAAGGGTAACCGTTCGAAGCAAGGGCCGACCGAATGCGGAACGCGGAAGATCTAACTTGAAGAACAGTGAGGCAGGAGAAGAAGTTTTACCCGCGGAGCAGGCGGAGAAAGGCGGATTCAGAGCGGGGGTACGCGGAGGCTCGGAGGGAAGAGGTAAGAGGGAAGAGGGATGGCGTTCTGTTCGGTGGAGTCATGACACGTCACCTATTCCAGAAGGGGAATCTCGATAACACGCAGCTTCCCGAGCCATCACTTCGAGGGCACGACGGTCAGCCCCTGGGGTTCGGGCTCGGATTTAGTTCGGGTGCGGCGTCCGGAGAATCGGGAGAAAACCAGGTAGACGACCGGTATGATAAACAGAGTTAGGAAGGTGCTGGAGAGCATTCCGCCGACCACAGCGACACCCATGGGACGCCGACTTTCGGCTCCGGCCCCAAACCCGATCGCAATGGGCATAATGCCGGCGACGGTGGAGAAGGCGGTCATCAGGATAGGCCGCAGACGGACCCGCCCTGCTTCGACCATGGCGTCGTAGGCGGTGGCGCCCTTTTCCATTTCCTGATTGGCAAACTCGACGAGTAGGATGGAGTTCTTGGTGACCAGTCCCACCAACAGCACGAGTCCAATTTGACTGAACAGGTTGAAATTCATCGCCGGGATATCAGGGATGACATCGATCGTTCCGAGCCAATAGAGCAGCCAGAGCGAACCAAAGGCGCCCACAAAGGCCAACGGCAGGGCGAGCATCACGGTGAACGGATGCACTAGGCTCTCGAACTGGGCGGCGAGGGTCATGTACACGATGATTCCGGCGAGTCCGAGCACCCACCAAATTTCGGAGGATGACTCGGCGAGGTTGCGAGCATCGCCATCCCAAGCGTACAAAAAGCCGACCGGCAATTCTTGGGCAAGCAACGGTTCCACCTGCTTGACCACGGTGCCGATGGGCACGGCCCCGGGTGATCCGGTAATGCTGGCTGATCGGAGCCGGCCAAAGTGACTAATTGAGTTGGGCGCGGCCCCTTCGGAGCGGGTGACCAAACTGCTGAGCTGGATGAGTTCGCCCGATCGGCTGCGAACAAAAACCTTGTCCAGATCGGTCGGACGCAGCCGGGAGGCACGTTCGAGTTGCACGATGACGTCATATTCCTTGCCGTCCCTTTTGATGCGACTGAGGTCGAGTCCGCCGAAGAGGATCTGCATGGTCCGGGAAATGTCGGCGATACTGACTCCCAGCGAGGCGGCGCGGCTGCGATCTATGTTCACTCTAAGCTCGGGTTTGTTGACCTCGTAGCTAACGCGCACGTTTTTGAGGAGCGGTTGGCCGGTGGTGTTGGTGAGGCCGCGCAAACGATTAGCGACTTTATTGGCCGTGGTACTCAGAGCATTGAGGTCCTGGTTTTGCAGAACCAGTTCGAAGGGCGAGCTATTGAAGCTGACCTCAATCGACTTGGGCAGGTTGGCAATAGCCAAGCCGCCTTCGACCTCCGTCATGAAGCGTTGGGCGATTCCGCCGGGGCCATTAACGATTTCCTGGACGGAACGTTTCCGCAGGGCGCGATCCTCGAAGGTGACGAAAACCACGCCCAGACTTGCCTGCCCAGGACCACTAAACCCAGGGGCAACCATTGCGCCGTAACTTGAAACTTCGGGCACGGAAGCAATGATTGCCTCCGCCTTCCGCAGCTGGCGGTCGGTGAATTCGCTGGTAGAACCATTGGGGGTAATGACCAGTGTGAAGAGTCGACCTTTGTCCTCCAACGGTAGGAAGTCTTGTTCGAGTCCGTGGTAGGCCAGGAACATGACGACGAGTGTGCCCAGGGTGATCAGGGCCATGACGGCTCGGTGCCCCAGAGCCCAGCGAAGGCCAGTCAGATAATGGCTGGTGATCCAATTGAAGCCGCGCTCAAAGAAGTTGAAGAGGGGGCCGTGTTTACGTCCGTGAATCGGCTTGAGTACGCGTGAAGCCATCGCCGGTGACAGGGTCAAAGCAACGAAGGCGGAAATGACCACCGAACCGGCCACCGTCAGGGCAAACTCGATGAACAGTCGGCCGGTGGTGCTTTTTTGGAAGGCGAGGGGCGTGAACACCGCCACTAGCGAGAGGGTGATGGCAATGACCGCATAGCTGATTTCTTCCATCGCTTTGAAAGCGGCTTGCAGGGGCGCCGTGCCTTCCTCGATGTGCCGGTAAATCGCCTCGAGCACGACAATCGCATCGTCGACGACCACGCCGATGCTCAGGACCAGGGCCAGCATCGTCAGGATGTTGATCGAGTACCCGAAGGCGTACAGCAGAGCGAACGTGCCGATCAGCGAAACGGGGATCGCCACGGCGGGAATCAGGGTCGAGCGAACGTCGCGCAGGAAGAGGAAGATAATCAGGACGACCAAGACGAATGCGATCGCGAGTGTTTCCCAGACTTCGTTGATCGCCTTCTCCACAAAGGTGCTCGAATCGAATCCCACCCACATGTCGCACCCGGGCGGCAAGCCGGCCCGGAGAGTCTCCATCTCACGTTTCACTTCCTGGGCGACACCCACGGTATTGGCCTTGGCCTGTTTGACGATGCCCAGAAAGATACAGGGTTTGCCGCGGGCTCGGGCAATGGTGCGGTAATCTTCCACGCCGTCCTCGGCGCGGCCGATGTCGCGCAGGCGGAGCAGATTGGCGCCTTCGGCCCGGACGACCAGGTTGTTGAACTCCTCCGCATCCTTCAGCTCACCTCGGGTTTGAATGGTCATTTCCCGGTCGAGGTTCTCCACTCGGCCACTGGGCAGTTCGACGTTTTGCGCCTGGAGGGCGGATTGGACATCCAGAACCGTGACGCCCCGGGCGGCCATTTTCTCGGAGTCCAGCCAGAGGCGCATGGCAAAGCGTTTTTCGCCGCCGATGGTGATGGAGGACACCCCGTCGATGCCTTGAAAACGCGGCTTAAGCTGACGTTCGGCCAGCGTGGTCAGCTCCAGCGGGGAATACCGGTCGCTATTCAGGGCGATCCAGATGATGGGTTGGGCGTCGGAATCCTGCTTGGCGACGATGGGCTCGCGGATGTCATCGGGTAGATTGCCGCGGACCCGCGAAACGCGATCCCGGACGTCCTGGGCTGCGACGTCGATGGGGCGGGAAAGATCGAACTCGATGGTAATGTTGCTGACGCCTTCGCGGCTTTCCGATTTCAGCGTCTTGATACCGCCGATGTTGTTGATGGCTTCCTCGAGGCGTTCGGTGACCTCGGTCTCGACCACCTGGGCGTTAGCGCCTGGATAAACGGTCGTGACGGAGACGACGGGAGGATCGATATCGGGCAATTCCCGAACCGGCAGACGGGTGAGGCCGATAATGCCGAAGAGCACCAGCGCCAGACTCATCATCGTGGCGAGGATGGGACGCTGGATGGAGATGCGCGGGAGAATCATGACGGGATCAGTTCAGATAAGGCGCCGCCGAATTCGTCCCCAGGGAGACGGGTGCGCCGGGTCGCAGTTTTTGGAGGCCCTCGACGATGACCATTTCTCCGGCGGTCAGGCCTTGGAGAATCTCCACCTTACCCGCGAGACGCAGACCCGTGGTGACGGGTCTCATGGCGGCGGTGTTGGTGGCCGTGACGATAAAGACCATGGTGTTGTCGCCGTTGTTGATGATGGCCGGTTCGGGGATGACGAGGGCTGACTCTCGCAGTTGGAGGGTCAGCTCGAGATTGGCGAACATGCCGCCGCGCAGTTTGCGGTCCGGATTGGGGATGCGGGCTTTCACTAGGGCGGTGCGCATACCAGCATCCAGTTGGGGCGAGATAAAATAGACTTCGCCCTTGAAGGTGTCCTTCGGAAAGGCGGCCACGCGAAATTCGACGTGTTGGCCTTCGCGCAACTGGCTCAAATAACGTTCGGGCACATTGACCTCGATCTTGACGGTCTCCAGATCCACCAGTTGGGTGAGTCGGGTTGCTTTGGTGATCACCTGGCCTGGGCTGATCCGACGTTCCCCGGTGATTCCGGAGAAGGGGGCGACGATCCGGGCGTCTTTGAGCTCGCGCCGTTTGAGTTCGACGGCGGCTTCATTCACCGAAAACATGGCTGCGGCGGTATCATATTCCTGCTGGGAGATCAGTTTATCCCGGAGAAGTTGTTTTACCCGTTCCAGGGAGGTGCGGGAGAGGTCGAGTTGAGCCTCGGCGTCGGCCAGTTGAGGGGCGAATTTCGTGTCGTCGAGGACAATGAGTATGTCGCCCTTTTTGACCGGTTCGCCCTCCTGAAACCGGATTTCCTTCACGATTCCATCCGTTTCCGCGCTGAGGTCCACACTCTCATTCGGCAGCACGTTGCCGATCAAGGAGACCGACTCAGAAACCGGCTCGCTGCGCACGGGAACGGCGACGACCTGCACGGTGAATCCACCCGCGGCGCCGGCACCTGGAGCGCCTTCCTTTTTTTGGCAGCCGATCGCCAGCAATCCGGCGACGACCAACGATGCGAAGATGCGAAACGACATGACGGAGTCGAGGCTGCCTGGAATGCGCCCGGGATGCCATTCCTTCGCTTTAGGATTTTTAAACACTGCTACCCAACCCAACCGCCTCTCGCTAGAGTTTCTCCGTGAATTTTTCCCGCGTAATTCTGGCCGCGGTCTTTGGCTCGGGCGCCCTTTTCGGAGCCGAGGTGACGCTGTCAGGACGCACGTTCACCGTTCCTGACGGGTTCACCGTTGAATTGGCCGCTGGGACGACGGGAGTTCAGCGGCCGGTCAGTGCGTGTTTCGATGATCAGGGACGGCTCTTCGTCACGGAGTCCTCGGGCTCCAACGAGGCGCCCGACAAACAACTCCTCAATCCGACCCACCGCGTGCTCTGTTTGGCGGACCGCGACGGCGACGGTATTTTTGAGCATTCTACGGTCTTCGCCGAGAAGGTGATGTTTCCGCAGGGTTGCCTCTGGCATCAAGGATCGGTCTACGTCGCGGCCCCCCCCAGTATTTGGAAATTCACCGACACCAACGGCGACGGGGTGGCGGATCAACGGGAGGAATGGTTTAAGGGGGGTACTCTGACGGGTTGCGCCAACGATATCCACGGCCCGCATTTGGGTCCGGATGGCTATATTTATTGGACCAAAGGGGCCTTTTCCGAGCAAACCCATACCTTGGGGAATGGTCGAGTGCTGAAGGATAAAGCGGCGCACATTTACCGGGCGCGTCCCGACGGGTCCGGACTCGATGTCATCATGCACGGCGGGATGGACAACCCAGTGGAGATCGCCTTCACGCCCGAGGGAGAGACTCTATTCAGTAGTACCTTTATCGATTTCACCCAGCCGGGCTTTCGGGATGGGATAGCGCACGCGATTTACGGGGGCGTTTATGGCAAGGAAAGTGACGTGATCGAAGACGGTCGCGTGACGCGGACCGGACCGGATCTATTCCATCCATTCTATCAGGCGGGTCCGGCGGCGGAGTGTGGGTTGATGCGGTATGAGGGCGACGGTTTGGGTGCTGAATTCCGGGATAACCTGTTCGCGACCAGTTTCAATTTGCACAAGGTCACCCGGCACATACTCCGGGCAAAGGGAGCGACCTACGCGAGTACGGAGAGCGACTTCCTGATCACGGAGGATCCTGATTTCCATCCCACAGATGTGCTGCAGGACGCGGACGGCAGTCTCTTGGTGGTCGATACTGGCGGCTGGTACAAGCTCTGTTGCCCGAGTTCGCAATTGGTCAAACCGGATGTGCTGGGAGCGATCTACCGGGTTAAGCGAGTTGGGGCTTCCGCGCTCGGGTCCACGGAATTGACGGTGCGGCGGAAGGCCTTGGTGCAGCCCCCTTCGATGTCGAATACCTTGCCGGCCCGACTGAAGCAGGCGGTCTGGAAACAGGATCCAGCGCAAGCGGCCTGGTTTCGTGAGGTGATTCAGCAGCGGGCCGCCCGCCCGGACGAATCCTCGCAGGCGGCGGAAATCCGAGTTGCCGCCGAAGGCTTAGGACGGCTCCGGGACGCGACGAGCATTCCCCTCCTTCTGCAAGTGTCGGGGGGAACCACCGACGAATTTTTGACGCATAGTGTTATCCTGGCGTTGATTGAAATCGCGGATCCTTTGGCCACCCGGGTGGGGTTGTCGATGCGGGCACCGGGAGCTCAGCGCGCGGCCCTGATTGCCCTCGACCAAATGGAAGGCAGTACCCTGAAGCCGGCGGAGACCGTCCGCTTTCTCAGTGCGGCTGACGCGCCTCTGCAGAAGGCTGCCAGTTGGATCTTGGGTCGGCATCCGGAATGGGGCGGCGACTTGGCGGGTTGGTATCGCCAGCAGCTTTTGACTCCGGCGGGCGCGGCGGATCGCACGGCGGCCCTGGCGCAATTGCGCATTCTGGCGCGGGATCCAGCGGGCCAACAATTGCTGGCCGACACCCTTGATCAGCCCGGTTTCGCGGCCGATGCGCGGAACGCGGCACTGGGGGTCATGGCTGAGGCCGGTCTCAAGGATCCGCCCGCGGCTTGGATCCAGGGCGTTCGTTCGGTTCTGAATCGGCACCCAGACGGCGGGGCCGAGGGGTTGAGAGAAGCCATTCAGGCGGCCCGGACGATGAGCCGTGATGAGTCGGTGCAAAAGGCCTTGCACGGCTTGGCGCGGCAACTGGAATTACCCGCCCCCCTTCGCTTGGAAGCACTTGCCGCCCTGCCGGCGGGAGGCAACCTGGATTCGGCTGATTTTGCCTTCGCCCGCAGCCAACTCTCGGCTGACCAGGCTCCGCCGGTTCGAGTGAACGCCGCCGGTTTACTGGCCCGGGCGAAACTCAGTCCAGAACAACTCGGGCTGTTGTCGGGTGACTTGAAAGTGGCCGGACCGTTGGAGCTGACGAAATTGGTCGGAGCCTTTGATTCGGGAGGCGACGAAATTCTGGGTCGCCAAATGGTGTCGGCGTTGCGGGAATCCAAAAGCGCCCGGGCGCTGACTCCGGGACAATTGAAACCCCATTTCGCCAAATTTCCCGAATCAACGCAGGTGGAGGCGGGAAAGTTTTTGGACGAACTCAACGCGGATGCCGCGCAGCAATCGGTACACCTCGAGACATTGCTCAAAGAAGTGCAGCAACTTGGGGGCGATGTTCGGCGCGGTCAGACCGTCTTCAATGGGGCCAAGGCGGCCTGTGCGAGCTGTCACCGGATCGGTTATTTGGGTGGGAATGTTGGGCCGGAGTTGACAAAGATTGGGGAAGTCCGCAGCGAACGGGACCTGTTGGAAGCGTTGATCTACCCGAATGCCAGTTTCGTGCGCAGTTACGAACCGACGACGGTGGTCTTGAACGACGGCGAGGAGATCAACGGCATTATTCGTCGGGAAACGGAATCCGAAATCACCTTGGTGACCGGCCCGGCCGCCGAACAGCGGTTGGCGCGTAGTCTGGTCAAGGAACTACGGCCGGGCACGGTGAGCATCATGCCGGGTGGATTTGACCAGGCGTTGAGCCGGCAGGAATTGGCGGATCTATTGGTGTTTGTGAAGAATGTGCGTTGGCGATGAGGTGAAATTGGCGGGTGGTTCCGACTTCGGTTGGGCCGGTGCTTGCTTCCCGGCTTTTCTCGGCCTTGAATTCAATCCTCACCTGCGAGTTTCGCGGTCCGTGAATGGCAGTCGGTTCCGGAGCGTCCGCTGGCGGGTGGTGCGCTTATGAGTTTCTTGAATTTGTTCACGGTGGCAATAGCGACAGTGGTCCTGGCGGGTTGGCCGGTACGGGCGGCCGAAGCGCCGTTGGCCTTAAAGGACGGCGACCGCGTGCTCTTTATCGGGGACACCTTCTTCGAGCGCGAGGTGGACTACGGGCACCTCGAGACGCGGCTGACAGCGGCGTTCCCGGACCGCAACGTCACCTTCCGCAACCTCGGCTGGGCTGGCGACACGCCGATGGGCAAGGCACGGGCGAGCTTCGACTGGAATAAGTCCGAAAACGACTGGCTTAAGCGGGTGAAGGAGCAAGTTGGACTCGTGAAGCCGACGGTGGCTTTCCTCAGCTATGGAATGACGGCCGCGTTGGAAGCAGCGGCGGCCAAGACTCCGGCGGAGCAGTGGAAGGTAGTGGCCAAGTTTCAAGCTGACTTGGGAAAGCTGATGGACGCGGTGGAGGAAGTCGGTGGACAGAAAGTTCGGTTTGTCATCTTAGGTCCGACGCCGGCCGGAAATTTTGGAGGTCGTCAATCTGAGGAAGCCGCTCGCCTCGCGGCGGCCCAGAAGGCGGTTGAATCGAGTTTGGCGAGTTTTGCGGTCGCCCGGGATGCCCGTTTTCAACCGTTACTGAACTGGCCTCCGGATTCCTTCGATGCTCGAGGCGTCAATTCCACGGTGGATGGTGTTACCCTTACCGAGCCCAGCTACCGATTCCTGGCTGCCTTTCTGGAACAGGAATTGATTGCCCCCACGGTGGTGGCGGCTGGATCGAACCTGGAAATTCTCAACGCCGCCATTCGGAAGAAGAACGAACTCTTCTTCCATCGCTGGCGGCCCGCCAATTGGACGTACCTCTTTGGCTTCCGGAAGAATGAACAGGGGCAGAATTCGGTGGAAATTCCGAAATTCGATCCGTTCATCGTCGAGTGGGAGGCGCGCATTGCCAAGCTACGAGCGCTCAAGAGCCAGGACCCGGCCACTGTTGCCGAAGTGAAACGTTTGCTTGTTGAGGAAGCTACGCGGGAGCATCGCGATCCTAATTATAAGGAGCAGCCGGTGCCCACATTCGAAGTCGCCCCGGGATTCGAAGTGTCGCTTTGGGCTGAGAATCCAATGCTCTACAAACCGATCCAGATGAACTGGGATCCGCAGGGCCGGCTCTGGGTCGCCAGTTCGCGGTTGTACCCGATGATCAAGCCCGGCCAGGACGCCGAGGATGCGGTGATCGTTTTGGAAGACACGAATGGCGATGGTAAGGCGGATAAACACACCGTTTTTGCCGAGGGTTTGGTGATTCCAACCGGCGTGGTGCCGGACGGAAAGGGCGGATGTTATGTGGCCGCGAGCCATCAATTGCTGCACTTCGCCGACACCAACGGGGATGGAAAGGGCGATCAACGGACGATTGTGATGTCGAGCTTCGGCACGGAAGACACCCACCACAATTTGCATACGTTGCGCTGGGGTTATGACGGCCATCTCTACCTGAACCAATCGATTTACACCCACACGCACATTGAAACGCCCCACGGTGTTCGTCGCCTGAACAGCGCGGGGATTTGGCGCTTTGATCCGGATTCTTGGCAGTTGGAAATTTTCACCAAAGGGGGCTGCAATCCTTGGGGCCATCACTGGGATCAATACGGCAATTCCTTCTTTACCGACGGGGCTGGCTTCAAGGGCGTCTACCACGCCATGGAAGGGGCCACCTACTTCACCTATGCGGACATGCGGCGCGAGGCGGAGAGCATCAGTCCGGGCAATTATCCCAAGTTTGCCAGCCTCGAAATCATTCACAGTCCGATGTTCCCGGCGGATTGGCAGGGGAATGTCATCACCTGCGATTTCCGGGCCCATCGAGTCGTGCGGTTTGCGCTAACCGATGTCGGCTCCACGTATCAAACCAAGGAAATGCCCGATCTGTTACGTTCCACGAACGTCACCTTCCGTCCTATTGATCTCCGACTAGGGCCCGATGGAGCACTGTACGTTGCGGATTGGTCGAACCCGATTATTCAGCATGGCGAAGTGGATTTCCGGGATCCTCGACGGGACCACGAGCATGGCCGAATCTGGCGGGTGGCGGCGAAGTCCGGAGTTGGAAGCCGAAAGTCGGATCTGACGCTACTTTCGACGCCAGCGTTGCTGGATCTAACCCTCTCGCAGAGCGGCTGGGAACAGGAACAGGCTCGGGTCGTCTTGCGTCAGCGTGGGATGGGGAAGGTGCTGCCGGAAGTGAAGCCCTGGTTGGCCAAGCAATCAGATCCGCGGGCCAAGCTCGAAGCTCTGTGGCTGGGTGAAGCATTCGGGAAGCCGGCGGACGATTTGGTCAATGACCTGGTGGCGGCTAAAGACGAACGTCTGCGGACCGCGGTGGCCCGGCAGTTGAGTCGGTGATTCAGGAAATCGATTCCCAGATCTGCTGAGCGGCTTCGGCGGGTTGCGCGGCCTCATAAATAGGCCGGCCAATCACGAGCCAATCGGCCCCGGCGGCGAGCGCTTCGCTGGGACTTAATGTTCGTTTCTGATCATCGATCTTTTCCTGTCCGGTCCGGATGCCCGGGGTGACCAGTTGCACTTCCCGCGGGAGGATCTGACGAAGTCGGGGAAGTTCCAGCGGCGAACAGACCAATCCGCGTAAGCCCGCTCGGGCCGCGAGTTTGGCCAAAAGTTCGACCTGCCGACCCGGGTCGGTTTCGCCCCCGAGTTCGGACAAGGCGGAGGTATCCATGCTGGTCAGTACGGTGACGCCGAGCACCAGGGGGACTGGGTGGTTCAGTTCGCGCGCGGTCGTTTGAGCGGCGTTTTCGGCGGCCCGCATCATTTCACTGCCGCCACTGCAGTGGATCGTCAGCATCTGGACATCCAGTCGGACGGCGGCGGCGACCGCCTTAGCCACGGTATGGGGAATGTCGTGAAACTTCAGGTCGAGGAACACGGCAGCGCCCGTTTCGCGCAGGCGCCGGACGATTTCGGGTCCGGCAGAAACGAACAATTCTTTTCCCACCTTGAAGGCTCCGACGTGGGGGGCGAGTTGCTGGGCCAATTCGATGGCGCGTTCGGCGGTTGGCACGTCGAGGGCCACAATGATGGGATTGCGCACAGCTTCGGAGATATCAGGCGTTTCGGATTCTCTAGCGGCGCCACCAGCGGCGGACTTCACTATTTCCGGCTGCCGACGCGGGTTGGCCGGTGAATTGGCTGATCAAGAGCTGGCTTCGGGCGGCCTCCAGAGCCATCCGAAACTCGTCGTAACTGGGAAATCGTTGGGCTGGATCCTTGGCCATAGCCCGGACCAGGGCGTCACTGGTGGGCTGGGTGATATCCGGAGCGGCGACGATCGGCGGAATCAGAGCGGTGTGGATCTGAGCGGAAACCACGTCTTCCACGCTGGTGGCCTCAAAGGGGACGTGTCCGACGAGGGCGTGATAGAGCGTGCCCGCCAGAGAATATTCGTCGCTCAGGAAACTTTCACCCGTCTGTTGGACCCGCTCCGGAGCGATGTAATAAGGCGTTCCGTACACGGGTGCGTGGTAGTCCTTGTCAGCATCGGTCTTTCGGGAAAGTCCGAAATCCACTAATTTCGGTTCGCCCTCGGCATTGAAGAGAATGTTGCCCGGCTTGATGTCGAGGTGGAGCAGGCCGTGTTTGAGTGCCGTGGCCAAGGCACTCGAAACCTTGATGCCGATGTCGAGGACTTCCAGTTCCGAGACTCTGCGGTGGGATTCAATTTTGCTATCGAGGGTTCCGGCATCCGCCAATTCCATCACCAGGTAGCGGTATCCGCCCTCCTGATCAAATGTGTAAACGTGAATGATATTGGTGTGATTGAGCTGGGCGCAGGCTCGTGATTCGGCGGCGAAGGAATTAACCGCGTCCTCATCGTTCACCAACCCCTGCTTCATCAGTTTCACCGCGACTTCGCGGCCCAGGGTGTTGTCCCAGGCTCGGTAGACCGTTCCCATGCCGCCGGAGGCAATTTCCGAACGTAGTTCAAATTGACGCAGGACCATGGGCATCATGATGACCCCATTGCATTTGACGCAGGTGGTCTGCTCCAGCGGTGCCAGCTCACCGGAAATGAAGACTCTCGACCCGCAATGCGGGCAGGCGACCATCTTCAGTGATTTGCTCAATGTGGACATCGGGCGGCTTGAAAATGTAGCGATGACGTCACCGGGAACAAGCATCAGCTGCGCTTGATTGAACCGGGCGCGGCGGACCGTTACCCTGTTCCCTCATGAAGTCATCGGGAATCGTCTATTTGGTAGGGGCTGGTCCGGGGGATGCAGGGTTGTTGACTCTGCGAGGCGCGGAGGTTCTGGCGCGCGCTGACGTCGTAGTCTATGACGCGTTAGTCAACCCCGAGTTGCTGCGTCGGGCTCCGGTTTCGGCCGAGATCTTGTATGCGGGCAAACGTTCACGCGACCATGCGTTGCCGCAGGAGGAAATGAATCAACTGCTGGTGGCCAAAGCCAAGGAAGGCCGAACGGTCGTGCGATTGAAGGGGGGCGATCCGTATGTGTTCGGTCGTGGTGGGGAAGAGGCGCAAGAACTGGCGGAAGCCGGAGTTGCCTTCGAAGTAGTGCCCGGAATTTCTTCGGTAGTAGCCGCGCCAGCGTATGCCGGGATTCCGCTGACTCACCGGGATCATTGCTCCAGTTTTCACGTGTTCACCGGACACGAGGACCCCAAGCGACCGGAATCACGACTGGATTGGGCGCAAATTGCCCGATTGGACGGCACCCGCGTGATTCTGATGGGAGTGGAGCGGCTCCGACAGATTGCGAGTGAACTTGTCCATCACGGGGCGCGTCAGGATACGCCGGTAGCCTTGGTCCGCTGGGGTACGACCGGCCGTCAGCAAACCCTCACCGGAACGTTGGGCACGATTGCTGACTGTGCGGAGAAGGCTGGCTTTGCAGCACCCGCGGTGGTGGTGATCGGTGGCGTCGTCACTTTGCGAGATCAGCTCGATTGGTTTGAGCGGCGCCCACTGTTTGGTCAGCGAATCGTGGTCACGCGGACGCGGGACCAGGCGAGTCAACTGAGTACCCAACTGTCGGATCGGGGCGCCGAAATTCTGGAGATTCCGACCATCAAGATCGTTCCGCCTGACCAGGTGGGACCCTTGATTGAAAGCCTGACGGGTTTGGGCGAATACGACTGGTTGGTGTTCACCAGTCCCAACGGAGTGACCGCCTTCTTTGAGTATTTCTTCAAGGCCTACGATGATGTTCGCTCGCTGGGATTCCTCCGGATTGCTGCGGTGGGCCCGGCGACGGCGGCGAAGGTGAAAGAACTGCACCTCCGGGTGGATGCCATGCCGGAGGAATATGTGGCGCGTAAAGTGGCTGCCGCGATTGGTGCCCAGGAAACGGTGGAAAACTTGAGAATTCTTTGTCTGCGGGCTCAGGTGGCCAATCCGGATCTCGTCAAGGAATTGGAAGAAAAGGGCGGTATTGTCGACGATGTGGCGTGTTATCAGACGGTGCCGGAGACCGAGGATCGCAACGGGGCGGCGGTTCGTTTGACGGAAGAGGGGGCGGATTGGATCACCTTTACCAGTGCATCCACGGTCGAAAATTTTCACGCACGCTTTGATTTGACCGTGCTACGGACCCAGTGGCCGGGCGTGAAATTCGCGTCGATTGGCCCGGAGACCTCCAAGGCGCTGGCAGCGCTGGGACTGACCCCGGAGGTGGAAGCGCGGCCGCACAACCTGGAAGGCCTCGTCAAGGCGGTCGAAACTGCGGTTCGACGGGGTAAGAAAGCGTCGCTCTAATAGCCCAGCACCCGGAGCCCGAACTTGAGCCATAACGGTATGGTTAGGAATCCGAGCAAACTGGTGCCGACTACGATGCGCACCGCGGTGAGCGGGTCGCCCCCGTAAAGGCGGGCCAAAACAATGGGGAAAACGGCCACCGGCATGGCGGCCTGGACCAGCATGACTTGTTTTAGTTCGCGTCCGACTGGAAGTACCCAGGCTAGGCCGAGAATGAACACTGGGAGGAGTCCGACGCGCAGGAGGGAGGCCCACGCCACGGTGCGTAGATCGAAATGCCGGCGCAGTTCCGCGAAGGAGTCGGCCATCGTGGCGCCAATCAGGATGATCCCGAGGGGAAAGGCGCAGGCGCCCAGCATTTCTGCGGTGGTGAGCACGAACTGGGGCATCCAGTATTGGGCGCCGAGGACGTTCAGACCGACGGCGATGAGGATGGACAGAATGGGCGGGTTGAGGAGATGGCGCCATTCCCTCAGGCTGCCGTGTCCCAAGGCGACCAGGCACACCGTCCAGAGCGCGATATCGACCCCGAGGTTATGGACGAACAAAACCCCGGCGGTGTCGCCCGGGAATAGCGTCAGCACCAAAGGCAGGGGTACGTAACCGTAGTTCTGAATACCGGTTTGGGCGGCAAACGTGCGTTGACTGCGCTCACTGGTCAGTCCGGTTCGTCGACGAAACAGCCAGGCGACGCCAACCCCCACGGCGACTTCAAGAAATCCGAGCAGCGGTGCGAGGAATAGATTCTCCGGCTTACGGAGGGCGGCGTTGCCCAGAACGACGTGAAGAATCAGTGCCGGAGTGAGCACGTTGATCACGACGCGCATGAGACTCGCATCGGCCTCGGCGGTCAGCCATTGGGTTCGGCGGAGGAGGACGCCGGTGCCGACCAGGCAGAATACGGGAAGGACAGCGGCGAGTACGGTTAGGAACTGGTTCACAGTGCGGTGGGCGAACGCCCGGCACAGAGAACCGGCAAGAAACAGAACGGGACAAGCACGTTCTCGGGAATTGGCCTCACGCCAAAAACTGATTTACGAGTTCCTCGAACTCGGCGTGCTGCACTTCGCGGAGCCAGATGACGGTCGGATCCAGCGCCGGTTTACGCTCGTTAGCTTCGCAAAGATCGATGAATGCCAAGGGTTCGAAGGCGCCGGGAAGTGTGAGTTTGCGGACTAATTCGGTCTGCTCCGGGGTACGAGCCAAGCTGGGAAGGCGGCGCCCCAGGGAAAGATAAATCGGGTGAGCGTCGAATCGGCGCACCCAATATTTGGCATTCCAGTAGTCCGGTTCGCGCCGGTGCAGCATGGCGTGAATGATCGCCGCTTCCACATCACCCAAGTCCTGGATGATGTCATGGGCGGCATCCTGGTGATCGTGGTAGAGCAGCGCGGTGGCTCGCAGACGCAGAGCCGCGCTGGGGTCTAGTTCATTTTCGGCACAAAACGACCCGATTTTGGTCTCCAATTCGCGTCGGGGCAGCACACTGCGCCGAGGTCCGGGTCCAAGCTCAGGGATTTCCGGAGTGGCAGTGATTTTCCAAAAGTCGGTAGTGCGGCTGGCCGGTTTGGGCAAACTCATGGCGGGAGCAGCGGAACCATTCGCACTTGGATGAGCCTCGTCAACGAGCGTCGACAGTTTCATGCGACTTCGGACGATCGAGCGGCGCCGATCTTCATTCCGCCCGGCTCTTCTGCCACCTATCCTTCGGGCATGCGACTTGGCCTCTACGGAGGTTCGTTTGATCCGATCCATCGGGGTCACTTGTTGGTGGCTCAGGCGGCTCTCGAAGAACTCGAACTCGATCGTCTGGTGTTTATACCGGCGGCTCAGTCCCCCTTCAAACCGGAGTCGGAGCTGGCTCCCGCCGCATTGCGATTGCGCCTATTGCGTCTGGCCTTAGCGGGGCAGACGCGGTGTGCCGTGGATGACCTCGAAGTGCGGCGCGGTGGGGTGAGTTATACCGTCGATACCGTTCGCCATTTTGCTGAGTTGCATCCGAGAGCCAGTTTCTTTTGGCTGATCGGAGCCGATCACGTGGCGAAATTGCCACTTTGGCGCGGGGCGGCAGCGTTAGCCGAACTGGTCGAATTTGTGGTGATTCCCCGGCCAGGCGAAGAACCGGCTTCACTGCCCGCTCCCTATCGCTTGCGTCAGTTGCGTGGTTGGCCGTCAAGGGTCTCCGCTTCCGAGATTCGTGAGCGGGTAAGGCAGGGGATGACGGTCGGCCATTTGGTGCCCGGAATTGTTGCCGGGGTCTTGGAAACCGAGGCGATTTATCGCGCTTGAGTGCAGTCCATCAGAGTCCAAAGTGAATGGTTTGCGGCGGCAATTCACGCGTGATTTCTGCTACTCGGAGCCCAAAACCAGAACCACGCACCGTCTCCAGGTTCACTTCACCGCCGACCCGTCGATATAAACCCGGGTGAACTTGGGCTTCAGGAACACTCGCCGCCGGGTAGAACTGCATTGAGTTGGTCTCGACTCCCATGATGGTCGGGAGGTGCGCCGCCAGTAAACAATGGGGGATTTGGGCCAGCATCGGATTGGTTAGATCCTGCACCATCAACGTCAGACCATGTGCTTGCGCCCAACACGCCGAAAGGAGCGCCCCCGACTGGGTCTTGCAGGTCTTCAGGGCGACCCCGTTCCAACCAAGTTCCCGGCCGCGACGGATCTCTTTCCAATCATGCGCACTCTCGTCGAGAAAGAGCGGTTTGCGGGCGCTGACGCTGTGGGCGTCGATGGGATGTTCGGAAAGCTCGTAGGGAAAGGGCTGCTCCACATAGAGCAACATCCCAAACAGGCGCGGCTCGTCGTCCCTCAGGCGGTCGAGGATTTCGCAGACGTAGGCCGGGTCATGGACGGTGCAGTTGAAATCGGCAGTGAGCCATTCGACCTCTCCGGTTTGGGCGATGCGACCCACCTTGACCAGGCGCGCATAGTCCCAGGCGGAGTCATTCCCGCGAAGTTTTACTTTGAGGCACTTCAGGCCGTCGCGCTGGATCCAATCAGCGAGCAGTAAGGGGTAGCCGTCGTCGGGTTCGTCGCCTCGAAGTTCCGAGGTGTCGAGCGGGTCAAGACCGCCGACCAAATGCCAGGCACATAGGCGTTCGCGGCGCTGAGGGCGGAGGAATTCTTGGGGAAAACGGCCGGCCAAGGAAACCTGACTGCCCGCGGCAGGTTGAAGGAACGCCGCCAGATCCCGGCTAAGGAACTCCGGCCCGTAGGTCGAATACGTGGGGCGGTTGTGCAGGTTGCCGTAGGCGTCGTGCAGGGCGAGGTCGAAGGCGGAGCTGCAGACGAGAGCCGCCAGCCAGGGAAGGGGGCCGGCCGAGGTAGACGTCAACCGACTGGCATTGAAATCAGCCCTTAAGCACGGCAGCAGGAACTCCGAGAAGTCCTGACCCAATTCGAGAGGATGGCCAAATTCGGAGACGTTGGCCCAGGCGTGGGTGAGGAGTTCGCAGAATAATTTTAAGGCCTCGTGTCGAGGGGCGTAGGGTGACGAGTTGGGCCATACCCATTGTACGCTGAGAGGCGTTTCACCCCAACCTTCCGCGCGCCGCCCGTCCCGTCCGACGACCTGGAGTCGAACCCGGGCGCAGGTGACCGACGTGAGCGCTTCCGTGCCGAACTTGAGGGGTACTCGCGTCTGCACCGGCAGGAACCAGAGCGTTGCACCCGTGATGCGGAAGTCCCGAGGATGGCTCATGGACGAAGGGGGCAAGCGCCGGCCGACCGACCCGCGCTCGCCGGTAGACCTAAGCGGTCGGCGTTTCGCCGGCGGGTTCTTCGTCTTCCTTCTCGGAGATGACCGGGGCAATGGCCTGGAGTCGATCTCCTTTGGCGAGGTTGATCAGGATCACACCTTGAGTATTTCGGCCGGCTTCGCGGATGCCCTTCACCGGGATGCGCACCATTTGGCCTCCGTTGGTGATGAGCATGAGTTCATCGTCATCGTGAACGGTGAGTGCTCCCACGACTTGGCCGGTCTTTTCCCCGGTTTTCATCGTGATGATGCCTTTGCCGCCTCGAGACTGAGTCCGGTATTCGTCGAAGCTGGTGCGCTTACCGATGCCGTGTTCGCCGGCGACCAGCAATGTGGAGGCGGGGTCGACCAAGGCGCAGGCAACGATGGCGTCCGATTTCTCTAAATCGATGCCTTTGACGCCGGCAGCATTGCGGCCCATGGAGCGGACTTGATCCTCTGCGAACCGGATGCTCATGCCGTCCTTGGTAATGAGGACCATTTCGTTCTGTCCGCTGGTGAGGCGTACCTCCACCAGGTTGTCATTGGGCTCGAGAGTGATCGCGATGATGCCGCCTTTGCGGACATTCTGGAAATCGCTAAGAGCGGTTCGTTTGACGGTGCCGAGGCGGGTGACAAAAAAGAGTTCGTTTAGCTGTTGCCAGGTCTGGTCCTCCTTGTTGGGACCGTATTTGGCGATGATCCGAACGAGCGTCTGGATTTTTTCATCGGCCCGCAGTTCGAGGAGATTTGCGATCGAACGTCCCTTCGAAGCTCGACCCATGTCAGGAATCTCATGCACCCGCTCCACGTAAACGCGCCCGAGCGTCGTGAAGAACATGAGGTAGTCGTGGGTACTGCACGTGAAGAGGTGCTGGATGAAATCTTCGTCCTCCGGTTTTTCGGCTTCGCGCGTGGCCATGCCAATAACGCCCTTGCCGCCGCGGCGCTGAGCGCGATAGCTGGAAACATTGGTGCGCTTGATCAACCCGTTGTGCGTGAGTGTGACGATGACGCCTTCATTGGCGATGAGATCTTCGATCGCAATCTCGCCTTCGTCGGGAACAATATCGGTTCGGCGCGGATTTCCGTGCTTGTCCTTAATGTCCTTCAGCTCCTTTTTGATGATCGCCATCACGCGTGATTCCTTGGCTAGGATATCGAGGAGATCTTTAATTTTTTCGACGAGCTCGGCATATTCGGCGCGGACCTTGTCGATTTCTAGACCGGTCAGTTGGTAAAGACGGAGTTCGAGAATGGAATCAACCTGACGCTCGGAGAGAGCGTAACGACCCCGGACGAGACGTTCTTCACTGCGGATGAGGATGCCCCAACGTTCCACTTGGGCCCGGGTCCATTCGAAGGCCAAAATTTTGACCTTAGCTTCATCGCGGTTTTTCGACCCCCGGATAAGGCGAATGAACTCGTCGAGGTTATTCAGGGCGCAGACGTAGCCCTCGAGCAATTCAGCCCGTTCCTCGGCCTTTCTCAGTTCGAAACGCGTGCGGCGAAGCACGACTTCGCGACGGTGATCAATGTAAGCCGCGATCATTTCGCGCATCGTTAGCGTCTTCGGTTTGCCATGATCAATGGCGAGCGCATTGACGCTGAAGCTCACCTCAAGTTGGGTGTGCTTGAAGAGGTTGTTGATGACAACCTTGGGAATGGCATCCCGTTTGAGTTCGATGACGAGGCGGCAGTTTTCGTCGGATTCGTTGCGAACACCGCTGATGTCGGTGACGACCTTGTTGTTCACCAAATCGGCAATTTGCTCTTCCAGCGCCGCTCGGTTCACGTTGTACGGAATCTCGGTGATGACCAGCTGCTCGCGGTTGCCCTTCATCTGCTCGATGCCGACTTTACCGCGCAACTTGATGCTGCCGCGTCCGGTCCCGAAGTAGTTCTTGATGCCCTCAAGTCCGCAGATGATTCCGCCGGTCGGAAAGTCAGGGCCCTTAATGAATTTTTCGAGCTGCGCATTGGTGATCTCAGGCTTGTCGATCTGCGCGCAAATTCCGTCGATGACCTCGGCCAAATTATGCGGGGCTAAGTTGGTCGCCATCCCGACGGCAATTCCGGTGCCGCCATTGACGATCAGGTTCGGAAAGGCCGCCGGGAAAACCTTCGGCTCCGTCATCCGCTCGTCGTAGTTCGGGACAAAGTCGACCGTGTCTTTGTCCATGTCCTGCATCAACGCCGCGCCGAGGTGCGTGAGGCGGGCCTCGGTGTATCGCATGGCGGCGGGAGGATCATTTTCCACCGAACCAAAGTTACCTTTTCCTTCGATCAGGCGCTCGCGCATGGCCCATGGCTGCGCCATGTGGACCAATGTGGGATAAATCACTGCTTCGCCGTGCGGATGATAATTGCCTGAGGTGTCACCGCAGATTTTGGCGCACTTATAAGGCTTTCGTCCCGGGAACAGTGAGAGTTCGTGCATCGCATACAAAATGCGGCGCTGGGAAGGCTTGAGTCCGTCGCGAACGTCGGGCAAAGCGCGCGAGATGATCACGGACATCGAATAGTCCAGGAAGGACGACTTGATTTCCTCGGCGACGTTGATGGTGGCGATCTTTTCGCCGCTGGCGTAGGCGCCTCCGGACGGGGCGGGTGCGCTCGGTGGAATTTCGTCGGGCATGAATTAAGAGAGGTCGTTCGGCTGAGGGATGAATCCTCAAACGTCGAGGTTGCGCACGTTGAGGGCGTTGTCCTCAATGAACTGGCGGCGAGGTTCGACCTCGTCGCCCATGAGTCGGGTGAACATCGCCTCGGCTTCGACGGCGTCGGTGAGGTCGATCCGGAGCAGTTTACGCTTTTTTGGGTCCATCGTGGTTTCGAACAATTCCTTGGCATCCATTTCACCCAATCCCTTGAACCGGGTGATATGTTGGATGCCCTTTTTGCCGACGGCTTTTACTGCCGACAGAATTTCAGGAATGGAAAAGAGCGGGGTAATCGTGGCTTTTTCGCCCTCGCCAGTGATGAGCTCGAAGAGCGGTTTGTCTTGCGCGGAATAATGTTCCACGGCCAGGCCCTTTTTCGCCAAGCGGCTGAGTAGGTCGCTGATCGCCTTGTTCTCTAGGTGCAAGTCGTGATGTTTGGCGCGCCGGATGACACCCTTTTTCTCGGCCTTATCCCGAGTCTCAGCGTCTCCGAGTACGTCCAGATTCTGCGCCTTGAATTCTTCAAACGCCTCGTTGGTGACGAAATAGTGGATGGTCTCGTGGTTGCCCTCGCGTGCCTTGACCAAGTGTAGGGGGAGGGAACCGTCCAGCCCGCGCTTATCAACATACGCCGAAAAGTCGCCGCCGACCCGTTGGATGTAGGTGGCATGCTTGTCGAGAGTTTCCAGCAGGGCGAGAATCTCTTCGAGCTGCTTGGCCGGCACCTCTCGTCCGTCCGACAAATTCTTGAGGCGGACTTCTTCGGTTCCGTTCTGCAGAAGAATTCGGTTCAATTGAGCATCATCTTCCACGTAATCCGTGCGCTTCTTGCGGGTCACAGAGTAGAGCGGCGGCTGAGCGATATAGACGAATCCATCGCGCACCAATTGAGTCATCTGCCGGTAGAAGAAGGTCAGCAGTAGCGTCCGGATATGTGAGCCATCCACATCGGCGTCCGTCATGATGATGATCTTGTGGTAACGGAGTCGTTCGATATTGAACGCCCCTTCACCTTCGCCGGCGCCGATGCCAGTGCCAATGGCGGTGATCATCGTGCGGATTTCGTTGTTCTGCAGCACCTTGTCGAGTCGTGCTTTCTCGACGTTGATCAATTTGCCGCGGATCGGGAGGATCGCTTGGAATTTGCGATCACGGCCTTGTTTGGCGGAGCCACCGGCCGAGTCACCTTCGACGATGTACAGCTCGGTATTGACTGGATCACGATCGGAACAATCCGCGAGTTTACCCGGCAGACCGCCGCCGGAAAGTGACGTCTTGCGCACGGCTTCCCGGGCCTTTCGGGCCGCCTCACGGGCGCGGGCGGCGTTCAAGCCCTTCTCAACGATCTTTTTCGCGACGCCGGGATTATCATCGAAGTAGTTCATCAATCCTTCGTAGGTTGAGGAGCCGACCATGCCCTCGACCTCCGGGGACAACAGTTTGACCTTCGTCTGCGACTCAAACTTGGGATCGGTGTGTTTCACCGAAATCACCGCCGCCACGCCTTCCCGGACGTCGTCGCCCGTGATCTGGGGGTCCTTGTCCTTCAGCAGGCTATTCGATTTTGCATACTGGTTGATCGACCGCGTCAGCGCGTTCCGAAAACCGGTCAAATGGGTGCCGCCATCGGGATTGAACACCGTATTGGTGTAACAGAGCACTTGATCGGTATAGCTATCATTGTACTGCAGAACGACTTCAAGGTGGATCTCGACCTCTTTGCCGTCCCCGTCCTGTTTTGATTCTTTGCGGAAAATGATCGGCTTGGGATGCAGGACGGCTTTGCTTTTGTTGAGTTGCTTAACGAATTCCTCAGTGCCGTCCTTGTAGAAAAAGGTCTCGGGCTGGATCTCGGGATGGCGTTCGTCGGTGAAAACGATTAAGAGCCCCGAATTTAGAAAAGCAAGTTCTCGCAGGCGTTGAGAGATGCGGTCGAACTTGAATTCGGTCGTTTCCCGGAAAATTTCCTTGTCCGGCAGGAAGGTAATCAAGGTGCCGGTGCCTTTAGATTTGCCGATGACGTCGAGCTTCTTGATCGTTTTCCCGCGCTCGAACTCCATGTGGTAGACCTTTCCGTCGCGGGAAACTTCGACCTCGAACCATTCGGAGACGGCGTTGACGCATTTGGCACCGACCCCGTGGGTGCCGCCGGAGAATTTGTAGCCACCCTGACCGTACTTACCCCCGGAGTGCAGCGTGGTGAGGACCATTTCGCCCCCCGGGATCTTGTACTGAGGGTGAATATCGACCGGGATTCCGCGCCCATTGTCCCGGACCGACATCGAGCCATCCACGTGGATGGTGACCTCGATGCGATCACAATGGCCGGCCAAATGTTCGTCGACCGAGTTGTCGAGCACCTCGGAAACGCAGTGGTGCAAGGCCCGCTCATCAGTCCCGCCGATGTACATACCCGGCTTCTTCCGGACTGCTTCGAGTCCTTCCAGTTTTCCTAGTTTGGATGAGTCGTAATCGGATCCGGAAGTGCTATCGGCCATGATGAAATTGTGCCCAAAAGGGGCGGCGAAACTTGTTCCGCTAAGAGTATCAAGGGCACCCTATGCTACAACAGCAAACTCCCCTAAAAGAGACGAGGCAGCTCCCCAACCTGTGGGGGAGCTGCCTCGTTGAGAACCGGATCTGTTGTGGTTATTTGGCGGCTGTCACAATCACGAACCAAGCGTCATCCCAGACCGCCTTATCATCACCGGCGAGAATGCAGTACTCTCCTTTTTTGAGAGCCTCGAGCGAATGATGAATTGGCTTGACCAGTTTCGGTTCCGAGCCGGAATTAAGTTCGTATAACCGTATTTCGGCGAGCCCATTACCCAGATCTTTAAGATCAATTGCGCACTTTTTGCTGAGCTTGACCAACACGGGGTTACCAGTGCCAATTTCGGAGGCTACTTCATTGACTACCCAGTAGTTTTTCCATTTGAACTGGCGGAGTTTTTCCTTGGATTTGTCGTCCAGCGAAGAGTACGCGGCTCCCTCGGGTTTTTTATGGTCGGTTCCCCAGACGAGTCGGGCGTGAACCTTCAAATCATCCGCCCGACCGGACCAGGCCAGCAACCCAATGATCAGCCAACCACCCAGGCGGCTCAGGAATCTAGGAAACAGCGACATATGCAATTGGGTGGGCATTAGAATTCGTGGGCACTGGAGCAATCAGTTGATCCAGTGAACAGTTACGCCGTCGATATCGGAGCGATATTCGACGGAAGTAACCGCTTGGGGGGCGCTAGCGAAGGAGGCGAAGGTGGAGACCACGGGAATAGGTTGTTCGCTCAAGGTGAACCCCAGCGCAACCGCAGCCAAACCGCCCACCGGGACGAGCCATCGAATTAAGCGCGACCAAGCAAACTGAGGGTCAACGGGTTGAGCGTTCTTCCGTTCCTCGGCGGCGATTCGCCGTTGGACCTGACTCCAGTAAAATTCTCGAGAATCCGTCAGTCGGTGTTCCGGTTCATTTTCACGGACAGTTTCGCGGAGGCTTTTAAGGGCGTCGTACAGCGAGCGCGTTTCTGGGTCCTGTTGGCACAGAGTTGCGATCGCAGCCTTTCGCCCAGGGTCGAGCTCACCGTCCAAGTAAGCCTGAATTTCTAGGCAGGATTCGATCTTCATGGTTTGTTAGGGTATTTGTTGGAAGTTCTTACTCGACGCGCTCCCGGCGTAGCCCATGCAAGAGGCTGGCCAGTCGTCGACGTGCATAAAACAGGCGAGACATTACCGTCCCGATTGAAATGCCGATCCGGTCGGCAATTTCCTTATACTGAAGGCCTTCAAATTCGTGAAGTAGCAACACGGTGCGGTGTGCAGGGGTCAATCTGGTCATCGCTTCATCAATCCGTTTTCGCACTTCAGTCTGTTCCAACCCCTCGGTGGGATTGGTGTTTTCAACCGGCATCTGGCGTTCGACGCCGCCGGCATCCTCTTCCAATTGTTCAATCGATTCCGCCCGCATTTTCTTCTGCCGACGAATCTGGTCGAGACACAGGTTGATGACGATTCGAGTCATCCAGGTGGCAAACGAAGACTCTCCGTGAAATTGGTGCAGGCGTTGCCAGGATTTCACCCAGGCTTCCTGCGACAAGTCCACGGCTTCTTCTTCGTTGCGCATCATCATCAACGCTCGGGCGTAGATTTTATCGCGGTGTCGAAAAACCAATTGTTCAAACGCTTCGGTATCGCCGGATTGAGCCCAGCCCACCAACGCGTCGTCAGCGGTTTCGGGATAATCTCGTTTCAACGACACTGGCATGGACGCAGTGGTGCGCAGGTTATTCAGGATTCGCGCAGCTCAAATTGAGGCGCGCTGGTCGGCAGCGTGCGGCAGTCCGGTCAGGTGGCAAGCGGGAAGTGCCAAACATTTCCCTCGAAGATTTTTACAGTTTTCCTTTGGAACTCGGTACCTGACCCGCAATTCGGGGGTCATGCTGACAGGCAAAATCCACGGCGCGGGCGAACGCTTTGAACAAACTCTCCACCACATGGTGCGGTTCGCCCCCGTCCAGCAGTTCCAAGTGCAGATTGCATTTCGCCTCATTGGTGAAGCCTTGGAAGAACTCCCGAGCTAAACCAAAGCGAAACGCGGAAGACATGTCTTGGGTCCGATCGGCCGCCGGAATGCGTCGATGCGCCAGTTCGTCCAATCCTTTCCAAACAAGAATAGGCCGACTGCTAAAATCGATCACGCAGCGGGCCAGGCATTCATCCATCGGCACATACGCTTCCCCGGTGAATGGATTTCGTGGATCGAACCCGGTCCCATAGCGGCGAAGGCCCTTTTTATCCCCCAAAGCCTGGCGAACGGCCTGGCCCAGGGCGATGCCGCAATCTTCCACGGTATGGTGCGCATCGATGTGCAGATCGCCCACGCACCGGAGTTTGAGATCGCAGACGGAGTGCTTGGCAAAGGCGGTCAGCATGTGATCGAAGAATCCTAAGCCAGTGTGGATCTCAGCCTGGCCGGTGCCGTCGAGATTCAATTTCAGGGTGATGTCGGTCTCCGAGGTCTTTCGGCGAACCGAGGCTGTACGCTTCCGCATGGGCCGAGCAAAGCGAACCGGGAGCGGTCACACCAAGCCAAATTCATTCGGGCGGTCTTTCCATTTGACCTATCAGGCCTTCCGGACGTGGAATTGCTTCTTCCATCCTATGCCCATGCATCGCCGCGAATTTCTCCTGACCGCCACTGCTGGTTCGGCCGCCCTCCTGGCCGGTTGCGCCACCGGATCTTCCGAGGCCAAGTCGATGAAACCCGATACCTCCTGCTACGAACTTCGAATCTATCACATTGCTCCGGGCAAGACGGAGGACCTGTTCAACCGCTTTCGCAATCACACGCTCAAACTGTTCACCCGCCACGGCATTACCAGCATTGGTTATTGGATGCCGATCGATCCGGCCGACCAACGCCTGCACTTCCTCTTGAAGTATCCGAGCCGGGAAGCGCGAGAGGTGTCCTGGAAGGCTTTTGGGGCGGATCCCGACTGGCAGGCCGCCTACAAGGCGAGTGAAGCCAACGGCGCTCTGGTCACTAAGGCTGAGAATCCCTTCTTGATCCTGACAGATTATTCACCCGCAATACGGACCGGAAATGTCTCCCGGGGTGGCGTTTGGGAATGGCGCTGTTACACGACGCCGGCGGGCAGGTTGCCATATTTGGATGCCCGTTTCCGGGATCACACCCTCCCGCTTTTCGCCAAGCATGGGATGCATAACTACGGGTACTGGCACCTGATGCCGGACCAAGCGGATGCCGACGTGACGCTCGATTATTTCCTCACGCATGCCTCCGTCGAAGCCGCGAAGAAGTCGTTTGACTCGTTTCGGCTCGACCCCGCCTGGACGGCCGCCCGGGAGGCGAGCGAGAAGGCCGCTGGCGGCTCCTTGACGGTTCCCAATGGCGTGAAATCCCTCTTCCTTAAACCCACAGATTTCTCGCCCACAACCTGAGTTGAGACCCGCGGGTTGGCTTCGCATCCGATGATCTTGATTCCTGTGCGGGTCGGGCCAAGTCCGATTCACGGACTCGGTTTATTCGTGGTCGAGGCGATTGCCCGGGGAACGCCCGTGTGGCGGTTCGAACCGGGATTCGACCAGGAGTTTTCGCCGGAGCGGGTGGCCGAATTGCCGGCCTCCGCTCAGGATCACGTCCATTGGTTTGGCTGGGTCAACCGAGTAACGGGAACCTGGGTTCTCAGTGGCGACCATGCCTGTTTCATGAATCACGATCCACTTCCCACTACTGGCCTGGCTGCGGACAACGCGGGCCAGTCGACCCTCGCACTGCGAGACCTGGCGGCGGGCGAGGAATTGACCTGTGACTATCGCGCTTTTGATGCCGAAGCCGGGGCCAAACTGGGCGGCTAAACGCGGAGATTGGGGAGTCTAGATTCGTTGGCCCTAAGGGCTCTCCTACTGACAACGCCCCCAAAGCGGGATAGCCTTTCCTTATGAGTTCCTTGTTCAAACGCCGTGATTTCCTGTCCGCCGCGGCACTCACGACCTTGGCGGCACCCTATCTTCTCTCAGCGCGGGCCCAGGAAGCCGATCGAAAACTGGGCGTGGCCTTGGTCGGCCTCGGAAGCCTGAGTACCAATCAGATCGCGCCGGCCCTCCAGAAATGCCAGTCCTGCCGTTTGGCAGGCGTGGTAAGTGGCACGCCAGAAAAGATCAAGAGCTGGCAGAGCAAGTATGGCTTAGCGACCGCCAATTGTTACTCCTACCAGGACTTTGATCGCATCAAGGACAATCCGGAGATCGACATCGTCTACGTCGTCCTCCCGAACTCGATGCATCCGGAGTACACGATTCGGGCTGCCCAGGCCGGCAAGCATGTCTTTTGCGAAAAGCCGATGGCCAATTCGGTTAAGGACTGCGAGGCCATGATTGCGACCTGTAAGTCGGCCAAACGTAAGCTCGGTGTTGGTTACCGTTGCCAATTCACCCCGCAACACCTGGCCTTGATCCGGATGGCGCGAACGGAGGAATTCGGTCCGCTCCGAATGGTTGAGGCCGCCTTTGGCTTCAAGATTGGAGATCCGAATCAATGGCGACTCAAGAAAGCCTGGGCCGGGGGAGGGGCGCTGATGGATGTCGGGATCTATGCCATTCAGGGCATGCGCTATTTGACGGGTGAGGAACCACTGGAAGTGCAGGCCTTCGAAACCAAGACCGACCGGAACAAGTTTGCCGAGGTCGATGAGACTGTGACCTGGGAATTCAAGTTTCCCAGCGGTGTTATTACCCATGGGGCCACGACGTATGCGTTCAATGGGATGAATTACCTGCGCGGCCTGGCGCGGGATGGTTGGTTTGAGCTGGCGCCCAATGCTTATGGCTACACCGGCCTGGTCGGACGCACGAGCCGAGGATCCCTCGAACTGCCGCAAGTGGACCATTTTGCCACTGAACTTGACGATTTTGCCGAATGTATCCGAAAGAACCGTCCCACCCGAGCTCCGGGAGAGGAAGGCTTGGCGGATCTCAAAGTGATCGAAGCCATTTATCGCAGTATCGCCGAGGGCAAGGCGGTCAAAGTCTGAGAATTGAAGCAAGGTTCGGCGAATTCTACAAGTGAACTTGAAGTTGCCTGAGTTTGTAACCGTCGGTTGCAGTCCGTCGGGGTGGACCGTAACGTCTGCCGACTCAGTTACCGGTCGTTTATGAAACAGCGTCTCCTTTACGCACTCTTTTTCACCTGCCTTAGCGGCTACGTCTTCATTGGCTCACAGGTCTTTCAGGCAAGCGCCGCCAAGGATAAGGGCGAGGACGTCTACGCCGAATTAGAGCTGTTCTCCCGCGTTTTGGAGCGGGTCCGCCGCGACTACGTCGATGGCGACCAGATGACCTATGAAGAACTGGTGCACGGAGCCCTGAAAGGAATGCTCGGGAGCCTGGATCCGCACAGTGAATTCATGGAGCCGGCTGCCTTTGACGAATTGAAGGAGGACACGGAAGGCGAGTTCAGCGGGGTCGGCATGCAAGTGACCCAACGCGGGGAGGACCTGGTGGTGGTGGCGCCCATGGAAGATACCCCGGCGTTTGCGGCCGGGATTTTGCCGGGTGACCGCATTCGTAAGATCGACGGCAAGTCGGCCCAGGGCCTCAACGTTCCCGACGCTGTGAAATTGCTGCGCGGCAAACCGGGAACACCGGTGACCCTGACCATCGACCGTGATTCCGTGCCCGAACCGAAGGATTTTATCCTCAAACGCCAAACCATTCAGGTCTATACAGCCAAGGATATCCATAATCGGCGGGAGTTCCCCGTGGATACGGATAAGGTCGGCTATGTGCGCTTGACCCAGTTTGGCGAGAAGACAGGGAACGAGCTCGAGGAAGCCTTGCGCAAATTGGACAAAGGCGGAATGCGCGGCTTGGTCTTGGATTTGCGGGGGAATCCCGGCGGGTTGCTGGAAGAAGCGGTTGCGGTCAGCGAGAAGTTTTTAAAACGGGGTGAGCCGATTGTATCGACCAAGGGACGCAACCCGTCGAACGACGTCGAACGGAAGGCGGGATCGGGTCGCAAATGGCTGACCAAGGAACTGCCGATGGTGATTTTGATGAATGGCGGCAGTGCCAGCGCCTCGGAGATTGTGGCGGGTGCTTTGCAAGATCTGAAGCGGGCCACGGTCGTCGGCGAAAAGAGTTTCGGAAAAGGTTCGGTCCAGAGCGTCCTGCCGATGCCTGATGGTTCCGCCTTGCGCCTGACCACCGCCAAATATTACACCCCAAGCCATAAGGTGATTCATGGCCAGGGAATTCAGCCTGATGTCCGAGTGGAGATGACCGAGGATCAGGAGATTGCGATTCAATTGACGCGGATTCCGGGGGGCAAAGAGAACTTGGAGCAAGCCCTAAAGGCCTTTCCTATTGAACGCCAGGAGAAGCTGCGAGAGTTGGTGGAACAAAACCGCGATGCGCAGCTCGAGAAGGCGAAGGAATTGCTCAAGGCTGGACCGATCGCTCTTTTGAACCGGGTGGATCTGGTTCCGGCACCGGTGGCGAACTAAGCTCTTTCCGAACTCGTCCTAGGGGACGGAACCGTGAATGGAGGCTGGCTCGCCGGTTTCTTCTATTCCTGGAACTTGTTCTTGTCTTCGCCCCTAGTTACCATCGCCGCGGCTGTCTGGAGCCGTGTTCGACTGCTCTCCATGCTACTTGCTCTCGAAACCTCCTGTGATGAAACCAGTGCGGCGGTCATACACGAGGGCGAAGTGCGCTCCAATGTGGTCTCCTCCCAAATTCGGATGCACGCCGATTATGGGGGGGTGGTGCCGGAACTCGCGACGCGGGAGCACTTGCGCAACCTGCTGCCGGTCGTTCGGGCGGCCTTAACAGAGGCCGATATTTCGGTCGCGAACCTCGAGGCGATTGCCGCCACCCGGGGCCCGGGACTACCGGCGGCTTTGATGGCGGGCTTCACCTCGGCCCAAGCCCTGGCGTTTGCCTTGGAGCGACCGCTCTATGGAATTCACCATCACGAGGCCCACTTGTATTCCCCGTGGATCAGAGGAACTCCGTCCCAAGCTCATTTCGAGGAGTTCGAACCCAACGTTTCCCTGATAGTGAGTGGTGGACATACGATGGTGGTGCACGTCGAGGCGGAGCTCAAACACCGTGTTCTGGGGTCCACGTTGGATGACGCCGCCGGAGAGTGTTTCGACAAAACTGCCAAACTTCTCGGCCTTCCTTATCCAGGCGGGCCCTTGGTGGATCGATTGGCCGCCGAAGGGAATCCCGGGGCCTACGAATTTCCCCGGCCTTTGCTGGCGGATCAGGGTTTCGATTTCAGCTTTAGTGGTCTCAAGACGAGTGTTCGATACTTTCTGCAAAAACATCCGAGTTTGGCTGACGATCCTCAGGCGTTGCGCGACCTTTGTGCCAGCGTTCAAGCGGCCATTGTGGAGGTGCTCGCAGTTAAGACTGTCCGGGCGGCACGGCGTTTAGGGGTCCGCTGCGTGACCGCCAGTGGGGGAGTTACCTGCAATTCAAGTCTGCGCCGCGAACTCGAATCCCGGTGTGCTCGTCATCGACTGAAGCTGTATCTCGCGGACCGAAGTCTGTGCACGGACAATGCCGCGATGATTGGAATTCTGGCCGAGCGGCAACGCCGGGCGGGAGTGGCTTCGACGCCCTTAGATGCGGAATCGATGCCCGGTTGGCAGTTGAAGTGAAACCAGGCCTTCCTTGACCTTTTCAAGTTCCTCGCCTCCGTTCAGCGGGTGCATGGCTTGTTGCGGATTCCCTTATTTTTATTGGGACTGTATTTTCTCTTGGTGTGTCGTGCCGCGGAACCGATTACGCCCGCCGCGTTTGACGCCGCGTTTGGGCGCATTGGTGCCCGCCCAGGTGTGACCGACGAGACGGTCCAATTTCGGGAGTTGGTCGGTCTTTGGTGGCGTTACCAGATGGTGGGAAATCCCGAGTTTGCGACCTATGTGGGAAATCCCGGATTGAACGACCGCTGGACGGATATTTCGCGACCCGCTCTCAACCGGCAGAACGCGGAAATCAAGCGGACTGACGCCGCTTTGGCTCGCATTGATCGCGCGGCGTTGCCTCCGACCGAGCAGCTGTATTTCGACCTCTTCCTGCGTACCGTGCGTCTTTCCGAGGAAGGAGGGCGCTTTCCCGAGGAATTGCTCGCCGTGACTCAGATGTCCGGTCCGCAGTAGGGAATTGCGCAAACGTTGGCGCCAATGCCGGCGTCCACGCGTGCTGACTGCGAACCTTGGCCGAACAGCACTTGGGAACCGCCTTTGATGTTCGCGCCTTTCACGACGAATTGCTCGGACAGGGTTCACTCCCGTTGGATATTCTCGAGCCACGTATGAAGGCCTGGATCGACCCTCAAATCCGGTAAAGTCAGAAATCTCATCCTCCCGTCGGCTCAATCATATCAGTAATCCTGCGACGCAGGCGGTCAGGTAACAGGCCAGCAATCCAGCGACCATCGCCCGTAGTCCTAGTTGCGCGAGGTCTCCGCGACGCGACGGGGCCAGGGCGCCGATACCGCCGATCTGAATCGCCACGCTGGCCAGATTCGCGAATCCACAGAGGGCGAAGGTGGCGAGTTGAAAAGAGCGCGGGTCAAGTGTGGGCTGGGCTTTCGCCAGGGACATGTAGCCGAAGAACTCGTTGAGAACGATCCGCTCCCCCAACATCTGTCCGATGACGACGGCATCCTTGGACGGCACCCCCATCAGGAGGGCGAAGGGCGCATTTAGGTAGCCCAAGAGTTCCTGAAGGGGTTTTTGGGTCGGCCAGCCGAGCTGACCGGCCACGAACCCCAGGAGGAAGTTGACCAGGGCGACCAGCGCCGCGAAGGCGAGCAGCATGGCGGCAACATTGATGGCCAGTTTCATGCCGTCCCCGGCCCCGACACAAATGGCATCCAATCCGTTGACCGTGGTCCGTTCCGTGGTCGCTCGGGCGCCGACCGCCGTTTCGCTGGGTTCGGTTTCCGGCCGCATAATCTTTGCGATCATCAGGGCCGCCGGAGCGCTCATGACGGAAGCCGTCAGGAGCGCGCCCGCCGGGATTTTCAGCACCCCTGTGTAAACTGCCAGTACCCCGCCGGCGATGGTGGCGAAGCCGCTGGTCATGAGGCAAAACAGTTCACTTTGAGTCATTCGCTCCAGGTAAGGCCGGACGACCAGCGGGGCTTCGGTCTGGCCCATGAAGATATTGGCGGCCGCCGCCAGAGTTTCACTGCCGCTGGTGCGAAGGGCTCGTTGCATGACCCAGGCCAAGGCCCGCACGACTTGCTGGAGAATTCCGTAATGGTAGAGAAGGGAGGAAACGGAACTGATGAGAATGATGGTTCCGGTAATGGTGATGATCAGGAGGAACGAATTCCCCGGCCCAAAGGATTGTTCCATCAATTCCGGGCTTGCCAGGGGGCCGAAAAGCAACTTGTTGCCTTCGTCAGCAAAGGCGATGAACCGGGTGACGACGGATTGGAATCCGTTGAACGCCGCTTGGCCCGGCGTGGTTTTAAGAATCAATAGCCCCAGGGCGAACTGAAGCGCGAGACCCCAAAAAGTTGTCCGCCAGGGAAACCGAGCCCGTTGGCTGGAGAGCGCCCAGGCTAACCCGATAAAGGCGATCAGTCCCGCGAGGCTCATCCACCGTTCAGTCACGGGCGCGCAGCCTACGGGCAGGGTCCGTGGCCACCAAGCGGTATCGCGAAGGCAGCGTGGAATAGCGTGTTTATGGTGCCGAAAGGCCGACCGAGCGGTCGTCGATGGAGGTGTGGGTTCGAAATGAGCTTCTATTATTCGAAGTTCGCTGGACGGGAAATGGAGACGTAGGTTCGGGTTGGCCTCGATCGTTCTTTTGCTCATTCTGCGGCGTGACAGTTTCCCCTAGTGATCTCGCCGCTCGCCTCCAGTCCGAAGCTCCACCACGCCTGTTGGACGTCCGGGAGGCGGAAGAACATGCCTTCTGCGCCCTACCCGATTCGCGGTGGGTGCCGCTGTCGGAATTGATGGAACGGGTCGAAGATCTGGCCGACTGGCGGACCCAGGAAGTCGTCGTCTACTGCCATCACGGAGTGCGCAGCGCCCACGCCATCGCGTTGCTGCGGCAATTCGGATTCACGCGTCTGTTCAACCTTTCGGGAGGAATCGACCGCTGGAGCCTGGAGGTGGATCCAAAGGTACCTCGTTATTGAACTGACTGCGGTGCTGGTGGTGAGTGTCCTTCGGGTGGGTTGGGCCGTGCCGCCGCGTGCTGAGTCGGGCACACGGACGTGTGTCGCATTGCGCGGCGTGGCACAGGCGTTCATTTCAGAGGGGTGAATTTCGGGTTTTTTATTGCTCGAAACCCGGCATCTTAACTGCAACTCCCAAAAGCAGATGAACTTCGAAAAATTCACGATCAAAGCCCAGGAAGCGGTCACCTCAGCCCAACAGATCGCCCAGGAACTCGAGCATCAACAGCTCGATGGCGAGCACTTAGCACTCGCGCTCATCCGGCAGAACGAAGGCCTTATTCCCCAGTTGCTCCAGAAGGTCGGAGTCGCCTTGCCCCGTTTTGGGGCCGACCTACAAGCGGAATTGGGCCGACGGGCGAAAATTGGAGGCGCCACGCAGGTGTATCCCAGTCAGGATTTTCAGCATGTCGTCGCGGCTGCGGCGAAGGAATCCGCCAAACTCAAAGATGACTTCACCTCCACTGAGCATCTGCTCCTGGGGCTCATTGAGAAGGGCGGCCCTTCGCTGAAAAAGATCTTCGGAGCGAACGGTCTTTCGCGGGATGCGGTGATGAAGGCGCTCGTTGAGGTCCGCGGTAATCAACGAGTGACCGATCAGAATCCCGAGGAAAAGTTTCAGGCACTGGAGAAGTATGGGCGTGACCTGACGGCGCTGGCCCGGCAGGGGAAAATTGATCCCGTGATCGGCCGCGATGAGGAGATTCGGCGCGTGATGCAGGTCCTGACCCGCCGGACGAAGAACAACCCGGTGCTCATCGGCGAACCTGGAGTCGGCAAGACTGCCTTGGTGGAAGGTCTCGCCCGCCGGATTGTGAATGGCGATGTCCCGGAATCCCTGAAGAACAAGAAGGTCATCGCCATGGACATCGGGGCGATGGTGGCCGGGGCGAAGTATCGGGGAGAGTTCGAGGAGCGTCTAAAGGCCTTCCTCAAAGAAGTTACTTCCAGCGAAGGCAAGATCATTTTGTTTATCGATGAGTTACACACCATCGTGGGCGCTGGAAAAGCCGAGGGCGCGGCCGACGCCGCGAACATGTTGAAACCCCAGTTGGCCCGCGGAGAACTGCGTGCCATTGGAGCCACGACACTCGATGAATACCGCAAGCACATCGAGAAAGACCCAGCGCTGGAACGGCGCTTTCAACCGGTCTACGTTGGCGAGCCGAGCGTGGAGAGCACCATCGCGATTCTACGCGGATTGAAGGAGCGGTATGAAACCCATCATGCTGTGCGCATTCAGGACAACGCCTTGGTCGCAGCGGCCACGCTCTCGCATCGGTACATCGCCGACCGATTCTTGCCCGACAAGGCGGTCGACCTCGTCGATGAATCCGCCTCGCGCTTGCGGATGGAACTCGACTCCAAGCCGACTTCGATTGACCAGTTGGATCGGCAGATCATGCAGCTCGAAATCGAGCGCACCGCCCTCGCGAAGGAGAAGGATGCCGCGGCCCTTGAACGGTTGAAGCGGATTGAGGGCGAACTGGCGAATCTGAAAGATAAACAGAGCCACTTGAATGCACAGTGGCAGAACGAAAAGACCGCCCTGGACGCGGTCAGTGCGGTCAGTGCGCTGATCGAGGATGCGAAGTTACAACTCGAGTTGGCGAAGCGGGAGCACAATCTGAGCAACGCGGCTGAGATTGAGCATGGGCGAATTCCCGAATTGCAGCGGAAGCTTGTGACGGCGGAGAAGGGCTTGAAGGAGATCCCGGGCGGTCAACGGTTGCTATCGCAAGAAGTCACCGAAGACGATATTGCCCGAGTCGTGGCCGCCTGGACGGGCATTCCGGTGACCAAATTGTTGGAAGGCGAACGCGAGAAGTTAGTGAAAATGGAGCACCGACTGGCGGAACGTGTCATCGGCCAAAAGGAAGCCGTTCATGCCGTTTCCAATGCCGTCCGGCGAGCGCGCTCGGGTCTCCAGGATCCGAATCGTCCGATCGGTTCGTTTATGTTTCTCGGACCGACGGGCGTGGGGAAGACGGAGTTGGCCCGAGCTCTGGCGGAATACCTGTTTGACGATGATCATGCCATGGTCCGGATCGACATGTCGGAATACATGGAAAAGCACGCGGTCTCTCGCCTGGTGGGAGCACCTCCGGGTTATGTGGGTTTCGAGGAAGGCGGCCAGCTCAGTGAGGCAGTGCGGCGCCGGCCGTACTCGGTCGTTCTCTTCGATGAAATTGAAAAGGCGCATCCGGATGTCTTCAACGTCTTACTGCAAGTGCTCGATGACGGGCGCCTCACCGACGGACAGGGACGAACGGTGGATTTCAAGAACACCATCGTGATCATGACCTCCAACATTGGATCGCCGATCATCCAGGAATATTTCATGGACGGTCGCACGACCGTGGGAGCACGGCAGGCCATGGAGGACAAAGTGAAGGCGGAATTGCGGAAGCATTTCCGACCCGAGTTCCTCAATCGGTTGGATGATGTCATCGTCTTCCACAGTCTCGACGAGGCGGAATTGGAACAGATTGTGGAAATCCAATTACGCGGGGTCATCAAGCGTCTGGCCGATTTGCAGTATTCATTGACCGTGGATAGCGGCGCGAAGCGGATGTTGGCGAAGGAAGGCTATGATCCCCAGTTCGGCGCGCGGCCGCTGAAACGCGCCATTCAGGAAAAACTTCTAGATCCGCTGGCCATCCAGATTCTGGGCGGTGACTTCAAGCCGGGCGACACCATCAAGGCGACGGTGGGCCGAGAGGACGAACTGGTGCTCACGCGTAGCTAACTGGAGGTGTCTCAGCGAGCCAAGAAAGGCCGGAATGAATCGCGAAGCTTGTCCGCCGATGGGGTATGGGTAGGATGCGGGCGGTTTATGAAGATTCATTGGCTTCTTGGTTGTGGTTTGGCGGCGTTCGCCGTGTTGAGTCCCGTTAATGGGGCCGCTTCAGATTCCGCCGTCAATACCCTGCGCTCCGTGGGACCGGAGGGGCAGGGGAACGAGGCGGCGCAAAAGGCTTGGGCGACCGTGGCGGCCGCCAAAGCTCAAGCCATTCCTGGGTTGCTGGCGGCCATGGATGGCGCCAATGACTATGCCCTCAATTGGCTCCGGGCTGCGGTCGAATCTATTGTTCAGCGTGAAACCGCGGCCGGTCGCCCTCTGCCGGTCACCGAGTTGGAGGTGTTTCTCAGCCAGACCCAACACCATCCACGCGCCCGTCGGATGGCCTATGAGTTAATTCTGCATTCGGCTCCCGACCGAGCCAAAACGCTCGTGCCTGGGTTTCTGAATGATCCGAGCAACGAATTACGTCGGGAAGCGGTGCAGCGATTAATGGATCAATCCACCAATCAGATCGCGCTCCACAAGACGACGGCGATCTCGGGCTATCAGCAGGCCTTGAACGCGGCCCGCGAAGCGGACCAGATCGAATCGATCGCCAAAACCCTGAGTGATTTGGGTGAGAAGGTGGATCTCGCAAAAACTTTCGGTTGGGTCACGAAGTGGAAGTTGGTGGGACCCTTCGACAACACGGCGAACGCTGGTTTCACGATGGCCTATCCGCCCGAACAGCAGTTGGACCTGACCGCGGAATATGAGGGTAAGAAAGGAAAGGTCCGCTGGGTGGAACACGAAACCCGGAGTGATTACGGGATGGTGGACTTTAATAAACCGTTCGAGCCGCTCAAAGAAGTCGCCGGCTATGCGGTGGCGGAGTTTTGGTCGGATACGGCCCGCTCAGCGGAGATTCGGCTCGGCTGCAAGAATGGCTGGAAAGTTTGGGTCAATGGGAAGTTCCTCTTCGGCCGGGATGAGTACCATACCGGGGCCGAGATCGACCAATTCCGGCTGCCCGTCGAACTGCAGGTCGGGAAGAATATCCTCCTGGTGAAGTGCACTCAGAACGAACAGACCGAGGACTGGACCAAGGAATGGGAATTCCAACTCCGCGTTACCGACACCTTGGGAACCCCGTTTGTCTCGACCCGATGATTCCTGCTACTTTCCAACCGAGAATGCCGCTCATGAAATCCTCCGCATTGGTTCTCTCCGTCCTGGCAATCACAACTCTTTCGGCCGGTGATTGGCCCCAGTTCCGCGGTCCGCAGGGGGATGGAATCGCGCCCGACGCCAAACTGCCGGCCAAACTGGACGCCCAGTCTGTTTCGTGGTCGGCGGATCTTCCCGGACGTGGAGTTTCCTCACCCATTATTGTGGGCGAACGTGTTTTTGTGACCAGTTCAAGCGGTCCTAAACATGAACGGTTGCGCGTCCTCTGTTTTAATTTGGCCGACGGCTCGTTGCGCTGGGAGCGCCAGTTCTGGGCTACGGGACGGACCATGACGCACGAGAAGATCAGCGGTGCCACGCCCACGCCCGCCAGTGATGGCAAGCGGGTATTCGCCCTGTTCTCCTCCAACGATTGCGTCGCTCTTGATCTCGACGGGAATTTGCTCTGGTTCCGCGGTCTGGGTCGGGATTATCCAAACGCCAATAATTCCCTCGGTATGGCGTCGTCGCTGGTGATTGCGGACAGCGTGTTGATCGCCCAGGTGGAGAGCGAGAGCGAGTCCTTTACGGCGGGCCTGGATCTCGCGAGCGGGAAGAACGTTTGGAAGCTAGCCCGGCCGAAGGATTCAAATTGGACGTCGCCGGTGCTCTCCAAGGGCCCTGATGGCAAGACGGTGGTTCTATTGCAATCATCGAAGGGACTTGCCGCGGTGCAGGCGGCCACGGGCACCGTCGTTTGGAATTATGAGGACAAGGCATCGGTCGTTCCCTCAACGACCGCCAATGGAGGTCGGCTTTACGTGCCGTCCCAAGGCCTCACGGTGCTCGAGCCGGTTTCCGGGGGTACTCCCAAACAGATTTGGCGTTCGGCGCAGTTGCGTCCGGGAACACCCAGCCCGCTCGTTTTGCAAGACCGGGTCTTCGTCTTGAATGACGGCGGAATTCTTAGCTGTGGGGACGCCGCCGACGGGAAACGCCTCTGGCAACTCCGCCTCAAGGGACCTTTTAGCGCCACGCCGGTGGTCGCCGGCGGCTTGCTCTATTGTGTCAACGAAAAAGGCCTTATTCAGGTGGTGGACCCGACCAAGCCTGAAGGGGAAGTGGTCAGTGAACTCGATCTCGGCCAGACCGTGATCGGGAGCCCCTCGATCGCGGCGAACTCCTTGTTCGTCCGCAGTGATGGCAAGCTGTGGCGGATCGGTCGGCCGAGCGCGCTCTGAGGCGTCAGTGCAGCCTCTCCGGATTCAACGGTTGAAGATCCTTGGGCAGGAACTTGCCGTCTTTTCGGATCAGTTCGCCGTCGAACCAGACTTCGCCACCGCCCCATTCCGGACGCTGGATCAAGACCATGTCCCAGTGGACCGCGGAGCGATTCCCATTATCGCAGTCTTCATAGGCCTGACCGGGGGTGAAGTGCAGCGAGCCGGCGATTTTTTCGTCAAAGAGGATGTCGCACATCGGATTCTGAATGTGGGGATTGAAGCCCAGACTGAATTCTCCGATGTAGCGCGCGCCGGTATCGGTATCGAGAATCTCGTTCAACCGAGTCTCGTTGGAGCCGGTGGCCTTGATGATTTTGCCCTGGGCGAACTCCAGATGGATGTTTTCGAACTTCGTGCCGGAGTAAATCGTCGGCGTATTGAATTGGATGACGCCTTCGACGGAATCCTTGATCGGGCAGGAGAAGACCTCGCCGTCGGGAATGTTGCGAAGGCCTTCGCAGGGACGGGCGCCAATCCCTTTGATACTGAACTGCAGGTCGGTGCCGGGCGCTTTGAGATGGACCCGGTCGGCTTTGGTCATCCGTTTGGTGAGCGGTGCCATGGCTTTGGCCATCTTGCGATAGTCCATGGTGCACACGTCAAAATAGAAATTTTCAAAGGCCTCGGTGCTCATATTGGCGGCCTGGGCCATGGATGGAGTCGGCCAGCGCAGGACGCACCACTTGGTTTTGTTGACCCGGTAGTCCAGCACGGGTCGCAGGGTCTTGGCGTACAGTTGCAGACGATCTCCCGGGATGTCGCTGGATTCGCTGGCATTGTGGGCTCCCCGGATGGCCAAATAAGCCTGCATCTTCTTCATCCGATTCAGTTCGATCTCGCGGACGAGCTTGGCGTGGGCCTCGTCGGTGCCGCGTTGCATCTCGCGGATGAGCCGGCTGTGGCGGGCCTCCACAATTGGGGTGGCGCCAGCTAGGCGGACCGCCCGAATGAGGGCGATGCCCATGTCGTCGGGGACATCGATCAGATCGAGCAGGATGTTTTCACCCTTCTGCAGGTCGCAGGAATAGTTGACCAGGAGTTCGGCAAGCTTGGTGAAGCGGGAGTCATTCATATTGGTAAATGGCGGGCGGAAGGCAAACACGCCGGCGTCCGGATACCCAGTGAAAATCGCCTGATTGAACCCGACGCCGGGCCTCCGAGCCTGTCCTCGACGCTTTACTTGGAAAAGTCATCTCACCGCCCTGTTGTCAGGACCGATCAGCCGGGTTGGGGGGCACCTCAGGTTCCGGCTAACGCGTGCGAACTCGAAAGAATCCGACGGGATCGGGGTTCTCCGGCAGGGATACCTCGTCGCTGGGACCCAGCAGCCAGTGTTGGCTCACCGGACTCCAGTGGTGCAGGTCGATGGTCGCTCCATTTCGATCAATTGTCCGAGAGTGCCGGCGATAGGGATTCGCCATTGGCCGTCCTGCCGGCGGACGCGGCTGAGTTCGGGCGGCGGGGTGGGGGTAAACCGGAGGCGAAACCGGATGGAAGGGTCCCCGTAACTCCCGGCCCGCAGATGGTACGTTGCTCCCCCAAGAACCGGTACGGGTCTCCGGTCCCCATAGTACAGGAACTGCCGAAGAATGAGATGTTCCGTCGCGCTCGGTCCGCGGATCAGGCTGAGTTGGTGATCCGTTAGTAGTTCAACTCGAAGTGAACCCGTCTGCGGTGCCGTCCAACGCCACCATACGTTGGGTTCCCCCAATTCGCCGGTTTCAAAGGTGGCCCCTAAAACCGAACCCTCGGCCAGGGCTTCGGCGCCGGTGAGCGGGGTCGCTTGGGCAAAATCGTCATTCGGTCGAGAAAGGGAAAAGGTGAAGGGTACGCTAAAGGGATTCAGGTTGGTTCCATCCACTCGGAGGTAATACTCCTGCCCTGTTTCAGTGCGAAACTGGGGTCCGCTGCCCTGCCTGGTTCGGTCCAAATTTGCCACCGAGTTGCCCTGCCAAGCACTAAGGCTTAGTTGGGAATCAAAAAAGTGGGCGAGACCGCGTCCGGGCGAGATCCACCGGTACCAGGCGGTCCCATTCTCCGAGGGAGTTTCGATTGCTTCGTCAGGTTCGACGGTGGCATTGCGGACCGTTCCGTTGATCGATTCGACGTCGGAAGGGAGACGAATGGCGTGGACGAAAGCGTTATTTTCGGGCCGCGCCGGTCCGGATAAGTGGAGCTGGAACGTTCCGGTCCAGTCGGCGGCGCTGCCCACTGAGACCTGATAGCTGCGACCGGCTTCGACCAGAAAGTCGAACTCGTCGAGTGGGTTAAACGATTCCGTTTCTGTCCAAAGGCTTTTCAGCCAGCCGAGCGAATCGCCGGTGAAGACTTCGGCATAGATGGGGGGATCTTCGCTTGTTCGGCGGAGTCGAGCCCAGCCGCTGGCGGGGGCGGTCCAGGAAAACCAGATCGTGTACTCCACTTTAAGATTCCCCTCGGGAAGGCGCCGTTCGGGTTCGCCCGTTTCCCGCGTGGCGCCAAGGTTGCTGGCGGATACGTCGAGCTCATTGCCGAGGAGTTTTCGGCGCTGCGCGAAGAAATCATTTTCGAGCAGGGGCAACCAGCGGAGCCTCCAGGTAGCGGCTTCGGTCGGTTCGGAGTACTTCGATTCGTTCAGCGAGATGACGTAGGTTACCCCTCCGGCAAAGCGCAGTTGGATGGGCTCGGCTCCGTTTCGGGCGGAGCCAATCAGGACGAGTTCATCAAGTTCGCTACCAGTGAAGACGCCGGCCTGGTGAGAATCATCACCGGACGGATCCTGAAGTTCCAACCAACCATCGGCCGGTGCGGTCCAGGCGAACCAAACCGAGCGCAATGCGGTCCACGGTGTGAAATTCGGCTCCCTGGGCTCTCCCGTGGCGCCGCTGTGGTGGGCTACCAAGTCTAGTTCGGTGCCAGCCACCGTTGTTCGTCGGTCAAACTCGTCATTCGGTGGCAGCCACGCGACGGTCAGGTAAAAGTTGGGGTCAGAGGTGCGCTCGTGCTCGGTCCCGTAATGCCATTGAGGAACGACTGTGAAGTAATAGGTTTGACCGACAGTTGCCTCAAAGCGGATCGGTAATTCCTCCGCACTCGAACGAATGGGAATCAACAAAGTTAGGGCCTCGCCGACGAACACTCCAATTAACCCCGCGCCGCTGATCACCACAGTTCCCCCTTGTTGGGCGGTCCAGCGCCACCAACGGGACCCGGGAGCGCTCTGACCTTCCAACGATGACTCGTTGAGTTCATCGGAGGCTCCTATGACTGATCCAATCCACGTGACGGGCAATGAGCGGACCAATCCGGCCTCGGTAAAAGCGTCGTTAGTGGGGGCGATTCGGAAACGCCAGGAACAACTGAGTTGGGGTAAGTTGTTCGAAGTGGTCCCGAGAGCAAAGAGGGTGTAGCGACCCTCGGGGAGGTTGGAAACTGAGTGGCTAAAAGGGGAGGCAGTGAGTGTCAGCGGAAGGGAATCGACCGGCGACGCTTGACCGAGGACAAAGGTCACCGACGCCAGGGAATCATCGGGCACGTTCAATTCGAAGTCGGGGCCAAGGGTAATCACTTCCTCTGCCGGTCGGACGAGGAGAGGCAAGTCCCCAATGCCGAGCGCAAGGTCGAACCATCCGCGTTGAGGAGGCTGGAAGGACCTGTCGGGCTCGACTTGGGCCGCAACGCCAATCCAATAGGTGGCGCCGGCCGTGGCCGAAAACCGGACTCGCAGCTCGCTGTTGAACCGGACTTTGTCGAGCACGTTGACGGGAGTCAGGTGGGTCAAATCGGTTCCGGTGAAAATCGCGGAATCGACAGTCGGAACGATCTTCAGCGGGAGTGTCGTAATTGTCGATTCGGCCGGCGACCAGCGGTACCAGACGGTGGCTTTCCGGGTCTCGGTTCCAAAGAGGGGTTGCCGCTGATCTTCGGTGGCTAGGAAGGTGTAGCCACGATTCCGTCCACCGTCCGCCGGCAAGGCTTCCGCCGCTTCCCAAGCGTCGTTTGACGGCGTGGGGAGCAGGCTGAAATAATAGGGGCCTCGAGCCGATGAAGAGGTAGTAGAATAGACGCCGATCCAATACTTTTTACCCGCTTCCGCCCAAAACTCGGCCGAGGCCAAGGAATCGTCGCCCAGGTTTATGACCCGGTTAAGGAGATTCGGGCTAGGGCCCTCATAAATGGAGGCCGTCCACGGCAAGAATTGGCTTTCCTCATTCGGGGGGTTCCCCTTGGCCAGCGTAATCCAGCCGGATTGCGTGGGCTCCCATTAATACCAAAGGCTGGTTTGAGCCCAGATGCTGGGTGGATTGGGTTCGTTTTCCTCGAAGGAGGCGAACTCGAACGAGAATTCGAGCTGGGCCGGAAGTGTGTCGAGCGTGCGCGCCTGGCTGAGGGAGTCATTGGGCGGAAGCTGCTGAAACCGGAGGCGAAACTGCGCTTCCGTCTGATCGTTCCCAAATCGTAGGCGGATAAAGTACGCCGAGCTTCCGATGACCGGGATTTCAACGGTGCCATCGCCATAGTCGGTCACGCTGGGTATGGGTGCGAGGGTTCGGAGGGAAGCTCCGTAAAAGACCTCGAGGGTCGTCGGATTTTCGGGGCTGGCTCGGGTCACGGTGAGGTATCCATCGGCGGTTGCCGTCCAGGTCCACCAAACCGTTCGGTCGCGACCGGGCCGCGAGATCGGCTCCCCCGGTTCCGAGGTGGCGCCCTCCCCAGAACTTGCGAGGATCAGATCGGTTCCGATTAGAGGGAGTGCTTGGGCAAACGCATCATTGGGCACGACTGGGGCCATTTGCAGGCTGAAGTGAATTTCCTGGGGAGCCCATCCACCGGGCCAGTCGAAGGCCACCAGCCAATAGGTCGTCCCGGCTGTGGCGGTGAAGTCAAGGTGTCCGGAGTCGCTTCCCGTCACGGGGAAGAGCGATTCCAGGTCGGAACCGACATAGACCGTCAACATTCCACTCGCGTGGGCCGAATCGCTCAACTTGACGAAGCCGGGACGCGGTGCGGTCCAACGCCACCAGACGGGTTCGTCGGAGCGGTCGCCCCAATGAGCAAGTTCCCCGGGTTCGGCGGTGGCCGTCCTGAGAGAACTGATGTCCGTCGCGGATTCACCCGAAAGCTCGGTGGCGGCGGCGAAACGGTCATTCGCCGGCCGAACCGTCAGAATCATTCCAGGTATCCGTCGAACGTCTCCTGTAGTCTGGATCAAGGTGGCCTCGACTTGATGCAGCCCGGCTGTGAGTTTGCTCAGATCTCAGGTAAAGGGGGCCGTGGGGTCCGCCCCCAGAAGGGTGCCGTCGACTCGGAACTCGACTTCGCGAATTGGACCGTCGAATGAAGTCACTTCGACCCGGGCCTGGGCGGTGCGTCCTGCCTCCACGACAGGGGTGGGATCGATCCGGAGTTCGGCCGTGTCCAAGCGCATTGCCAGGCTAAACGCTCCGGCTTCGGGCGGGACTAAGATCCAGAGTCGGTCGCCTGACGTTACCGAGACTCCCCATACATCCGGATACGCCGGAATTCCCGGTGGCGATTGGGCGGCCCGGCGGAGGAATGCCGCAGACAGTTTAGCCTCCTGGTCTAGTGATTCATAACGGACTCGGGCCCGGCCAGATTGAGGAGCCGTCCATTCATACTTCACGACCGGGCCAAACCCGTGGATCGACTCCAGCACATCCAGAGTGGCGCTGGCGGAGTTTCCGCTGAAAGTAGAGCTATCTGTGGGCAGGGATTGGCGTTGCTCCCAGCGATCGTTGGCCGGTGATGGGAAAAAGCGAAATCGCAGGGTGGCCTGTTCGGCGGAATCAAACGCGTCACCGACCGCCAACCCGTAACGAGTGTTGGCTCGCACTTCGATCGGGAGAGTTGTTTCGCCCGCAACGGTGCCCAGTTGGGTTAAGTTTCTTAGGTCTGTGCCCTGAAACAGGGCGTCGATTGTGCCGGAACCAAACTGTCCGACGAGCCGGTTCGTGGGTTACTAGTTGATAGCCCACATAAATAGGCGGCTCCCCCGGTTCGCTGGTGGCGCCCGCGAGGTCGACCGTCAGTACAATTTCAGTGCCCTCCAAAGGGGTGGCTGACGCGAAATGATCATTGCTGGGCGCGGCGGTGGACCGCTGGTTCCCAAAGATCAGGAACAGAAAGCCGCAACCGGTGAGAAGCCGGCCAAGGGTTAATGACATGAGGTGCTTAAACTGACGAAGGGCGTCGAGTAATCAAGGTGCCGCTTACCTCCGGGATTATAATTATTATAGTTGCTGACTGGAGGAATGCTCAGCGCGTTAGGGAAAAGAGCCGTCCCGACGGCGGGGCGGCCCGGGTGAAATGAAACAGATTAGTTCGCGCGACGAACCGTGAAGAACACTCCCAACACACCGAGCGAGGCGAGGGCTATCGTGGAAGGTTCGGGAACCAGGAGGATCATGCCCCTAAAATTCGAATCCAAAACGAAGTTCGAGGGTGCGTTGGCGCTACCCACACTGGGGAAGGTCACGTGAACTGTACCCCGGCAGAGTGCAGTGGCGAAAGTCGTGCCGGTCGAGTTGTCCCAGGCGCGCAGCATGACTGAAGCGGAGGAACCCACGGTTGAACCGGGAATGGTCATCAGGCCCAGGGAGAAGACTCCCGGGGCAATAAGCTTGTTTCCTTGGCCGTCCTTGATCGGGCTCAACACCGTTAAACCGTCCGCTGTCAAAACTTCGACGCGGCCGACCTCGGGAAGAAGAGGGTTGATCCAATGGGCGTCCAGCACCAGCGCGTTAACCGAACTCCCGGGCGGCTTGAAGGCGTTGAAACCATTGATAACACCTTGCGCCTGGGAAGTGAGCCCCGAGAGAGCGAGGACCGCGGAGAGGATTAATTTGTTCATGATTTGGTTGGAGTAATCTGATTATGAGCGAGAACCCGGTCCGCTCGGGGGCGGTCCGGGCTGTTTCTCAGGCGACGCGACGCGCGGCCCAGAGCATTAAGACGCTCTAAGTCCCGGGGGCACGGAAATTGTGGGCGCCCCGGCAGATTTCTGTCGTGTTACCGAGTCAGCGGACGTTCGGATCGAATCGTCCGTTCCACCAGGCGTTGTTCGGCAATCCCCCGGCCCGCGTTCCCGTCCCGTCCAACTCTGAGCGCTTCAGGGCCTCGGCGTGTCCGTCCACGGCTACAATATTGATGCGTCCGCCGTTACGTTCGGAAGGCGTGGCTCGATGGGCATCGGAACCATCGTCGCCCCCCTCGTAATAGGCGTTGCCGGAACCAGGCGAGGCACTGCTCTTACGGCTGCCGCCCGAGCCCAGAGCCTGCGAACCCAAGGGTGGGTCGAGCACGTACACGCCCGATCCGTCGGCCCCATAGGGTAACTCCGGCGAGCCTTTCCGAGCGCCGCGAGTATCACCCAGACTCACAGTATTGGCGGGAGCAGCGATGCTCCCATCATTGGCATGGAAGGGGGCGGTACCGCCCGGCGCTCGGGTGTTACCGAGATACTGATAGTTAAAACCGTAGCCCCCATAGTAGCGGGTTACCCGGGCCACTTCGATACCCCCCGGCGCCGTGTGGGCGAACGGCTTGTTCATCCGCTTCTTTTCCTCGGGCTCCAGCGCAGGGCTCAGGTAAACCGACTCTACGGTCATGTAAGGATAAATCAGATCGGCCCAACGGATACGGGGTTGGCCCGCCACCGCGGGGAGCGAATGCCCTGGGAAAAAGCTCTGGTAATCACCGCGGTAAAGAACCATGCCTAAACCCAACTGCCGCAGGTTGCTCAGGCTACTGATGGATTTGGCCTTCGATTTGGCCCGAGCCAAAGCGGGCAAGAGCATGGAGGCCAGAATGGCGATGATCGCAATCACCACCAGCAGTTCAATCAGGGTAAAGCCACCGTTCAAGAAACGCCGACGCCCGTGTTTTGCCGCTGAGCAACAATTGACCATGCCTTTCTATACGAATTCCGAAAGAGGGTGGCTAACGGCCGGTTGCTAATCCTTGCCGATGAGTTGCCGGTTGGGCGGGCGCCGGATCGGCCGGGGGCCTCTTCGCTCAAGTCTTGAGGGGAATCAGGGTCGTCCCAGGTTGGTGTGAAGCCGTCTGGAATAGGGAAGGTCGATTCCGGCTACTCAACAATCGCCTCCGGCGGTCGATTCCCCTCGCTGCGCTTGGGCGCGCGGGGACGGCGTGGTGCGCCTTGCTACCGAACCGTCCGTCGTTTCTCGGTGGCCCGCAGTTGGCGTTCGGTCCGTTTCACTTCGGTCTGCAAGAGATCCTCGGCAGACCAGCCCTTTTCCTGACAAAGCTGGGCTAATTCCCAGAGTTTTTGGGACACAACTTTGCGGGAGGTAGCCGGGGCCGGCGGGGCTTTTTCGACGAGTTTAGCCTTTTGGGCCTTTTTGATCAGCTTCTGGGCTTTGAGCAACGCGGGCAAATGACGGGGAATGCCGTCGAGGGCCGAGGGACGTTCATGCGAGGTTCCCAGTTTTTCCGCCTTTTTGATTTTCTCCCAGTTGGCCCAGACCTGATCCACGTTCTTGACCTGGATGTCGCCGAAAACATGCGGGTGCCGGCGAATCAGTTTGTCGACCAGGCGCTGGCACACGGCGTCAAAGTCAAAGACGCCGCGCTCCCGGGCCAGTTGGGCGTGGAAGACGACTTGGAGGAGCAGATCGCCCAATTCTTCGGCCAATTCGAGATCATCGCTGGCCTCGATCGCGTCGAGTAATTCATAGACCTCCTCGACCGCGTGCCAGCGGAGGCTGCGGTGATCCTGCTCCCGATCCCAGGGGCAGCCATCCGGAGCTCGCAGGGCGGCCATGACTTCCACGACTTGTCGGATAGGTGGAAGCTTTTTGGAGGGCGGTTTGGGCATGGTGGAGTAGGTCAGGAGAGGCGGGCGAGTTGAAGTAATTCCTCAAAGCAAGACCAGGTCGTCACGGTGGATGACCTCCGTGCGCGGGGTCAATCGGTCCGGCAGATCGGCCGCCGCGAGGCGGCTCAGACCCCGGGCAAATTCGTGCCCGGTGGAATCAAGAATACTGACGACGTCGCCGGCGGCGAAGCTGCCTTCTGTGCGTGTGATCCCTGGCGCGAGCAGGCTGCGCCCGTGTTCTTTGAGGGCGATTCGGGCGCCGTCGTCCACTACCAGTTTGCCTCGCGGGACATCGAAAAAGGCGATCCACCGTTTCCGGCTGGGCAGACGTCCCGAGGTCGGTTGGAACCAGGTGCCCTCGGGTTCGCCAGCAAAGATCCGAGCCAATCCGTCGAATTTTCGGCCGGACGCAATAACCAGGGGGATACCGGAGCGAACCACGATCTTGGCGGCCTGAATTTTGGTGGCCATTCCGCCGACGGCGGTGGCGCTGGCGGTTCCGCCGGCCATTCCTTCGATTAATCCATCAATACGTTCGACCGTAGGTAGGAGGCGAGCGTCACCCTTGCCGAAATTCTGGATCAGGCCGTCGGCGGTCGTGAGGATTACCAGGAGATCGGCGGGTAGCAAGGCCGCCACCAGCGCAGATAACCGGTCATTATCGCCGAATTTCAGCTCGGTGACCGACACGGCGTCGTTCTCGTTGATGATCGGAACAATCCCAGCTTTGAGCAAGGTGAGGAGCGTGTTGCGGGCGTTAAGGTGTCGGGTGTGATCGGCCAAATCGTCGTGGGTGAGGAGTACCTGGGCGATCCCGAGCTCGTAATGCCGAAAGAGCGATTCGTACATCGCCATGAGTTTCGACTGGCCGATGGCGGCGCAGGCTTGCAGTTCGGCGAGGTTGGCGGGTCGGTGGTTGAATCCCAGGGCTCCCATACCCGCGCCGACCGCTCCCGAGGTGACGAGGACGACTTCCTTGCCGTCGGCCCGCAGGGCGGCCACTTGGGCTACGAGTTGGGTGAATTGAAGTGGATCTGGCCGCTTGCGCGAATCGGTCAGGACTCCGGTGCCCAGTTTGACAACAAGGCGGCGGACATTTTGAAGCACAGCGGAACGCACGGTCTGGCTTCGTAGCAAACTCGACGGGTCGTCGTCGAGTTTGGGAGATCAAATTGGCGGGGGCGTGGGCTGGGAGAATCCAATTTTGGTGCCCGCTCGTGGAAGGAACGAAGCCGATGGGTTTTCACCACCCAGCTCAGGAGAAGAAGCCGGGACTTTCAAGAAGACCCCGAGCTGGGGTGCCTCGCCTGGGTGCACTCGCTTCTTGGCTTTTCTCGGCGCGTTTTCGCCAATTCCCGACTGGTCGAATCCTTCTGAGTTGGGCAGAATTTTTCTTAGTCGTCTGAAGTCCAAATTTTACGCATGCCCACCCTGAATTCCTTCCGAAGAGTTGCCGGTCTCGCACTGCTGGGCGGTGTGGCCTTCCTTTTACCTATCCCGGTCGCTGCGGTCGTGGATTTTACCCGCGATATCGAGCCAATTCTGATCAAGCGCTGTTCGGAATGTCATGGGCCGGATAAGCAAAAGGCGGACCTGCGCCTGGATACGCGAACGGCCGCCCTTAAGGCGGGCGAATCAGGTAAACCCGCCTTGATTCCCGGACAGCCGAATCAAAGCGAAATTCTTAAACGGGTGACGTCTACTGATCCGGACGAGGTTATGCCGTCTAAAGGTCCCCGACTGACCGAGACCGAGGTTGCCTCCCTTCGCGAGTGGATTGCCGAAGGGGCGATCTGGCCTGAGTTTGATGCTCGGCGACATTGGTCCTTTCTAAAGCCGAGCCGTGCGGAAGCGCCGGTCGTTCGCGGAACGAATTGGATTCGCAATGACGTTGACCGATTCGTCCTGGCCCGCTTGGAGCAGGAAGGTTTGCGCCCGCAGTTGGAGGCGGACCGGCCTACGCTGATTCGGCGGTTGAGTTTGGATCTCGTCGGATTGCCGCCGAGTTGGAACGAGGTGGAGGCCTACGTGGCCGACCGGTCGACGAATGCCTACGAAAAAGTGGTGGACCGATTGCTCGCCTCGCCGCAGTACGGTGAACACATGGCGCGGGGCTGGCTTGACCTGGCGCGCTACGCGGATTCCAACGGGTATCAAGTCGACCTAGCACGTTCGATCTGGCCCTACCGGGAATGGGTGATCAATGCCTTCAACCGAAACACGCCCTTTGATCAATTCACCGTGGAGCAACTCGCGGGCGACTTGTTACCGAACGCGACGTTGGAGCAGAAAATTGCCACCGGCTTTAACCGCAACACCAAGATTAACGACGAAGGCGGCGGGGACGAGGAAGAGTATCGGGTCAAGGCCGTGAAGGATCGCGTCGCTACGGTTGGGACCACCTGGCTGGGCCTGACACTGATGTGCGCCGAATGCCATACGCACAAGTACGATCCGATTTCCCACGACGAGTACTATCAATTCTACGCGTTTTTCAACAGTTCGGCGGATGGGGGGAATTACAGTCCTGGACCTATCGTGGATGTCCCTGCGCCCGACTTGAAACGGCCGCTGCTCGAATTGCGGAACCGGATCGCCTCCACAAAGGAGGAGTTGGCGGCGGCGGAAGCACGTCTTCCGGACGACCAGGCGGATTGGGAACAGAAAATGGCCGAGCGGTCTGGGGTCTGGCAGACGTTGAGCCTGACGAATCTGGTCAGTATGGGTGGTTCGGGGTTCACCAATTTGTCGGATGGCTCCATATTGGGGGTCGGGGTGAACCCGATTTACGACACCGTGACTTTCGATGCCGACACAGGTCTGGCGGGAATCACGGCCGTGTTGTTGGAAGTGTTGCCTGATCCCAGTCTGCCGAAGAATGGTCCCGGGCGTTGGGGGCAGACCGGAAACTTCATTCTGGACGAGTTCGCTCTGAGTATTGCCCCGCTTAACTCGGGTGTTCCGGGGACTCTTTCGAATCTTTTCTTTGCGACGGCTGTTGCCGATTGGGAGCAGCAGTATTACCGGGCGGAACACGCGGTTGACCGCAACCCGAAGACGGGTTGGGCCATTGGGCCGAAGTTTGGGCAACGTCACTTCCTGATCGCTGAACTGAAGGAGCCTGCCGGTTTGTCGGGCGGCAGTCGGCTGGGTTTCAAATTCGACCATTATCATGGAAATAGTCATACGATCGGTCGCTTTCGCGTTTCGGTGACCCGCGAACGCGATCCGTTGTTGCGCTGGCCGGTCTCCGCTGAAGTCACGTCGGTCCGGCAAATTTCCCCGGAGCGGCGGACCGTGGAACAGTCCCAGGCCTTGGCGGCCTATTATCGAACCGTATCCCCGACGGTCCGCCGGATTGAGCGGGAACTGTTCCGGTTGAATCAGCGGGAATCAGAACTCGCGTCACGCAAATACACCTCACCGGTGATGCAGGAGCGGGCCGAGGCGCGTCCGACCTATGTTCATGTGCGCGGAAATTTCCTCGAAAAAGGCAAAGAAGTTGGCCCGGGGGTTCCTGCGATTTTGCCTCTGTTGCCGGGGGAACTTCGCCCGAATCGACTCGCGTTGGCGCGCTGGTTGGTCGATCCGGCTAATCCCTTGCCCGCCCGGGTGACGGTAAATCGTTATTGGGAGCGGCTCTTTGGCACCGGCTTGGTCAAGACCAGTGATGATTTTGGTCGCCAGGGTGAAGCACCCTCACACCCGGCATTGCTCGATTGGTTAGCTTCCGAGTTCGTCAGTTCCGGTTGGGATGTCAGAGGCATGCAAAAGTTGCTGGCGATGTCGGCCACCTACCGGCAGAGCGCCGCCACGGATGCCGCCCGGCAGGAGAAGGACTTTTACAATCGGTTGCTCTCGCACGGTCCACGCTTCCGGATGGACGCCGAAATGATTCGCGATCATGCGCTGGCCGTTAGCGGTCTGCTGAATCCCGAATTAGGCGGACCGAGCGTTTATCCGGTTCAGGTACCCAACCTCTGGAAGGAAATTGGGTTCCTCCGTCCTGAGATCGGCATGGACGAGTGGCCGGTGAGTGAAGGATCTGATCTGTATCGCCGTTCGGTCTACACCTTCTGGCGTCGTGTTTGTACCTACCCGACTCTGTCCACCTTCGATGCGCCCAGTCGCGATGTGTGTGCTGCGCGGCGTCCCCGGACGAACACCCCCTTACAGGCGCTAGCCGGGCTGAATGAACCGACCTTTTTGGAAGCGGCCCGCGTGTTCGCTCAGAGGATTCTAAGCGAGGGCGGCACGGGTGCGGACCAACAACTTGATTTCGCCTTCCGCACCTGTTTGGGCCGGCCACCCACTCCGGCGGAGCAGGCCCGGCTCTTGGGGTTTTTGAAACAACAGCTCGCGAGCTATACCTTGGATGCCTCATCCGCCCGGGTGTTGGTCCAGATTGGATCGGCGCCGCTGCCGAAAAACCTAGATGCGCGGACTTTGGCGGCCTGGATGATAGTCGCGAATGTCCTGTTCAACCTCGATGAGACGCTGACCAAGGGGTAAGTGTTGCGAATGAATCCGTGTTCCGAGAGCCGTTAGTTGGAATAACGTTTGCCAGAGCAGTTTGCCAGTAGCCACCGAAGACTGAGTCCTTTTCCCGTCGCCCATGAATTCTCTCCCTCTGCCCGCCCTTGATGCCCTTCGAGCGACCACCCGCCGCCGCTTTCTCCAGAACTGCGGCACGGGCATGGGTGGTCTAGCTCTGGCTTCGCTGCTCAATGATAAATTGTTCGCCGCCACGCCCGGGGCCGACTCAGCGCAGCCCTTCGGGCCACACTTTGCTCCGAAGGCGAAGAATATCATTTACCTGTTTCAGTCGGGTGGTCCGTCCCACCTCGACTTGTTTGATTACAAGCCCGAGTTGAACAAGCGCGATGGGCAACCAGTGCCGGAGGATCTGGTCAAGAATGTCCGGCTCGCGCAGATCGGGAAGAAGGCATCGTTGCTCGGGACCCGGTATAAGTTTGCTCAATACGGTCAATCGGGCGTGTGGCTTTCCGAATTAATGCCGCACCTCCAGACCGTGACGGATGACGTTTGCTTCGTGCAGGGCTTCTATTCGGAGGCGTTCAATCACGATCCAGCGACGATCTTCATGAATACCGGGGCCCAGCTCTCGGGAAGACCGTCCATGGGCTCGTGGTTTAGCTACGGACTCGGCAGCGAAAATGAGGATTTACCCGCGTTCGTCGTACTGATGACCGGTGTGGGGCAACCGTTGACGAACGCCGCCTGGGGTAGCGGTTTTCTGCCGACGGTTCATCAGGGAGTACAGCTTCGGTCACAGGGTGATCCGGTGCTCTTCGTGGGCAATCCGGCCGGTATGGGAGCTGAGCGCCGGCGCCAGTCCCTTGATGTGCTCCGAGATCTAAATCAAATCCGATTTGATGCCCTACAAGACCCCGAGATTTCGACTCGGATTGCGGCCTACGAAATGGCCTATCGGATGCAGACCAGTGTTCCGGACGTGATGGACATTTCGAAAGAACCGGCGCGGGCTCAGGAACAATACGGCACCACACCAGGGCGGGCGTCGTTTGCGAACAACTGCTTGCTAGCCCGACGTCTCGTGGAACGGGGCGTCCGATTCGTCCAATTGTACCATCGCGGCTGGGATCACCATGGCGGTCCGGACGGAAACTTGGTCTTCGATCTCAAGCAACGCTGCTTGGAGACCGATCAGCCGACGGTTGCTCTGATCAAGGACCTCAAGGAACGCGGTTTGCTGGATGAAACGTTGGTTATCTGGGGCGGCGAGTTTGGCCGGACTCCGATGATGCAGGGTGCGGCCAAACCCGATCAGATCGGACGCGACCATCATCCCCATGGTTACACCATCTGGATGGCCGGTGGCGGGATCAAACCGGGGATGGTTTATGGCAAGACCGACGAATTCGGTTTCTTCGCCATCGAGAACAAAGTTCATGTTCACGATCTGCACGCCACGATCCTTAACCAGTTCGGGTTCGATCACACGAAACTCACTTACCGGTTTCAGGGTCGGGATTTTCGACTGACGGACGTCCACGGTGAGGTTGTTCGGTCAATCCTGGCTTGAACGCAAAAAACCCTCCGTGGAGCTTTCTCCACGAGGGCTTTCGTAATTTGCAGTAATCGGGCTGATGGCGGGCCAGAACCGCCACTGAGCCCGCCAACTCGTTACTCCGTCACGAACTTCAACACGCGGCTCTTTTCGGACCGCTTGCGTTGATTCTCGTCCAGGATCTTTTTGCGGAGTCGGAGGTTTTTCGGGGTGGCTTCGACGTATTCGTCGACGTCGATGTATTCGAGGGCGCGCTCGAGGCTGAGCTTGAGCGGGGAGTTCAGCTGGATGCCTTTGCCATCGCCCTGAGAGCGCATGTTGGTCAGCTTTTTCTCCTTAACCGGGTTGACCGGAATGTCGTTTTCGCGGGCGTTTTCGCCGACGATCATACCGATGTAGATCATGTCTCCCGGTTCGACCATCAGTCGACCGCGTTCCTGCACCATGTTAAGCGCGTAAGCAGTGGCTTCTCCAGCATCCATCGAAACCAGCGAGCCGTTCTTGCGGGCGGCGATCTCACCCCGGTCCGTGCCGTATTCGTGGAAGAGATGGCTCATCACGCCCATTCCGCGGGTCATGTTCACCAAGTCGGTTTCGAAACCGATCAATCCACGCATCGGGACGAGGGCTTCAACAGAGACCAGGTTTCCCACGTGATTCATGTTCGTGATCTGGGCCTTGCGGTAGGAGAGATTCTCCATGACCGCGCCGAGGTTCTCCGTGGGGACTTCCACGTAGAGTTTTTCGATGGGTTCGAGCGGGTTGCTCTGCTCATCTTTCTTCCAGAGCACTTCCGGGCGGGACACGAGCACCTCGTACCCTTCGCGGCGCATCTGTTCGACTAAAATGGCAATCTGCATCTCGCCGCGGCCAGCGACGGTGAAGATCTTCGCATCGTTGGTCTGGGCAATTCGCAGAGCGACGTTCGTGCGGATTTCTCGCACCAAGCGGTCCCAGAGGTGGCGAGCGGTGACAAGCTTACCATCCTGACCGCCCAAGGGTCCGTCGTTGACCGCAAACTCCATCTGAATCGTCGGCGGATCGATCGGGATATAAGGAAGGGCGGCGCGCGCTTCGGAATCGCAGATGGTTTCTCCGATGAAAACGTCATCGAACCCAGTGAGTCCCACGATATCGCCCGCGTGCGCTTCCTGGACCTCAATGCGCTTCATGCCTTCGAAGTGGAAGATGGCGGTGATTTTGCCTTTCGTGACTTGGCCCTTGCCGTGACGGCAAATCGCCGAATCGCCCACCTTGACCTTACCTTCGTAGATCTTGCCGAAGGCAATTCGTCCGAGGTAGTCACTGTAATCGAGATTGGCGACGAGGATCTGGAAGCCATCACCGGCGTGCGCGCGGGGCGGGGGGATGTGCTTCACAATGGCGTCAAAGAGCGGTTCCATCGTGCCCGTGACGTGATCCAACTCCAACTTCGCGTAGCCCTGCTTGGCGGAGCAGTAAATGAAGGGGAAATCTAGCTGTTCGTCGGTGGCGTTGAGGGACATGAACAACTCGAAGACTTGATCAAGGACCTTCTTCGGATTCGCATTATCGCGGTCGATTTTGTTGATGACGACGATCGGTTTGGCGCCGGCTTCCAACGCCTTGCGCAGCACGAAGCGAGTCTGGGCCTGAGGACCTTCCGCGGAATCAACGACCAACAACACGCCGTCGATCATGTTCATGATGCGCTCGACCTCGCCGCCGAAGTCGGCGTGTCCTGGGGTGTCGACGATGTTGATATGGTAATTCTTGTATTTGAAGGCCGCGTTTTTCGCCCGGATGGTGATGCCCTTTTCCTTTTCCAGATCCATGGAGTCCATGAGGCGTTCCTCGCTGGATTCGTGTTGGTTGGCGCGAAAGGTGCCCGATTGCTTGAGCAAGCAGTCGACGAGCGTGGTCTTGCCGTGGTCAACGTGGGCGATAATAGCGATGTTGCGAATATGCTGCATATGGCGGTCTTCCCGAGAAGAGCCGACAATCATGGCAACCGTACGGTGAAGGTCAAGCATCGGGCAAAAGCGTGACGGATACGTGAACTTCCCGTTTCGAGTCGACGAAGGGATCAATCGTCACCGCGGGGGCATTTCACCTTTGCCGACAGTCCATTTTTCCGGCTAATTTCGGGCATGCAGACGTCCAATCCGGTATTTCGGAATGATCCTTTTTCGGCCGCCCGTCCTTCTGGCGCTTCGATGACCATTGGCGGGACGGTGGGCAAAACCTCCTTCTTATTGGTTCTGGCCCTGCTCACCGCTGGAGTGACCTGGTCTCTATTCAATCGGGGAGTCAACGTAATGCCGCTTGCCTTGGGAGCCGGAGTTGTTGGCTTTCTGGTCGCCTTGGGGACGAGTTTCAAACCGACCTGGTCGATGATCCTCGCGCCGATTTACGCTCTGCTTGAAGGGGTGGTGATTGGCGGTATTTCAGCCGTGTATAATCAAAAGTACCCAGGAATCGCCCTGGCGGCGGCGGGTGGAACGGCCGCCACGATGGCGGGTCTGCTGTTTGCCTATCAGACGGGTATCATCCGGGCTTCTGACAATTTCAAGCGGGGTGTGGTCGCCGCTACGATGGGAATCTTTTTCTTCTACCTCGGGATGATGGTGCTAGGCCTCTTTGGTATCCAGATGAACGCGATCAATGGCTCCGGTTGGATGGGCATTGGATTTAGCGTGTTTGTTGTGATTATTGCGGCCCTCAACCTGGTTCTCGATTTCGACTTCATTGAGCAAGGCGCTCGCCAAGGCGCTCCCAAGTATATGGAGTGGTATGCCGCATTTGGCCTGATGGTGACCTTAATCTGGTTGTACCTCGAAATCCTTCGCCTCCTGGCTAAAGTGGCCGGACGTCGCTGAACGCCCTTGGGCAGGTTCGCGGTCCGCATGGGTTAGAGAAATGAGTCGGCCAGCCGGGCAATATTCTGTGCAATCCGGAAAGGCAATGGGCAGTGGCTCCATTCTTCATCATCAACCTCAAGAAACGCGCTGTGGTCACCACGCTTCGTCCCAAGGAGGACCTGACCTACCGCACCACCCAGAGCATCCGCGACGCCTGCTGGTACTTCACCGGCAAGGGGCGGGAGAAGGAAGTGTTCGTGGTCTTCACCGCCTCGAGTCTCAGCGAATCGGCGCCCTGAAGCTGTCGACGTCGCCCACCAATCGTCTGTCACCGGCCCGCATCCAGCTCCGTCCGGATGCGGGTCGTTTCGCTTCACGGAGTGACCGTCAGGCCAACCGGGTCGCTGGTGACACTCTCACCGAGGGAATCCACCCGCACGAAGAACTGGGCGCCTTGATCCGCCAGTTGGACGTTGGCCAGGGAGTAGCTCCTGCCCGTGGCGCCAGGGATCGGTTGACCGTTTCGAAGCCACTGATACTTCAGCGGCGCCAATCCGCTGACCGACGCCTCCCAAGTAGCCGCTTGCCCCACCCGCACCGCCACGGCTTCGGGAACCTGGAGGAAGTGCAGCGCCACTGGAGCCCCGCGCAACGCCAACGACCCTTCCCGCAGCGGATCCTGTTCGAGTCCCGGCTGAAGTTCCCCGGGCACCTGCCAGGTGAAACCCACAAAATCCGGCCCGCCCACGTCCACAGAACGCGCCTCGTACCAGTAGCGTCGGCCGGCTTCGAGCCGGAGGGGAATCGACCGGTTCTCCGGCGCCACCGTGTTGCGACGTTCGCGTCCGCTCCAGTCGCGATAACCATTCGCGATCGGCTCCAAAGCCACCACCTGGGCCCCCTCGGGCCGATCATCGGAACTCAATAACAGCTGGCCCTGATCGTCCGCTGCAAAGTGGAAGACGTACTCCCCCGTAAGCGGCGGCACGACGCAACCCGTCAGGCGCTGACCGAAGCGATCGAAGGAGTTCGCCGTCTCGGCGAGGGTCCAGAGCGAGGCTTTGTCGGGCGCCGCGGGATACTTGGAATTTGAGGTCAGTTGAGCCACCGAACCGTTAGCGATCGCCGGCAGGTTGTAGACTTCCCATTGAGTTAGCCCGGCGCCGTCGGGAGCACGGTAGGTTGCGAGGAACCTTCCCGAAATGACTCCCACTGCCGTCGCCACCGGCCGATCCCAGAACGGGACGCCCTCGGCCACGGCCTCCGTCGGAACAAAGACCAGGTGATTCAGTCCAAGCACCAGAGAAAAACTTCCCGCGCCACTCACCCGAACCGTGTTCAAACCACCGAGTTCCATTTCCACCACGGCGCCTGAAGGGGCGGTGAGCGGTACCAGCACCCAGCCATTGTTGCCGAAGGTCCGGGGCAGAATAAATTCCCCCTGAGGCACCACGGTCTGGTTCGAAGTTTCCGCACCGACGGTGACCTGCCCAAACGCCGCACGGGTCTCTAAATCCGGCGACGGCATCATCCGCGCAAACACCCGATAACGGCCACCCGGAAAATCGCGGGTGTAGTTCCGCCACTCATTTGTTCCACTCAGGGCCCGGAGCGCAAAGTCCTGGGTCACACTCCAGTCGCCGCGAATAGGATCATTCACCGCGTCGAAGTTCAGGAATCCATTGCCGAAGGGACGATACTTCACGGTAGGATCCGGTTGGCCCCGTTGCACCCAGTCGATGCCCCGCACACTGTTCAGATTGGAATACGCGCCCCCGAAGTACGGCATCACGCTCGCCACCGGCAGATGCTTCCCGCCGTCGTAATCCCAATCCTCCGCCTCGATCACGAAGTTGTCGCGCCCCAACAGAGACCAGCTAAAGGCAAAGTGCTCGTCACTGCCAAAGAACTTGTGACGCGCCTCCACGAAGTACTTTTTTCCCGCCTCCAACCGGATCGGCCCCGGGCTGGCCGAATTCTGCCAGATATACCGGGCGATCTGACCCTGGGCGGTCCGGGCCACTGGCCGGAGGTTCTCCGGGGAATCATCTGTGCTGACCAGCAGTTCCCCTTCCCGTCCGGCTTCGACCCAGAACAGGTAGTCGCCCGTCACTGGGGGCACGACCCAGCCCACCAGCCGTTGACCGGAACTGAAGAATGCATTGTAGAACTGCCGCACGCCTTCCACCGGAACCTCCCCGGTCGTCACAAAATCCACCATCTCCGGACGCCGCGGATACCTAGGGTCGGCCAGAAAATCCGCCAGGGTGGAGTTGGGCACGCCACCCGCCCCCAGGTAAACCTCGCGCCGTAGCCAGCCGCTGCCGCTCTGCAAACTGTAAAACGACATCCCGGACCCGGCCGCGATGGCGTTCCGCTCCGCCGAGACGTCGCGAACCCCGGAAACGGTCAGCCGATAGTCTGTGGCTTCGGCCAGGCGCGTCGTCTCAAGTAGAACTTCGTCGCCCGGAGACTGTAGTTCCGCGCGCAACACGCGGGCTCCCCGGTCGAGCTGGTAGTTGGCCGCCACCTCCGCGCTCAGCTCTTCGATCGGCTCGGAGAATTTCACGCGCACATGACGGAAAGAGGGCTCCGCTCGCGGCAACCGGAGATACGGCGGTATGGTGTCCACCCGCGGCCGCAGGACAACCGCAGGAATCAGCTGACGCGACACCCCGGGACCCGTCCAGCGCAACGCGATCTCCCCGCCACCGCCCGCCACGGTCTGAAATTCCACCTGCACGTCCTGCTCGCCAGCAGCCAAGGTCAGCTCGGCACTCTCTTCCCTCAGGGAATGGTCCACCCAGTTCTCCAAAATCAGCTGACGGTTCACCCATAGACGGCCCCGTCCGGACGAGGTCAGGGACAAGGTATAGGCTCCCGGGTTTGCCACCACCAGACGGCCCTGCCACCGCACCGACCGCGTAGCACCCGCCGGGAAACTGACTGAGACGGCGGGATCCAACCGTTCCACCACGGGTCCACTGAACCCTGGCGCCACAAACGACTGCACCGATAATCCCCGTCCTACTTCGAAGGAAAGATCCAGCGGCTGGACCAACGGATTCCCAGCTGGATCCGCCACAGTTTCGGGAACCTCAACCGCATACTCGCCTGCCGGCAGTCCCGCCGGCGGCACGAGCGTCAGCAATCCGGTCTCCGCGTCCAACCGGGCCTCCACCCCGGAGACCAGGGCATCGTCGGCCGTGTGCAGCAGTCCATCCGGGCCGGCCGAACGCAACGCCACTCCGGACACCGTCTCGGGATCAAGCGGCCCGTCGAAGGCGAGCTGAATCACGCCGCTAACCGCCACGGAGCTTCCTTGAGCGGGATAGGTGTACCGGAGCCGCGGCGCGGTCTGATCCCGGCTCAACGGCACGGTCCAGTCGTCGCTCCAGCCAGCCTGACCACCCCGGTCCAGCGCCCGGGCCCGAAGCACCATCTGGGTCCGTTCGGGGGTCATCGACGGAACCCGCAATCCGACCTCAAACGGAAAAGTGCCATCCCGCGCCACCAACTGGCCGTCCAAGTAAAACTCCACCTCGCGCACGGAGCCGTCGTCCTGAGCCGCCGCTTCAACCTGGACGAACTGCCCCTCCTCCGCCGGCCCGGCCCCGAAACTGGCCGCCAATGTCACCGTAGGCGCCACCCCGGCCGTGTCCGGCGAACGGTAGTTCAATACCTGCAGGTCGGCCGGACCGGCCGCGACATATACCAGTCCCCGCGCCACGGAGACCGACCGCGCCACCCCGGGGGTAGCGAACTCCACCCGGAACTGATCCGTCCGCGCCGGATCGGTAAGATCATACAGCAACACCCGGTGCGTTCTGTCGTTGACGTTCGGACCGACCCCGGCTGCCACTACGCCCAAACCGGATCCATCAGGCACGACCAGCTTGAACGAGGACGGACCGTGATTCACTGAACTGCCTAGCCGAATCATCTGCCCCGGATTCCGTACATCGAACACGTCGAATCCCTGGAAACAGGTCGCGTACGCCCGGCCCCCTCCTACGAACAGCCGCTTGGACTGGGTGACTGGATCGGCCGGCAGCGCGGTCACCGGAACCTGCCCCAGCGGTTCCAGGAAGGGCGATCCCAAGGACCAGGACACCAACTGATCCAGCGTCAGGCCCATCAGGGTGTTATTGGCGACGGCCAGGTCCTGCAGTCCGCCGGCTGCCGTCGCAGTTCCCAGAATCCCGCCGCTGGCAAGATCGACGGCTACGACCCGACCGTCATCCAACCCGACAAACCCCATACTCCCCGCGACCGCCACGGACAGCGCCCGGGCTCCCAAAGCCAACTGGTGGACCACCCGGGGATTTCCCGGATCGGCGACCTCAATCACAGCCAGACCCCGGGTACCATCCGCCACCGCGATCCAGCCTCCGGAAGACGCCACTCGTTGCGCCTCGCCGGGGGTCTCCACCAACGCCATCAACGTTGGAGGAAGACCCGCAAAAACATTGATGACCGCCACTCCCGAATCGTCCAGAGCCACCACCACTCGGTCATCCACAGCGGAAACGTCCAACGCGTCTCCCGGTAAGGACAAGGCGGCAATTACCCCGGTCTGCGCCACCAATCCGCTGAGCGGATCCGTGCCTTGCCTCACTTCCGCCTGATCCGTCACCCCATCGCCGTCCGTGTCGGCTTTGGTTCCGTCCGTACCCAGAACGTATTCCGCCACGTCGGCCAATCCGTCTCCATCGGAGTCCGGTTTCCCTTCAGCCGATTCTGGAAGGCCCAGCGTGAGTTCAAAGGAACCGCCCGGAGGACCCGACCGGCCGCGCGAGTCTGCCACGGTGTTTCCGATCGGTTCGTAGTAGGTGAGCGCGTACGGCGTGTTCGCTGCCACCGGAAGCGAAAGTCGACCATCGGCACTGGTCCTTCCTCGTTGAGTTACTCCGCCCAACTCAAACACGAAGGAATAGGTCGCCGGCACAGGAACCCCGAATTGCTGAATCGCCTTACGAGCCTCACCGGCAAACGCCAGGAAGGCCTCGGTTACTTCCTCAATCTGCCCCGACTGTTCCATGATGGTCTGGAGGTCCTGACCGATCGCCTCCGCCTTGTCCGCCACGGCTCCAAAGGCCGCCGCCAGTTCGAGGCGCTGCTCCCGCGTCAGCTCCGGTTCAGCCGTGAGTCCATTGCGGCCGATGCGCGCGCTTTGGGTCTTGCAGACCTCGTTGACCACATTGCGCAATTCCTTGATGCCGAGACGGGCTAGCGCCACCTCCACTTCTTGCTCCTTCGCCTCAGCCAGCTTTAACAGATTGGCCACAAAATCGTAGACTTCCTTGGCGAGTTCTACGCCCCGGCAAACGATCTTCACAATCTCCGGCGACTGACAGCGGGGAGGCGCATCCGCCGGGGGCTTCAAATCACAGACCGCCTTAGCGATGTCCAGCAGCGCCCCCAGGCAGGTCAGGATCTTCTTGGCCTTGCCCGCGGGACTTCCCTCCTTCAGGCAGGTCGACAGTAACCCGATCATGGCGTCGGCCTCCGCATCGATGAAGTCGAGTCCTTCCTTCACCTGAACGCAGCCGGCGACCGGTGGCTCGGCGACCAGGTCCATTCCCAGCTGCCGCGCCTTGAAAGCAATCTTGCCTGTTTTGGTGATCGCATCCCCCAGACACCGGATTCCGCCGGTGATCCCCAACAAATCTGCCGCACAGTCCCAAACCGCCTTCTCGATGTTGAACAGCTGCTCAGTAATCTTCCAATCGCTGGGACTCGGAAAGGGCGGTGGTCCGCCCGGTCCGCCGCCACCGGGCGAGGCATTCGGCGCCCCCCCCTGTCCCTGAGACCCTGAGGCGGTCCCGTGCCAACCCGGCTGCAACAGGCCGTAGCCCGGATCACTGTCCACAAAACGGCCATCGTCCGAAACCGTCATCGGACCGACTACCTGCCAGAGCCCGGTGTCATGATTGAAACTCCACAGGCCGGTCTTCGCTCCCGGGACCAGCGTCTCACCCGTCACCGGATCGGGCAGATTCGGAAACCGTACCGGCACGGGTCGGTCGAAATTGGACGGACCGTCCGTCTGCACGGTAATCACCAGCGGAAAAACCAGCCCCTCCGGGAGCGGGCCGGGCAGACGATCCGCCGGCACCGGAGCCAATCCCACCCGCCCCCCTCGGGCACCCGCGTCACTGAACAGCGCATTGGCCGGCACCGTGATGGTCACTCCCGCCAGGGCCGGATTCCGAGCCAGCACTTCGGGGGTGAAGCCAATGACCGTGTCTTGGGTGCTGCTGACAGCCTGTAAGGCCCCGGCCGGGATCTGCGGCAGAAAGATGTCGCCCGTTCCTCCCGCCCGATTGTCTGTGCGACCCGCCACGGCTGACCATGCCTTGCCAACGTAGGGATAGTAAGGGCCGTCGGGCCACTGACTGCCCGCTGCCGTGCGCCCATCAATGTGCACAAAGAACTCCCCGGCCGGAGCCGGATCGAGGCGGAAGTTGCCCTGGGCGTCCGTGATGGTTCGTAGGCTTTCTTCCCGTCCATCCACGGTGATAGTCACTCCCGCCAGGGGCCGGTTGAGGGCGTTCGTCCCGGTGTCCGGACCCGGAACCAGATCACTGGCAAACACCCGGCCCACCACAGCCGTTCCCACCACCGGAACATTGTTCAGGGTTGAGAAGCGGATCCGACCTACGCCGCCCTCCACGCCGTCCCGGTCGGCATCTACCCGTTTTCCGTTCAGATCCAGAATCTCGTCTCCGTGCAACACCACCTCGACCTGGACCCCTCCCGGCAGCGGTTCCGCATACAGCAGGGTCGCCGACTGACGGTCGCTTCCCAATTCCACCCGCGCCAGCACCCTCCGGCTGGCGGCTTCGGCATAGAGCACGTTGGGGCCCAGCACCGAATCGGCCGCTAGCGGACGAGTGAAGCGCAGGATGGTTTCCCGGGTCACCGCCACGGATCCTTCGCCCGCGGCAGGTGAACTCGTAACCTGCGTGACCGCCAGCGGCGCCCGATCCAGGACCAAAGGGTTGGTTCCGTCGGCCAGTTCCCTCAGGTCATCCCTTCCGTCGCCATCGGTATCCAATGGATCAGCCTGGGAAATCTCCTCGACCCGGAAGAACGCGGCTTGGCTGGGTGTGACCAGACTGAACGGAGCGTTTGAACTCACCGCCACGGGTGTCGTAATCCGCTCCAATGCCGCTCCCCGCAACAGCCGGTAATACTGCGTTCCCAGCGTATCAAACCGGATCTCCACCCGCTGAGGATCCGTCGTCGGAACGACGTCAATCCGAATTTCACTCCGGAGAGAGACCGACGCCAGGGTGGCCCACATCCCCAGACAAGCCCACCAAAAACACCGCCCCCGCTGCGGAACTCGGCTCGACCAGCAACGGGTGCCAGGATCTGTGGAATACGATGAGCCGAGCATGGAGAATTTCTCTACCGACGTCCGCTGGGTCACGCAAGTGTTCAGGGATCATCGGCCCAAACAATCTCACGATTCGCCCGGGGGCAACGCCTTTCACCGCCATCCGGGCAAGGCTCAAGTCATGCTTTAAATGGTTTTCCAATCCCGCCCGAAGTCGCGTGATGTTCCGCCATGCTTCGCCTCCTGGCTAAGGTGGCCGGACGTCGCTGAACGCCCTTGGGCAGGTTCGCGGTCCGCATGATCACCAACCGAACGATCTATTCCGCAACGACGCAGAGCCAGCCCTAGAGTGGGGTAGGGGAGGCAGAAAGGATTACAGGTTCAGGAGATCTTTGCCCGTGGAAGATCCTGGGCCCCTTCCGTGACATTCGGATCTCATCGCTGGGCGGGCGACTTTTCCGGGGACACCGGCACAAAGGTCAAGGAGACCGAATTCATGCAATAACGCAGTCCGGTCGGCTTGGGTCCGTCGTTAAAAACGTGTCCCAAATGTCCGCCGCAGCGGGCGCAATGGACTTCGGTCCGCTTGGAGAACAGCGTGTTGTCCTCTTCAGTTCCGATATTGGGGGCTACGATGGGTTGCCAAAAGCTGGGCCAGCCGGTGCCTGACTCAAATTTGGTCGAGGAATCAAAAAGCGGCAGGTCACACCCGGCACAGCGATAGACGCCTTTTGCGTGATTATCCCAAAGTTTGCCGCTATAGGCCCTTTCGGTTCCCTTCCGGCGCAACACCCGATATTGCTCCGAAGAGAGTTGTTTGCGCCAGTCCTCGTCGGTCTTGACGACCCGATCTCGGCCGTTCCAGGCCGGTGCATTGGTTGTGCCGACGGGTTCGACGACGGGTTCGGCGGCGGGGAGGGCCAGGAGGCCTAAGACAGCAGTGAGCAAGAAAATAGCGAATCGTAGGTTCATGGTGTTCTGACCGGTCACTTCCCGGACACCCCTCAGTATCATCTGCCGAACCGTCTGCCAAGACGGGCTGTGAGCTCGGTTGGGTTTCTCCGTTGACCTCGCGCCAGATCGGTCACCGAGTGACCTGACGGCCGACCGGCGGTGCGGAACAAGGGGCAGCCCTGCTCGGGATCGGTCGGCCCCGGGCTCGAATCTGCGAACCTCGCAGGCACCATTCCCGGCCTTCTCGTTCCACGATCCGGAGATCCGCTTCGATGCGGATGATTCGAACCTGAAATCCGGGGGTAAGCCCGGTCGGAAGGTTGTTCCGATCCGTCGATGATTCAATTTCCACCACATCCCCGATTTTGCACTCCGCACTTAGTTTCATGTAAACAGAATGGTGCAGACGGTGGGACATCGGCTGGGAGAGCCAGCGCATTTTCATTTTTTGCGGAGATAGCGTCGCCCGTTCAAGGCAAGCTGGACGACTGACGGGCAGTCGCGTTTGCTCCTGGGTTCCGGAAGTCCGACAGACTTCACCGAAACTCTCATGTTTTTCAATTGGCGCCTGTTTCTTCGGGCACAGCGGCTCCTGCTGATCGACCAGCCGTTTTCGATACGGCGCTGGGCGTATGGACTTTTCTTTACCAGCCTCTTCCTCCTCTTCCTGGCCTTTGTGACCCTGGGCCGATTACTGGACCACCTCTTGTTTCCTGCTTTTCGTAAACAGCCAGTACGCTCGCCGGTCTTCATTATCGCTCCGCCCCGATCAGGTACCACGCTAACGCAGAACCTGCTCAGTCTGGACACTGAACGATTTGTTCACTTGAAAATGTATCAGACCATTTTTCCGGCGGTCTGTTTTCAGCGCCTTTTTGATATTTTGATCGCCGTAGACGGCCGATTGGGTCGCCCGGGTGAACGACTGCTGGAAGGGTGTCAGCGTCGGTGGTTTGGCGGTTGGGATGAGTTGCATAAAATGCGACTCAACCAGCCTGAGGAGGACGATGCGTTGTTTCTGTATGCGTTCGCCTCGGAGGCCATTTACATGCTGTTTCCCTTCATCCGGCCGTTGTGGGAAGCCGGCTTTCCGGATGCGCTCCCTCCGGAATCTCGCCGAAGGCTAATGGCTTATTACCGGAGCTGCCTCCAGCGCCATTTGTACGCCAATGGACCGGGTCTGATTCTGCTATCCAAGGCGACTCAATCGTGCGGCACCGTGGAGTCACTTCGGGAAGCATTTCCGGACGCTAAGTTTATCACCATCGTTCGTCATCCGTACCGGTCGTTGCCCTCGCATGTCAGCCTGTTTGTGCCGGTTTGGCAGACGCATTCTCCGGAGATTACCAAAGATGGGCCGGTTGCCCGGGAGTACGCGCAACTGGCGATCGAATGGTACCGACATTTGTTCGCCTTTCGGGAGCGGATTGAACCCTCACGCTATTATTGCATCGACTATCGGGACTTAGTGGCGAATCCGCGCGAGACTCTGGAACGGGTGTATCGTCATTTTGATTGGACAGCGTCTGCTGATTTTCGGGAACGCCTGGATTTGGCCACGCGGCGGCAACGTGAATTCCAGAGTAAACACCACTATACGCTGGAGGAGTTCGGTCTGAGCCGGGAATTGATTCAGGCGGAACTCGGTGATTTGTTGGATTACTACCGGCTTGAACGGTGAGAGCGGATAAAGGAACGCCGCGGTTTTGGGGCTCGCCGCGAACGGACTAATTCAGCGGAAGAAGAACCACCAGACCACCATCAGAGCGGGCAGGAGGTGGGGAAGGGTGAAGCGGAAGACGTAGCCGAGAAATGTCGGGGTGCGACAGCCTTGGTGATCGGCGATGGCTTTGACCATGAAGTTGGGTCCGTTGCCAATCCAGGTGTTGGCACCGAAGAAGACCGATCCCATGGAGATAGCCACGAGCAAACAAGAGAGATTGGGATCGGAAATAATGGCGGCGATTTCCGGGTGAAGAGACGAGAGAGTGGGGAGCGCGGCGGCGCCCCGAGCCAGCGCTTCTGGGGGCACCGATGAGCCGATTTCGGCGCTCAAAAAACTCAAATAAGTCGGAGCATTATCGAGCACGCTGCTGAGCGTCCCGCTTCCCCAATAGAACAAAGCGGGTGTCGGCGTGCCTAGTAGCGTGGCACTCGCCTGAAGCCAATCCAGCGCGGGCATCATCGTGGCGAAAATTCCCGCAAACAGGATGGCAACCTCCTGAACGAGATGGAAATTTAACCCAAGGCAAAACCGGGGGCGATAAAGGGAGAGGGTGCGAGAATGAACCGCGCCTTCCCCCGTTATCGCCCCCGTTACCCCCAGCGATTCGTCCGCTTTTCCGCCCGCGGTCTGCGTTTGCGATCTGCCGCAGGGTGACTCATTCGGCCGTGGCGAAAAGGTTGGAACTACGCGCCTTGACCATAACTTGTTTGTGCGCCCGTCGTTTCGCGGCGGCCACCTTCTCTTCGAAGAGAGCGGGGAAGACAAAGAGCGGATCCGGTTCGAGCCAGGCGAGGGCGGCCGCCTCGTTGGCAGCTCGGCGCAGCGGTGTGGTCAGATCAGTGGTGGCGACCTGAGCCAGGGATTGTTCCAACAAGCTATTCTTCAGATGTTCGAGTTCGCTTTCCCCTGTTTGGGCAAAAGGCGCCGGGGGATCGGACACCAAGGTAAACTGCCAAGGTGCATACCGGCCGGCGGCGGGTGCGGGTGTGTTCATTTTAAGTATCCTATTTTGAGTGTGCTTGGGATCGGCTGCTTCTGGGTGTCCAATGAGGTTTTTCATGCTAAAAAGAAAAAACCCACAATTGCCGGGCAATCGTGGGTTCCTGAAAACGGTTTGTTGCTGTCGTTCAATCAGTGAAGTCCCACTCGCCCTTGTTCCTGGCAAATAGCCAGGAACGAACGATCATACCGCGCTTTGAGGAGCGCTGGCAGACGTGGTTCATATTTGGAGCGGCTGAATACATCGCGATGGCTACCGTTCATAGCGATTAGAAGAAATGAGTCAACTGGAACTTCAAGCCTGTCCGAAAATTCGAAAATTCCGGGGGGTCCTGTTTTCGTGGAAACGGCCCGGGGGCGAGGCGCGAGGAAGGAGCATTCCCATCCTGGGGCTGTGACCGACGAGCAACGAAGCCAGCGGGCCGTTTCCGCGAAAACCCTCCGGGCGGCGGTCCTTTTGCCGGTGGTCGGCGTTGGCTCGTCCGTTACAGCCCGCTGCGGGATGCGTCGGTCTCGCCGCCTGGCCCACCGCCAAAAACCCTCGCCGCAGGACCCCTCGGAGTTTTCGGACAGGCTCTTACGGTGAAGTGAGCCGCCATAGGTAGAGCCTGTCCCTAAAGCGGCCGTTTCCGAGGGGCGGTTATATTACATGTGTAATAATTTACGGCGACAGGTGTCACTGGGATAAATTCATCGAAGGATTTGAGTCAAGTGGCTGTTGGG
>Ga0105044_10000177_pt1 | contig 70735 bp, 58 predicted proteins | sample MAT01_FD_78092 | JGI IMG/M metagenome (GOLD analysis project Ga0105044, IMG submission 78092) | Freshwater microbial communities from Lake Fryxell liftoff mats and glacier meltwater in Antarctica - MAT-01 | ecosystem: Environmental > Aquatic > Freshwater > Ice > Liftoff microbial mat | place...
CATGGGAAAAGGTGGCCTGGAGATGGGCGAGAACTTCGGCAGCGGCGGGCCGATGGGCGGCGGCGATGGAGGCGTTGGCGACGGGCGGACCGCGAGCGAGCAGGGCGGTACGGATCGCGGATTGGCTACGATCGAAGCGTTTCCAGAGTCGTTGCCAGGTGCGAGGGCTTCGTGGCGAGCCGGTGTCGCCACTCCTTGTCTTGCCTTTTTCCCTTCATCCCTTGATCACCCCGATGGGCCGCATGCGTGCGACTTTCCGCGAGAGGTCCGCGTTGTGGACCACTTCGACCACATCGTCCACGTTCTTGTAGGCCCGCGGCTGTTCCTCCGCGAGGCCGTGTCGGCTCGATGACATCGCGATCACGCCACGGGATTCCAGTTCCTTGTCGATCCGTCGCCCGGCTGCATCCTTCACCGACGCCGTGCGGCTCATCGACCGCCCCGCCCCGTGGCAGGTGGTGCCGAAACTCTTTGTCATGCTTCCAGCGGAACCGACCAGCACCCAGCTGGCTCGCCCCATGTCGCCCGGAATGATCACCGGTTGGCCGACGTGTCGGAAGGCGTCTGGCACCTCCGGATGCCCTGCGGGGAAGGCTCGCGTCGCACCCTTGCGATGCACCCACACCTTCTTTCGCTTCCCGTCCACGACGTGCTCCTCGAACTTCGCGATGTTGTGAGCCACGTCATAAAGCAGGCTCATGCCAAGGTCCTGCCAGGTTCCGCCGAAGGTCTCGGCGAAGACCTCGCGAGCCTGCTGCATGAGAAGCTGGCGGTTGGTGAAGCCGAAGTTCGCCGCCGCCCGCATGGCCGCGATGTACTTCTGCCCCTCGGGCGAATCGACCGGGGCACAGGCCAATTGCCGATCGGGCAGGTCGATCTTGTACTTCGCCGGCGCGTTGCGGAAGGCCGCCAGGGCATCGTCGCAAACTTGATAGCCAAGCCCGCGGGATCCCGAGTGGATCATGACGCAAACCTGATTGAGTTCGAGGCCGAAGACCCGGGCGACCTCGGCGTCGTGGATGCTATCGACCACCTGCACTTCCATGAAGTGGTTGCCGCTGCCCAGGGTTCCGCACTGATCGCTGCCCCGCTTCACGGCATGGTCGGAGACTTCGTCCGGGTTCGCGCCGGCAATCCGGCCGAGTGCCTCCGTGTGCGTGAGGTCGGATTCGGTGCCGAGTCCACGATCGATCACGAAACGCGGCCCCTCGTTCATGAGTCGGCGCGTTTCCTTGTCGGTGAACTTGTACGTTCCGGACCGGCCGACACCCGCGGGGACGGTATTGAAAAGGCCCTTCACCAGTTCGCGAAGGTGGTTCTTCACGTCGTCGAGGAACAGGTTCGTCTTCACCAGGCGCACGCCACAGTTGATGTCATAACCCACGCCGCCAGGGGAGATGACACCGCCCTCGTCCGGGTCCGTGGCACAGACGCCGCCGATGCAGAAGCCGTAGCCCCAGTGGATGTCGGGCATCGCCAGGCTCGCGCCCTGAATGCCGGGGAGCGTGGCCACATTGGCGACCTGATCCGCGGCCTGATCCTTGCGGACCGCCTCGATGAGCTTCTCGTTGGCGAAGATGAGCCCGTCCACGCGCATGCCGGGCCGATAGCTCTTCGGAATTCGATAACAGCAGGAATCGATCTGCTCAAGCGGCCCGTTGAATGCGCCCTTCATGGGTAATCCTCGATCAAGAGTGGTCAATGTTGGCTGGCTGCCCCTGACGGTGAGCCAGGGGCGGCTGGCTCCTCCGCCACCCCGGCGCTTACGCTTCGGGTTCGCCTTGAGCGCCTCCCATGTGGGTTTGCTTACTCCTCCGCTAACCCGGCGCTTACGCTTCGGGTTCGCCTTGCTGTGCGTGAGGTCACTTCCCCATCTTCTTCTTGAAGAAATCCATCGTTCGCTTGAGGCCCTCCGCCCGGCCGACGATGGGCTCCCAGCCGATCACCTTCATCGCGCGCGAAATATCCGGCTGGCGAACCTTCGGGTCGTCCTGCGGAAGCGGCTTGAAGATCACATCGCTCGAGCTGCCCGCGAGCTTGCGGATCTCGTCCGCGAATTGCAGGATCGTGATCTCCGCTGGGTTGCCAAGGTTTACCGGATCGTGGAAGTCGGTGAAGAGCAGCCGCCAGATGCCTTCGACGAGGTCGGAGACGTACTGGAAACTTCGTGTCTGCGAGCCATCGCCGTACACAGTGATGGGTTCACCTCGCAGGGCCTGGTACATGAAGTTGGGCAGCACGCGGCCGTCGTTGAGCCGCATCCGTTCGCCGTAGGTGTTGAAGATGCGGATGATGTGCGTGTCGAGCTTGTGGACGCGGTGATAAGCCATCGTCATGGACTCGGCGAATCGCTTGGCCTCGTCGTAAACGCCTCGAATCCCGATGGGATTGACGTTGCCCCAGTAGCTTTCGGTCTGCGGATGTTCGAGCGGATCACCGTACACTTCGCTGGTGCTGGCGAGGAGATAGCGAGCGCCGTGAGCCTTGGCGAGGCCGAGTGTGTTGTGAGTGCCGAGGGAGCCAACCTTCAGCGTTTGAATCGGATGCTCGAGATAGTCGACAGGACTGGCAGGGCTGGCGAAGTGGAGAACGTTATCGATCTTTTCCTTGACGATCAGCGGATTCGAGATGTCGTGGCCCATGAACTTGAACTTGGGATTCATGCGGAGCAGATCAAGGTTATCGAGGCTGCCGGTGATGAAGTTATCGACGGCAATGACTTCGTGCCCTTCGGCGAGAAACCGCTCGCAGAGGTGCGAGCCAATGAAACCGGCAGCGCCGGTAATAAGTGAACGCACAGAGTCTCCTCCGAAAATGAAGCGGTGATGCGAGTCGATGAGAGAGAGAGAATTTATAGATTTAATGCTATCTTTTTGGCTCCGGAATCGCAAGTGTCGGAGAGTCGGCGAGTGTGAACTTATAAAGAAGCTTGGGGCGGGCGGTTTTCATTGCCTGATCTGAAATTGTCAGCGCATGATCTCGCGTTCGATGCGATCGATGATGTCCTTGGCTCGCCATTCCCGATCGCCGATGGCGATGCTCGTATCGCGATCGATCCAGGTGCGGACCTTTTTCTCGGACGAGACGGCGGTGCTATGGGTGCGTGAGGCGAAGAACTTGCTGATCTCGCCATAGGTGGCGGCCGTGTGCTTGCGGCAGAGGAAGGTGGCGATCATACGTGGATGACTCACCGCCCAGGACCGCCCACGGCTTTGCAGCGTTCCCTGGGGCAGCCGAAGCACGTTGCACACGGCTGCGTCCACATCAGCGATGGTCACGACGCGAATCGCATGGCGGAGGAGGTCGCCCAGGGCTTCCTTCACGGCGCTCATATCCACAGGGCGGCCGGTCACTCGCGAATAGTGACGCAGGCAGTTTAACGCCCCCTCGAGTTCTCTCACGTTGCCACGAAGGCACGCGGCGATGCACTTCAGCACGTCGTCCGGGATCGCCGGCTGCGCGTGTCGGGACTTGTGCCGAAGGATTTCGAGGCGAGTATCCGGATCCGGTGGGAGCAGATTCCACACGGCTCCGCCGAGCAGGCGATCGGTGAGTTCTGGCATCAGTTCGTCCGCCAGACGCGGGTGACAGTCGGTTGTCACCACAACCTGCCTGCCGTCGGAGGCGAGCGAATCCAACGTGTGGAGAAACTCTTCCTGCGTGGCTCGGCGAGTCGCAAGGAAGTGCAGATCGTCCAGGAACAAAGCCGAGCAATCGCGGTACTGGCGGCGGAACGCGGCCATCTTGCCCAGCCGCATCGCCTGCACGAAGCGATTGGTGAAGTCTTCCGCCGTGGCGAAGCAGGGCCGCATGTCCGCGTTGTGCTTTCGCAATCCGAGGTAGATGCCTTCAAGAAGATGCGTCTTGCCCGTGCCGACCGGCCCGTGAATGACGAGCGGATTGGCGCCGCAGCCTGGCTCCTCGACCGCGCTGAGGGCCGCGGCGTGGGCGACACGGTTCGAGGGGCCGACGATGAAATCCGCGAGTGTCCGCCAGCGACGCGTGGCTCGAGGCGAGGTGGACCTGGCAAAGCTCTCGGCTTCTTTGTCCTCAGGGCGAGGCTTCTTTGCACGCGGCGCGGGCAGCGGTTCGCCGAACAGATCGACGGGACGCTTGGCTTCCGCCGTTCGCGAATCCGAACCCACGGAGAGCCGTGTTGTGGATTCGTCGGCGTCCCGCGTGGCGGGTGAAGGTGCAGTCGATTCCGGGTTTTGCTCTCCGCGGTTCGTCGGCGGTGCAGGGACTTCCCCGAACATTGCCCCATCCACGACCCAGCGTACGGTTGTTCCCGCTCCGAGGACTTCCACGGCCGCGGCTTTCACGTCTTCGCTGAAGGCGTGCTCAAGCCAGTCCTGGCATTGAGGGTTGCGAGCGACGACCACGACCTCGCCGCCGAGCAGCACGAACCGCGCATGGCCGTCAAACCATAGGTGGAACCTCTGCGAACCGACGCGCGCTTCCACAGCCTGTGCGAGTCGCGATTCGGGCCGTGGCGAACCCACTTCCATGCCGGTGTTGGTCACGTATCCGTATCCCTGGCGAGGCGCAGGCCACCCATGGCCGCACGCGATCGCGTGGCTGATTGATCGTTCGGAGAGTGCGGCTCGCTGCCGAGTCTGAATTTCGCGACTGCCCCGCGGCTTCCGATCCGCCTGGCCCATGTATCCGGCCAGAGGATGGCATCAATGCCTGGCGCCTTCCTTCAAATGTGTGGCGCTCCTGATGCAACCGCCCATGACTTGCTTGATGCTATTCTCTCTCCGCGAGGATGCCAGTGGCGATTTCGATGCCGTCGCCAATCTCTTCAAAATAGTTTCTCGCCATCCACCAGCACTCGGTTGTAAACGTCCCGCCATTCAAAAGGACGGAACCCGAGGCTTCGGTAAAGTTGCAAAGCGATCTCGTTGCGTACGTCCACACTCAGAGTCAGGTTGCGGAAACCGACCTCGACGGAACGCCTGATTGCGAACCGCATGAGCTCGCGTCCGAAGCCGCGCGAACGTGCGTCAGTTACCACTCCAATGTAGTTCAGCTCTCCACTCGCCGGAGTTTCCCCCCGATTCAAAAGAACCACTCCAATCGGTAAAGCTTCATGCCTGGCGACGTACCACAACGCCGCCTCCGATTGCGAAGGCGGTGGGCCGTGCGCTGCCATTAGCTCGGCGCTGGTCCGATGACCGACGGATTCCGGACAGTCGAGCGACCCCTCGTAGCTCGCGAGGAGGGAGCTTGTGAAGTCTTCAGCCTCGGGAAACGGCACGAACTCAAGCGCGGCTCGCGTTCGCGGAAGCCCCGCCGCCACAGTGAGGTCCCTTCGCCATAGCGACAGGCGAGTGACACACGCGAAGCCCTGCCGCTCGAGCGACGCCACTCCATCATCGTCGCCGCTTCGCGGCAGCCACTGTGCCACCTTCACTCCGTGCGTCCTTAACTGCGAGCACGCGGACGAGACGAGGGCATCTTCCACGGCCTCATGATCATGCCCCGCCGCGACCCCGGGTGGCCAGACGATCCCCATCGCACCGTCAAGCCGTAGCGTAAGGATCGCGCCAAGGAGTTCCCCGAGGGCGTCCTCCGCGACTAGCAAGCCCGCGGGGTCGATCGTGCCGTTCGTGAGGGGTGTGAGGTAGGCCTTCGCCTGCACCGCATGGCGGCGCAGGGGGCGGTACTCGGCAAGCAAATCGCAGGCGGGTGAAAGCTCGGACGGGCGAGCCAGGCGTACGACGATCGAGGATGCCATGGGGCAAGTGTAGCAGACGACTTGGTCGCGTGCGGAGGGCTAACTTGCCCAACGGCAGGAACAACTGGGAACCCCGGTGACAGACAGGGGCTGTTCTCGGAACGGGTGACTGACCCTCATGCTTCGCAAGGCAGGATCAGGAATCAACCCGATTTGATGGCGAACCTGCATTCCGCCAGTCCTCCCCCCCTGACCTCAAAAGGTGAAAAGGATTGGCCCTGCGTTTGCTCATTGCTAAAGGCCACGGCAGGCACCCTCGTCCCGACCTCTCCTTTAATGGGTAACGAAATGACTCCCCCCGCAGGTCCAGGCGCACAGCCCCCGGCCCTGGTGCGATCGGGCGGCGTGGTGCTCCCTCCCCTGGATATCACTCCGCTTCGCGTACTTTGCGTCGACGACAACCTGGACGCGGTCCAATCCCTGGGCATGCTGCTGGACATGCTCGGCTTTGAAGCGTCAACCTGTCTCGACACGGACTCCGCGCTCGTTCGCTACGACCGCTTCTGCCCAGAGGTGTGCATCCTTGATCTCGATCTCCCCCAGATCGGCGGCTTTGCGTTGGGGGAGATTCTTCGGTCGCGTGCAACGGCGAGCGGGAAAGCCCTGTACCTCATCGCAGTCACTGCCTTCAGCGATCACAACACCCAGCGTCGCACGGCGGAGGTCGGCTTTGATCTTCACCTGACGAAGCCCGTGGAACCGCAGCTGCTCATCGATTGCCTTTACCGCTACCAACGCTGCATTAGGGCTGCTCAGGTCGGTGAGTGACGAGAGCCGCTCTCGAACAAGCGTTATTTCGTCTCTTCCCACCATAACTCTCGCCCCGCCGCGTACATCTCGGAGGCCCGATAGTCGTGGGCTTTTGGTACCTCGCCGGGTTCCAGGCCCCACGCATCCAGGTTCACGAAGAACAGGCCGCTGAAGTTCCCGAAGCGAGCGTCCGCGATCCTCACCTTCGCCAGGTTCGGCCGCATCTGCAAGCGATACTCCTCGACGCCTTCAAGCCGCAACTTCAGACGCAGGCGTTTCGGCTCGGCCCCGAGATCCTTGAGAGCCTGGCGAACGCTGATGCGAAGCTCGACCGCCACGCGATTCGGGCCGCGATGCACGACATGAGCCGACCGCAGGATCGCGCCGGCGAAGCGGTAGCGTCGAGCGAAAGACGCGAGTTCCGTGGGGCTGAGGGATTGCATGCTGCGAAGATCCGTTTTCCAGGTGACCCGATTCCAGAAACACTTCACACGTAGGAATCAAAGACTCGCACCTTCGCCCAGGTCGGCTTATTCTCGGCGACGAACTGGTTGTGAGTCGCGTCGTCCTGGTAGTTGTCGTGGCTTGCCTTGCTGTCGAAGACAAGATGCAAGCCGACGTCCCAGTCTTGATCGTTCACTTCGCGGTTGAGTTCCTTCACGAGCGAACCGGCCGCGAAAAAGACGATTCCCGACTGCAAGTTCAGGTACTTCTTGCAGGACGCGACGAGCGCCTCTACGTTCGCATCGGTCGGATCCTTCAACTTGAAGAAGACATTGTGGGCCAAGCGAGATTCGGGCATGGCAATCTCTCAGGGAGGTTGATTCACGATAAAAGGCTACCAGGTTGGAATAGTCGCGAGCGAGGGAATCACCAAGGAAGGTGAGGGAAAATGAGTGGCGAGTCTGCCCGTCTTGGCCGCTTGCGGCGGAGCGCGACACCGACCGAACGCTTGCGGCGGGGCTCGGTAATCTTCGCCGCGAGCGGTCTGGGGATGCGTCGCACTGTCACTTCATACGATGAGAAAGATTGTTGTGAGTGCTCTCGTGTTCCAGAGCAGGTGCCCGCGATCCGCAACGCCCCGGCGCAAGCGGCCACTCCAAAACCGGGCCTTGGCCGCATCAGGGCTCGTCTGGAAATGCTCCGCAGTGCTAGGCCGCAAGCGGCAAACCCAACACGCTCCAGATTCCTGGCCTGGTATGCAACTACTCGATCTAACCCACGCCGACTTACCCTCGAATCTGGCCCTGGACGAGGCGTTGCTGCTGGAGGCCGAGGCGGGTCGGGTCGGCCCGGTGTTGCGTTTGTGGGAGTGGCCGACGAACGCCGTGGTGCTGGGTGCGGCCGGTTCGCTGGCGATCGACGTGAACGAGGCCGACTGCTGCGCCGCCGGCGTGCCCATCGCCCGGCGATCCAGCGGCGGCGGCACCGTACTGATCGGCTCGGGCTGCCTGCTTTACAGCGTCGTTCTCCCTTACGATCTCGCACCTCGGCTCAACGAAATCCTCCCTTCCATTCGCTACGTCTTGAGCCGGCTGGCAAACGCACTGCGAGCGATCGTCCCCGAGGTCGCCTTCGATGGAATCAGCGATCTCACGCTCCAGGGGCGGAAGTTCTCCGGCAACTCCCAGCAACGAAAGCGGCGTTACTTCCTTCACCATGGAACCCTGCTCTGTGGCTTTGAACTCGATCACGTGGGCCGATTCCTGAATGCACCCGAGCGTTCACCTGACTACCGCCAGGGTCGCATTCACAGTGATTTCCTGACGAATCTGCCCTGCACTGCGGAAGAGATTCGGCATCGCCTGGTGAAGGAATGGGCCCCGACGGGAAGCCTTAGTGAGGTGCCCTGGAAAGTGACGCAGGAACTGGTGGCCGAGAAGTTCGGCCGTGAGGAGTGGGTGCGTCGAAGGTGAGTCGTCGCTCATCAGCGTAGCCGCACGGTTGACCGCGTCGCGGCTACACTCGACCAGACTCGGCTAAACTTCTCCCGAGTTCCCGGAACCCAGTTTCTCGAAGATCTCTTCCATCTGCTTCACCACGCCCGTCAGCGACAGGCCGGCCATCTCGAAGTTGGTGTGCGGGGAGAACTCGCGAAAGTGAGAGTTGTAGTACTCCGCGATCCGCCGCAGCTTGGGCAGCTTGCCCTTGAGTCTGCGGAGGAATTCGGCCGTGTCCCCACGCTGGAAAGCGGGTTCCACGGCACGGATGCTGTCGTAGAGCGTGCGAGGCACGTCGAGCATGTCCTCGTTCTCCTGGATCTCATCCGCATGTTTCAGGAACGTGCGGATCATCCAGGCATGAGCAAGAACCAGATTGAGCCGATCGACGGCTTCCTGCGGAGTCATGGCGGTTACGACCCCGTGGGTGCCGGCGCGGGTGGTGCCCCTGCCGTTCCAGGCGGTTTCGGCGGCGGAGCTTTATTCGCCTCGGCTTCTTCCTTGGACATCAGCACCAGGAACGTGCCAGCGGCCAGAAGAAGGATGCCTGCGAGGAGTTTCCAGCCCGGAAGCTCGAAGCCAAAGTGGAAAGGATCCCCCGACTTGGGATGCCAGAGCAGGCTTAGCACGGTGTTGATGAACGGCGCAAGGCTGAAGATCAAGGGCGCGATGTAGATGCGGTAAGTCGCGGGGTTGATGCCGTCCAGTTTCGCCTGATCGACGGCGGCCTTGCTCGCGAAGATCACACAGATCGCGCCGAGGGCGCCCACCACCCCCGCGAGGCTGCTGAAGATCAAGCCGTTCATCTTCCACTCGGGCTTGGCATCCTCGCGAAGCGACATCAGCACCAGCGGAACCACGACCGCCATCACAAAGTACGCCACGCCGACGCAGAGGATCGAAGCCAGCCGACCGCCCACGGTGCCGGGCTTGGTGGTGAGTTCGGTGCCTCCGTAGAAAATCAGGGGAACGTAAGTTCCCCAGGACAATCCTGCGAGGAGGACGTAACCCCACCAGGGAATGCTCATCGTTGGGCTCCTTCGTTGGAGATGCGGTGGGAGACACAAAAGCCCACGGAAGGCTCCGTGGGCTTTCAGGCAAACAACTGACCCTGCGGGGATTCGAACCCCGGTCCCCACCTTGAAAGGGTGGTGTCCTAGGCCTCTAGACGACAGGGCCATTCCAGGCATGCCGGCCAGGACGATACTGTTTTAGAGGCGGAATCACGATCAGGCAAGACCCCCGATTCCCAGCATGATAACCCAGGGAAATGAAACAGATCCGCGTGAAGTCCTCCTCAGCGATCCTGCCCTTTTCCTCTGCGAGCATCGCATGCAGGGTGAACCGGAGCTCACCCGGTTGGCTCCATGACGAACTCGGTTTCGCCGTCCCACGCACCTGGGAGTACACCGATACCTTCCCTGGCGTCGCAGAGGTGCCAAGACGGCTGATTCACTCTTGATGGTGAAAGGTCTCACTGAACTGGCGGATGCCGATCAGCGAGATTATGCTTGTATTATCCACTTGAGCCACCTGGTGAATGCCAGGAGATTTCTTGGTGTTCGAGGAAGTCCAAACAGATCTTCGATCCCAGATCGTGCCTGACTATCAAGCCATCGTCCTCAAGAAACTTGGCGTCGATAACAATGCAACCGAGAACCCGAAGCGAGGCGTTTCGGACTGTTTTTATTTCCGGGTAACTGTTGGACGCATGGCCAATGTGAAACGTGGCACGATCCGTTTCACGGCTTCAAGGAGTTGTGACGATGCCGATCTCTCCCTTAATCTTTCACCGATTCATCAAGGGAATTCGCTCCCGCTGCCGACGCACGATCACGACCGTGGCGAACTGGGCCATGCCGCTCGCGGTCGTCGTGGTGGCGAACTCCCTCGCGTTCTGTGCGGAGAAGGAGCGGTTGCCCAATATTGTTCTGATTCTGGCGGATGACCTCGGTTTCGGCGACCTCGGCTGCTACGGGCACCCGACCTTCAAAACGCCTCGGCTTGATCGCCTCGCGACGGAGGGGGCTCGCCTCACCCAGTTCAACACGCCCATGCCATACTGTGCTCCGACACGGGCGGCGTTGCTCACGGGCCGTTATCCCTTCCGCCACGGAATGACCTCCAACCCCGCCCCTGATGGCGGCCCCGCCGCGGACGCGCTGGCTCTCTCGAAGGACGAAGTTACCCTGGCGGAGATCCTCAAGAAAGCAGGTTACGCCACGGGCATGGTGGGCAAATGGCACCTCGGCCACAAACTGCCGGAACAACTCCCGACCGGCCGGGGCTTCGAGGAATACCTCGGCATTCCGTACAGCAACGACATGCGGCCCGTGACGTTGTTTCAAGGTGCGAAGCCGATCGAATATCCCCTCGTGCAGGCCAATCTCACCAAGCGATATACCGATCGAGCGGTCGAGTTTGTCAAGAAGAACAAGGACCGCCCCTTCTTTCTCTACCTTGCGCACGCGATGCCTCACAAGCCGCTCGCGGTGAGCGAAGGCTTCTACAAGAAGAGCAAGGCCGGCCTTTATGCCGACGTGATGGCGGAGCTCGACGCGAGTATCGGCACCTTGCTCGACGAGATCAAGAGCCTGGGGCTTGAAGAGAACACACTGGTGATGTTCAGCAGCGACAATGGCCCCTGGTACGGCGGCAGCACCGGCGGTCTTCGCGGCATGAAAGGCTCGAGCTATGAAGGCGGTTATCGTGTGCCGTGCCTGATCCGCTGGCCGGGCAGGGTGCCCGCGGGGAAAGTCGTGGCCGACCAGGCCGTGATGATGGACCTTTTCGCCACCTCGATCGAGGCCGCGAAGATCGAAACGCCGCCGGGCAAACTCATCGATGGACGCGACCTGCTGCCTCGGATTAACGGCATGGGCTCGGCCCCGCACGGAGTGATCTTCGGCCATCATGGATCGCCCATCGCCTGGGTTCGCGATCAACGCTGGAAGTTGAATATCCTGCCTCCACGAGACACCCGTCTGGGCAAGATCGGCGAACGCTGGATCGATCCTCGCGGCCCGGACGGCGTCACGATCCTTGCGCCCTACGAGCAGTATCAACCCTCCGACTATCCCGGCGTCCGCACGGGCGACGCACCGATCGCGATGAGCCTCTACGATTTGCAAAACGACCCCGCCGAGCAGCGAAACGTTGCCGATCAACATCCCGAGGTGGTGACGAGATTGAAGGCGAAGTACGACGAGATCGTGAACGAATTCCCGAACGCGGGACCGCCCAAGAAGTGATCAACCCTGGCGATCAAGCTCCGCGAAGAGTTCCGCCAACTGCAGAGTGAAGCCCGGAATCAGGGACATCGTCACGGAGTCCGTGGCGACGAAATCCTTCCCGGATTCAGCAGCGGAGTAAACCCGCAACGACCGGGCACGGGGATCGACCTCCCACACCTCGACGACGCCCGCTTCGAAGTACTCGCGCCGCTTGCGGGCCATCTCGGCCTTGGTGTTGCTAGTGCTGAGAACCTCGATGGCGAGATCGGGGACGATCTGCTGGATCGGTGCCGTTGGGCGTCGGCGTCCCGGAAGTCGATCCCAGGAAGCGAAAGCCACATCAGGCAGCCGAACCAGGCCCGACGTTAATTCGTAAGGCCCCTGTTCCCCACTCAGAATCCCGAGATTATTTTTGCGAATGAATGGGCTTAGCAGTTCAATCAAAACCGTAGCCAACAGGCTTTCATTGAGACCCATCGCCTTCTCTACCAGGATGCCATCCACGAGTTCGCACGATCTGTTCCCAGGTAGTAGAAGATCCTTGATTGTCGCGGTTCCCGGAGACGGCCGACGGCGAACCCTTTCTGGCGGAATATCGCCCAGGTCAAAGAGAAGGTCGGCGAGGGATTGCGGCGGGTCGGGGAGTTCGGTGTCCATGACAATAGTTCACCGTGGCTCCTTCGATGAGTGAAAGAGATCACGAAAAAAGCCCACCTGGTGAATCTCGATCGGATCAGGATCAATCGCAGTTGACGGCATGGCCAGTCCCTGGCATAGGGACGCCTCATCAAGGAGGATGAGGAGATGATGCGCATTCGAACACTCACACGGAACCTCGCGGCGGGCCTGTTCGTGATCGGCTCCGTGGGTTGCGAACATACGTCGGACACCGTCAAAGGCGCAGGGATCGGCGGCGCCATTGGCACCGGGGCCGGCCTGGCTCTGGGAGCCGCCACGGGCAATCCCAAGACGGGAGCCCTTGTCGGCGGCCTGCTTGGCAGCGGCGTCGGTGCGTCCATCGGCAACGAGTCGGACAATCGCAAGGAAGAGCGACGCGAGATCACCCAGGCCGTGGCCACGGCTCAAGCCCAGTCGGCCACCAAGATCGGCGTCTTCGATGTCATCGACCTCTCTCGGCAGGGCCTGGGCGATGAAGTCATCGTGAACCAGATCCGCTCGACCAACTCGAGCTTTCAGTTAACCTCGACGGACCTTTCGAGCCTGAAACAGCAGGGCGTCAGCGACCGTGTCATCGTGGCGATGCAGAACGCCCGACCCGCCGCCGTCGTCGTGGCTTCGCCGCGGCCCGTGATCTACGCCCAGCCGGCGCCTCCGCCTCTCATCATCTACAGTCGGCCTCACTGGCGGCACCCGTATTGCGGCTGGTGAGTTCGCCGTGAAGCAGGATTCGCTGTCGTTAAGTCCGTAACCCGGGAAGTCGAAGCCCAAGGGGGGGCTTCTTCTCTGGGCTGTGGCACCCGCGGCGGTGACGCCTCGACGCGGCTCTCCTTGTCTCTCTCGGCACCAGTCGTAACTTCACTTCAAGCTCGCCAACGCTTCCCCTGACGATTTGACCCACCACCGGAGAGATCTCGCATGACTTTCGCGTCGCTGCCCCTGGCGGCTCTCTTACTCGTTGGCCCCTCCGCACCGAATGCTGGCAGCTTCGACTGGCCCCAGTGGCGTGGGCCGAACCAGGACGCCATCAGCAAGGAAACCGGCCTGCTCAAGCAATGGGGCCCGGGCGGACCTCCGAAAGCCTGGACGGCGGAAAAGCTCGGGGCCGGGCACAGCACGCCCTCCATCGCCGCGGGCAAGATCTTCGGCATGGGCACCCGAGACGGCCAGGATGGCATGTGGGCCCTGAACGAAGCCGATGGCAAGGAACTGTGGTTCACGCTGCTCGACAAGACCAAGGACGTGAACCAGAACAACGGGCCCGGTGGTTCACCGACCTACGCGGACGGCAAGGTCTACGGCATCACGAACACGGGCGTCCTCGCCTGTCTTGACGCTGCCAACGGGAAGGTGATCTGGAGCACCAGTTTCGCGAAGGACTTCGGAGCCGAACTCCCCACGAACGGCAAGTGGTGGGGCTACAACGGCTCCGTGCTCGTGGATGACAGTCATGTGATCTGCCTGCCCGGCTCCGCCACGGCGGCAGTCACGGCCCTGGACGCCGCCACGGGCAAGGTGATCTGGAAGACCTCGATTCCCAAGTGGGGCAACGGCTTCGGGTACTCAACACCCGTGAAGGCCACCATCGCTGGCGTGCCGATGTACGTCGCCCTGATCAGCGGCGATCCCGAGCACACCCTCGGCGGCGTCGTGGGCGTCGATCCCAAGACCGGCAAGCTTCTCTGGCAGTACACCCGGGTCGGCACCGAAGTCGCAGCTATCCCCTGCCCCATCGTTCGCGGCGACCTCGTGTGGTGCTCCTGCAGCTATGGCGACGGTGGCTCCGCTTTGCTCAAGATCATCCCGGACGACAAGGGCGGATTCGCCGCGAAGGAACTGAAGTATTACGCCAAGAAGGCCGCTGGCGTCAACAATCACCACGGCGGCATGATCCTCTTGAAGGATCATGTGTACTTCGGCCACGACCAGAACCAGGGGGCTCCGGTGTGCGTCGAGTTCGCCACGGGCGAGATCAAGTGGGGCCCCGAGAAGGCTCCCGCCGGCGGCCTCGGTTCTTCCGCGTACCTTTTCGCGGATGGCCTGTTCTACGTCCGCTTCCAGAACCACGTCATGACGCTGCTTGACCTCAACCCCGAAGGGATGAAGGTGGTCTCTTCCTTCAAGCCCGCCGAGTTCACGAAGCAAGCCGCCTGGGCTCATCCGGTGATCGCCAATGGCAAGCTCTACCTTCGCGATCAGGACAAGCTGATGTGCTTCAACGTGAAGGCATCGAGCAACTGAGGGCTTCACAAGAAACCACTCGATCTGCGAGTGGTTTCTTTCGCCAGTGGACACGGTGGATCTCGTCTCAATTGGCCTTCTTGGGCGATAAGCAGGAAGAGATTTACCACAGAGTCACAGAGATCACGGAGATCGGAGGGAGGAAGATAAAAAACGGGTGGTGCGTTCGACAAGGATAACGCAATCGAATGACGCCGGAACGCTGACAGATCCTTTCTCTGAATCCCTCTATGCACTCACTCTGAACTCTGCGACTCTGTGGTAAGTTTGTTTCTTCCGCTCGCCTTATCACGTCGAAGCTGTCACTCGCGGAGCGAGCGACCCGCTACAAGGACCCAGGAATTTTCGCTTTTACCAGGCCACAGTTCCGGGCAGGTCAGGGTTGACGTTCCCTCGCTTCCAACGCACCATGAGCCCATACTGTTCGCACGGCCGCACCTTACCATGTGCAGGAGCACCCATGTTCCGTTCCCTCGCGATCGCCCTCATGATCGTCTTCCCTCACTCGACTTTCGCCGCCCTTCCCGAGGGCATTGAGAAGGTGAGTACCGTCGAAGGCATCACCGAATACCGACTCAAGAACGGCCTTCAGGTTTTGTTGATCCCGGACGTCTCGCAGCCGAAGGTCACCGTGAACCTCACGCTCTTCGTCGGCTCGCGCCACGAGGGCTATGGTGAGACCGGCATGGCCCACCTGCTCGAACATATGCTCTTCAAGGGCAGCCCACTGTTCCCGGACGTGCCCAAGGCCCTTCGCGATCACGGCGCCCAGTTCAACGGTACCACCTGGCTGGACCGCACCAATTACTACGAAACGATGCCCGCGACGGAGGAGAACCTCCAGTTCGCCCTGGAACTCGAAGCCGACCGCATGACCAACAGCTTCGTGAAACGTGAGGATCTGATCAGCGAGATGACCGTGGTCCGGAACGAATTCGAGATGGGCGAGAACCGGCCGGAATCGATCCTCTGGCAGCGGATGATGGCCAGCGCCTTCGAATGGCACAACTACGGCAAGTCGACGATCGGCAATCGCACAGACATCGAGCGAGTGCCCATCGACAGCCTCCAGGCCTTTTACAAGAAGTATTATCGCCCCTCGAATGCGATGCTGGTCATCGCCGGGAAGTTTGATGAGGCCAAGGCCCTCGAACTGATCGCGAAGAACTTCGGCAAGCTCAAGAACCCTGACGAGCCCCTGCCCAAGACTTACACGGAAGAACCCGCCCAGGATGGCGAACGGCAGGTGATGCTTCGCCGCGTCGGCACTGTGGGTGCGGTCGGCGCCGTGTACCACGTTCCCGCCGGTTCGGACCCGGAATACCCCGCCGTCTCCGTGCTTGAAGGAGCGCTCACGACGGAGCCCGCGGGCCGGTTGTATAAGTCTCTCGTCGAGACGAAGAAGGCCACCAGCGAGGGTGGCTTCGTCTTCCCCGCCCATGATCCTGGTGCGATGATCCTGCTCGCCCAGACCGATGCAAGCAAGACGGAAGAAGCTCGCGAGGCAATGCTCGACACCCTGGAAAACGTGGGGAAGAACCCCATCACGAACGAGGAAGTCGAGCGTGTGAAGCGGGAGCTTTTGAAGGACCGCGAACAGCTAATGTCCAACAGCCAGCGTCTGGCGGTGCAATTGAGCGAATGGGCAGCGGCGGGCAGTTGGAAGCTCTTCTTCCTGTACCGTGATCGCCTGGAGAAGGTGACCGCGGCCGAGGTGAACTCGGCGGCCGCGAAGTACCTTGTTCGCTCGAACCGCACCGTCGGCGTCTATCTGCCGACGAAGCAGGCGGAGCGGGCGACGATTCCGCCCCGGCCGGACGCCCTTGCGATGGTCAAGGATTATCAGGGCCGCCAGGCGATCGTCTCTGGCGAAGCGTTCGATCCCACGCCGGAGAACGTCGAGAAGCGAGTGGTCCGCGGATCGGTCGGCGAGGGTGTGAAGTCCGCCATGCTCGCCAAGAAGACCCGCGGCGAAACTGTCAACGTGATCCTCAACCTTCGCTTCGGCAGCGAGGAAGCCTTGAAGGGCAAGACGGCTGTCGTCCCCTTCCTGGGCACCATGCTCACGCGAGGCACCAAGACCAAGACGCGACAGCAGATCAAGGATGAGTTCGACAAGCTCAACGCCGCCATCAACGTGAACTCCGGACTCGGGGTTCTCTCCGTGAACCTTCAGACCAAGCGTGCGAATCTCTCGGCTGTGCTTGCCTTGCTTGGCGAAGTCCTTCGTGAGCCAAGCTTCCCCAACACCGAGTTCGAACTGCTCAAGCGTGAGACCATCGACAACGCCGAGAAGGAACGGACCGATCCCCAGATGCTGGCGTTCGTGGCCCTGCGACGCAGGGTGAGCCCTTATCCGCCGGAAAACATCCGCTATGTCCCGACGGTCCAGGAGGACATTGATCGCACGAAGCTCGTGACCGTGGATCAGATCAAGGCGCTTTACGATGCCCTGCTTGGCAGCGCCGCTGGCGAACTCGCGATCGTAGGAGACTTTGAAGCGGAGGCGGCGGTGGGAGCCCTGAACAAGTTCCTCAAGGGCTGGAAGAACGGCGTGTCTTATCAGCGGATCGACAACGTGCCGGTGGTGACGCTGGGTGGCGTCGAGAAGATCCAGACACCGGACAAGGAGAACGCCGTGTATGCCGCGGGTTTGAGTCTCTCGCTTAACGATGCGGATCCGGAATACCCGGCGATGGCCGTGGGCAACTACGTGCTCGGCGCCGCGCCGCTGGCCAGCCGACTGAGCAATCGCGTTCGCGGCAAGGATGGCCTCTCGTACGGCGTCGGTTCCGGAGTTCGCGCGGGCAATCTCGACCGTGCGGGGTCTTTCACGATCTTCGCCATCACCAACCCGGTGAACATGCAGAAGGTGCAAGACGCGATTGCCGAGGAGTTGAAGAAGTTCCTCTCCGACGGCGTCAGCGCCAGCGAACTCGACGGCGCCAAGAAGGCGTATCTGCAATCGCTCCAGGTCGCTCGCGGCAACGATAGCACGCTCGCCTCGCAACTGGCCTCCACCCTGCGAGCCGACCGCACCTTCGCGTTCTACGCCGCTTTCGACAAGGCGATCACAGCCCTGCAACCCGGCGAAGTGAAGGCCGCGTTCGACAAACTCGTGGACCCGAAGCACCTCGCCATCATCGAAGCGGGAGACTTCAACAAGAAGTAACTTGGAGGCATTCGGAATGCGGAGTTCCGATTTCGGAATGAAACCCAGGCCGCGTCTGGCGCTGATCGTCCGCAGCGCCGGGTTTTGATTCGAACCTCCTTACTCGATGATCCGTCCTATCTGAATTCCTCGTTCCGAACTCCGCACTCTGAAATTCCCCATGGACCGTCCCGTCGATAATGCCCCCTACCTCTCTCACACGCATGCGGGGCTCACCGTCGAGGGCTGGTCTCGCGCCGCGGTGCAAAGCTACTGGCGCATCCCGGAACTGAAGGTGGGGTTCGATCTCGGCGCCCACCCCTGGGATTTCATGGGCACGCCGACGTGGTTCCTGTCGCACACGCACCTCGATCACATCGCGGCGCTGCCGGTGTACATCGCCCGGCGACGCATGATGAAGATGGAACCGCCGACGATCTATCTACCGGCGGAGAGCTTCGAGGATGTGCGGAAGATGCTGATGATCTTCCATCGGCTCGACCGCGGCCGCCAGCCGGCGAACCTCGTGGCGGTCGAACCCGGCCAGGAATTCGAGCTTTCTCGCGAACACGTCGTCACGGCGTTCGCCACCACGCACACGATCCCCTCGCGGGGATACGTCGTCTGGGATCGTAGGCACAAACTGCGAGAGGAGTACGTCGGGCTTCCCGGCCATCAGATCCGCGATCTGAAACTCAGCGGCGTCAGCATCACGCATGAGGTACGAGTGCCGCTGGTGGCCTACACAGGCGATACGTCACCCGCGGGGCTCGATAGCTGCCAGGCCGCTTATGAGGCGAAGATCCTGATCACGGAACTGAGCTTCATCCGGGCGAACCACCGGCGTGAGAAGATCCACAAGTTCGGCCATATGCATCTGGACGATTTCCTGGAGCGAGCCGATCGCTTCCAGAACGAGTTGATCATCGCGGGGCACTTCAGCACGCGATACCATCCCAATGAGATCCGCAGGCTGTTGGAAGCGAAGCTTCCCCCACGCCTCAAGGAGCGGATGGTGCTTTGGGTATGAAGTCTCCGGAATCGATGCGTCCATGCGGTCGCGCGAAGCGAGGGAATCCCACGTTCAGTTTGGCCGCGTCAGCGGACGCGAGGGTTGATAGGTGTTCTCCCACTTCCTCGGCGATCCCGGCAGCGTGATGCCAGGCACAGGCAGGTCGTGCTTCCTCGCGAGATCCAGCATCTTGCGGGGGTACTCGGGCCACTTTCCTTCCAGAGACTTCAGGATGTCACGCTCCGCGGGTGTGAGCCTGGGCAGCAGCGTCTTCGTCAGGAACGCCTCGATCGGCGGGCGAAATTCCCCGGGTCGACTAGGCCCTAGCGAGAAGGGCAGCGTCAACTTCGCACGGGCGGCATCCTCGGCGATCATGAGAGTAAATTCGGGCCACTTGCCCTGGGCGTCACGGAGATTCTTGCGGTCCGTGAGCTTCTTCGCGAACTTCGAGAGATCTTCGATCCGCGTGATCGGCGTACCGATCGGCTCGGGCAACGCCGGGTACTTGTTCGCCAGGTAGTACAGATCCGAGCCATACCAAAGCCAGGCGTTGTTCTTCTCCGCAAACTCGCGAGCTTCCCGCAACATCTGCGCCTCGGTCGGCGTCACCCGGCCCGAAGAGTTGCCGTCGATCCTCAGCACACTGCGGATAAACTCGTTCACCTCATTCTTCATCGCCTCGTTGTCGAACGGCCAGGGCACCCGACCGGCCCGGATGGTCTCCCAGTTCTGGCGGGCGAGCATCCAGTTCCGCCGACGGTCCTGTTCTTCCGTCTTCCACTGTTGGACGAGGTCCGCCCGTTTCTGATCGTTCTCCGCCTTGTCGAGCAGGTTCCGCAACGTCGCGGGGAGTTGCTGCTGCCAGAGATGCTCGCGAATGCTGTGAATCTTGGCCAGCCTCAAGGCCGGGCTCGCGGCATCCAGGATCGCCTTTCGCTCGGGTTCGTCCAACCCGTGCAGCCAGACGGCGTACGATTCGAGCACTTGATACAGCCGTGCACGCTCGGCCGGGGACTGGCTGTACAGCTTCCGATCCAGATCGCGAAGCTGATCCTGTCGAGCGGTGGGCAGGGCCTTGAAGGCGTCAGCCAGTTTGTGGTCATTCCCCCAGGGCTGGCTCGCGGCGGCCTGAACCACGGCGGCCGGCGCTACGACCGACGGCATCCCCAACAGGACCGCGTCCGGAGCAAATTTGTCCGAGTCGGCGAGCTTGACCAGGAAGTCATAATCGTCCACCCCCGAATACAGAGGCAGATTCTCCACGAGTCGGCTTTCCTCAAAGGAGAGCGATGTGTCCGGCGGGTGAAGATACGATCGCACCGCGGCATCGCCGAAGTATCCTAGCCCCATCGCCAGGATCACCGCGAAGGCCCCGCCCACGAGCCAGGGCCGCCAACGCGCCGGCGGTGAGGCAAGTGCGTACGAACTCACGGGCGAAAGCGGGGTCGCGCTTGGCGCCGAGCCATGCGACGCCGCAAGCGCCCCTCGGGGCGAAGGGGATGACAGCGCCGGGCTGGGGGCGGACTTCGACGTGGGAATGCGGTCCAGGGTTCGGGAGGCAAAGTTTGGCGAGGGCTCCGGGCGAGGGAGGTACTCGAGCAGGTCGTAAGTCTTCTTCAGCGCCAGGGCCTTCGCACGGGCTTGCGGATCGCGGGCGAGATGAGCTTCGATCCGGCGAGCGTCGGCTTCGTTGAGTTCCCCATCGAGATACGCGACGAGTTCCGTTTCCTCGGTGTCGAACTCGTCGTCACGGTCCGCGTCCCCGCCCGCCGGCCGAACGATGGCGTCGTCGGGGATGGGATCGGGTTTTCGTTCGTCGGCCATGGTCATCACTCAGGGAATCGCACCCATCGAACCGGGTGCGTTCAGGATCTCAAGACTCGCCGCTACCCGCGGTCACATTCTCGGGCGGGGCCTCGCCATCCATGTAAATATATCCCTGCAAGGCTTCGCGGAGCTTGCTTCGTGCCCGGCTTAGCAGCGACTTGACCGCTTTTGTCGAAAGACCCATGACTTCGCCGATCTCCGCGTAGTTCATGTCCTCGAACTTATTGAGCACGATCGCGATCCGTTGGCGTTCGCTGAGGCCTTCGAGGGCCTCGCGAATCATCTGGGCGAGTTCCTGCTGCTGGAGTTGTTGGGTAGGAGGCTGGTCTCGCGTGGGGGCCAGATTCTCTGCGGGCCGAGGCCCCAGAGGACCGGACTCATGCACTTCGAGTAACACCAAGGGCCGACGCTGCCGATCGCGAAGAGCATTGAGAGCCAGGTTGTTCGCGATCGTGAACAGCCAGGTCGAGAACTTCGCCGTGGGGCGATACTTCTTGCGAATGCGGTAGACGCGAAGGAACACTTCCTGCGCCAGGTCCTCCGCTTCGTCGTGACGGCCCACGAGGTGGCCCATGATCGCGACGAGCCGATGTTGGAAGCGTTCCACCAGTTCGGCGAACGCCGCGGCGTCGTCGTCACGCACCCGGAGCATGAGCCGGATATCCGGATCGCGGAGAGCCATCATCGCGCTGGTCTGGCCGATGGGCATGCGAAACCGGGGGAGTGAAAGTGACACAGGGCGTGGCGACATCGGGGGCGAGCATGGGTTGCGAGAATGCCGTCGATCAAATCCCGAGGCTGGGTTCGCTTGCTTCCTGGTCCAGGCTCTTCGCCATCTCCCTGCGTAGCTGCCCGCAGGCGGCGTCGATCTCGGACCCTTTCCGCTTGCGAACCTTGACACTCACGCCGGTGCGGCGGAGCTCGGCGCAGAAGGCGGCGAGGTCCGCATCGTGGGGTCGGCGATACGCCAGGCCGGACACGTCATTCCAGGGAATGATGTTGACGTGGGCCTTGCGACCCGCGAGCAAGCCGGCCAACTGGCGGGCGTGCTTCAACTGATCATTGAGCCCACCGAGCAGCACGTATTCGTACGTCACCTGTCGACCCGTCGCCTCGAAGAAAGCGTCTGCGGCCTCAAGGATGGCGCCGATTCCCGTCTTGGAATTGGTCGGCACGATCTTGTTGCGAAGCTCGTCGTTGGGAGCGTGCAGCGACACGGCCAGGTGGTACTGTTTATTCACCTCCGCGAGCCGACGAATCTTCGCGGGCAGCCCCACGGTGGAGATCGTGATGTGCCGGGCTCCAATGCCCAGGCCGGCCTTGTCGCCCGCGATGGCCAGCGCTTCCACCAGGCAATCGAGATTCGCCAGCGGTTCGCCCATGCCCATCACGACGATATGCGTCAGGCGGGGAAGATCCGCAGTTGCGGCTCCCGTTCCCGTCGCAGCTTCCGGAACTCCCGCTCCCACGAGATTGCGGAGCAGCACCAACTCCTCGAGCATCTCGCCGACGGTGAGGTTCCGCTCGACGCCATCAAGGCCGCTGGCGCAGAAAACGCAGCCCATGCCGCAACCGACCTGCGTGCTGATGCACGCGGTGGCTCGCCCGGCATCCTGGATGAGCACGCATTCGATCAGGCGATCGTCCGCGAGGCGAAGGACCAGCTTGTGCGTGCCATCCTGGGCGGCAAGGTGCTTATCGATTCGCGTCCCGAAGAGCGAGAAGGACTTCGCCAGTTCTTCGCGAAGCGATTTCGGCACGTCGGACATGTCGTCGAACGACCGCGGTCGGGCGGCGAGAATGTGCCGACGAATCTGCCTGACGCGCATCGCGGGCTGGCCGCGTTCCTCGAGCCAGGCCCGCAGATCGTCCGGGGAGACTTCGAGAATCCCCGGCTTCTCGGGAGGTCGTGGTTCGGCCTCGGCCAACGGAAGGGTGTGAGTCATATCAGAGATTGTACGAGCCATCGCCGGGAGCGGGAAACGGCTTTCTTGATCGGCGCATCCTTCGGCGATGAGCCCATCGAACGGGGGCTTCAGGGCAACGGCACGTTCTCCAGCCGGAAGGGAACGTTCACCGTCACGGTCTTCGGGCCGATCATCACGAGTTTCGCCGGTGCCCGGCCGCGGACGGTAATGTTCACCTCGCTGGTAAACGTCATGCCATCGTCGGACTGGCCGTTCGTGGTGGTCGTCGTCGATACGCTCATCGTTCGGCCGTTCGCGTCGCAAACCTGAAACTGCGGGCCAGGTGTCGGTGCGATCGGCGGTTCGAGTAAGACCTGCCCGCCGAAGTTACCACCCAAAAAGGCTCCAGCACGCTGGGCTTTCATCTGCTGAAGGACCCAGGGCGAAGGGCCTTCGAGGCGAAGCTTGATCGTCGTTTGGTCCGGTCGACGAGCCTCCTCGATCAGATCGGCAATCGTGACTTTTGTGCTGTTCGGGGCCTCGTGCGTTGTCTGGGCCGCCTTCGCGAGCAACTCCACCGTCAGCAGGGGTTGCATCGGCTCTTGAACCTCGATCTGGACGTCTCCTTCCAGAACCTTCAGAAAACGAATCGCTCGTTCTGCCGTCTTGAGCGTCAGTGGCAGCAGCCGTGGGTTCTGCAAGACGATCGGTGGCTGCATGTCACTGCCATTGCCATTCCAGTTCACAATCCGTGCATTCATGAACACGTTTCCTTCGTCGCTCAGCGGCTCGGTCAAATCGTCGTCGGGCCGGTGCGAGAGATGAACGGGCCTTCCCTCCGCATCGAGGGCGTTGCGGACTCGCACGCCGAGGGTCTCTTGCCAGTTTCGGCCCGCCAGCGGTGTCACATCCAGGTGCAGCGTGACTTCGCCGGTGCCCAGGATGAGGCGATTGTTGCGGAATCGAGGGGGAAGCGCCGTGACGCGAACCGCACCGCTGCGCTCGCCCGGCAGAGCCAAATAGGAACCGTCCACCAGCACGATAGGCACCCCCACCGCAGAAGGCACGAACGCCACATCAGGCACTGGTAAGCCGCGCCCGAAGCGAGACGCCTTCGTTTTCGGCGGAGTCAGTTCGGGAGCGAAGACCTCACGCAGGCCGGCCGCCTTGCAGAACGCCTCCAACGCCTGCCAGGGCGGCAGTGAATCGAGCTTCAATGTCACGGGTCGAAGCGGGTTCGCCACGCCGGCCGCGTCGAGCGTTACCGGAATCTTCGTTCGCGATCGGAATTCCAGAACCGCCGTGCCCAGTGGCACCTGATCGAAGTGAAGAGACACCGGTGCGATCTCGAGATTGCGAGCGCTCTCGGCCGTCCGTTCGATGCGTTCGACCAGCATCCCAGCCCGACGGCGAATCTCCGGATCAAGGCTCGCACGAGCCGAGTGAAGTGCCGGCAACGCCGCGAAGCCCAGGCGTTCCAGTTTGCGTTCGGAGTCTTCACGTTCCCCGAAGAAAGTCGAACCAAGCCCCGCGACCAGAGCGTTCGCCTGCTCGTCGGGCGTTCCCGCGGGGGCCAGGCTTACGGCGAGAGCGCACATTAGAAGAACGGCCAGGAGACGATTCCGCATGTGAGGTTCCTGCCGGGAGCCGTCTGGGTCGGGTGAGAAGGTTTCCACGGACCAAGGCGACTCCATAGTATCCCCGAGGAGCGGCCCTGGGCAAGCAGCAAATGTCGAGTCTGTCATCAGAATCGCAGGCGGCTTGGCGTTGCTGAGCACCGTCACATGGGCACGATCTCCACAACGATCAGCTGCAAGTGGCTGAAAACCATCGAAGCTCTGTCGCCAGGAATCTTTGTCGCAATCCTGTCATCATGAGGGACGAATGACGAATGTCCAAGGTCGGCCGACCACGAAGAGGCGCGAACGCAAAGCGGATCCGGACGGAAATGCCAGTCCGGTGGTCGTGAGAAGCTGGGACATCTTTTCGGGGTTTGATCGCTCTGGCATTCTTGGGCAGCAATGGCTATGAATTTTCCCCGTTACCCTGTCGGCTTCGAGGTTCGTTGCATGTCCATCCTTCCCCACCGTCATAAATTGACGGCCTCGCACCCCCTTCGCGGAAGTCTCCCCATGAGTCGCCGTCGCGTTCTTCTTGTCGCAGTTCTCCTGGGCGTCCTTGCGCTGCTTGGAAGCGGTGGCTATTTTCTCTTCCTGCGCACACCGGCGCCCGCCACGGTGAAACCAACGGAGTTCCAGGACACTCGTGACGGGCTGCCGTCCGAGGCGCAGTTCGCGGAACTGGCTCGCACCGATCCCGTGGCATTGCTTGATGTCTGCCTCAGCCGTTATACACGCGAGGTGGCGGGCTTCCGTGCGACCCTTGAGAAGCAGGAGTTTCTGGGCGGCACGCTGCACCCGGTGGAGTTGCTCAAAGTCTCGATTCGCGAGAAACCCGTGGCCGTGTCGATGCGCTGGATCCGCGGCGCTCGGCCCGATTTCCTTGGCATCCACACCCAGGGCGTGGCGTATGTGGAAGGTGAGAACAAGGACGCGATGCTCACCTGGCGGCCGGAGGCTCGGTTGCAGATGCTACGGGAAAAGACGCTGGACCCCAAAGATCCCCTCTTCGCACGCAAGGCCTCCCGCTACTGCATCAAGGATGCCGGCTTCCTGCCCACGATGCTGCGGACACGCGACACCTGGGCCGAACGGCAGAAGGCTGGCGAGCTTCGCTTCGTCTATCACGGCGTTCGCCCCATCGAGAAACTTGGCAACCGACCCTGCCATGTCATCGAGCGAACCTGTCCGCATCGCGAACTCGACAGCTTCTCTCGCGACGAAGCCACGCCCACAGACCCGAAGCGCATCGACAGCGAGGGCTTCGACACGGTGACGATCTACATCGATGCGGAACACTGGATTCAGACGGGCACGGAACTGAAGCGATCGAATGGCGACCTGATGGGCTCGTACTTCTTTCGCGATCTGGAACGGAATCCGATGTTCGACGCCCAGGAATTCAAGCTCGAAGGGCTGAAGCGGGCGCCATGACGTCACCCCGTCGGGTGGAGCACCTCATGCGCGGCGGCCATGAGTTCCTCGGGCCGGAACGGTTTCTGCACGAAGAGCGTCGGGCCGGTGCCTCGAACGGGGCCGGTGGCGGCACGATCGCAGAAGCCGCTAATCAGGATGATGGGAAACGCGGGGTCGCTTGTGCGGATCTTCTCGGCCAATTCCCCGCCGCCCATGCTCGGCATGATCAGGTCGATGACGGCGATTCGAAGCCTGGCCTTGTGCTTCTCGAACAGGTCCCAGGCGGCAAGCCCATCGTCGGCCACAAGAGTTTCAAAGCCCATTTCGTCGAGCGAAGAAGCCACCACCTCGCGAACGAAAATCTCATCGTCAACGATCAGGGCCACACCATGCTCACGCTTCGGCAGCGCCTTGTGGCGTGATCCCGAAAGGATGAGCGGCCTGGGAGTCGGCAACGGTTCATCCCGGGTCGGCCACAGCACCCGCACCAGCGTGCCCCGGCCCGGCATGCTGTCGACGCGAATGAACCCCTTGTGCGCTCGCACGATCCCGAGCGTCGCGGGCAACCCCAGGCCACGCCCGGCGAACTTCGTGGTGAAGAAGGGGTCGAAGATCCGCGACTTCACGCCCTCCGTCATACCCGACCCGTTGTCCGCCACATCCAGATAGACGTAATCCCCCGCCGTCGGCGGTGTCTGATAGCCCAGGTGGCTATCGGTTTCGTGAATGGTCACAACACCAGTGCGCACGAAGACCCTGCCGCCACCTTCCGTGGCCACGGCCTCCGCGGCGTTCATCACCAAGTTCATCAGCACCTGCCGCACCTGCGATTCGTCCGCGCGAATCGTGGGCAAGGGGTTGTGGAGTGTCGTGTCGATCCGGACCCGCTTATCGGCGGACATCCGCAACAGGCCCTCGGAATCCCGGATCAATCGGTTCACGTCAAGCTTCGCCAGGCAGACCTGGCCTCGCCCCGCGTACGCAAGCATCTGACGGCACAGGTTGGCCGCTCGCTGGCAGGCCGTCTCGATCAGGTCCAGGTTTTCATGCGAGGGAGCGTTTTTCGGGAGGGCTTTCCTCGTCAGCGAGGCATTTCCGAGCACGATGGTGAGCAGGTTGTTGAAGTCATGGGCGAGGCCGCCCGCGAGGACGCCGAGCATTTCGAGCTTCTGTGATTCCTGGAGTTGTCGCTCGAAGGTCGCCTTTTCCTCTTCCGCGCGTTTTCGCCCGGTCACATCGTAGGTGACAGCCAGAATGCGTTGTGGGGCCCCGGAGTCATCGCGAACCACCTGCCCTCGTGAAACGAACCAGCGTTCGCCGCCGTCCGCCGCCGGGGCCGAGCCGCGGAACTGGAAGCGGAAGGAACTGTCTTTCGCCAGGACCGCGTCGAACTCCTGGCGAACCCGCGGCTCATCTTGCGGATGGGTCGCTGCTCCCGCGAGGTCGGGGTTCTCGTAATCGACGCCGCCAGGAAGGCCAAAGTACGTCGCGAAGTCAATCGAGTAGGCGATTCGATGAGTGGCGAGATCCCATTCCCAAACGAACATATCGGCCGCTTCCGCCGCCGCCCGCAAGAGGCCCTCGTTTCGTGAGAGAGCCTTTTCCGCCTCGACTCGCTCCGAGACATCCAGACCCAGCGAGAGCACTGTGAGAACCTGGCCGCGTTCATCAAAAACGACGGAGTTGTACCATTCGCACGTGAGAACCCGGCCATCCTTCGTGAGATTGCGGTTAAACGCCTGGCTGCGAAGGGTTCGACGCTCCACCATGTCTCGCATGAGGACGCCGATGCGCTCGGCATCGTCCGGGTGCACGAAGGTGAAGTCGAAAAGGCTGCGCCCCACCACTTCCGCGGCCGTCCATCCGAAGAGACGGGTCGCCTGCTGAGACCAGCGAAGCACACGGCCTCCTCCACCCTCCCACTCGATGACGGCCAGGGGGGAATTATCCATGTGGGACGACAACTGCTGATACGCTTTCCACAAGCGCTCCTGAGCCAGCCTGAAATCGGTGGCCTCGAAGAGCATCCCTTTCCAGACTGTCGAGCCGTCCGCTTCGCGATGCGGCACGGCCTGGATGCGCGTCCAGATTTCACGACCGGTGAGGATGCCGCGAGTGTGAATCTCTGTCTGCAACGGCGTGAGGTTCCTCGCCGACTGCTTGACGGCTTCCCAAAAGGCGTCGCCTGTTTCCGGCTTGACGAAAGGAATCGAGCGATCGGAGAGCATCTGCGAAAGTTGAGTCGGATCGGCTTCGAGAATTGCGGTGGTTTCGACAGGAGAGGCCTCCAAGCGAAATTCGCCGGAAGCGAGAAGCGTGGTGGTGAAGGGAATACCAGGTATCCAACGGGGATCGATTTGTGGTCGAAGCCCGCCCGAATCCAATTCGGGAGAAACCTTGGGCGTTGTCATGAGGCAATCAAGGAGGGGTACCGTCGACTCAGCTTGGACTCAACCAATCTTACGACGAAGCTGACCCCGCGGTCAACCTGTTGGGGCGGCTAATCGTTCAAGGGCTTCTAGCTGCCCTTTCTTCCCAAGCACGAGAAGCACGTCCAAAGCTTCGATGACATGGCTAGCGGAGGGGTTGTAAAGCAACTCTCCCCCCTTGGGAAGCAGGCCGATCACGATCACTCCCGGATTCTCGCCGAGTTGGGCATCGCTGAGCGTTCGCCCGGCGAGCACGCTGTTGGGCTGAACTTGCACTTCTTCCATCGAGAGATCGACGAACTCAGGCCGGGTCGTCATCTCCATGAAGTGCAACACCGCGGGTCGAAGGACGGCCTGCACGGCGCGATGCCCGCCTGCGAGGTAAGGAGAAATCACGTTATTGACACCCACCTTCTTGAGCTTCTCCCCGGCGGCCTCCTCCTCGGCACGGGCCACGATGAACAGCGTCGCGTTCAGCAGCCGGGCACTCAGTGAGATGTAAAGGTTGTCCGCATCCGAGGCGACCACCGTGATCAAGGCCCGTGCCCTGTCGATTCCCGCCTTGCGAAGCACCTCGTCCTCCGTGGCGTCGCCGATTAACGGGAGCCCGTGCTTGTACTCGAAGTATTGCAGCAGCGGTGCTTGCCGATCGATCATGACGAACCGTCGTCCCTGTCGATCCAGTTCCTCGCAAACGATCCTCCCCATTCGGCCGAAACCGCAGACGATGAGGTGTTGGTGAAGGTGGCCGAGTTGATCTTCCATGCGCTGCCTCCCGATGGCGTCTCGCAATTCCCCGGAAACGACGGCCCGCACCAGTTCCGACGCAAAGTACGCCAGAGTGAACACACCGCTGTACGCAAGGATCACCGTGAAGAACCGGCCCTCGTCGGAGAGCGTGTGAGTCTCGCCATAGCCAATGGTGGTGAGTGTGATGGCTGTGAAGTAAAAGCCATCGAAGTAAGTCCATTCGGGCCCTTCGATCCAGCGATAGCCGAGCGTTCCGGCAAGGAGCAATGCGAAGGCGAAGCCCATGGTCACGCGGACGCGCCAGGGCAATCGAAGGTAAAGCCACCGCTGTCGACGCTGGATGGATTTGAGCAGACGGCTCCCGATCACGCGCACTCTCCTGGGAACGGATCGAAGCCCAGCAACCCAGGGCTGGCCATCGTGCAATCCAGGGAGCGGCAGCAGTGCTTTCGAGTCATGGCTTCAAATCACGAAGGGGGTAAGCTCGTCAACCGTGAAGGGTTCGGAGAACTGAGCACCCATCAGGTAATCGCCGGTGTCGAGCTTCTTCACATGCACGACGCGGATCGTGATGGGCCTCTCGTTCTTGCCGTCCATGGTCAGCAGAGTGCCTGTGAGGGAGGCGCCCGCTGCCGGTCGCTCACTGAGCAGCATACTGATGCCGGTGGTGGAAATGTTCCAGACGAGGCCGAGTTCCGGTTCCCCGCTTGGCTTCTGATCCAGATGGCAGACCGTTCCCAGCGTGGGCAGGCGTCGCGGCGCCACTCGGCGTTCCGCGGGCGGAGCCGCGATTGCAGTGGTGAGCATGAGCGTTCCCCGATCAGGAAGCATAAGGCGATAAGCAGGAAGAGATTTACCACAGAGTCGCAGAGATCACAGAGATCGGAGGGAGGAAGACAAAAAACGGGTGGTGCGTTCGACAAAGATACCGCTATCGAATGACGCCAGAACGCCGACAGATCCCTTCTCGGAATCCCTTCATTCTCCCACTCTGAACTCTGTGATCTCTGCGACTCTGTGGTAAGTTTCCTTCTTCCGCTCGCATAAGGGCTGATTGCGATTGTAACGGACTTCGTATCTTTGCACGAACCAATTCGTGGAACCTCAGGTGTTCGTTTCTCGCGTAGCCGAATCGGTCAAGCGTCTTTGGTCAGCCATATTCCATATGAAGACTGGCGACACGACTTGCATTCCTCTCCGAGACTTCGCCATGATTCGTGTTCCGCTCGCCATCGCTCTCTTGCTTGCCGTCGCTTCGACGCTCGCCACCGCGGCCGGGCCGGAGACGCCGAACCCGGGACTGAAATACTTCTACCCCGTGCCTGCCAGGGACGCCAAGACACTCCGCGTGGATGTGTGCGTCTACGGCGGCACTCCGGGCGGTGTCGGTGCGGCCGTGCAGGCGAGGCGGATGGGGAAGACCTCCGCACTGGCTGTCTTCCGTCGTCATGTCGGCGGACTCACCTCCGCGGGTCTCACGGCCGTGGACCTCGGCAAGGCCGAATCGATCGGCGGCATGGCTGCGGAGTTCCTCACACGCATGGGCAAGTGGTCCGGCTTTCGCCCCTCCGACGCGGAGAAGACCTTCCGCGCCATGCTCGAAGAAGCCGGGGTTCCGGTACTGTACGAACATCGTCTCGCCAGGGTGAACAAGGATGGCAACCGCATCACGTCGATCACCTTCGACAACGGCACCATCATCGAAGCGAAGATGTTCATCGACGCCACCTACGAAGGGGACCTCCTCGCGATGGCCGGCGTTTCTTACCACGTCGGCCGTGAGGACAACTCCGTGTATGGCGAGACGATCAACGGCTTTCAGATCGCCAAGACCCACCAGTTCCGCTTCCCGATCGATCCCTTCCGCACGCCAGGCGATGCCAAAAGTGGGCTGCTGCCAGGCATCTCGGCCGAGCCACCGGTGAAGGCGGGCACCGGGGATACGAAGATCCAGGCGTACAACTTCCGCATGTGGGCGGTGAAGGCCGAGAACGGCCGCCCCTGGCCGAAACCGGCGAACTACAACCGCGGCGACTACGCCCTGCTACTTCGTTACCTGACGACAAAGCCCGACTTCCCCTGGGATCTCACATACAAGTACGGACCACTCAAGCTGAACGTCGGCGACTGCAACAACGCCGGGCCGATCAGCACGGACTTCATCGGCGGCAACTACGAATGGCCCAACGCCGACTACACGAAGCGCGAGAAGATCTTCCAGGATCACGTCACCTATCAGCAGGGGTACATGTGGTTCCTTGCGAACGATCCGGAGGTGCCCGAGTCCTTGCGGAAGCGAGTCGCCTCGTTCGGCTTGCCGAAGGACGAGTTCGTGGAGACCGGGGGTTGGCCGCACGATCTGTACGTCCGCGAGGCCCGGCGCATGGTGTCCGATTATGTGATGATCGAAAAGGACTGCCGCAGCCTGCGAGTGCCCGAGGACTCCGTGGGGCTCGCGAGCTACACGATGGATTCGCACTCGATCCAGCGCGTGGTGGCAGACGGCCGGGTGATGGCCGAGGGCAATGTCGAGTCCGGCGTGCCGAAGCCTTATCCCGTGAGCTATCGTGCCATGGTATCGAAAGAGAAAGAGTGCACGAATCTGCTGGTGCCCGTGTGCCTGTCGAGTTCGCACATGGCGTATGGGTCCATTCGCATGGAGCCCGTGTTCATGCTGCTCGGCCAGTCCGCGTCCACCGCGGCGTCCCTCGCGATTGATGCCGGCATCAGCGTGCAGAAGGTGCCCTACGAGAAGTTAAACGAAGCCCTGCTCGCAGGGAAACAGAAGCTCGTCTGGGCTCCCGTGAAGAAGTGAAATCAGGAGCGCGTCGGGCTGTTTCGCGAAGACTCGCCCAAGGGCCTATCGCGAGGCGGAAATCCGTTCTTCCAACGGATTTCGCCACTCCCCGCCCAGCAGCGGATAGCGGTTCAGAATGCTCTCCGCCAGCGACTCATTTCCCTCGTCCACGTAGCACAGATTCCAGAGCGACCGCAGCGTGACGGGAGACGCATCGCGCTGCATGAACTCGATCGCATCGCCGGCGCCCACTTCGCCTTCCTCCAGAACACGGAAGTAGATGCCGAGGTTTCCGGTGGCCAGGAACTTCTTCGGGAAGGTCGCATCGTCCATCTTGATGCCCAGCTTGAAGCACGGCGTCCGCGGCATGGTCACTTCCAGAAGCGCCGTGCCGAAGCGGTAAACGTCGGCCAGGCACACCTCCACCTCGAGCAATCCCTGGGTGGTGAGGTTCTCGCCGAACTGGCCTGGCAGCAGTTCACGCCCCACGACCGCAGCCCATGCGGGATAGTGCTCCAGCGGGTAAGCGTAGACCGCCTTGTCGAGGCCGCCGTGATAGCGGCGGTCGACCTGAACGTCCCCATCAAGCGACAACCGACGGACGGCAACGCGGCCATCCGTCGGCTCCTTGAAGATGCCCGTGGCGACCGTCTTGCCGCGGTACAATACCGAACGCGGCTGGGCCACGTTCACGGATTGAACTCGCATCCTACGCCTCCTCTTGACGGTCAGTTTGCCAGCACCACTCCTTCATGAGAGGAATTGCTGCTTGAGGCGAATCGTTGCGGAGCGCAGTCGCCTGTTGAGGAACACGAGATCACTTTCTAGATCCACCATCTCATGTGAGCGCGCTCGACAGCGCTTCGCCGCAAGCGGCCAAAACCATCGACCATGAACCTTGGCGGTTTTCTCAAGCTGATCGTCAATAATGACTCACTTCGCCGGGGCCAGGACGAAGTGCAGCTTCTGGGGCTTGGCGGCTTCGCGAATCTTGGCATCCGCCGCTTCCACCTGCGTCGTCAACTCCGCCAACGCAGCCTTCGCGGCGGCGGGGTCGGGCTTCGCGGTCGGCGGGGCGTCCTTCTTCGGCGGCATGTCCTTCCCGGCCGCAGTCTTGGACAGTCCCCGCCACTTGCTGACGAGCCCTTCCTTCGCGGCCACTGCGAACAGCACCGCGGACCCCTGGACCGCGATCGGGTTCGGCGGCTTCGCCTTCGGGTCCGCCGGCAGGTTCGTAAGGTTCACCCCTTCCGCCAGGGCCTTCGCGGAGAGCATCCCGCACGCGGCCCCGTTGATCGAGAGCGTGTACTCGCCGTCTTTGAGCCCGGTCACCTTCAGCGTGTACTGGCTCAGGTCTAGCACGTCAGGGGCGATCGGTAGAACGACCCGGGCGTTGTCCGCGATCGGGAAAGGCAGGGTCTCGTCCAGCCGGTCAAACGACAGCGTACCGCCATCGGCCTTCGCGTTGGTGATCGCGCAGCCCTTCGAGGAAGTCACGGTGCCGGCCGCGTCGAGTGTTGCCTCACTCACGAACCCCTCGGCTCCAAGCGCCTTCAGCAGCGACGCCGCCATCATCAGTTGGCCCGCAGCACCGGGATGGACCGGGTCGCCGGTCAGGTTGATACCCTTGGTATCCTGCTTGTTCTTCGCCCACACCTCGACGAGTGCGTGGAACTGATCCGCGTACGGAGTCTTCTCCTTCTCGCCGAACGCCTTGAGAGCGGTCGCGTATTCATCCAGGCGGGCGTTCCGCTTGTCGAACTTGCCAGCCCCCAGCCCATCATTCACCGGGCTGGCGGACAGGATCACCGGCCGTGCTCCAGCCTCCTTGATACGGGCGACCATCGTGCCCATGTTCGCCACGAACTTGTCCGTCGGGGTGCTGCCGGCGTCGTTCATGCCCAGTTCGACCGACACCACCGTCGGCTTCCACCCCTGGACGTCATAATCAAAGCGGGCCAGGGTGCTGGGAATGGTGTGGCCGCCGACGCCGCTATTGCGGAAGGCGAACTTCAGCTTCGGATAGCGGGCGTAGCAGAAGGCCTCGAAGTAGTTCGAGTGCAGGTGCTGGGCGGTGATGCTGTCCCCGGCCATCACCCATACATCCCCGTCCTTAAGAGGGAACGCAGCCGGTGACGGCTCGGCGGCCTGGAGCGGGAGGGCAAGAGGCAGGAACAGCAACGCGGCGATCAGAAGGCGGCGTAACATCGTGAAGGACTCCGAGGGGGGACGGAACTGCACTCAAGGCAGGAAGCCATCCTAACCCCCGACAGGGGATGACGCTAGTGGTCGAGGAGAACTCCGCCCTCGGAGACGCTCGATCGCGGCTCGCCACTTCCCAAACTGAATTGTCGCTACTGTCGTGGTTATTCTGTTCCCTTCGGATAGCATCAATTGCGTTAGCCCAACTGGGACATGCACCATGGCGAAATCCAAAGCAATCGCTGCGAAAACCCCGTCCACGGCGGAGTATACCGTCGTTGCGCGTCGTTACCGGCCCAAGCAGTTCGCGGAACTGATCGGGCAGGAGCACGTCGCCAAGGCGCTCGTCAACGCCCTGCAAACCGGGCGAGTGGCGCACGCTTACCTGTTTACCGGAGCGCGAGGAACGGGAAAGACCTCCGCGGCGCGAATCCTGGCGAAGGCCCTCAACTGCGTCGAAGGCCCCACGGGCACGCCCTGCGACAAGTGCGAAAGCTGCCTGGCCGTCGCCGAAGGGCAAGATGTCGATGTCGTCGAGATCGACGGGGCCAGCAACAACAAAGTCGACGAAGCCCGCGACCTCCGCCAGAACGTCGGCTTCCGCCCCACTCGCGGGCGTTACAAGGTCTACATCATTGACGAAGTCCACATGCTCTCCACCGGGGCGTTCAATGCCCTGCTGAAGACATTGGAGGAACCGCCGGCTCACGTGAAGTTCATCCTGGCGACGACCGAGATTCAAAAGATCCCGATCACGATTCTCTCGCGCTGTCAGCGCTTCGACTTCGCGCAGGTCGGCCCGGCGAAGATCTTCGAGCAACTCAAGAACATCGTGCGGCACGAGGGCCTCGAGGCCGAGGACGACGCCCTCCAGACGATCGCACGCCGAGCCAACGGCTCGATGCGTGATTCGCAGTCGCTGCTGGACCAACTCCTGTCGTCGTCCCCGGGCAAACTCACAGCCGAGCACGTGCAAAGCGTTCTCGGCTCCGCGGGGGATGAGCGTGTGGCCGAGATCGCCAACGCCATCCTGAGCCACGACGCCGCCCAGGCTCTGAATCTGCTCAGCCAAGCCCTGGAACGCGGTTTGCAGCTGGGGGAACTCACCGATCAGATCATCGATTATTGGCGTTCTCTCATGCTCGTGGCGTGTGGCGGTCCTGGCGTCGCAGAGCATCTCCCGGTCACGCCATCGCAGAGAGGGCGCGTTCTCACCCACGCGAAGCAGACTTCCCTTGATACGGTGCTTTGCGGCCTGGATATCCTCACCACGGCAAAATCGCGAATGCGAGGAAGTGCCCATTTACCAGTCCTCCTCGAAATGGCCGTGGTCCGTCTGGCGCGATTGGAGGACATGCTTTCCGTCAGCGAGTTGCTTCAAACCGGTGCATCTGGGCTTACGTCTTTGTCTGTTGCGAGGCGTACCACGCCGGTGACAGAGGAAAAAAAAAACGGGACTCCTCACCACACTGAGGAGTCCCGCCCCATTGAAACCCGCCCCGTAGAAACTCTAACTCTATCCCAGCAAACGCTTTCAAGGATCTGGAAACAGATTCTGAATGAGTTAGATCGCCAGTCTCCAGTCCTTGCGAATTACCTACGGCTGGCTGATTTACCAGCAATTTTCGGGCCAAACTCACTAGCGATTCGCTTCCAGAGTCGCTACAATCATGCCTATGACTTCTGTGCGACGGATCAGAACGCGGGCCGGATTCAGGAAGCATTAAGGAAAGCGACGGGCGAACCGATCGCGGTCCGTTATGAACAGACGGCCAACGGCCCCGAGCTGCCCGAGGGAGAATCCGGAGCAGCCCCAGTCGCCAGTGCCGGGGGACGTCGCAAGGGGCTCATGGCCCTGCCAATGTTCCGCCACGCGGCGGAGAGCCTCGGGGCCCAGCTGACTGGAGCCGACGATGATTTCGACCCGAGCCTTCCGGTGAGTGCCGTTCCGATGATGGGCGCCGAGATCATCGACGACGATGCTGTCCCCTTCCCCGAACCCGACGAGGATTGAGATGTTCAAAGAACTCAGCGCCATGATGAGCCTGATGGGGAACAAGGGAAAGATCCAGGAGGAGATCGCCAAGTTCCAGCAACAAGTGCCGCTCCTGACTGCGGAAGCGACCGCGGGGGTGGGTTACGTCACGGTGAAAGTGAATGGCCGTTTCGAGATTCTCTCGGTGCGAATCTCCGAAGAGGCGATGGCCCTGAACGACCGCGAATTACTTGAAGAGTTGATCGCAGGGGCCACGAATCAGGCCCTCGCGAAGGCCCGGCAGCTGGTCGCGGACGAGAGCGCCAAGATGGCCGCCGCCATCGGCTTGCCGGCAGGAATGCTCGGAGGAGGAATTCCAGGTCTGAGTTGACCCGCCGGGGAAACTCCAAACTCTGAAGGGAAACGCAGCGGGTTCGGTTCGCGATCCGAGTTTCGTGATGCAAATGTCTCGATTCGTTTGAGGGCTGTCGGTGAACACATCGAGTGAGGTGATCGGGCCGTTGCTGGAGGAACTCGCGAAACTTCCCGGCATCGGTCCCAAGAGTGCAGAGCGGATCGCACATTTTCTCCTGGCGGGAGATCGCTGTCATGCTGCGGAACTCGCCGGGGCGTTGCAGAATGCCGTCTCCCATGTGCGGCCTTGTCGCGAGTGCTTCAATTTCGCGGATGGCGAACTCTGCCCCGTCTGCTCGGATTCGCGCCGCGACGCAGGTCTGATTTGTGTCGTGGAAACGCCCCGGGATCTCGGCGTGTTTGAACGAATGGGCTCGTATCGTGGGCTTTATCATGTGCTGGGGGGGCGACTCGCTCCCCTGGAGGGATTCGGGCCGGAGAAACTGGCATTCGCCTCGCTCGTGCATCGCGTTCAGCGAGGCGGCGTTCGCGAGGTGATCCTGGCCACGAGTCCGACGCTTGAAGGCGATGGCACCGCCCTCTTCGCCTCGAATCTGCTGGCCGGCACCGGCGTGGCGATCACCCGGCTGGCCCGCGGTTTGCCAAGTGGGTCGTCACTGGAACTGGCCAACGCCCAGATGCTTGCGGATGCCATGGATGGGCGTCGAGCTTTTTAAACTGTTGAGCCTTGTCGCGATCCCTTCGGAACGTTACACGGCACGCTTAAGAGGGACTCCATGAGTGGAATGCGGTTCGACATGAACATGTCGATGCGGCCCGAGATGAAACTCGGACTCGCACCACGCATGATTCAGTCCATGGAGATTTTGCAGCTCCCCATCATGGACCTGCAAGCCAAGATCCAGAACGATCTGCAAGAGAACCCGTTTCTTGAACTCAAGGAGAAGCACGGCGAGGAGAATACCGAGGAAGCCGAATTTGATCCCGATGCCCCGCTCAAGCACGATGAGAGCGGCGACCTCGAATTCAACCGCCTCGAAGAACTCAACAAGGACTGGAGCGATCACTTCAACGAAGACCACCGCCCCAGCCGCGGCATGATCGAGGAGGAAGGCGACCGCAAGCTCGACGCCATGGCCAACATGGCCAACCGGCCGCAGTCGCTTCAGGATTATCTCGAAGAACAGCTTGGCTTCCTCGAACTCACGACCGAGCAGGATGTCCTCGCCAGGCACATCATCACTTTCCTTGATCGCACCGGCCATCTCGGCCAGCGGGACGATCAGGACCGCTTCTGCCCGATCTCGCTTCTCGAAATCGCAGATTCGGCCCACCCACCTGCGACGCTGGACCAGATCGAGGATGCGCTCACCACCGTGGTGCAGAAGCTCGACCCACCGGGGGTCGGTGCTCGCAGTCTGAGCGAGTGCTTGTTGCTCCAACTCACGACCGAAATGCCCCTTCGCGATGTGCTCTGGGTGCTCATTCGCGACCACCTCGAAGACGTGGCGTACAACCGCATCCCGCTGATCCAGAAGGCGACGAAGTTCGACGTCTCCACGATTCAGGACGCGATCGAGGTCTTGCACCGGCTCGATCCGAAGCCCGGCTCCAAGTTCGCCGATGTGGGGACGCAGTACGTGGTGCCGGACGTCCTCGTGGACCGCAACGATGCGGGCGACTACGACATTCGACTCAAGGAAGATTGGACTCCGAACATCCGCATCAGCAAACGCTACCTGGAGATGTACAAGAACAAGAGCGAGGACCCGAAGGCCCGTGAATTCCTCAAGCAGAAGCTCCAGGCGGCCCACTGGCTGATGAGCGCCGTGGAACAGCGACGCAACACGCTCCTGAAGGTCACGCGAGCCATCATCAATCATCAGCGTGCGTTCCTCGACAGCGGCCCCGAGCACATCCATCCCTTGAAGATGCAGCAGATCGCGGAGCTTGTCGGCGTCCACGTCACGACCGTCAGCCGGGCGGTGGATGACAAGTGGGTGCAAACTCCTCGAGGTGTCTTTCCGCTCAAGCGATTCTTCGGCGGCGGAAAGGAGAACAAGCAAACCGGCGAGGAAGTGGCTTACGAAGTGATGAAGCAGCGCCTTCTGGAACTCATCGGCACCGAGGACAAATCGAGTCCGTTTTCCGATGAGGAACTGGTTCACAAGCTGAACGAATCAGGCTATCCCGTGGCCCGGCGTACCGTGACGAAGTATCGCAAGATGCTGAAGATCCCATCAAGCCGACAACGCAAGGACTGGTCGCTGACGTAAACCCACGAGCCGGGAAAGCACGAAGCGGCGCAAGATATTGTCCTGGCGAACACGAAGCGTCAGCGCCGGGGTGGCCCCCTCGGTCACCTAGTTCTAAGCGCCAGGGTGGCCCAGCCCGCAGCATCTGGCCCAACCAGCAGGCGGACCCGCAACCGCCAGGTGGCCCCCGCAACCGCCTCACTCAAAGTGGGGCTTGAACGCCTCAGCCGCCGGCTCCACGAGGCGGCCGTAAAGTTCGGGCCGGCGCCAGTTGACACGATCAATCTCGTACGTTCCCGGACAGGAAACGACACGCTTCCTGGCCGCGGCGGCGGGGTCGATCTCGACGGTGAAGATCGCTTCGACGTCGTCGGGGGCCACGTGCATCAGGTTGCCGAGGTAATCCGCCGCGGAGCTGTGGCCGATGTAATGATGGCCTGACTCGTCGCCGACGCGGTTAACCGCCAGGAAGTAAATGTGGTTCTCCCAGGCTCGTGCCATGGGGGCAAGTTCCGCCATCTTGCGGGCTCCGGTCGCCCAGTTCGTGGGGAGCACGATCAGGTCTGCTCCGTCCAGGGTCAGCATTCGGGCCACTTCCGGGAAGCTGCCGTCGAAGCAGATGCTCAGGCCGACCTTGAGGCCGCCGAGATCGTGGACGGTGAACGGACCGTTGCCGGGATCGGTGAAGCGGTCCGCCCCCAGGCAGGGCAGGTGCGTCTTGCGATAGCTGGCGATGAAGCCCTCAGGGCCGACGAGGGCGCAGGCGTTGTACAGTTTCCCCTCCGCGGCCTCGAGCATCCCGAAGGCAGCGAAGACGCCAAGCTTCGCGCACGCCTCCGCCATCGTCCGCACGGCAGGGCCGGGAATGGGCTCGGCGGCGGCCTTTGCATGATCGCGGCTCTCGAAGCCGTACCCCGTCAGGGCGCATTCAGGAAAGACGATGAACTTTGCCCCGCGGTCGGCAGCCTCCGTGAGTTTCGCGGTCATTCGCCGAAGGTTAAGCGACGTATCCGAGAGGGTGCAATCCATCTGCACGCCGGCAACGGTCCAGAGGGGCATGAGCAGCCTGCAAGTAAGGTAACGATGAGCCAGGAGATCCCAAACAACCACGACGCCGAACGGTATGATAGTTCCCCCGGCCTGAAGGGGCGAACGAGTCTCGAGAAGCGGCGATCACGGGAGGTGCTTGACCACACATGGCCGGCTGCATCTCGATTCTCTGGTGGCTTCAAAGTCGTGGTCCGGAGTTCCCATTCGTTAAGAGGGTCTTTGACGACTCAAGACTTCGCGGGAGATCTCGCGGCTAACAGCCTTCCTTTCTCGTCGAAGCTGTCACTCGCGAAGCAAATGGCTTCCCTTGGCATCTTGAAATGTCTTGAAATGTGAACCGGCTTGACAGGACTCATCACACCTCGCTATGGCACAGCCTTCAAATGGACAAAGTCGGTTCCTCAAGCAACGGTCGCTGAGCCATGGGTTCATGGTGAGGCAAGCCGTCCAGGCTCCATGAAGTCGCTGGCACCCTTGGCTCTCGTGCTCGGAACGCTCGGTCTGTCGGCCGTCGCCGGCTGCCTGCCGGAACGGGCGGAAGCCGAACGACTCACCGCGAGAAAAGGGCCGACGCTCGCACCTGCGACGGCCGATGCCCTCATTTTGCAGACGGTTCTCATCGAGCAATCCATCGGCGATCCGTTTCTCGACGCCGATCTGTGGCAGGTCGCTGCCTCGGCGGTGAGCGGGGAGCAGAAAGCTCTCCTCGCCGAGAACGGGTTGCGTGCCTGTGTCGTGCGTGGTCACGCGCCGCCTCGGTTCCTCGAATTGCTGACGTCGGAACAGTCCACAGTGAACCCGCAGATGCTGACATTCTCGAACCGCAAGCAGGAAATCATCCCCACGAACGGACCGCTCGAAAGCTCGGCGTTCCAGGTGGTGAGAACGCTGGGAGTCGAGCCGGCAAAGTTCTCGCTGAGGCAGGCAGGCTTCGGCTGGCAGGTTCGACCCGAAGTGATGGATGTCGGCCTCGTCAAGCTGACTTGCGAGCCGCACGTGCAGCACGGCGATCGTCAGGAATGGCTGAGGCCTTCAGGCGATGGAACGCAGTTTACTCTCCGCGGCGAACACCCGGTGATTCGCTTCTCGGAGCTCGCGGTCACCGCGATCGTGGGTCCTCAGGACTTTCTCGTCATCGGCGGGGTGGCGGAACCGACCGAGCACCTCGGATGTGCGGCGTTTCGGCTGGACGCGAACGGGCAGTCCCGGCAGCGAGTGCTCGTACTTCGAGCTGTGAAACGCTCATCCGAGGCGACCATGAACCACAGCGGTAAAGAAGCCGCAACGCTCGTCTCCGCGGCGGCACGATCCAAGTAAATGAGCAAGCGGCGAGGTGTGGACCCCCGGTCTCACTCCTCGCCGCTCGTGTCGCCTTGAATGAAATCAGCGGGCGATGGGGGTGGGATCCTCATCGCAGAACTCTTCGAGCCGTGCACTTCGCGTGGGCTGACGCAGCTTGAGCAGCCCTCGGGCCTCGATCTGTCGGATTCGCTCGCGGGTGATGCCATACTGCCGAGCGACTTCATCCAGCGTCTTCGGCGTGCCGTCCTTGAGGCCGAAGCGAAGCTCGATCACTTCTCGCTCCCGCGGTGCCAGCGACCGAAGCACCTCGTTGATGCGTTCCTTGAGCAACCGGGCATCCACATGGTCGCCCGGGTTCGGCGTGGCGTCGTCGGGAAGGAAGTCCTCGAGGGCACGTTCGCCATCGCCGCCAACCGGTTCGTGCAGGCTCACGGGGTGCCGACCGACCGCTCGAAGTGAACGGGTGTCTTCGGCCTTCGCCCCCAGGACAAACGCGATTTCCTCGCAGGTCGGTTCGCGGCCGGTGGCGGCGGACATCTCGTTGCGGGTCCGTTCGATCTTGGCCAGCATCCCGATCTGATGGCAGGGGACGCGCACCGTGCGAGCGTGATCCGCCAGGGCCCGCGTGATTCCCTGGCGAACCCACCAGGTCGCGTACGTGCCGAACTTGAACTGGAGCCGCCATTCATACTTGTCCACGGCTCGCATCAGGCCGCGGTTGCCTTCCTGGATCAGGTCCGAGAACGGCAGACCACGGTTGCGGTAGTTCTTCGCAATGCTCACCACGAGCCGCAGATTGGCCTCGGCGAGTTCCTTGCGCACCTTCTGATACGCCAGGCGACGCTTGCGGAGAATGCGATTGACCGCGCTGAGTTCTTCTGGCGTCAGCAGGAACTTCTCAAGCTTCTCGCGTAGCTGACGCTCACGTTTGGGCCGCTCGGAAGGATTGCACTGCTCGCGAGCGCGAACCAGGTGCTTCACTTCGTCAGCCACATCGAACAACTCATCCGTCCAGCGTTCGAGAAGCTCCGTTCGCGGCGACAGTTCCGTCACAAGCCGGGCGCACTTGGCCAGCCGACGGAAGCGAACACGCCGCCAGGTCTCGCGGGAACCGGGGAACTCGTCTCGAAGCCCCGACGCGAACTCCCGGCTTTCCTGGAGCAGAAGCTGGCGAAGCGTCGGCAGGTCCGTCTCCAGACGTGCGAGGATCTGCACCCGGCTCAGCCGCAACTCCGCGGTCGAGTAGACGTCCACATGCGGATCGAGCGGAGCACGGGCTTCGCGGATCTGCTCGAACTTGTCGACCACGCGATTCAGGATCCGGGCGCACATCATGGCCGCGCCGCGGAATCGGTTGCGGCGATATTCTAACTGCTGGGCCAGATCGATTTCCCGTTGCCGGTTGAGCAGGGGAATCGAGCCCATCTGGCGAAGGTAAAGCCCCAGCGCGTCATCCGGACCGGACGAATATTCTTCCTCGGCAACGGGTTCCCCCACGATCACCACGGTCTCGATTGCGGTGTCGTCGGCCTCTTCCGCGTCCTCCCCATCGTCGTCGTCATCGAGATCCGGGTCGATTTCTTCGGGGTCCAGCCCGAGTTCGTCCTGGACTCCGTGAGACGGACGCAGACGAGCGTCAAGGTCGTCGTTCGGAGCCAATCGATCGGTGTGCATCACGCGGTTCATATGTGCGTTCCCATCCCCCGGACTGGGCAAAGCCCAGCCTGTGGTGCTCTTCTTGGATTGGCCTCCTCGCACGCCCACCAAGATCGCCTGGTGAATCGAGCGAAGGTCATCATGGGAGGCTTTCCCGCGGCGGTTCCGGTCGCCATCGAGTCAGCCCGGCTCCGACATCGGGCGAGAGGTCGAAGCTTCAAGACTTCTGATCGTGCCGATACACCGAGTACGAGAGATTATTCGGATTCGTGCGGTGGACCGGACACATTCATTTCGAGGCTGCTACAACCAGAAGGGTTCACGCTTCGCCCCGAAACGTCCCAGAGTGAAGATATTATACCCCATGAATTTCCGAATGAGGCCTGACCCCCCCGGTAATCTTTCTCTCTTTTCCCTGTCCCTCCCCGTCGTAAGGCCTTATTGCAAGAGACGAATCGGATGTGTGAATTGGGCGTGAAATGCCTGAGAAGCGCCAAAAGTGTGACCTGCAATCCTTTAGGGCAAGCGTTTTCATCGGCTGCAAGCCGCAGGCGGTGAACCAGAGCAACCCGGGACGCTTGAGTTTCGTCAGAACTCATTGACACGATTCGTGTCTCAGGTTCTCTCTTGCAACGCTCCGTCCCAGCGATCATGATGGCGCGCCCCACCGCCCTTTCTTCCAAACCTGGAAGCTCCTCCATGAAGCGACTCGCACTCTCTCTTGGCGTCCTTGCCGTCCTTGCTGTCGCAGTGATCATGGCCCGACCGGGCAGCCCCACCTCGGCCAAGTCACCGGGGGGCGATCTCGCCATCACGGTCGAGGCCAAGAACCCCTGGACGAACCTGAAACTCAACAATGACCCGGAGCAGTTTCATTTCGCCGTCGTCTCCGATCGCACGGGCGGCCATCGCGCGAATGTCTTCTCGCGGGCCGTTCACCAGGTGAACCTGCTTCAGCCCACCTTCGTGATGTCCGTCGGCGACCTCATTGAAGGTTACTCCCTCGCTCCGGAGAGGGCGAGCGCTCAGTGGGACGAGTTCGATGGATACGTCAAGAACTTCCAGATGCCCTTCTTTTACGTCGGCGGCAACCACGACCTGACCAACGGCAAGCAGGCCGAGATCTGGGGCGAACGCTACGGACGCAAGGTCTATCACTTCGTCTACAAGAACACACTCTTCCTCGCATTGAACTCCGAGGACGGCACAGCCAGTTCCGTTCTGCCGGAGCAGCACGGTTATGTGAAGCAGGCCCTTGCAGAGAACCCGAATGTGCGCTGGACGTTCCTCTTCATCCACAAGCCGCTGTGGGCGACGAAGGATCTCGAGAAGAACGGTTTCGCCGAGATCGAACGACTGCTCATGGGTCGCAAGTACACCATGTTCTGCGGCCACGTCCATCGCTATCAGAAGTACGTCCGCAACGGCATGAACTACTACCAACTCGCAACGACCGGCGGCGGCAGCAGGCTCCGTGGCGTGCCCTATGGCGAGTTCGACCAGATAGCCTGGGTGACCATGAAGAACGACGGGCCCTTGATCGCGAACGTGCTGCTCGATGGCATCCTGCCGGAGAACCTCAAGACGCCCGAGGTGGATGAGCCCGGAACGATCTTCAAGAAACGGCCGACGTACCCGGTTTCCGGGATCTTGCTACTCGATGGTAAGCCCGTGGCGAACGCCAGCGTCCGGTTCACGGAGACAGGGCCGAAGGCGGGCAAGTTGCCATTGGCCGCGGACGCCCTGACGGACGAGGCCGGTCGCTTCCTGCTCTCGACTTACACGCGCAACGACGGATGCGTGGAAGGCACTTTCCTCGTGACCGTGACGAGAAAGGCCGGCGGGCCGGGTGTTCCTGTTACGGAAAACGCACCGGCCAGCGACCTGCCGGAAAAGTATTCCGGAGCCACGAGCCCGCTAAAAGCCACGGTGACCGCGGGCCCCAATGAGGTGAAGCTCGAATTGGGTCGATAAGCGAGGGCCGCTTTCTCACGGGGATGTGGTAATGGCTTCTCGCTGGTGCAGACCTAGGATTTCCAGGGGCTCACGCTCTGGCTAACCGCCACCGCTCCGCGGCTGAAATGGGGTTCCAAACAGCTTCCGGGATCACTTGAGAGCTAGGTTTGTAGCTCATTTCGGCCTTCTGGGACCGGGATCTCGCATCAGCCAAAGTTGAAGTAAGTGCCATCGGGCGAGACGCTGGTGCCGGAGTCAGAGGTGTTTTGGAACCCCCTCCAAGCTACGTCGCAAGCGGTTTTTCCTCGCTCCTCAGACCAACTCGCTGATCGGCTTGCCTTCGGTCGTGGCTCGCAGCAGGCTTGAGGGCAGGTCCGAAACGAGGCGGAGCTCGCCGATATCGAAGAGCGTGCTCATCACAGTCGCCATCAGGTTCTGCGGAGTGTAGCGTTCTGTCGCGGGCTTCGAGGCTGTGCGATCGGACTTGCCGATGACCTGTCCCATGCGGAGGCCGCCGCCCGCGAGGAGCAACGGCGTGAGTTCGCCGTAGTGATCCCGCCCGCCGTTCTTGTTGATCCGAGGCGTGCGGCCCATTTCGCCGGTCACCACCAGCAGCACCTTGTCGGACAGGCCGCGATCGCGAAGGTCGTCCAGGAACGCCGCCACCGCGTGGTCGACCTGCCGGGCCATGGGGTCCAGCAGGGCCATCTGCTTGGGGCTGTTCCCGTTGGCGTGCATATCCCAGCCTGCGTCGCACACGGTCACGAAACCGCAGCCGGCTTCCACCAACCGCCGGGCGAGCAGCATCTGCTTGCCGAGCAGGTTCGTGGTGCGTCGCATGTCGCCCCACTTCTGGTGCTCGTCTTGATTGAAGATCCGGGTCGTGTCGTAGCGGGCCAGCGTTGCCTTGTCTTCCTTCGTCAGGTCCAGCGCCTGAACGACGCCACGGAGAATCACCTCGTAAGCCTGTTGCTGATAGCTGTCGATCGCCTCGAAGGCATGGGTGCGATCGAGCCGTCGCCGCAGGCCATCGAGTTCGCCGAGGAGTTCCTTGCGATGATCGAATCGCTCGCGGGGCAGGAGCATCTCGAGGTTCTTGCGAAGCTCGCCGCCGCCGCTGGGGTCGAAAGGCGTGTAGGCGGCGCCCAGCGAGCCGGCACCGCGAAGCGACTGCATCGACTGCGTCTCGAAGTTGCTCTTGAGCTTCAGTTGCGGATCGACCGCTTCGGGCGGCAGAAAGGCGTTCGAGGGCATGCCGGTCTTCGTGTTCATCGCACCGACGATGCGGGAGTAAATCGGGCCCATGCCGGCATTCATCGGGTTGCGGGCGCCGGCCACGGAGAGGTAGTTCTGGTGGTCCGTGTTGAGCGAGCCGAACGAGCGAACGACGGCGATGCGATCGGTGCGAGCCGCCAGTTGCGGGAACGAGGAGCCAAACGTGATGCCGGGCAGCTTCGTAGGGATCTCACCCGTTACGGAGCGAAATTCCTCGGCCGCTTCCATCTTGGGATCGAAAAACTCGATGTGCGACGGCCCACCCTGCAAGAACAGCATCACCACCGCACGATCCTTGAGCATGGCGCGAGGCGTCGAGGCGCGTGCGCTCCCGATGTCCGAGAGGGCGAGGCCACCAAGCGCCAGGCTGCCGACACGAAGAAACTCTCGCCGCGTGCGGCCAGCGCAACTCGATGCCGAGGAGGAGCCAAGGATTCGTAACATGGGAATCTCACAACAGGCGGAACGTATCGGCAGCAAAGCAATCGATGCGCGGATCGCGCTTCAGGTGGGACAGAAGAAGTGTAACCTCCAAAAGACGTTCGGTCCACCACGATTCCGGCTTCGCCGCATCTGTGCGGGAATTTCTGATCGAGAGCCCTGTCACGGGCCGGGATCGGTTATGATGCAAAGGCCCTTTCGAGAAGAACTCACTCGCATTCTCCTCGCAGGGCCACTTCGCCACTTCTCCACAGGTGCCGTCATGGAACGTTTCAACTCCTTCACCACCGACTCCGGTGACACTGCCACTCTTGAGCGTGATTCGCTCAATGCCTTGCTGCGTGTCGAACTCTCCGCGATCGAGACATACACGGAAGCGATCACGCACCTCGGGCCTCAGGGGGGGGCCGCCACGCTCGAATACGTTCGAGGCAACCATCGCGAGGCCGTGGAATGGCTGCGAGAACGCGTGCGCCATCAGGGCCGGCACGCGGTGTCGAGCCCGGGCCTCTGGAGTGGGTTCGCGTCCCTCATGGACACGCACGACCTCGTCGGCATGGCCACGATCCTCGCCGCACTCAAGCAGGGGGAACAGCACATGCTCAACGAATACGAGGAAGCCGTCCGCAGTGATGACCTGGATGAGGAATGCCGCGAGCACTTCTTCACCCGGAACATCCCGGATGGCGAACGGCACCTGCTTGAACTCGACCACATGCTGGCGCAGGACCGCCGCGGTTGAGACGGCTCAAGCGACGGGGTGCCATCGACTCGCGAAACGATGGCCCTCTCGCTTAACCGGATCAACCCGAATGTCTTCGCTGACCCGACCCCGTTCGCTGACCCGACCCCGTTCGCCGATCGGACTCGCTTCGCCGACCGGTCGCTTTTTCCCCTGTGGTTCTCGTGGAACTTCTGAGATCAGGATTGGCGAAGATTTCCTCAAGTTTCGTTCCGGCTCTCCCGTTCGCGACAGATGATGTACTCAGACATCCGCTCCCTGCCGTGTCGCCCCGACCGGTAGCCCGGAACCCGAGGTCTGAGCCATGCGATTTCAATTCCCTTCTCGAACCCTCGGCCATTCGGCCCCCCGTCGACTGCGACTCTTCGTGGCGACGCTCACGCTCACGGCGGCTCTGAGCACGAACGCCTTCGCCATGGATCCGACGGCCTCGCGAAACGCGGCACGCGCTGGAGTCTCGGATGCGATGCTTGCCCGCTCGGCCCTGGCGGCCCTGGATCGCGATCCGCTGCTTCGCGATGTGAGCCTGGTGGTTTCGATCGTTGATCGCCAGGCGGTGATCGGTGGTGCGGTGCCAACGCCCGATCTCTCCCAGCGTGCCGAAGCGATCGTACGGCAGGCCACGGGCATCGAGGTGAAAAACCGATGCTTCGTGCAGTCCCGCCCGGACCCGCTGATTCGTGCGGTGGCCGATCGGTTGAACCCGAACGTCCGTCAGCCGAACGGCCACGATCTGCCCGGGATCGTGCGGCCTCCGCGGATGCAGACGACGGACGATGCGGCCCTTTCGCCATCGACGGCCTTGGCCTCGGACACGACCGCGTCGGTGACGCCCGTGGTGACGTTGAAGATACCGAGCACCACCAGTGTCCGCCCGAGCCTGCTGCTGGATCCGACCGTGGCACCGAGCGGGCCGCGTTACGCCTCGCAGCCGCCGATGCCGACGATCAGCCCGGTGCCGACCCGGCTGACGACCGCGGTGCCCGCCAGTGTAAGTTCGGCCGTGCCTGTCGCCGTGCCGAATCGCGCGACGGATCTGATGGGCACGCTCCTGGATCTTCGCCGTACAGAATCTCGCTTCGCGGGGCTTACCGTGGAGATGCGCGAAGGCACCGTGTTCCTTGCGGGCAGCAGTCCGCGGGATCTGGATGCCTGGGACTTCGCTGAGCGAGTTCGCCGAGTGCCCGGGGTGAGGCAGGTGGTCGTTGGGAACGTGAATCGCCGATAACATCCGGCGACATGCCGTCACAGGCCCATCGGTCGAAAACGACCGGTGGGCCGTTTCGTTTGGCAATCGAAAGGAAGAAACTTACCACGGAGTCACAGCTGCCCGGCGTGTGCATGCTTGCAGCGCCGGCAGTACCGTCACATCTTTTGGTAGGCGGTTCCCGTGTCCACGATCGTGAGGCCGAGTGAGTGGCAGAGGCCCACGGATTCGGGCCGGTCCTCGGGGACTTGCAACTCGATGATGCCGAAGAATTGATCCTGAAGCACTCGCATCACCTGGGCCACCAGCAGCTTCGCGAGGCCCTGACGGCGAAGGTCTTCCCGCACCTGGACGTCGAAGAGACCCGCGGAGGGTGCGCCCCATCGCCAGCTAAAACCCTCGAGTTCCCAGACGATCGCCCTGGCGGCGGGGATACTCGTGAGCTTGTCGATCACGCGAAACTCGACCGGTTCGAGCGTTCCCCAGACGGAGTCGTGCCAGCGTGTCATCACGGAGGCGGCCCGGAGCATCTGCGTGTCGTAGCGGCGGCGGAGCATCGTGAAGCGAGGATCGGCGAGCGTCAGCGGTTGATCGAGCTTGCTTTGGAACACCAGCGTGCGGCCGGCGGGTTTATAGCCGATGGCCTGGAAGAACGGGGCGGCGTCCGGATCGGACGCGAGGAAGCCAGGGCAGTTGCTGCCGCCGTAGAGACCGAAGCCGAAGGGTGCGTGCGGCCATCGTGCGCCGGCGAGAAGCGTCTTGGCGCCGTGGGAGGTCAGGAATTCCTCGCACGCCTTCACGAGGCCGCGGCCGATGCCCTTGCGGCGAGCTTCGGGCCGAACGAGCGTGATGCAGATGATGCCTGTGTCGGTGGAGGTGCCTTCCAGGTCCGCGTCCGGGCCGAAGCCTGCGAGAGCCCAGCCGAGGATTCGCGAGGATTCGGAATCCACCGCGACGATCAGGCCGTGAGGATCAAAGTGGGATCGGCTGAACAGCCAGCGTTCGAGGAGGCCCGCAGTCGGAAGCGGGAATGCGCCACGGTTTATCAGGCACTCGTTCCAGATTTCGACCAGGGCGGGTGGGTCGGTGTTGCGAAAGCGTCGGAAGTTCATCACAAGCGGGTTCCATGCATGCACCGCTCACCGACTGACGGAGGGGATCGTCGGGATGCGTAGGTCTGTCGTATTATAAGGCGTGGTGGGAACCACGCAAGTTAGCCTCGCTCATCCTTCACCGATCGCGAGAACGTGGCTGAACGAATCACGAGAATCCCCATGAACCGACTTGTCGGCCTCTTCCTCCTCCCCGTTCTTTTGGCCGCGGACTGGCCGCAATACCTGGGGCCCACGCGCGACGGCCACTCGCCGGAGACCGGTTTGCGGAAGGACTGGCCGAAGGACGGCCCCGCGATCGCGTGGAAGATGCCGGTCGGCACAGGGTGGGCGGGGCCGGTGGTTTCCGCGGGGAAAGTGATCATCTTCCATCGCGTGGGCGACGACGAAATCACCGCCTGCCTCGACGCCGCCACGGGAAAAGAACACTGGAAGCATGCGGCACCGACGCGCTATCGCGACGACTTCGGCTTCGACAACGGCCCCCGCGCCACGCCGCTGATTGCCGATGGCAAGGTGTTCACCCTGGGTGCCAATGGGGACCTTCAGGCTCTCGACTTCGCCACGGGCAAAGCGAACTGGCGACGCAACCTCATCGCGGACTATGCGGCCCCCAAGGGCTTCTTCGGCATCGGCAGCTCGCCGTTGATGGCCGGGGGAAAGCTGCTCATCAATGTGGGATCGCGTGGAGCTGGCATCGTGGCCTTCGACCCCGCCAGCGGCAGGGAGGCCTGGAAAGCGACCGACGACGCGGCGAGTTACTCCTCCCCCACGGCGGGCGTCTTCGGCGGGGCCACTCTTGCGGTGTTCCTGACGCGACAGGGGCTCGTCGCGCTCGAACCGGAGAACGGGAAAGTGCGGTACACCTTTCCCTGGCGGCCCAGGCTCAATGAGTCGGTGAACGCCGCGACCCCCCTGGTGGCGGATGGCGAAGTGTTTCTCAGCGTCTCCTACAGCACCGGCGCCGTGCTGCTGAAGCCGAGCGGTGCGGAACTCGAGGAAGTGTGGAGCAACGACAAGTCGCTGTCCTGCCATTACAACACGCCGGTGCGTGTGGGGGAGTTCCTTTACGGAATTCACGGACGGCAGGAGGGAGGCGCGGCCCAGCTTCGCTGCGTCGCGTGGAAGACGGGGGAAGTGAAGTGGTCCGAAGCCCGCTTCGGCGTGGCCAGCCTCATCGCGGTGGATGGCAGCGTGCTGGCCCTCACGGAGGACGGCGACCTGGTGCGATTCGACGCGAGCGCCGAGAGCTACAAGGAACGCGGCCGGGCGAGACTGCTGGCGAAGCCGACCCGGGCCGCCCCGGCACTCGCGGACGGAAGGTTCTTTGCCCGGGACGGATCGCAGTTGATCTGTGTGGAGTTAAAGTGACCCTCCAGCTTGGCTCACAACGTGCCGATGGCGAGGCAGCGGAGACGATGTGCCTCCAAAATCCCAAAAAGCCTGTTACGGTTCGTTCAGCTTCGCGGCTAAGTCTATAATGAAATTCCGATGGAGTGGCTCGACTCTCTCCACCGTGAACTGAGAATCCTCACAAGGATTCTTTGAATCGCGGTATCGAGTCTTCAACCTTTCTGCCGGATCTTTTCCCCAAGTGCGCTCGTCCCTGATTGTGATTGACACGGCATCGGCCTCACGGCCCTCGTGTAGGGGGTACGGAGGGCGAGAGTTCCGTATTGGGGGGACTGCTCGACCCGCCTCCGCGGTGGTGTTGGTCGAGTTACAGGGTGCAATGACCGCCGCTCGAGGATCCGTGTATGACAGCATTCGCAGCCCTTCCGTCGCTCGACTTGTTCCAGTACAACTTGGTGGACAACGTCTTTTCAATGACGGTGGCCACCATGGGCGCAGCCGCCCTTTTCTTCTTCTTTTCCCGTTCGAACGTCGCTCCGAAGTACAGACCGGCCCTGTTGGTGTCCGGGGTCGTGGTGTCCATCGCTTGTTATCACTATTTCATGATCCGCTCCAGTTGGCAGGGTGCGTACACGTTCGAGAAGGCCGCCGGCGAGGGCGGGGCAGGCGCTTATGTCGGGTCAGGGAAGGCATTCAATGACTTCTACCGGTACGCTGACTGGATATTGACTGTTCCTCTACTTATGGTCGAACTGGTCGCAGTCATGGCTTTGGCGAAGGCTGTCGCCCGGCCGCTGCTGACCAAGCTCGTGGTCGCCGCCGCCCTTATGATTGGACTTGGCTACCCCGGCGAAGTCTCGCAAGTTTGGGAAACTCGCCTGATCTGGGGCGTGCTTTCGTCGATTCCCTTCTTCTACATCCTGTACGTCCTCTGGGTGGAACTGACCAAGTCCCTCGACACACAACCAAAGGAAGCTCGGGGGCTGCTTTCGATCGCCCGGCTGGTGCTGTTGATCACCTGGGCTTTCTATCCAATTGCTTACGCCATCTACGGCGATTCGCTCCCAGGGGCCAAGCCGGGCATCGTTGGTGAAAAGTCTGCACTGGGCGTTGTCGGCATCCAGGTTGGGTACGCCATCGCGGATATCACCGCCAAGGCCGGGTTTGGCGTGCTGATCTATCTGATCGCACGGGCCAAGTCGGATGCTCTCTCGCCGAGTGAGCGCGACGAGCAAGAGAAGTTGGCAATGGCAATCGCGTGACACCGGATGCTGAACACGGGAGCGGGCGATGGAACATCTCACGCCCGCCCTTGTCGCCGTCGGTTTGGCGGTACTGGTCGCGATCGTAGGTATGCCTCACGGCGGCCTCGACCACCTGTTCGGTCGGGAGCTGTTCCGCCCGCTTCTGGGCAGGTACTGGGTCGTCGGGTTCGGCCTCGCCTACCTTGGCACGGCCGGGTTGGTGATGCTGGGGTGGTTTGTCGCACCCGTGCTAACCGTCGTGATGTTCTTCCTGATCTCAGCCGTGCATTTCGGGGACGATACCCTCGTGCGGCAGCCGCTGCGAACGGTCGAAGGCGGCATGGTGATCTGGATTCCGCTGCTGTTCCGGCAGTCGGAAATGTCGGAACTGCTCGCGTGGGTGGTGCCCGGCGGCAACCCTGAGCGAACGAGAGTCGCTGTCTACGCCGTGCAGCCGCTGTTGTGGGCGGTGGCGTTGTTCTTTCTCGCCAGTCTGCCGTCGAGCAATACCGTTGCAACCGCCGCCCGCAAGGTGGCCTTCGCCACGCTGTTCGCTATCGCCCCGACGCTGGTGAGTTTCGTGGTGTACTTCTGCGGCTGGCATTCGACACGGGAGTTGATGGAATTGGCCCGCCGAGCTGCTCCACAGAATCCATGGCGGGGGTTGCGGCGGGTCATGATGGCGGCCGCCCCAATGGCGGGCTTGGCGGTGGCAGCGACGGCCTTGACGGCGTGGTGGTTTGCCGGTGACCGCGAGTTGCAACCTGTGTTGGTTCAGGCGGTTTTTCTGGGGCTGAGCGCGGTGGCCGTGCCGCACATCTTGCTCCACGCCGCCGCCCGACAGATGGGGGCTGATCCGTTTCCCCAGCAATCAGTTCTGCACCGTGTTTCTGATTCCGAGAGAGCTTTGACGTGAGTATTCGAGATTACATCATCGTTGGCGGCGGGTTGCAAGGCGGCCTGATCGCGCTGGCGTTGCGGCATATCCAACCGCAGGCTCGCGTCCTCGTGATTGACCGCGGGCGGCGACCAGGCGGCAATCATACATGGTCGTTCCACGCGGGTGATTCGCCGCCCGAAGCCGAACCGTTCGTGCGGCCGCTGATCGCCGCCGAGTGGCCGGAGTACCTCGTCCACTTCCCGAAGTATACCCGTCGAGTGGCCAGCCGCTACGCCTCGATCCGATCGGAACGGCTTGCTGAAGCGGTGGAGACTTGCGGGTGCGAACTGCTGACGGAGACGGACGCCGAACGGCTCGAAATTCACCGGGTGCGGTTGGGCGACGGTACGGAACTGGAAGCCCGGTGCGTGATCGACGCCCGCGGTCCGCAAGTCGTCGAGCAAAACTCGGCGACCGGGTACCAGAAGTTTTTGGGCCTGGAAATTGAAACCGAACGACCGTGGCCGGAACATTCTCCGACGGTTATGGACGCGACCGTGCCGCAGGACGACGGGTTCCGGTTCCTGTACACGCTGCCGTTCACTCCCTACCGCGTGTTGATCGAAGACACATACTTCGCCGACGGCCCGCAGCTTGACAAACTCCTTCTGCGACGGCGGTTGTCCGACCACATCGAGTCACGGAACGTCGGCCGCTGGGAGGTCCTTCGCGAAGAAACTGGCGTACTACCGATGCCCTGGTCCGGCGCGCCGATCACGGTGGACCCCACCGGGCCGTTGGCCGCCGGGTATGCGGGTGGGTGGTTCCACCCGGCCACCGGTTATTCCTTCCCGCTGGCAGTGCGGCTGGCGGCGGCTGTTGCGAGTGCACCGCCCGAAGCCGCACCGGCCGCACTCGCAAAACTCGCCCGGCGGTTCGCCCCGCGACAGCGGTTTGCCCGCTTCCTGAACCGACTGTTGTTCACGATGGTCGTGCCCGAGCAGCGGTGGCAGGTGTTCCGCCGGCTGTACCGTACGCTGCCCGACTCGCTCATGGGTCGATTTTACTCGCTGCAATTCGGGGCCGTGGACGCCGCCCGCATGGTGGTCGGCTGGCCGCCTCCCCTGGATCTCTCCCGGCTCATTCACCGTCCGGAGGCGAAACCATGCCTGTCGCAAACGCTTTAAGCCCACCACGGCCGACCGTGGACACGCTCTCCGTTTTGCTGCAGCGGATTCAGTCCGCCCCGCCCGGCGTACCCAAGTCGCTGTGGCATGGCGCTTTGGTCGGTCCAGTGTCGGAGTTCCTGAATCGGCCGGGTAAGCGGTTCCGCGGCCGGTTGGTGTCGCTGGCGTGGTCGCTTGCCGGTCGCGACGACGATCCGCCGCCCGAGTTGCCGCTGCTGGTGGAACTGCTTCACGCCGGGTCGCTCATCGTCGATGACATCGAAGACGGCTCGATCCAGCGGCGGGGGAGGGCTGTACTGCACCGGCTGATCGGCATGCCGGCGGCCTTGAACATCGGCAACTGGCTATACTTCTGGCCGCAAACGCTGCTGAAAAGTCTCGACCTTCCGGCCGCGACCGAGCTGGACCTTCACCGCCTGTGGGGCGACGCGGTGCGGGTGTGCCACGAGGGGCAGGCGCTCGATCTGACCGCTCGCATCGGCGACCTGCATCCCTCGGAAGTGATCTCTGTCTGCCGTGTCATCAGCGACTGGAAGACCGGAGCACTCATGGGCATGGCCGCCGAACTCGGCGCGACGGCCGCCAAGGGCGATGCGGAACTGATCACGGCGGTGCGGACGTTTGGTGTCCGTCTGGGCGTCGGGCTGCAAATGCAAAACGACCTCGGCGAACTGACCGGGGTCGCCGGGCCGATCAAGCACCCCGAAGACCTGATACACGGCCGCATCACTTGGCCGTGGGCGTGGGCCGCCGAACGCCTGTCGGCGGCCAAGTTCGACGCCCTCCAGGTGCGTGGGGCGAAACTGGCCGCCGGTGTCGGAGACACAGCCGCCCTCGCTCGTGATCTTCTCGCCGCCCTTGGAAAGGACCCGCTCGAGCCCGTGCGAGCCGCACTGGCCGAAGCCTACCGCGACTTGGCCGCGGCCGCGGGGCCGCACCCGGCACTGGCCAATGTGCGAGCCGAACTGGATCGCTTGATCCGAAGCTGAACGGTATACACGAGGACATCAATGACCACCGAGCCGATGGTGAGTAACCGAACGAGGACCGTGATCACTCAGGTGTTCCGGCTTTTAGAGGACATCATCTTCGTCGGTCTGGGGATGGTGCTGGCAGGCACCGCGCTGTATCTGCTCGCCGCCTCCATCGGTAACTTCGGCAGCCACCTGTTCACCCTCAGCCTCACCGGCGAGGCCGTCGTTCAACTCGTCGAGCAGTTGCTCCTGGTGCTGCTGGTGGTGGAAATCCTGTACACGGTGCAGGTGTCGTTTCGCGAACACACCCTGGCCCCGGAGCCGTTCCTTCTGATCGGCCTCATCGCGGCCGTGCGGCGGGTGCTGGTCATCACCGCCGAGCTGGCCGAATCGCGTAACAAGACGGAAGATCTGTTCCGCTTTCTGATGATCGAACTGGGCGTGCTCACCCTCCTGATCCTGGCTTTGGTGGCGTCGGTCACGATGCTGCGACGGCGGCACGAGTCGCATGAGGTTCAGACTGATGCGTGACGTCCGGGCGGCGGTCATCGGCAGCGGATTCGGCGGGCTGGCGGCAGCGGCCCGCTTGCAGGCTCTGGGCGCGCGCGTGACCGTCTTCGAGGCCCGCGATAAGCCTGGCGGTCGCGCGTACGTCTACGAAGACCAGGGGTTCACGTTCGACGCCGGGCCAACGGTCATCACCGCCCCGGAGTGCCTGGAAGAAGTCTTCATCGCTGCCGGCCGCAAGCTGAGCGACTACGTCACACTGCTGCCCGTGTCGCCGTTCTATCGGCTCATCTGGCCGGACGGCGTGCAGTTCGACTACGTCGGCGAGGCGGACGCACTCGAAGAGCAAATCCGCCGCATCAGCCCGACCGACCTGCCCGGGTACCGCCGCTTCCACGCCTACACCAAGAAGGTGTTCGCCAAAGGCTATACGGAACTGGGGGCGAAGCCGTTCCTCCGCTTTTGGGACATGGTCAAGGTGGCCCCGCACCTCGCCGCGCTGCGGGCCGACCGGAGCGTGTACGCCACCGTCAGCCGGTTCATCAAGAGCGAACACCTGCGCCAGGCGTTCTCCTTCCACCCGCTACTGGTTGGCGGCAACCCGTACCAGACGAGCGCAATTTACACGTTGATACACCACCTGGAACGCGAGTGGGGCGTCTTCTTCCCGAAGGGCGGCACCGGCGCGCTGGTTCGTGGGTTCGTGAACTTGATAACTGACTGCGGTGGTGAAGTGCGATTGAGTAGCCCCGTTCGCGGCGTCACGGTTGAAGGTCATAAGCACCTGGTGACCACCGATGCCGGTACGGAGGCATTCGACCTGGTGGTGTCGAACGCGGACCTGCACCACACGTACGCCAACCTTTACCGCGACGAGCCGCGGGCGAAGGCACCGGCCCGACGGCTGGAGCGGATGACCTGGTCGATGTCGCTGATGGTGATCTACTTCGGCACCCGCATTCGGTATCCGGACCTTGCACACCACACCATCCTGTTCGGCCCGCGATACAAAGCGTTGCTCGACGACATCTTCCACGGCCACACTGTGCCGGACGACTTCAGCCTGTATCTGCACGCTCCGACCGTGACCGACCCGTCGCTGGCGCCGCCTGGTGGTGAAGCGTTCTACGTCCTCAGCCCGGTGCCGCACCTGGGTCAAGCGAACGTCGATTGGGAAACGTTCGGCCCGATCTACGCCGACCGCATCCTGGAGGCGTTGGAGACACACCTGCCCGGCCTGCGGGCGAACATCGTCACCCGTCGTGTCTTCACGCCGGAGCACTTCCGCACCGAGTTGAACGCCTACCACGGCTCCGCGTTCTCGGTGGCTCCGCTGCTCACACAGAGCGCGTACTTCCGCCCGCACAACCGCGACGCGAACATTCCCGGCCTGTACTTCGTCGGTGCCGGCACCCACCCCGGTGCGGGCGTGCCGGGCGTCGTGAACTCCGCCAAGGCGACCGTCGGGTTGATCGAGAAGGATTTCGCCCTCCAAACCCTTGAACGGACGAGCTGATGCCGCAACTCCTTCTTGGTGCCGACTGGCCGACGCTGACGGCCGCTGCCCGGACGCTTGTTCCGGAAGCGTTCGCTGCCGACGGCCACCCGCTCAACCTGCTGGAAGGCTGCTGGGGCGACCCGGGCCGCCGTAAGCCGACCCTGTCGCCGGTGGACGGTCGGCCGCTCGGCAGCTACCCGATGCTCGACCTGGAAGCGGCTCGCCGGGCGGTGCGGTTCGCCGCCGGTGAGGCACCTCACTGGGCCGCGGTCCTGATGCCCGACCGGTGCCGGCGTGTGGCCGACTGCCTGGGCCAACTGCGGGCGGCCCGCGACCTTCTCGTGCATCTCTTGGTGTGGGAGATCGGCAAGACAGTGAAGTCGGCCGGGGCCGACGTGGATCGCTGCATTGACGGCGTGGAGTGGTACTTGGGGCAGGCGGAGGCGATGTGCGCAGGTCGCCGGCCGGTGGGGGTGGTGTCCAACATCGCCTCGTGGAACTACCCGCTGTCGGTGCTCTTCCACTCCGTCCTGGTGCAGGCTCTGGCCGGAAATGCGGTGGTGTCCAAGACGCCGACCAGCGGCGGGCTGCTCGCGCTCACCGTTTGTCATGCCATGGCGCTGCGGTGTGGCCTGCCGGTTTCCTTGGTGTCCGGCTCCGGGGGCCAATTGAGCGACGCTCTGGTCCGCAATGAGGGGATCGACTGCCTGGCATTCGTCGGCGGCAAGACGCACGGCCGTGACGTGGCCGCCGGGCTATACGACCGGGACAAGCGGTACATGCTGGAGATGGAGGGCGTGAACGCCTACGGCGTCTGGAAGTTCAGCGACTGGGACGCGCTGGCCCGGCAGATCAAGACGGGGTACGAGTACGGCAAGCAGAGGTGTACGGCCTACGTGCGGTTCGTCGTTCAGCGGACCCTGTTCCCCCGGTTCTTGGAGACGTACCTCTCCGTCGTCCGGTCGCTGCGAATTGGACATCCGCTGATGGTGGACGGCCCCGGCGACGCGCCGCCGGACCTGGACTTCGGCCCGCAGATCAGCGCCGTAAAGGTGGAGGAGCTGAATGGAATGGTCGGCGAGGCGGTCGGGGCCGGGGCCGTGCCGCTGTTCCGCGGGGAGCTCGACCCGGCCCGCTTCTTCCCCGACCAGGACACGTCCGCATTCTTCGCTCCAGTGGCGCTGCTCGGCGTCCCGCGGAGTTGCCGACTGTACCACCATGAGCCATTCGGGCCGGTGGATACGATCGTGCTGGTAGACCGGGTGGAAGAGCTGGTGGCCGAGATGAACGTGTCCAACGGGGCGCTGGTGGCGTCCGTGGCGACCGATGACCTGGCCCTCGGCCAGACCATCTCCGGAGAGTTGCGAGCCTTCAAGGTGGGGGTGAACCGGATGCGGTCCCGAGGCGACCGGGCAGAGGCGTTTGGCGGCATCGGCCAGTCATGGAAGGGTTGCTTCGTTGGCGGCGAACACCTTGTCCGGGCGGTCACCGTCGGCCCGCCGGGCGAGCAGCTGGCAGGCAACTTCCCTGACTTCACTTCACTACCAGAGGCCCGCTGAACATGGACGAACGTGCCATCATCCGCCGCCACTCGAAAAGCTTCGCGCTGGCCGCGCGACTGTTGTCGCCGGTGGTCCGCGGTCGGGCCGAGAGGTTGTACGCCTGGTGCCGCTACGCCGACGACGCCATCGACCTCGCCCCGACACCGCTGGCCGCGGTGATCGCACTCGCGGAGTTGCGAGCCGACCTGGATGCGATCTACGCCGGCCGGCCCGCCCTCTCACCGGCGGGGAAGATGCTCGCCACGGTGGTGTCCGACATCCACCTACCGCGAGAGTACCCAGAAGCACTGCTGGCCGGCATGACGATGGACGCGGCCGGCACGCGGTACCAGACGCTCGACGAACTGCTTCTTTACTGCCACCGCGTCGCCGGGGTCGTGGGGCTGATGATGTGCCATGCCATGGGCGTGGCCGACGAGCGGGCGGCCGTTCACGCCGGGCATCTGGGCATTGCCATGCAGTTGACGAACATTGCCCGCGATGTGGCCGAAGACTGGTCCCGCGGCCGGCTGTACCTGCCGCTCGAATGGCTCAACGGCGAACCTCCGAAGGACCGCCCGCTCGACGACACGACAATCGCCCCCGTCGTTCTCAGGCTGTTAGAAGTGGCCGACAGCTACTATGTCTCGGGCGGTCGGGGCCTGATCCATCTCGACCGCCGCAGCCGGTTGGCCGTCGAGGTGGCCCGCACGGTGTACGCCGAGATCGGCTCGGAAGTGCGGCGGGCGGGTTGTCGCCCATCGGCTGGCCGCGCCGTCGTTTCGCGGACTCGCAAGTTGCGAGCGGTGGCTGCCGCCGTCTGGCACGGCTTAACGAACCAACACACCCCGCGTTTCGTCGCGCCGCCAACGAGAGTGTGGGATTTTAGGCCCTTGGCCGAGTGGCGATGTGAGAGAGTTCCCTTACCCCTTTCGGAGATGACAATGAACGGATGGCGCGATTCGATGTACCAGGTGATGTTCGGAATGGCCCTGGTGCTGCTCATGTCCACAGTGCTGTTCCTGTTCGTCGGGCTGAACCCGAAACATGAGGAGTACAGCAACCTGCCCTGGCTCTACTCCGGCCTGAGTGCGGTCGGAAGTCTCACCTTCTGGGTGCTTTCCGGCCGCCTCGCTCAGACCACCGAAGCGCAGGTATAAAGATCACCGCGGCAGACATTAACTTGTCCAGGATATGGTTGGGGTAACTAATTGGTCATGAATAGAAAGTCGCAAAATCGATGTGTGACTGGACCGACTCAGAGCAAGTTGTGGACGCCTGAAGCAAAACGAGGGGGATCATCGTCCCCCTCTCCACGACTGAGAGTTTCTCGCCCGCGGCCACGCCGCGGAGGTCTGACGTCAGGCTGGGATCAGCACGGTGTCGATGACGTGGATCACGCCGTTACTACAAGCAATGTCGGCCTGGGTAACAGTCGCCCCGCCGATCTTCACGCCGTGCGTGGTGTCGATCTTCAGCTCGCCACCCTGTACGGTTTTGGCGGACTTCCCATTCATCCCGACCACGTCCTTGGCCATCACCTGACCGGCGACAACGTGATAGGTCAGGATCGCGGTCAGCTTGGCCTTGTCAGCGAGAACCGCGTCCAGGGTGCCAGCCGGCAGCTTGGCGAACGCGGCGTCGGTTGGGGCGAAAACGGTGAACGGGCCAGCCCCCTTCAGCGTGTCCACGAGCCCCGCCGCCTTGACGGCGGTGACCAGCGTCCCGAACGAACCTGCGGCAACCGCGGTGTCAACGATATCTGCCATGTTGTGAAACCTTAGAGAGTGGAATTGTCGAGCAGACTACGCGGCGCGTATGCCGTTCGACAAAACAGTGAACCGAGGAGGGACGCTAAAGTAAACTGCCGGATTTGCGAAATGGTGTTCGCGGCGACAGACGATTCTGTGATCGATTTGTGAAGGCTTAGACCGAGGGCGGGCGGCGCCACTGGGACGCAACCCGCCACGTTCAGACCGGGTCCGACGGGGAAACCTTACTTGGCCGGCATCAGCACGGTGTCGATGACGTGGACGACGCCGTTGCTGGCCTTCAGGTCGGCCGCGGTCACCTTTGCGCCGCCGAACTTGACGGTCCTGCCGTCTACTTCGACCTTGAACTTGGTGCCCTGGAGGGTAGCCACGTCGTTACCGTCGAGCTTGATCGCGTCGGCGGCCAGCACCGTCCCCTTGACCGCGTGGGCCAGCAGGATCGACTTCAGAAGTTCTTTGTCGAGCTTGACCTTCCTGAGTGTCTCCCCGTCGATCTTCTTGAACGCCGCGTCAGTCGGGGCGAACAAGGTCCACTCGCCCTTGCCGCTCAGGGTTTCGACCAGGCCGGCTTCCTTCACCAGCTCGAGCAGGATGGTGTGGTCCTTGGACCCAGCGACGATGCCAGCGATCGTCTTCGGTTCGTTTTCCGCGCGGGCAACCGACGAGGTGACCGCGAACGCGAACGCGGCGAACGACAGGGTGGCAATTAGCTTGAACTTCATCACAGGATCTCCACAAACGGGATTGGGACCGGCGTGTCGCCGGCCGCCGTACGCAACTCGATGAGCAACGTGCGGTGAGCGTGTGACCAGCAACTTTGTGGCCAGCCGGTTTAATCGTCAGAATTGGATCTTGCGGGGGCGTGGGCTTCCACCGCGTCACATGATAAAGCCCACTGGAGGTAAAGGGGTTAAGGTTCTCTCATGAGGTGCCACATCCTCGGAACCGGTTGACGACGGGATGCCGGCGGTTGATACCCGCGTCGCCCGAACATCGCAAGCGGCGTGCCCAGAGAGAGACGTGTCGGGGTGGATGGTCCTTCAATGGACTGAGATTCCGCGGCCCCGGACCGACCGGTGTTAATGGCATGGTAATCGCACGGTTTAACACTGACGCGATTAATACCATCGCTCCGCCCCGCCGACTTTATCACCACCCGAGGCCGTTATGAGCACTCAACACACGACCAACTGGCCCGACCTTGCGATCCAGCTTTACGATCGGCTGACCGGTCGCAACGCCGAGATCGCGTACGAGTTCGTGGACATGCACGTGAAGGTTCCGAGTGGGACCGGCCCCGAGGCCGAACACGCCGAGTGGATACTCAGCGGCACGGTGAAGATCCGCACCCGCGAGGTGGGCCAAGGCCCAAACTGACCTTGGCCGGCCGTCTCGACGGGACGGCGGCCGGCCGGCCGTTCAGTTTGCTCGCGGACGGCCGCGACCTGGTCCTCGTCCCCAGCGCAATCCGCACGCTCCTGGGGCTGCGGATGTGGTGGCAAGGCGTGGGCGTTCCGCTCCAGACGTTGTTCCGGACCGCGGGCGTGCGGTTGTTCGTGAGGGTCAAGTGGCTCGGCCGCTTCGAAGTGCTACCCGAGCCAAATCGCTTGCTCCGGCTGTTCCTGCCCCGCACCTCTTGAAGGAGTGATTCCCCTGCTCGAAGCGAGTCAAGGCCCCGTGTTTGTGACGGGCGCGACCGGCTATGTCGGCGGTCGCCTCGTTCCCGCGCTGCTGGCCGCCGGTCACGAGGTGCGCTGCCTGGCCCGAGAGCCTCGCAAGCTTGACGAGCGGCTATGGCGGCCGGACCCGCGAGTGCGAGTCGTGACGGGGGACATGGCCGACATCGACGAGCTCGCCCGCCAGTTGGAAGGGTGCACCGCGGCGTACTACCTCGTGCATTCGATGGAGGTGTCGGGCCGGGAATACGCCGAGCGGGACCGTCACCTCGCGTCGAACTTCGCGCAGGCTGCCGCCCGGTCCGGCGTGGGCCGGATCATCTACCTGGGCGGGCTCGGCGAGATGGGGTCGAACCTGAGCCGGCACCTGGGCTCGCGGCGGGAGATCGAGAGCCAACTGGCCGCGACGGGAGTGCCGGTAACCACGTTCCGCGCCGCCATGATTATCGGTTCCGGATCGGCGTCCTTCGAGATCCTCCGCTACCTCGTCGAACGGCTGCCCGTGATGATCACCCCGCGGTGGGTGAAGACCGAGTGCCAGCCGGTCGCCATCGCGGACGTGCTGCACTGGATCGTCCGCTGCCTTAACGTCCCCGAGACGGCCGGCCGGACTCTGGAGATCGGCGGGCCGGATGCGATGCCGTACCTCGAACTCATGCAGATCATGGCCGAAGAGCTGCACGTGCCGCGGCGGCTCGTCATCCCGGTGCCCCTGCTCACCCCACGGCTCAGCTCGCTGTGGATCAACGTGGTCACCCCTGTGTCGTACCGCATCGCCAGGCCGCTCACTGAGGGGCTGCGGAACCGTGTGGTCGTGACGAACGCGGAGGCGCAGCGGCTGATGCCGCACGAGGCTGCCGGGGTGAGGGAGGCGATCCGGAAGGCGCTCCGAAAAGTTGAGTCGAACGACGTCGAGACGAGGTGGTCAGCGGCCGGGCCGATCCCGGGTGACCCGAAGTGGGCGGGGGGGACAGTCTTCGAAGACCAGCGTTCGGTGGAGATCGAGGCGCAGCCATCCGCGGTGTTTGCGGCCGTGTGCCGGATCGGCGGGGGGAACGGGTGGTACGCCGGCGACATCCTGTGGCGGATTCGCGGGTGGATGGACACCATGGTGGGCGGACCAGGGCTGCGGCGAGGGCGGCGGAACTCGGAGAAGGTGGAGTTCGGCGAGGCGCTCGACTTCTGGCGGGTCGTCGGGGTCGATCGCGACCGGTCTTTGTCCCTGCGGGCGGAGATGAAGCTACCGGGCGTGGCGCGGCTGAACTTCGACATGCAACCGGGTGAGAACGCCCGAACCCGTCTGACGATGACGGCCCTGTTCCGGCCGCGGGGGTTGTTCGGCGTCCTCTACTGGTACGCCGTGGTGCCGTTGCACGGGATTGTCTTCGGCGGCATGCTTCGGGGGATCCGCAAGACGGCCGAGGCGATGCACCTGGCGGAGAACCCCGCCACCGCCGACCCACCGCCCGCGGGTACCGCCGTCCCGGGATACGGCCGGGCGCGGCTGTGGCTGGGCATGTCCGCGGTGGGCACCCTGGTCACGCTCGCAGCGGTGGCACTGGTGCTGGGCCTCACGGGCATGATCGCCCCGGCCACGGAGGCGTCCCCCTTGAACCAGGTCGTGGGGCTGTTGGGGTTCATCCTGATTTACGCGGCCGTCCAGATCCCGTTTGACATCTTCGGCGGGTTCGTGTTGCCGCTGCGGTACGGCCGGTCCCGCCCGCCCCTGGGTCGGTTCTTCCTCAGCCTCTCGCGAGGGGTTGCGGCGCACTCTGCCGTTCTCTTCGGAGTCGCTAGCGCCCTCATGTTCGCTGGCAGTTACGGGGGCATCGCCGGAACCGTCGCGGCCGGGGCGACCCTCACCCTGCTCCTTCTCCGCGGGCGGGTCGCGCTCGCATCGGTCGTGGCTCCGCTCGATCTGACCCCGAGCGAGTCGCGGGCCGCGTCGACGGACGACCGCAGCCGCAGTCCGGTCGTCATGGCCGACAGCCCCGACGAGGGATTCACGGGTGCGGTGGTCGGCGTGTTCCGCCCACGCTTTCACCTGATCCCCGCCAAGTGGCAGCAGGTGCTCGGCACGGACGGGTTGGAAGTCGCAGTGAACCGGCGGTGCCTCGCGGTGAAGACGGGCAGTTGGCGGCGGGGGCGGCTGCTCGCCATGCTGTTCACCGTCGCGGGACTGGCGGCGGCGGCCATGGTTGTCGGCCCGGCCCGGCTCGGGACGGTCGCAGGGACCGTCGAACTAAGCCTGTGGTTCACCCTCTGGTCGTTCCTCGGACTGCTCACGCTGCCGACACTGAGCCGCCGAGGGGTGGCCGAGGTTGACGAACGGCTGCGGTTGGAAGGCTGCCCGTGGGAGGCGATGGAAAAAACCACCCGCGCCCTGGACGACCTTCAGGACGGCGAGCGCGACCGCCCCGCCCTCGTCGAAGCCATCTTCCACCCCGTCCCGAGTGTGAACCTGCGGCTGCGGGGGCCCCACGCCGACGGGCGGCTCGGCTTCTGGGACGCCGCCCGTACGGCGGTCTTCCTGAGCGTCGCCGGGCTGGGGCTTCTGGGCCGGGCGGTCCACTGCAACTGCGGCCGCCCGTCGCTGTGGGTGTTCCTGCCCGCCGACTAACCGCCCCGGGCGACGTGCCCACTGTTCCTACCGCCGAGAGTTCCATAATGAGTGAAGTAAACCCGGACAGCTCCCCCGTCTATGTGGTGTTCGGCGCCACCGGGGGGATCGGCGCGGACCTGTGTCGGCGGCTCAGCGCCCGGGGCGCGCGGCTGGCTGTCGCCGCCCGCGACGCCGACCGGCTTCGTGCCCTGGCGGAGGTGATTGGCGCGGACGCCCACCCGCTGGACGCCACCCGGTTCGAGGAGGTGGACGCCTGCGTGGCGGCGGCCGTTCAGCGGTTCGGGCGGCTTGACGGGGTCGCCAATTGCGTCGGGTCGCTGATCCTGAAACCGGCCCACAGCACGAGCGAAGCGGAGTGGCTCGGCACACTCGCGGCAAACCTGACCACGGCGTTCGCAGTGCTGCGGGCGGGGGCGAGGGCGATGACGGCCGGCGGGTCGATCGTCCTGGTGTCGTCGGCCGCGGCCCGGGTCGGGCTGGCCAACCACGAGGCGATTGCCGCCGCCAAGGCCGGGGTGATCGGTCTGACGCTGTCGGCCGCGGCCACATATGCTCCCCGGGGTGTGCGAGTCAACTGCGTCGCCCCTGGACTCGTCCGCACTCCCTTGACCGCCCGGATCACGGCCAACGAGGCGTCTCTCAAGGTGTCCACCGCGATGCACGCCCTGGGGCGGGTGGGCGACCCGGCGGACGTGGCCGGGGCGATCGACTGGCTGCTCGGCTCCGAGTCGGGCTGGGTCACAGGGCAGGTTCTCGGTGTGGGCCGAGGCCTCGCCAACGTCCGCCCGCGCTGATCGACGGAGGGCGGACGATGGGAGCGACGAACCGTACCGGACCACCGGCGTGGGCGAAGTGGTGGCTGCGGGCCGCCGGGGTTTACAACCTCGCCTGGGGGGCGGTGGTGATCGCGTTCCCCCACCTGCTCTTCGACCTGTGCGGGCTCGAGCGGATGCGGTACCCCGAGATCTGGCAGTGCGTGGGGATGATCGTCGGGGTCTACGGGGTCGGTTACCTTATCGCCGCCAATGACCCCTACCGACACTGGCCGATCGTGCTCGTGGGATTGCTGGGAAAGGTCCTTGGCCCGATCGGGTTCGTCAAAGCCTTGGCCGACGGCACCTTCCCGCCAACGTTCGGCATCACCAACCTCACCAACGATCTCATCTGGTGGATTCCATTCACTCTCATTCTTTGGGGGGCGTTTCTGAATCGAACGCTGGTTGCACCTGCTCCCGGTTCCATCCGCCGTTTCGTAAAGGTAAGCCGCATTGCCGCCCCACCCGCCGAGGTGTTCCGTTTTCACGAACGCCCCGACGCCTTGGCCCGCTTGACCCCGCCGTGGGAGCCCATGCGAGCGATCCAGCCGCCATCCAGTCTGCAAGCGGGCTCGCGTGTCATACTCGCCGGGAGGGTGTTCGGGCTGCCTTTGCAGTGGGTTGCCATCCACACCGAGTATGACCCGCCCCGGCGGTTCGCCGATCAGCAGGAATCCGGCCCGTTCGATTACTGGTACCATCGGCACGAGTTTGCCGACGACGGTGCAGGGGGCACGATGCTTCGCGACGAGGTGGAATATGTGCCACCGTTCGGGCGCATCGGAAGATGGCTTCTGAACAGGATGATCCAGAAGAAGTTGACTCGCCTCTTTGAATACCGGCACGAAGTCACCCGCCAACTGATAGAGGCCGCCCCGACTCGCGAGACGACGAGTGATGTCTGAATTCTGCGCGTCTGTTTGGCTCTTACACTTGGCTGCGACCCTGTTCATGACGGGGTTGATCTGGTTCGTGCAGGTCGTCCACTACCCGCTGCTGGGCCGAGTTGGACCCAACGATGTCCCCGGGTACGAGCGGGCCCACACCCGTCTTGCCGCCTGGGTGGTCGGCCCGCCGATGCTCGCGGAGTTGACGACCGGGGTGCTGCTTCTGTGGGTCCGCCCCGCAGCGGTGTCGAGTCTGCAGGCCTGGACGGGTGTCGTTCTTCTGGCTGTCATCTGTTGCTCGACGCAGTTCCTCCAGGTTCCGTGCCACGCACAACTCTCACGGGCGTTCGACCCGGCCGTTCAACGGAGGTTGGTTCAAACCAACTGGGTCCGCACCGTGGCGTGGAGCCTGCGCGGATTGTTGGTGTTGTGGATGCTCTGGAACGTCATCACGTGAGGTTTTAAGATGAGCGAGCTCAACCACGAACGGTCTATGCGGCGGGCCATCGACCTGGCGGGCCACGCGCCCGACCGGCCGTTCGGCGCGGTGATCGTCGACCGCGAGTCGGGCGAAGTCGTGGCCGAGGGGTGGAACCGTACGGAGGAAAACCCGACCCTTCACGGCGAGATCGACGCCATCAATCGGCTCGTCGAGGCCGCCCCGGGAACCGACGGTTCGAGGCTGGTGCTGTACACGACGGCCGAGCCGTGCCCGATGTGCCAGGGGGCGATCTTGTGGGCCGGGATCGGTGCAGTCGTCTTTGGCTCGTCGATCCAGTTCCTACTCGACATCGGGTGGCGGCAGATCGACATCCCTGCCGCGGAGGTCGTCCGCCGCAGCCCCGGCTGGCGGTGTGAGGTCACCGGCGGCGTGCTGGAGGCGGAGTGCAACGAGTTGTTCCTCACCGCCGCCCGCGCCGCCCCCGGCCGGTGACTGCGGGGGCCGCTATCCCGGCTTGCGCTGACGACATCGCTCGGAGCAGTAGCGGACTTGGTCCCAATCACGTGCCCATTTCTTCCGCCAAGCGAACGGTCGGCCGCACGCCGCACAGACCTTCGTCGGCCGGTCGCCTGGCTTCTTCGGACGCGGCATCGAGCCACCGGGGTTCGCTGTGGAGTTGGGCCAGGAACGCGTCCGCAACCCTATAGTTTTCGGCCATCGCGTGGTTGCTCGAACCGCTGATTCACGGCTTCGTTGTCATCCGCCCGCCGTCGGCGTTCTGGCTCATGCGGTACACCTTCGGCATCATCATAGATGGCCTGACCCTTTTCGACCGTGAGATTGGGTGCGAGCGTGATGGAGAGTCGCGAACTCTCGCATGTTCGCTTTGTCATCCACTCTGATCCGATGGAGGCTGTCGGCCGATATCAGCGATGTATTAATCGCAACATAAAGGGGCAAATTGGTTGATGAGAGCCTATGAACCGTGCGAAGCGCGATTAGCGTGAGGATAGCGATCAGGGCGTTTGGGCTATCTGGATAAATCGACGCAAGTCATTTCTAGTGAACTGTTTATGGCATATCGTAGTGGCGATTCTCCCGTGCAAGCTCCCACTACAAGCTTGATTGGCACCACCTTTGCATAGTTGAAGAGCCTATCAATATGTGTCGTTATTAAGCGATATATTAAAACCTCAACAGGCGTTGATGGTTTTATCTTCATCAGAAGTCGATGTCTTTTCTCGATCTTGAGAGAACCATGGGGCGATTCACTCGATGGGATGCTGTTTTCCCCTCGCTCGTCACCTCATATTCACTCCATTTCGATCCGAGGCATTCGGTCTTCGGGCGAGAAGACTCGCCGGTCTGTGTCATTCAATAATCAAACTCATTTACTGGCTCGAACCTATGATGAACACCTTGCCCTTGGACAAAAATACTCGTACGCATCAACGGCTTGCTCGGTACGGGGCTGCCATCTCGTTGATATTTGCCATCATGATTTCGACCCGGGGAGAATTGGCAGCCGCCAATAAGACCTGGATAGCGGGCGCTGGCAGCCCGACGTACATCTGGGACGACACCACGAACTGGACTGGTGGATTACCGACATCGGTCGATGATGTTTTCCTGCCAGTGATCATTCCTAACCCGAGTGCACTCACCGATCCCAGCACGATCACTCTGAGTAGCGGCTCCCTTGCGAACTCGCTTGCCTTCCAGAACAACTATACGCTGACGGGGGGCGACCTGACTCTGACCGCGGGATCTGTGGTCGCGTCGTACGGTACCGCTGGAACGATCGCTTCTCAGTTGATTGGAGCGGGCGGCTTCACGCTGACTGGAGGTGGTTCTCTCTACCTCACGAACTCCGGCAATACGTACACCGGAACCACGACCGTCAGCGGCGGTGTTCTGGTCATTCGAGACCTCGGGGCGCTCGGCAGCAGCACCTCGCCCGTCGTGGTGACTGGCACTTTGAACCGCGTCACCGGCGGCGGGCAGCTGGTCGTCGGAAACGGGCCGACGCCAGTGACGTTCAGCCGAGCCCTGAACCTGACCGGGGGCGGCAGCCTCGGCGAAGGGGCAGCCCTGTTCAGCTCTGGAAACAACACCTTCACCGGCGCGATCACCACGGGCGCTGCGGTGAACACCCGTCTGACGACCGCAACCGGCACCACCACCACCCTCAGCGGCGGGGCGGGGTCGCCGTTCACCCTCGGGGCCGGGCGGACCACCACCCTCCAGGGTAGCGGCAACTGGGCCATCACCGGTACGGGCACCCTGGTTGGCGGTTCTACAGCGATCCTGGAAAAGGCCGGTACCGGCACCCTCATCCTTGCGGGGGCCAACGCCGCTTACCTCGGCGGCATCACCCTGACCCTGGGCAACGTGCGGGTCTCGTCCGGGTCGTTCACCGGGAGCACCCGGGATGACTCCATCTATTTCAACGGCGGCACACTCGAGGTTCGGACCGACGCTCCGAACTCCTTCAGCGGCTTGAAGTCCACTCTCTTCGCAACCGCCGGGGGTACCGTCTTCCTGGACCACGGCGTGGGAAGTACGGCGATCAATCAGACGGTGGCATTCTCCGATCTTGACGCTATCACCACGACAACACTGTTCCTCAACGGTCGAAATGGATTCGGGGCCAGTTTCACCGGTCCTGGTGGCGTGATTGCGAACGGTGACATTTCCAATGTCACCTTCACCAACAATTCCAATGGTCTGTTAACGCTCTCGGGCGACGTCTGGAATGTGTTAAGCGACGGCACTATCCGAATTTTGACCCTTGGCGGCGCTGGCGAGACGGTGTTGACGGGCAGTGTTGTGACGGAACAGGCGGTAGTTCGCCACCAATTTATCAAGTTAGGGGCGGGATTGGTCACAGCTCAGGGCACGGCGTCCACTCATACTGGAACCTCCGGATTGACTGGCACACTCGCCATCAACTCGTTTGGCTTCTTCAACTCGGCGACAACCGGTACCGCCGCGGCCGTGCTCTTGGGGAGTGGTACCACCACCGGTGGGTCTCTCAGCTACCTGGGTGCTGCGGGGACCGGTGCAGGCGAAACGGTGATCAAGACCATCACCATCAACGGCACCACCGCTCCGACTTTCCTTTATGCGAACCAGTCGGGGACCGCCCCCACCCCGCTTATTCTCGGTCCCATCCTCGTCACCGATGGCACCGCTGCCACCAGTAAGACATTCACCCTGGGAGGATCGAGCACGCTGAATAACGAACTTCCTTCGGGAATTCCGGCACCGGTCACCGCGGGGCACCTCGTAAACCTGCAAAAGACCGGCGCCGGTACCTGGGTGCTCTCCGGGGCAAATCTTTACACGGGTACGACCACTGTCGCGGGCGGGACGCTGGTGCTGGCGAACAAGTTCGCGACGACGAATATCGTTCCCAACACCAGCAACCTGATTTTCAATGCGGACCCCTACAATGGCGCGGCGGGCGGCATACTGGAGTACACGAACACCACCGCCGCGGGAACAACGGAAGCCCTGGGCCAAATTTTACCCTCCGCAGGTGCTGGCACAGTCAGGGTCACCCCGGGAGGCACCGGCACCACGGCGTTAACCTTCTCGGCCCTCGGATCGGTCTCTCTCGGCAGCGGGGTCAACTTCGTGGTTCCGGCGAACGGGGCCGCGACAATCACTGGGACCACCGGCCTGGTCAATCCTCGAATCTACTACAACGGTGCTGATTTTGCCTTTGGCGGAACTGCGGGGCTCTTACGCGTCCCCGCCTACGGCAGCGATTCGGGATTCTCGACGTCCGCGACGGCGCTCACGGCCTCGTCGAACAACGAAATCACCGGGAGCTTCACCACCGGTGCTTCCCCCATCACCATCACCTCGTTGAAGATCAGTGGCAGCCAAACGCTGACCCTGGGCGCGGCGTTGACGATCGGTGGGGCAACGGGCGGCGGCGTCCTGGTGACGGGCGGTTCCGCGACCATCACGGGCACCGGTGTGACAACGGGTTCGGCGGGCGATCTCGTGATTCGTGTCAACGGTAGCTCGGACGTTCTGACCCTGAACGCGCCGGTGACAGCCACCACCACGGGTGGGCTCACGAAGAACGGGGCCGGCACCCTGATCCTCGGGAGTTCGGCGAATGCCCAAACGGGAAACGTGACGATCAACGAGGGAACGCTGAGACTGGCGACGGGCGCCGTGATTGGTGGCAACAATTCTGGCCTGATCCTGCGTCAGGGAACCACGTTTGACCTTAATGGCAACAGCCCTGTAACCCCTAACGCCATCAATGCTTTTGTGGGGGC